>JFJP01027497.1_pt1 | contig 11741 bp, 11 predicted proteins | sample 431651 | NCBI WGS metagenome assembly JFJP01 (sample SAMN02602958, study PRJNA72255) | Microbial mat metagenome, whole genome shotgun sequencing project. | biome: fresh water; feature: sink hole; material: water; isolation source: purple microbial (photo- and chemosynthetic) mats found in... | reverse complement strand
TTAAAGAAGCTTCTATAGATCAAATTTTCAAAGATGAAGAAATGAGAAAAATTGATGAGTTTGAGAAAGAAATAAGCACAGATTTAAAGGGATTTCTTCAATTCCTGTCTATCACTAAAGTCTAATATTACCTGAGTAAATAAAACCGCTTTATTTATTTATACATGATTTTTTATGAGTTAAAACTGAAATAATGAATTATTTTTTGTATAAAAAAAGAATAATTTCATTTTTTTGTGTTTTTGAAATTTAAAATTTAAATTTAAAAATTATGAATTTCTTCATTGTTTTTTAAAAAAAATGTTAAAACAATTTTTTTTTTTTCTCTCGAGAAAATATAATAAAGAATTTGTTTTTGTTCAAAAAATGAGTTTTAAAAAAAAATTTGCTAGTTCACATGAAAAAATTAAATTATTTTTGAAAAGGCAAATTTTTTTTCTTTATTTTAAAGAAAATACATTTTTATTTAAAAAACTGTTTAAAAATAAAGAAAATTCGTTATATATGGAGAAAAGCTTAATGAAAATGCATTTAGCCCATAAAATTTTGGTTAATCCAATGTTTAACATTTTTTAAGAAAACAAAAATTTTTTTTTGTATTTGCATTGAATTAAAAAATTTCTTAAATATTTGTTAATGAAATCATTTCAGATAATATAAAAAATAAATTTATTTTGAAATTCCCGTATCTCACTATTATTTAATATTTATTATAATACGAAATATTTCAAGATCAAAAGATATATTTGTTGATCATTTCGCTCTCATAATTTTTTTTTTCTTTAAAAGTTATAATAGTTTTTATCAAATAATTTAAGGTAAAACCCTCGAAATAAGTCAAGCTAATTTTATTCTTTTTCTATTTTTCTTATCATATGATGGCATCTGTCTTTGACACTCAGCTTTTTATGAACGATGTTGACTTTTATTTGGCTTCTCCTGTGAGATATTCAAAGGTTACATCTCCTAAATCCTCGCTGCTGTTCTCTCCTGGTCCCACCAATAATTCATCCAATTTAGCTAATGAATTAAGCGGTAAAGAAAGCGATGATGTTCTTTCCCTTTCTCGTTCCGATTCCAAAGAAACCATCAATGAATTAGACCTTTCTTTCACAGAAAATAAGCCAATTCAATCCATTCATCTTATGACAGAAAAAAATAGACCATCAGAAGATGCTTTGATACAGTTGATAGACTTTTTGGATAATGCCGCAAACAATGAGATGCAAAGTTGCGAAATGTACTCACCTATGGAATTCCAATCAATTATACCTTTTGAGATTAGTCCTGATGAAGAGAATTGTGGGCTGAGATTGGTATTCAAAGACGAAAATCGACCAGAAAAAATGGAAAAACGATTGGTGAAAATGAGACTTTTGAGAGAACATCAGGAAAATTTCTGTGAAAATTTGGCAAGGTTCAAGGAATTTTCAAATAAATGCAAAGAATGCTGGAGTTTGCTTGAAAAGAAACAAGAAGATGCTGAAGAAGAGGAAGAAATAAAAGAAAATGAAATGTCTCAGAGAAGCAAGAAATGCAAAAAGGCAAAGAAAAATGATAAGAAGAAAAATAATATCTCGAAAAGCAACTGATAATGTTTTTTGTGCTGGAAAAGTTGATTTATGAAGAAATTCATAGCGACTTCACTCACTAATGATATCAATTTGATCATAACAATTTTTTTTATTCAATACATAATGATAATAATTTCATCCATTTATATGATTTTAATTTTTAATTATTTTTTTTTATTTATGGTTCCTTAATATTTTTTTTAAAAAAAACAGTTGAATTTTCAATAATTTTTTTTTTTACTTCTTTTTTTTAAAAAAAAATTCCAAAATTATAGAACAAAAAAAATGAAAAAACATCAGAAAATTTCTTCTTTTTTTTTACACAATTTTTTTTTTTTTTTTTTTGTATTGATTATTGATACAGAACATTTTTTTGTTTTTTTGAAAGAAAAATCTAAAATAACACACAACTTTGATATATTTTCAAGTTTTATTAATGAAATTTTGTTCAGGTTTTTTTTTATTTTTATCCTTTATTTTTTGGATTCCACTCATCATATCAGTGATCTTCTGTCGATTCATCTCTAGGTAATTTTTCTTTTCCACCAGCTTTTTGATTTTATCATCTTCCTTTACTTTTATATCCAAGAACTTCAATATCCTATAGTCATCCTTATCATAATTAGAGAGAGCAGCTGCTAGTTTATAAGCTGCATCACATTCTATAAAAAAAAATCATAAGGCAAGAAAAAATCTAATTCAGATTTTTACCTTCTTTTGACAATTTTACATCAGTTTGTTTTTCTAACAGTTTTCCCTTTAAATCTTGCTTATATAGTTTCTAAAGAATACGAAAAACAAAGATTGATTTGATTTAAAAAAAAAAATCATGTTGATTTTTACTTCTGATGAAATTTTTGATGCAATATCTGCAAATTTCTTTTTTTCAAGAGGGTTTGAGGTTTTATTAATCAAATTTTCCCTCATATTTTTGTTATAATCGACTATTTTCTTCATATTTTCTTTCTTGTTTTTTTCGGATTCCAAATCTTTTTTTAGATTATTTTCTTCTTCCTCAAATAATTTCTTTTGATCGAAATTTGGCACATCTGCTTGTGGGAAGCTGCTCACGTTAAACCTTCTATAAACCCCTTCTTTTTTAGCTTTCTCTTTTATGATATCTTCTTTTATTTTCACGTCACTTGTCACCTATTCATTTTTATCAAAAAAATCAAATATGTAGATAATAAAAATTTAAAAAAAATAATAATAAATTAAATTAAAAATGTATAAAATATTAAAAATTTTTTACTTTAATGTTTTCCTCATCAAAAGTGCTAAAATAATGTTCGAATTTCAAATAAAGTCTCCATTCATTTGATTTAAATCCGGATATTTTTTCATTATCAATGTTTTTGAAATCATAAAAAGGATTGAACTCTTCCTCTGGCATTTTATTAAAAAAGCTATTTTTCCTCTTTTTCTCTTCCACATTGCCACTTTCTTCTTGATTTTTTCCTTCAATTCCCCCTTCTTTCTCTTTGGATATTGCCATAGATTTTCTCATGTTTTTCTCTTCTCTCATCAAAGTTGATGATTTAATATTTTCTTGATTTTGTTTCGAAACAGCATGCAGCAAAGTTTGATGTGAAACAAAAGCTTTATCGATTCTTTCCGAAAAAGTAGTGTTATAGATCTCTTGAGTGCCAATTCTTTTGAAAGCAATCGGTTTTGGGTCTTTTTTATCATAATTTTGTTGGAAAGAATCTATATATTTCCCGTTTTCAGCTTCCCAAAGCTTTACTTTTTTATCAAAGGCAGTTGTTATTATAAGGCTTTCATCAACTAAATATTCAAGACTTTTCACTTGTTCAGTATGTGTTTTTACAGAAAAAATCAGTTTAAAATCGGCATTATCAAATTTTGGGGGTGAAAGAAAAGACGTCGTTATGATAGAATCCCTTACTTTTTTATTTTTTTGCGTTTTTAAAATTGTGAAAATTTCTAACAAATCAAAGCATTTGAGAAATCCTTTATCATCTAGAATGAAAATCCTGGAAGTTTTATTACAAAGAGACATTGAAACGATCCCTACAGCTGATTTTGTATCAGGATCGATGTTTGTAAAAGAATGGATATTCGTGTATTTAAAGAGAAGAGGTGGCAAACCCACAATAGAAATTTGTCCAATTGCATTAGAAAGCATGATATAATTTGAAGTTTCTATTGAACAAATTGATGTGATTTCTTCATCTTTCGGCTCATGATATGTCCCATTTAACTTTCCAGTTTCTATTTCCCAAAAAGCAATTAATCCGTTATGTGTGCCAGTCACAATTAACTTGTTTTGGAGCTCATAGGATAAATAACTCACTACTACTTCAGGCAGATGTATTGTTCGAATGATTTCTGATTCATTCAATTTCTTATCATCAGAAATCTTTATGGTATTATCCATAGAAGCAGTCACAAACATCTCATGGTCCTGAACGTGCATAATTTTTAATACTTCTGCTGAATGTTTAGGAAGATTTTTTATCTTAGCTCCATTTATAACATTAAAAACAGCAGTTTCTCCACTAGAATCTCCAATTATCATCCTCTTACAATAATAATCCAGAATAAATGCTGTTATTTCAGCTTTGGTGATCTCCGAATAAATTTTCTTTATGTCACCTGTTAAACCATTCCATATTTTGATTTTATTTCCATGAGGAGTGAAGAAAGAAAGACTGCTTGGGACGAATTTGGCGCATAAAGCAACGTAATCATCAACGAAATTAGGGTTATAATTTTTGTCATATTCATACAAAGAGATTGTTCGGCCAGAAATCACTAACTTCAAAGGTCTTGGGATATAACTGATGGATTGTGGGTGAAATTTGTGTTTTTCATCGTTGTTTTCAACACTGAAACTTTGCACACAATTAAACTTCTTAATGTCCCATATTTTGAGGTTCCCTTCTGAGTCCAATGAAACGACCTGAGAAGTGTTTTCAATCACTAAAAGGCCGATCAAAGGACTTGAGTGGCCTGTGATCTTATAGATGAAGTTTTCTAAAGAAAAAATAATATAAAGTTTTCAATCAATGAAAAAAATTAAAAATAATTAAATTTTATGGAAAAATTATAAATTAAAAACATTAAAGAACCTATGTATGGATTCCAAACGCATATATCATGATCGAATCCTCCTGAAAATAAAAGAATCAAAAATTCATTAAACGCCAAAGAAACAATCCCTCTTTTGTGTTCTTTATACACCCTTTTTTTCTTGTAATTCAAAGTGTCCCATAAGATTAAATTTCCATCCAATGCTGCAGAAGCTAAAAACTGCAATTTTGGCATTGCTATCATAGCCATAATAACTTTTGTATGGCTATCTCTATCTAAACTGCTTTCAGTGTCAGTTTTCAAATTCCAAATATTAATTTGTCCATCCTTTTGTCCACAATATAATAGCTCATTCACTCCATCCCATTCTAAACAATAAACATCATTCTTGAAATGATGCTCTAAATTTTCATTTGAATTATTGGGCTGAACTGCCAAAACGAAGCCATTGCTTGTATATCTCCATCCCCTCACATATCCATCATTGCTTGAAGTCAAAAGAATCTGATATTTTTTATCTTTGATGTAAAATATATCTAAAATAATAGTTTTTCTATCAATAACAGCTTCTTTCTTTTCAATTTTTATGGTTCCATCTGGCTCTTTCTTTACACTGGAAAGTTCAACAGATAAAGGCTTCGGAATTATTGTTAACTCCTTGGAATTCAACACTCCTGAATCATGGTTCATGAAATAAATCTTATCAGAGCCTTCTTGATAAAATGCAACTCGATCTATATCAGGGATATAAATGACTTTGGTAATGGAATTGAAGGATTTAGGCTGAATTGTCGCACCATCTGATTTATTTTCATCAGATTTTTTTGCATTTACTGTTTTGAATTGTAATTTAGTGTTTGAAAGTGTATAGGATTTGATCTCATCTTGCTTTGTTTTAATATTGTTGAGAACAGTGGCCTTTTCAATAATGAAATTTGTGAACTCATCCCATTCTAATATTCCATTACCATTTAAATCGATTTCGTCAAAGAGTTGCAATAGGCATCGGATGAGTTTCTGTTCACGATTAGATAAATCAGTTTGCCAACTTAATAAATGCTCCTTTACAACCAATATAAAATCTACAATTTTCATCTCCCAATTTCGGATATAAAATTCATTTTTTAGAACGCTGAAAATTAAAATGAATTAAGAATATTTTTTATAAAGAACTTGATTGTAAATGGGTCAAAATTTAATGTCAAATCAGAAAGAAGAAGCTCATCTATTGCAAAAATTGTTTGAGTTTATTAATATTTAGAAAATAAATTTAAGCACCGTTCTGACGAACGAGGTTGTAGGTGCTTCGAGGAGAATAAAGGGGAATTGTATGGTCGATCCGGTTTAGCTTTTTATTAAATAATGGAGCTGTATTAGACATTTGTAACAGTTTTTAACGAAAAATTATATTTTCTTCCTTTACTTTATTAATTAATTTAAAAAAGTTTGGATTTTTTTGCATTTAATTGTTGAAAAACATAATTTCATTTGTAAAATTTTTAAACATTTTTTTACTTTTTTTAAAGATTTTTTTTGTCTGGAATTTGAAGGTTTTCTATTATTGTTTTAGAATTTCTTTAATTTTACTAGCATAATTTATTTAAATTCAAAATTATTGTTAAAATATATTCTCTTGTAGCTCCAATATTGGAAGCTATCTTTGTTTGCAAAGATAAGGTCAAAGAGCAAAAAATTGATAATAATTGTAAATCTATAATATTCTTTTTTGCTCGAATATATTCATTTCTCGATTTTTTTGGATTTCTATGAAAAATTCTTTAATAAATATAATTTTAATTTATTTTACCTAAATTCTTTTGGATTTAAACCTGCAATAAACGGCAATTTCTCACAAATCTCATAATAAAGACTGATGATCAATTTTATATCCAAACTTCCAGATAAAGCCAAAATATTCCCTATATAACCCTCATCAGAGCAATAAAAAATTGAAATCTTCTCATTTTCTTTAAATCCCATATTATCTTTTGTATTCGTAATTTTCAACAATTTATTTATTTTATATGCGGTGTAAAAATCTCCAATTTTCTCAAATCCCTTCTTATCTATAAAAAATAAAATAATATCAATTTTTAAAAACGAAAATAAAATAAAATAAAAGCAAAAAAAAGGAAATTTTAAAATATAGATATGTAACTTTTTTTTCTTTTTTTCTTCAAATAAAAATTCAATTTAAAACAAAACAAAAAAATGAAAAAAAAATGGTTTAAATCTTAAAAAAAATACCATCAGCCAATTTATATATTCCAATATTATTGATAATAGGATCTGATGTGATAACCCTTATCGTGCTTTCAAAGAAAAACAACTCATTATACAAGACAGACATCGCAGTTAAAGATTCCTGGCATCTCTGTATCAATTTATATCGAATTCTCTTATTATCGAGATATTGTTCCAGAAAAAAACAGACAAAACCTTTTTTAATATCCCCACAATTCACCAATTTATTTCCCATAAGACTTGAAGAAACCAAGAGATTTTTCTCTGTCGAACATGTATGGTAAGGTTTTTGAGCAATCCAATCATAAACTGATATTTGATGGCCAATGCAAAGGAAAATATTTGAATTAAGACTGAAGAAATCACTAATGAGATCATCAGAAATCAGGATTTCGTTCTTTATGGAGAATGTCAGATATTCATTGATTTCAAGAACTATGAGTTTGGAGTTTATCATTAATTGATCTTCGGTTTCTGTGTAGATACCCAGTGCTACACCGATATTCAGAGAAGAATTATCACTTATGTTTAATCGTTTTAAAGAAATTATTGATTCATTTTCATTGAATTCATGCTTTGTTTTAATTGAATAATTGCTTTTGATAAAAAAAAAATTAAAATTATAACAAAAAAATTTTAAAAACATAAAATTTAAGAAAAAATTAATTTTTACTCAGAATCTAGCAATAAAAGTTCATATTTCCTATTATCATTTGCCCCATTTCGCTCACCCAGCTTATAAACACTTAGAATAATGAATTTCTTCTGATTCCTTTCTAAAATCTCAAATTTGTCAATAACTTTATCCTGGAAAATTATAGAAAGATATGGCATAGGGGACCTATAATCAAAAAAATTGTAGTCTTCTTTGATTTTCAATTGATCATAATCAGCATAAGCCAATTCGCAAAAAACCAGAGTTTTTTCATTTATCAAGAAGAGACAGCCTTTTGCAGTCGGGTTATTCACAGGTTCAGGATAAGTGAATTTCGCGAAACCTTGAATAAATTCATTATTATTCAAGTTGTTTTGGCTTTTATTTGACGGGAGATTGACAGGATGTGCGAAAATTTCTCCGTTTTTCTCAAATAGAGCAAACGATTTAGGACAATTATATATGAAAATTGCTTGAATTGCATCGGAGTATCTATGTTTGCAAATACAAGTTCTTTTAGCGTTTTGAAATGGGATTATGGGAAGGTTTGACGGTTCTCTATCTGAAAAAGATTTCTGAGGGAAGGAGTCTAAAGGAAGTTGAATGGCAAAGGGGATATCGAGTTTTATTCGAGTGAAAACTAGAGAGAAATTATTGGTTTTATCTAACGAAATCAGGCCTCTATAGACCAAAAATTCATTGTTATCTATGCGAATCTTAGATAGAGAAGAGTTTTTGAATAAATTAGGTAAAAAGTAAATAATTTGAATAATTTTAAAAATTTTTAAAGAAGTTGAATTTTTTACTAATAACAATAGGTTTTTATTGAGATAGTATGCCTTTATTTCTTCAATGAATCTTGGTGTTATTTTTTTCTTTTTTAAAAAATCATAAATTTTCAACAACAAAAAAATTACGATTATTGGAATTTTCAATTTATAATTAGGATCTGTGATACTTCGATCAATATTTGAATTGGGGGAGTTTATAAGGTACGGCAAACCTTCATTTGCATTGTAACAAAGGAAAATTCTTGTGATTTTCAATCTTTTTGTATCGTTGAAAACACTATAAAAGCATAATTTCCCATCTGAAAAGCAGAGGATGAGATATTTTTGTGGATCCAACTGTTCATTCAAAGCCATTTTTAAGTTTATTGTTGCAATTGTTGTGATGAAATTTGCATTCTTTTGGTTAAATTTTAATTTTAAAGCAAAAAAAGAAAATAAACCTCATTCTCTTTTGTAAAATCCAATTTTTGCTCGAAATTCACCATTACAAATTCAATGCATTCTTTTGAGAATAAACGTGGTAATTCATTTATATAAGATAATTTCTCAGGTTTCCAGCCAATATCAATTGCCTAAAAAGAAAACAAATGATTTTTTTTATATAAATTCATTTAGTTTTTACAATGATAGAAGAGTTTTTCAATAGAATAAAGATCACATGATCAAAATAAATCACTTGTATTATTTCAATTTCATGTGTCTGATACAAATCAATAAATTTTTTGCCTTTTAAAACTCATTGGTTTTAAAAGAAAAAAAAAATATTTACCAGATAAATCTAATAAACGCAATTGATGTTTAGTAGCTTGCAGCACAAAATTGCAAGATTTAAAATTATTGCCAAAAACTAAACGAATTCTTTTACAAAATAAAGGAGCTTCGTTCAAAAATTTGAATTCCTCATTGTTTTCTTCATTCAATTGAAAGCTTTCATCAAAAGAAAAAACTTTCGAAGTGCCATTCTTCAAAGCAATGATGATGAAATTGTGGTAAACTATTTGTTTCTCATCATTTTTTATAGTGAAAATCATGTCGATTTCATCGTCTAAAGATAAATCAATACTTATTTGTGGGGTCAAATCATTCTAAAAGAAGAAAATACAATAAAACTTCAATAAATTTACAATTCAAAATTTTAAAAACATTCAATGAAAATATAATTCAATACCTTGAACATATATAAAGCCGATTTAGTATTAACTCCTCCGCAAGTAATATATTTCTCAACGTTATTTTGACTATCCTTAATGACATTCAGATCGTAAAAAGCAGGAAAACTGATGATTTCATCGAGAAACTAAAAGAAAAATCACTTAAAATTCTTTAATTTATAAAGCAAACTTCTGAATGAACGTTGGAGTTTTCTATATTGCTAAATGATAAATAAATTAAAGAGGATATTCCAGATTTCGAATTTGCGAAAAAAATCCCAGAAATTTTTTCTTTTTGAGGATTTAATTTATAAAAGCAGAACTTATTTAAAACAAATTTATTAAAAACTAAACTAAATTATTGAAAGAAAAAAGAATAATTCTTGAAAATTAATTGAGAGAAAAAAAAGTTATTTAAAAAAAAAAAAAAAATTCATTTCAACAGAATTTTTTTGACATTAAAACTTAAAAAAAAAAAAAAGAACGACATTTTCTGAGAAAAAATTAGAATTTATTATCAAAGAAAAATGACTTACAGAATGAAAATCAATTTTTTTCCCATGAAAAACGTTCAATTTCCTCAATCGCATATCCTTGAGATTTCTATTCTCCTCGAAATTCAGTTGCAATAAAAACAGATCATTATCAGTAGACAAAAGCAAAAGACTTTCAGAAATTGCTTCCATATTGCAATTAATTAATCCAGGTCCATTAATAATTTCAGAATTTATATATAGATTTTCCTTCTGAATCAAGGATTTATAAATTGTTGTGATATATTCAAAAGGCTTAATAGAAAGAATATATTGGTTTTTCGAGAAACAATAATAAATCAGTGATGGGGATATCACTAATAAACCACCTATTGTAAAAGAATTTTTCAATGAAAATAAGGCTAATTCATGAAAATAAGTAAAATTTACCGTTTATTAATGATGCGATTTTATAGCAATCAGGTGCCAAATTGACATATTTCATATAATTTTGATATCTTTCATATATTTTTGTCGCTTCAATAGGTTTTTCAGACTTTTTAAATTCTTTTTTCTTGAAATCATGAGCATTCAATTTGAAAATATACAATTCTTTTGTGGTTCTTCATTTATTTTAAAAATTTTACTTTATAAAAAAATTAATCTAAGAAAAAACCCTAGTTCTCCAATCATTCTTTCATTCAAAACACAAAAACTCACAGTTTGATTATTCCATAAAAAGTCGAAATCTACAGGTGAATAAATTCCGCTTTGTTTCAATTCGAAGTAAATGCTCGGACCAAATAGATCTTTTTCTTTCCATGCACTTATATAAAAATTAATTTTTCAAGATTTTCAATCATTAAAATAAAAATTACTCATCTAAAGAAATATTGATTGTATATGCAGAAATTTGAGGTTCAAGATATAGAAAAGGGAATAGTTCTTTACTAACTAAAAGAACCAATACAGTTTCATAAATAAGATATCCTTTTTTTATTCAAAAAATATTTAGTTTTAACAATTTTTATTAATAATTTTACCAACACATCTGTCAAAAGGATCTTTTTTTAAAATATTGGGTCTTTGATATATAGTTCTACCTTCTCGAATCCTATTGATTTCGAGATTATCTAATGAATGCATTGAAACACTTCTTAATGAATTGTTTTCTTGATCAAAAAAAAGAGTGGAAATCTAAAATAATTTTTTTTATTTCTTTACAAAAAAAAAACAAGAATTTTATAAATAAAACCTTGGCTTCCAATAAAGCTACTACAATAAAAGTTTGATCATATTTTTCATAAAGCAAAACTCTTTGTATAATCCCGACAAAACTATATTCATTTATCAATTGAAGCTTATAATTTTCATAAATCTTTGATGAGTCTGCGGCTTTATCAACCTTTATATCTTCATAAAATTTCTGGATATTATATAAACGCAAGGCACTTTTCGAATAAACCAGTAAAATTGCGAAGTTTTCAAAATAACGCTTGGATTCATTTGAATATATCACTGATTTCATTGCAGCTTGCTTCGAAGTAAAAATCAGAGATTCTTCGACAGAAAAATTCGAGAATTTCTTGGAAAACATATGAAGTGCATGCTTTTGAGAGATTTCTGATGGGACTCTCAACAAAGCAAATTGGTTTTCTCCTTCAATTTCCATCTTCTCAACATTAGGATCGGCCTCAAATTCCATATATGTTAAAAAATCCTTTTTTTTGTTTATTTAATATTAAGTTTTTAAAATTATTTGAAAAAAATCTTTTTTTGTTAAGTTTTTTTTTTTTTTA
>JFJP01005893.1_pt1 | contig 11741 bp, 10 predicted proteins | sample 431651 | NCBI WGS metagenome assembly JFJP01 (sample SAMN02602958, study PRJNA72255) | Microbial mat metagenome, whole genome shotgun sequencing project. | biome: fresh water; feature: sink hole; material: water; isolation source: purple microbial (photo- and chemosynthetic) mats found in... | reverse complement strand
CCGTCTTCGGCGAGACACTCAATTTCTCGTGCCACATACGCGCCAGCCACCATGTCCAGCACCACGTCGACCCCACGACCGCCACTCAGGCGCAAGGCCTCGGCCGCGAAGTCCTGCGTCTTGTGGTTGATCGCGTGGTCGGCTCCCAGCTTCAGACAGGCAGCACACTTCTCGTCGCTGCCTGCGGTGGCCATCACACGCGCGCCAAGCGCCTTGGCCAGCTGAATCGCCGTCACACCGATGCCGCTGGTGCCGCCCTGAACCAGCAGGGTCTCACCCGCCTGCAGGCGACCGCGGTCAAACACGTTGCTCCAGACGGTGAAAAACGTCTCGGGCAGCGATGCCGCAGCCACATCGTCCAGGCCTTCGGGCACCGGCAGACACTGGCCAACCGGTGCGGTGCAGAACTGGGCATAACCGCCGCCCGCCACCAGCGCGCAGACCCGGTCCCCGATCTTCAAACCCGCGCCGGCCATGGCCTCGACATCACCCGATTCAATGACACCCGCCACCTCCAGACCTGGTAAGTCGGAGGCACCGGGCGGCGGCGGATAGGCGCCACTGCGCTGCAAGACATCGGGCCGATTGACGCCGGACGCAGCCACGCGAATCAGCACCTCGCCAGCGCCGGCGACCGGCCGCGGCCGCTCGCACAGGCGAAGCACATCGGGTGTACCGAATGCGCTGATCTCGACCGCTTGCATCGTCGTCATCAGACCAGTTCGTTCAGGGCTGCTGCTGTGGTTGCTCGTTGCGGTCGAGCAAGGCCTTCATGGACAGCTTGACACGGCCTTTTTCGTCGGTCTCCAGCACCTTGACTTTGACGATCTGGCCTTCGCTCAGGTAGTCCGACACACGCTCCACGCGCTCGTGCGCGATCTGGCTGATGTGCAGCAGACCGTCTTTACCGGGCAACAGGTTGATCAAGGCACCAAAGTCCAGGATCTTGGTGACCGGGCCTTCGTAGACCTTGCCGATCTCCACTTCAGCGGTGATCTGCTCAATGCGACGCTTCGCTTCATCGGCCTTGGCGCTGTCGGCCGAGGCGATGGTGATGGTGCCGTCTTCGTCGATGTTGATCTGGCAGCCGGTCTCTTCGGTCAGCGCGCGGATCACGGCGCCGCCCTTGCCGATCACATCGCGAATTTTCTCGGGGTTGATCTTCATGGTGAACAGCTTGGGCGCGAAGTTCGACACCTCGTTCTTGGCCTCGCCCATGGCTTCCTGCATCTTGCCCAGGATGTGCATGCGCGCTTCCTTGGCCTGCGCCAGCGCGACCTGCATGATTTCCTTGGTGATGCCCTGGATCTTGATGTCCATCTGCAGCGCGGAAATGCCGTTGGTGGTTCCTGCGACCTTGAAGTCCATGTCGCCCAGGTGATCTTCGTCACCCAGAATGTCGGTCAGCACGGCGAAGCGGTTGCCGTCTTTGATCAGGCCCATCGCGATGCCAGCCACGTGGGCTTTCATCGGCACACCGGCATCCATCAGCGCCAGGCAGCCACCGCAGACGGACGCCATCGACGAGGAACCGTTGGACTCGGTGATCTCGGAAACCACGCGCATGGTGTACGGAAAGTCTTCCTTGCTGGGCAAGGCCGCGATCAACGCGCGCTTGGCGAGGCGGCCGTGGCCGATTTCGCGGCGCTTGGGCGTACCGAAACGGCCCGCTTCGCCGGTGGCGAAAGGAGGCATGTTGTAGTGCAGCATGAAGCGATCCTGAAAATCGCCCGCCAGCGCGTCGATGCGCTGCGCGTCCCGGTCGGTGCCCAGCGTGGCCACCACCAGCGCCTGCGTTTCGCCGCGGGTGAACAGCGACGAGCCGTGGGTGCGCGGCAGCACGCTGTTGCGGATTTCGATGGCCCGCACGGTGCGCGTGTCGCGACCGTCGATACGGGGCTCACCGGCCAGAATCTGGCCGCGCACGATCTTGGCTTCGATTTCAAACAGCAGGGCTTCGATGGCCACGGCGTCGAACACCACGCCCTCGGCCTTCAAGGCAGCCATCACGTCGGCGTAAGCCGCGCGGCAGGCCTGGGTACGGGCCTGCTTGTTGCGGATTTGGTAGGCCGCCTCCAGCTTGGCCTTGGCCAGGCTGTCGATCTTGGCGATCAGCGGCTCGTCTTTGGCCGGCGGCTGCCAGTCCCAGGCGGGCTTGCCAGCGTCGCGCACCAGCTCGTTGATGGCGGCAATGGCGATATTGCCCTGCTCGTGGCCGTAGACCACAGCACCGAGCATGATTTCTTCGCTGAGTTGCTGCGCTTCAGATTCCACCATCAGCACAGCAGATTCGGTGCCCGCGACCACCAGGTCGAGCTGGCTGTCCTTGAGCTGGGTCTGGCCCGGGTTCAGCACGTACTGACCGTTCACATAACCCACGCGCGCCGCACCGATGGGGCCGTTGAACGGAATGCCACTGACCGACAGGGCGGCCGAGGTGGCGATCATGGCAGCGATATCAGCCTGCACTTCGGGGTTCAGGCTGACCACGTGAACGATCACCTGGACTTCGTTGTAGAAGCCCTCGGGGAACAGGGGACGGATCGGGCGATCAATCAGGCGGCAGGTCAGGGTTTCGAGCTCGCTCGGGCGGCCTTCGCGCTTGAAGAAGCTGCCGGGAATTCGGCCGGCGGCGTAGGCTTTTTCGGTGTAGTCCACCGTCAGCGGGAAGAAATCCTGACCAGCCTTGGCTTCGGTTTTGGCCACCACGGTGGCCAGCACCACGGTGTCATCGATGTTGACCAGTACGGCGCCAGTGGCCTGGCGGGCGATTTCGCCGGTTTCCATGGTGACCGTGTGCGGGCCCCATTGGAAGGACTTGGTGACTTTGTTGAACATGCTCATGGTGGGCTCCTCTGCGCCACCCGCGTGGGTGGCATGGCGTGCAGACAATCTGCACAAAACCCGGCACCACAACCCAGAACACGATGCCATTCCAGCGCCGCTGCCACCGGCGTGGTGGCTGGCAGCGGCGTTGGAATGACACAGCTTCGCTCTGTTGCTGCTGCGCCGGTCTCTAAAAATACGGACTTATAAACAAAAACGCCCGAGCCAGCGAACCAACTCAGGCGTTTAGCGTGTCAGACCAGGCTCAAAATTACTTGCGCAGACCCAGTTTTTGGATCAGGGCGACGTAGCGGTCGGCATCCTTGGACTTGAGGTAGTCCAGCAGCTTGCGGCGGCGGCTCACCATGCGCAGCAGTCCACGGCGGCCGTGGTGGTCTTTGGCATGGGTTTTGAAGTGGGGGGTCAGCTCATTGATGCGAGCGGTCAGCAGGGCGACCTGAACTTCTGGGCTACCGGTGTCCTTGGCGGCACGGGCGTTTTCCGCCACAACGGCGGCTTTGATGGCTTGAGCGATCATAAAAACTTTCTTTGGGAACATGCGACCCGACGCAGCCAGCCAGCGCGCCCGCTTTCCAGAGAAAACCGGCCCCAACCGCCGCATCGGGCGTGAAATGTCATTGAAATCAACGACAACCGCAAATTATAGCCGAGGCCCGGACACCGCGGTAGCTGCTGTGGCGAGCCAGGCGCGCAGGCGATCCACCCCCAGCACCAGTCGCTGCGGGTCGCGGCTGGCGAAGCACCAGCGCAGCCAGCCAGCCGCCTCGGGACCAAAGGCGCTGCCCGGCGCCAGCCCAAGGCCAGCTTCGCGAACCAGGCGCTTGGCGGTGGCGAGGCAGTCGTCGTGACCGTCCAGGCGGAAAAACGCGTACATGCCGCCCAGCGGGGCGGCAAGGGTCACACCCGGTGTGGCCTGCAGCAGCGGCACCAGGGTGTCGCGACAAAGCTGCAGGTGCGCCAGCAGGGCGGGCGTCACCTCGTTGCCGCGCTCCAGCGCCGCCAGCGCGGCGCGCTGAACGAACACCGGCGCGCACGAGGTGTTGTACTCGATCAGCTTGCCGATGGCGTGCGTGAGCGAAGCTGGCAGCACCAGCCAGCCCAGACGCCAGCCCGTCATGAGAAAGCTCTTGGAAAAGCTGTGGGCCACGATCAGGCGGTCGTCGGGCTCGGCCACATCGAGAAAGCTGCTGGCCGCCCCGTTGGCGGTGTCCTGCGCGAAGTAGAGCCGTTCGTACACCTCATCGGCCAGGATCCAGGTGCCGGTCTGGCGGCAGTGATTCAGGATCGTGGCCTGCTGCGCCCGGCTGAGCGTCCAGCCGGTGGGGTTGTTGGGCGCGTTGAGCACCAGCATTTTGGTGGCGGGCGTGATGGCCGAGCGCAAGGCGTCCATGTCCAACACCCAGGCGCCAGCGCGCGGTCCGGCTGCCTCCACTTTCAGTGGCACCCGCACCACCCGCGCGCCCATGATGAGCGGCTGCGCCACCAGGTTGGGCCAGGCCGGCGTGACCACCACCACCTCGTCGCCCGCGTCCACCAGCGCCTGCGAGGCCAGCATGAGCCCGTTGACGCCTCCCGACGTGACCGCCAGGCGCGCCTGCCAGTGGGCCTGACCACGACCGGGGTGCAGGCCATCGGTGTAGGCGGCAATGCCCTCGCGGAGTTCGGGCAGACCGAGGTTGTGCGCGTAGAAGGTGTCGCCGGCTTGCAGGGAAGCTATCGCCGCCTCGCGCACAAAGGCGGGCGTGACCTCGTCGCTCTCGCCAAACCAGAACTTCAACACATCCGGGCGGCCCAGGCCTTCATTGGCCACCTCGCGAATGCGGGACTGCTCCAGCGCCTGAACCACTTCACGCATGGGTACTCCTGGGCTGCTGCCAGACATCACGGGCGCTGCATCGCGCAGCTGTGGGGCGCCTCGGCCTGGCGAGGCGTGAGCTGGCGAACAACGCGAAAGCCGTAGCCGGAGCCTTCCACATCGAATTTCACGCCGGGTGCGCCTTGCCGGTCCATCACCGCCACCGCCAGCGGCTGCTGGAACTGGTGATCGGCGGCCCGCATGCGTGCGGTCTGCCCGGCCAACGTGACCTCGACCTTCGCCAGTTCGCTGGCTATGCGGGTGGCGTCGAGCGCGCCGGCGCGCTCAATCGCCTGCGCCAGCGCCTCGATCATGAGCTGCATGCGCATGTGAACGTAGTCGTCTTCCGGCCTGGGGAAGCGCTCGCGAAAAGCCCGGTAAAAGGCATCGGACGCTGCCGTTGGCGTGTTGGGAAACCAGTCGGCCACCGCAAACACCTTGCCCACGCCGGCCTCGCCCATGGCGGCCGGGGCGCCCAGCGCGTTGCCATAGAAGGTGTAGAACGTGCCCTCAAACCCGACCTCGCGCGCGGCCTTCACCAGCAGCGTGAGGTCGTTGCCCCAGTTGCCGGTGAGTACCGCTTGCGCGCCGCTGGCCTTGATCTTGGTGGCGTAGGGCAAAAAGTCTTTGATGCGTGCCAGCGGGTGCAACTCGTCACCCACGATCTGGATGTCGGGCCGATCCTGGGCCAGCTGGCGCCGGGCTTCGCGCAGCACGCTCTGGCCAAAGCTGTAGTCCTGCCCGATCAAGTAGATGCGCTTGAGTGCGCGGTCTTCGCGCAGCACGCTCATGAGTGCGGTCATGCGCATGTCGGCATGGGCGTCGAAGCGGAAATGCCAGAAGCTGCAGCGCTCGTTGGTGAGCGAAGGGTCCACCGCCGAGTAGTTGAGGAACACCACGCGCCTCGCCGGGTCACGCTCGTTGTGTTTGTTGATCGCCTCGATGAGCGCAGCCGCCGGGGCCGATGAGTTGCCCTGGACCACGATGCGAATGTCCTGGTCGACCGCCGAGCGCAGCCCGGAGAGCGCCTCTTCGGTCTGGCCCTTGCTGTCGAAACGCTCGATCAGCAGTGGCCGGTTACCGCCCGGCAGCTTCACGCCGCCGCGGGCATTCACCCGCTCGGTGGCCCAGACCAGGTTGCGAAACACCGCCTCGCCAGTGTTGGCAAAAGCGCCCGAGAGGCCCTCGATCATGCCGATGCGGATCGGCGGGTTGCTGGGGGGCGCTGGGGTTTGCGCGGTGGCGCTGCCCACGAACGCGGCGGTCAGCAGACAGCTGGCCGCCACGGGGCGCCAGCGAAGAAAGCGGGGAATCGAAAACATCGGATGAACCAGGTGGATGCGCCTTGGGTGGTGGCGCGCAAAGAGGGGGAAAGGCCTACAGGCGCTGCCGGCGATTATCTGGTCAGACCCGGGCATGACTCGGGGAGCGCCAGGGCTATCCGCGCGCGTGGCGTTGGCGCAGTCAGGCGTCGGCGCTGGCCAAAGCGGCCAGCGGCCAGCGCGGCTTCACATCGAACGCATAGGGCCGCCGATCCAGATCGGCCAGGCCGGCCTGCACACGCAGCCCGGCGGCCAGCGCGATCATCGCGCCGTTGTCGGTGCACAGGTGCAGTTCGGGGTAATGCACCCGCACATCACGCCGCCCACAAGCCTGGTTGAGCTGGCTGCGCAGGCGCGTGTTGGCACCCACGCCACCCGCCACCACCAAGCGCTTGAGCCCCGAGGCTTCGAGCGCGGCCAGCGATTTCTTCACCAGCACATCGACGATGGCGGCCTGCGCGCTGGCGGCCACGTCGGCCTTCTCGGCCTCACTCAGGGCTTCGGCAAGGGCCGGCGTGGCCGGGCCTTCGGGCCGCGCATGGGCCAGCCGCTTGACCTGGGTGAGCACCGCGGTCTTGAGGCCGGCGAAGGAAAAGTCGAAATCGCCGCTGTGCAGCAGCGGCCGCGGGAATGTGTGGGCGTCGGCCCTGCCCTGCTCGGCCAGCCGGGCCAGCGCCGGGCCACCGGGATAACCCAGCCCGAGCAGCTTGGCCGATTTGTCGAAGGCCTCGCCCGCCGCGTCGTCGATGGTTTCGCCCAGCAGCCCGTAACGGCCCACGCCATCGACCCGCATCAGCTGGGTGTGCCCGCCGGAAACCAGCAGGGCGATGAAAGGGAACTGGGGCGGATCGGCGCTGAGAAATGGCGAGAGCAGGTGGCCTTCGAGGTGGTGGATGCCGATCACCGGCTTGCCCAGCGCCATCGCCATCGCGCAGGCCGTGCCCGACCCCACCAGCAGCGCGCCGGCCAGGCCAGGGCCGCGCGTGTAGGCCACCGCGTCCACCGCCGACAGCGGCAGCGCGGCCTGCGCCAGCACCGCATCGGTCAGCGGCAGCACGCGGCGAATGTGATCGCGGCTGGCCAGCTCGGGCACCACGCCGCCATAGGCCTGGTGCATCTCGATCTGGCTGTGGAGCGCATGACCGAGCAAGCGCGGCACACCGGCGCCACTGGCATCAACCAGCGCCACGCCGGTTTCGTCACAAGAAGATTCAAACCCCAGGATCAGCATGAAGCGAGTGTACGGGCGCACCGGATACACCGGGCAGATGCGCCGGGCTCAGGCGTCACACCAGTGGCGACTTACGAAGCTGTGTTGGACCGGGAATACCAGCTCAGCGCCTGAGAGGGAGTTGGGCGTACCCGAAAGGGTGCCCCAAAGCGCTGCCGTGGCTCGGGCCACGGCGCGCATTGACACCGCTGCGGTCGGTGTTTTGAGGCGTCAAGGCGGGCATGACCGATTCCTTTCAGCCTCTCATGGCCTGTGATCGCGCGGGCAGCCCAGTGGCTTGCTCCGGCGCGAGCGTGGTGTTCATATGACTTGAAGTTATCAAGATTTGGACACAATCCCCCGCCATGGGAATCAGCCACTACATCAAAGAAATCGGCCGCGGCAAAGATGGCGCCCGCGCCCTCACCCGCGAGCAGGCCGCCGACCTGATGGGTCAGGTGCTTGACGGCACCGTGACCGACCTGGAAGTGGGCGGCTTTTGTCTCGCCATGCGCATCAAGGGCGAAACCGCCGATGAGATGGCGGGCTTCCTGGACGCTGCACACGCCCGGCTGCACCCGCTGCCCGACAACGGCCTCACTACCGTGGTGCTGCCCAGCTACAACGGTTCGCGCAAGCTGCCGGTGCTCACGCCCTTGCTGGCGCTGCTGCTGGCGCGCCAGGGTGTGCCGGTGCTGGTGCACGGCACGGCCACCGAAGACAAGCGCGTGTTCGCCGCCAGCGTGTTCGCCGAACTCGGGGTGTTGCCCGTGGCCCAAATGCCCGCCCTGGCCGCCGGCGAGTTGGCCTTTGTGCCCACCGAGGTGCTGTGCCCGGGCCTCAAACGCCTGCTCGACGTGCGCCGTGTGGTCGGCCTGCGCAACCCGGCGCACAGCCTGGTCAAACTTATGAACCCGTGCGCGGGCAAAGCACTCATCGTCGGCAGCTACACCCACCCCGAATACGCCAGCTCCATGGCCGCCACCTGGGCGCTCACCGGTGCCCACGCGATGCTGCTGCGCGGCACCGAAGGCGAACCGGTGGCCGATGCACGCCGCACGCCGCGCATGGAGATTTTTCGCCACGGCGAGCGCACCGAGCTGCAGCCACAGCAGGACGGCCCGATGGCGCAACTCCCTTCGCTGCCCAACGTAGACGCCGCACACACCGCAAATTACATCCGCGCCGTGCTCAACGGCTCGTTGCCCGTTCCCGCGCCGATTGCTCTGCAGGTGGAACACATCTTGCAGACGCTTGAGCACCATGATTCCCCAGCCCATGCACACGCCCTCTGAGTTCCTGCCCGGCACCGTCGCGCTCGTCGGCGCTGGCCCGGGCGATCCGGAGTTGCTCACGCTCAAGGCCGTGCGGGCCATCAGCGCGGCCACCGTGCTGCTGGTCGACGACCTGGTGAGCGACGCGGTGCTGGCCCACGCGTCACCGCGTGCGCGCATCGTGCATGTGGGCAAGCGCGGCGGCTGCAAGAGCACGCCGCAGGCCTTCATCGAAAAGCTCATGGTCATGGCCGCGCGCGAAGGCGAGGTGGTGGTACGCCTCAAGGGTGGCGACCCGTTCATCTTCGGGCGCGGTGGCGAAGAGGTGGAAGCCCTGCGCGCCGCCGGCATTGAGGTGCAGGTGGTCAACGGCATCACCGCTGGCCTGGCCGGCCTCACCTCGCTGGGCGTGCCGCTCACCCACCGCGAACACGCGCACGGCGTGGTGTTCGTCACCGGCCACGCCAAGCCCGGCGACAGCGGCACCGACTGGCCGGCCCTGGCCGCCACCGCGCGCAACGCCAAGCTCACACTGGTGATCTACATGGGTGTGAGCGGCTCGCAGCAGATCCAGACCGAGCTGCTCACCGGCCTGCCGGCCCACACGCCAGTAGCCATCATCCAGCATGCCACCCTGCCCCAGCAACGCCACGCCGTCACCACCCTGGGGCAGTTGCGCACCACCATCGAGCGCGAAGGCCTGGGCAGCCCATCGGTGATCGTGGTGGGCGATGTGGTGTATGGCGTGGCGGCCGTCAGCGAGCAGAACACCCTGTCGCGGCGCAGCGCCTGACACAACGGCGGGCCGCCTACACTGGCGGCCATGCAGATGTTTGATGTGGTGGTGATCGGCGCTGGCGCTGCTGGCCTGTTTTGTGCCGGCATCGCGGGCCAGCGCGGGCTGAGCGTGCTGGTGCTGGATCACAGCGAGAAAGTGGCCGAAAAGGTGCGCATTTCCGGCGGTGGCCGCGCCAACTTCACCAACCGCGACATCGACCCGAAGGCGCCCCACAAGCACTTCCTGAGCGAAAACCCGAACTTCTGCCGCTCGGCGCTTTCTCGCTACACCCCGCAGGATTTCCTTACGCTGGTCGCCCGGCACGGCATCCCGTTTCACGAAAAACACAAAGGTCAGCTGTTTTGCGACCGCTCGGCCGAAGACCTGATCCGCATGCTGCTGGCGGAATGCGACGCTGGCCGCGTGCAGCGCTGGCAGCCCAGCGGCGTGAAAGCGGTCCGGCTGTCGGGCGATGGTGGCTACGAGCTGGACACCGACCGGGGCACGGTGGGCACACGCCGGCTGGTGGTGGCCACCGGCGGGCTGTCCATCCCCAAGATCGGCGCCACCGATCTGGGCTACCGGCTGGCCAAGCAGTTCGGCCTGCGGCTGGTGGCGCCGCGCCCCGGCCTGGTGCCGCTGACCTTCGACGGTGAAGCCTGGGCGCCCTACGCAGAGCTGGCCGGCCTGGCACTGCCGGTCGAGATCAGCACCGGTGACAAGCAACGCCGCGCCAGCTTTTCCGAAGACCTGCTGTTCACCCACCGCGGCCTCTCTGGCCCGGCGGTGCTTCAGATATCAAGCTACTGGCAAGAGGGCACGCCCATACGGATCAACCTGGCGCCCGAGATCCGCCTGCCCCAGGCCCTGGCCGAGGCCAAGGCCCGATCGCGCAAGCGGATTGCCAACGAGCTGGCCACCCTGGTGCCCAGCCGCCTGGCCGATACCTGGGCCCTGCAAGACCCAGACTGGCAGCGCCCCATCAGCGAAGCCAGCGACAAGGCCCTGGCGCGCCTGGCCGATCGCCTTGCGCGCTGGGAACTCAGCCCGACCGGCAGCGAGGGCTACCGCAAGGCCGAGGTGACGCTGGGCGGCGTGGACACGCGCGACCTGTCGTCGCAGACCCTGGAATCCAAGCAGCCCGGCCTGTATTTCATTGGCGAGGTGGTGGACGTGACCGGCTGGCTCGGCGGCTACAACTTCCAGTGGGCCTGGGCCAGCGCCCACGCCTGCGCCACGAGCCTCTGAACACAAGACACGCTGCGCGCTGCCACTGACGCACCAGTCTGGCTATAATCTGCGGTTTCGCTGGCATTGCCCCGTCGGCCAATACTAGTTACAGACGGGGAACATCGCAGCAACGTCGCCCGGGCCCGATCTTCCCGTTCGTCCTCTAGCCGCACATTTTCGGAAATCTTTCTTAATGACGACCATCCGTGTAAAAGACAACGAGCCCTTTGACGTCGCTCTGCGTCGCTTCAAGCGCACCATCGAAAAGCTCGGCCTGCTGACCGATCTGCGCGCCCGCGAGTTCTACGAAAAGCCCACCGCCGAGCGCAAGCGCAAAAAGGCAGCCGCCGTGAAGCGCCACTACAAGCGGGTGCGGTCCATGCAGCTGCCCAAAAAGCTGTACTGAGCCTCGTCGCCAGATTCGTCTGGCGCCGCACAAAAGCCCGCTGGAGGACGCTCAGGCGGGCTTTTTTGTTGTTGCCACCGGCTGGCGGCCGTGCCTGTCAGCCACCAAACACAAGGAAATGCCATGTCGATCAAGGAACGCATCGCCCAGGACGTGAAAGCCGCCATGCTGGCCCGGGACAACCACAAGCGCGACACCCTGCGCCTGCTGCAGGCCGCGGTGAAGCAAAAGGAAGTGGACGAGCAAATCGAGCAGCTGGACGATGCCAGCGTGATCGCGGTGCTCGACAAACTGGTCAAGCAGCGCAAGGACTCCATCACCGCATTCAAGCTCGGTGGGCGCGAGGACCTGGCGGACCAGGAACAGGCCGAGCTGCAGGTGTTGCAGGCCTATCTGCCAGTGCGCCTGTCGGCCGAGGAGGTGGCGGCCGAGGTTCGGGCCATCGTGGCCGAGCTGGGTGCAACAGGCCCTGGCGACATGGGCAAGGTGATGGGCGCAGTCAAAGCCCGGCTGGCTGGCAAGGCCGACATGGGCGCGGTGTCGGCCGCGGTGAAGGCGGCGCTGGCGGGTTGAGGCTGACTGTGTGGCGTGTTTCACGCCTGCACCGACGCAAAGCCACGACAACAGGGTTCGGCCCGATTGACCTGGGCAGCGTGGTCCCTAGACTGTTTGCAGTTCTCAAGGAGCATCATGCGCCGCCATCTGAAAACCCTCCTCGCCACATCGCTGAGCGCGCTGGCTTTGACCACCAGCGCGCTGGTTCATGCGCAAGCAGCGCCAGCGGTCAAACCGGTGCGCATCGGCATGATCGGCCCGTTC
>JFJP01027496.1_pt1 | contig 11742 bp, 8 predicted proteins | sample 431651 | NCBI WGS metagenome assembly JFJP01 (sample SAMN02602958, study PRJNA72255) | Microbial mat metagenome, whole genome shotgun sequencing project. | biome: fresh water; feature: sink hole; material: water; isolation source: purple microbial (photo- and chemosynthetic) mats found in... | reverse complement strand
CCGATAAATTAAATATTTTGAAAATGCAGTTTGTAAATACAGTTAAAATTAAAAAAATAAATATGAGTAATAATATTAAAAAATTACAAAACTGACTAAAATTTATTTTTTGTAATAAATTATTCCTGATTTTAGAAATTTGATTTTTTTTTTAAACAAAAAAAAAATTAACAATCTATATGGGCAATAGTTCAAACACTTTTTCTTCTGATAATCATGTTCGATTTCTTCAAAATTACCTTGAAGATCAAATTCATAAGAAAAGAAATAAACTAGGTTTTTCTCGTGACCTTCACGAGAAAAGTCAATGCAATTATCTCTGTTGCTATACTGTTGAAATTTCTTTTACAAAACCAGTCATTATATTATTTTATTTTCATTATAATATCGTTAAATGGTTTAAAAAAAAGATTAAATGGAAGAGAAAATTTTTGAAAGAATGCAGTCTACTGAGAAAAGACAGAGAAAACACAGAATATGAATGGACGACTTTTTTGCCCAATTTCCTGGCAAACTTTGAGCCAATTCAATCAGAAGATAGTTATAGAACCGATTTAATTCTGATGGTATTTTCAAGTTTAAGTATTCAAAAATTGTATTAATTAACTGTTTATCATGAATAAATTAAAGAAAATCTGTTCCCGGAAAAGGAGAAAATTGATTCAATTGATCATTATGAAGACCATCTTTATATATGTCCAGAAAATCAATTGAGTTTCAAAGCACCACAAAATTCATGCTGTAATTGTAATGATAACTCTTCGCAAGCAAATGAAAGCATCAATTTTGTCGAAAACAGCTTCAATATTGATTTTTTTCCTGAAAAATGCTCTCCAATTCCAAAAAAAAGAGATGTATTAATTTCTTTTTCTCAAAAATCAAGAAGAAACGCAGATACTAATGATTTTGGAGACTCTTTACTGGAAGGATGGAAAGAAATTGATTATAAAGAGTTGAGGAATTTAGATTTGAATGAGCTGCTTTCTTCTGCTTATGGTTATAAGGCAGGTTATCAAGTCTATAAAATCATTTTGGATAGGATTGAAAAGCATTTATATGATGGTAAACATGTATTAGGATTGTTATTAAATAAATACTTGGATTATTTACTAAAAACTTATCAATTTATTGATCAAGTTTTATTTGAGAAAATCGCCGTGAAGGATTTGGAAAATATTATAGACAAAATGATGAAGGATATTCATAAATTTAGCAGAGTCTTTCAAATTACTTTATCAGAATTCTATCAATTTAAGAACTTGAAGAGAAAAAATAGTGATTTGAATGAGTTTTTAGAAGAAAATAACCTCGAAAATTTCGTGATACAATTGATTTATCAGAAACAAGAAGTGTATGATATTATTTATGAAGTCGAAAAGCTTTTAGCTAAACGTTATCAAAAAGATATAGTACGGGCAAAAACTATTCTTGAAGAATTGGAAATAAAAGATTGTTTCACTCCTTTTGAAAATAAAGCCAAAATGAAATTATTGACTCCTAGCATGAAAACCTCTGAAGAATTACACACAAAAGAAAGTGAAACCCACCATCCAAAAGGATTTGATAATTTTTCATTAGCTTTAGATCATTATGATAGCAATGATTTTAAACCTTTCACGAAATATAAAGACTTGATTGAAAGTATAAAATACATGAAAAATCCTTTGGAAAAATTAATGATATTCAGCGAACCAAGATTAATTATCAGGAAATTTATGGAACATCTAAATTTCCCTGATTTTGATAATATTGATAAAAGAGACGAGATCAAGATTTTATTCTTTTTGATAATGAAAACTGATATAATCACAATTTTCATTGAGCTAAATTTGATCATTCATTCTGTCAAAGCCAAAGAAAAAGATTTAAAAATCGTCAATACTCTATTGAAAAGCATCTCTAAAATTATCAAACTTACAAGGAAAAATGAGCTTGAATTATGTTTAAAAGAAACTGGATTTCTCGCCAAAGTGATTGAGAAAAAATATGTCAAGAAAGTTTTGAATACTTTATGTAACAAGTAAATTTTTTTGTAGCTCAAAAAGTTTCTGTTTCATTCCAGATAGCAATTTATATTTTAAAATAAATTATTGCCTATAATTAACTTAAGAGAGTTTTTTTTGAAGCATTAATAATCTCTCACAATCTTAAATAATGTGTTGATATTGAAAAATATTTAATAAAATTTGAAATGAGAAAAAAATTTTGTTTCTTTTTTTAGTTAACTCAAACAGTCATTTTCATCAATATTATTAAGGAGAGTTTAAAGATTCCAAAAAACTTAATAAGCAAGATTATAAATACATTTGTGTATTCTAAGAACTTTCAAAAAACATTATTTTGTTTTCATTAAATCGAATTAAATTTGACGATGCGAAACTTCCATGAAATCGGAAGATCATTGATTTATTCAATGAATGGGCTTGCAGCAACTTCTCATCCACTGGCAACCCTTGAAGCCATTTTAATTTTGAAGCAAGGGGGTAATGCAATTGATGCTGCAATCGCAGCGAATGCAGTCTTATCTGTGGTTGAGCCTCAATCCACTGGGATTGGAGGTGATTGTTTTGCCTTAATCCATATTCAAGGTAATAAAAAACCTATAGCTATAAATGGTTCTGGTAAAGCTGCTTCTTATGCAGATGTTTCATTTTTCGAGAAACGAAAAATTGACACTCTTGATATAAATTCAGTTCATTCGATAACAATACCAGGATGTGTTGGTGCTTGGAGCAAAATGTCGAAAACTTGGGGGAAATTATCATGGGGAGATTTATTTAAAAGTGCAATAGATTATTCGAAAAAAGGATATGTTGTTTTGGAAAGAATAGCTTATGATTGGGATGAAATAAAAAACTCACTTTCATTCAATAAAAATACATCAAATACCTTTTTAAAAACAAACGGACAGGCTTATAAAACTGGAGACATTTTTATTAATCCTAAATTAGGAAAAAGTCTAGAACTTATTGCAAAAGAAGGAAAAGAAGCTTTTTATGAAGGTGAAATAGCGAAAGATATCGTCTTTAGTTTAGAAAAGATTGGAGGTCTTCATTCATTGAAAGATTTTCAGCAACAAGACACTCTTGTTTTGGAACCCATTCAGGTTGAATATAGAGACAAAATTCTTTATCAATGTCCTCCCAATAACCAGGGAATAACAGCTCTGATCATTATGAAAATTTTAGAAGAGTTAAAAATAAATCAATATGCTCCTATGAGTTTTGAAAGATTTCATTTGGAAGCGGAAGCCACGAAATTGGGCTATTATCTTCGTGATCAAATAGTCGGAGATAACCCAGAAAATAAACTGAATTATTATAACAAATTTTTAGATCAGAACTATATTGAAAAGCTACAAAAACTCATTAGTTTTGAAAAAGCTTTGGACTTTTTTGATAAGAATTTGCAAAGAGTTTTTTCACCTGATACTGTTTATCTCACAGTTATTGATAAAGACAAGAATGTGGTATCAATAATCAATTCAATTTTTCACCCCTTTGGAAGTGGGATCACTACAGATAATACAGGAATTGTGTTGCATAATAGAGGAGCTTGTTTTTCTTTAAAAAGGAATCATCCAAATTGCATTGCACCAGGAAAAAGACCCCTTCATACAATTTGCCAGGTATGGTATACAAAGATGGGAAATTTTTCATGAGTTATGGAGTAATGGGGGGTCAATATCAGCCAGTGGGACATATCCAATTCCTGAATAATTTTTTAGAATATCAGATGAATGTTCAAGAGGCGTTGAATTTTCCAAGAGCTTTTCATTTTGGAAATGTTTTTCATTTAGAAAAAAGAGTCAACAATAATGTTGAAGCACAATTACAAAAGGTAGGGCATAAAACAGTTAGGGTTCAAACTCCTTTGGGAGGTGGGCAAGCTCTTGGAGTTAATTGGGAGAATAATGTGTATTTTGGAGGTTCTGATCCTAGAAAGGATGGATGTGCTCTTGGCTATTAAAAAGTTCAATGAATATATATAAGAAACAAATTTCCATTTGAAATTTATGTTTTTTTTTTGGAGATTTTCTTTATGAAAAAAAATTTAAATGTTGAATTTCTTATTAATTTTTGTTTTTAGAGCAAAATTGAGAAAAATTCAACTGAACCATGAAATAAAAGTTTAGTTACCGTAAAAAAAATTTTTAAAAGCATCAAACAAACACTGTGTAAATTTGGAAAAAAATAATTACTTTATAATTGAATTTTTTTTAATCAATGAAAAAAAAATAAAGATCTTCTTTTTTAATTAAATCAATGAAAAAAATTAAAGATCTTCTTTCATTTTTGTTTTTGAGGCTGTAAGCAAAGAATTTGAACGATCAACCCTAAAATTAACTAATATTAAAAAAAAATTAAAATAAAATAATTATTTACGTGACATAATTTTTTAGGAAATTCAACAAATTATCAGAGCTAGGAATAGTTGAAAACTTAACAGGATTTGCCTTATTTTTTGAAGGGTAAAACATTATGGTCGGCAAATCAACAATTTCTAAGTTTTCAAAATCATTTGCAGTTACATCCCCTTGTGCGAAGACTAAATCTTTGACATTCTTCAACGATTGAGCCATAGATTTTAATGCAGCTTCTGCCTAAAATTAACAATTTTCAATTTAAAAAAATAACAATTTTGAATACTTTCGCGCAATGATGACACCAAGAAGCGTAAAATATAATCAAAACATCTTTTTTTTGGTCTAATACTACCAAATCAAAATTTTTTCTGACGACTTTCTATTAAATTAAAAAAAATTTTTATAAACAAAGAAATGAATAAAAATTTACTTTAATAAGCCCCTCGCTGACTTCTGGTATTGGCTCACTTTTATAATAATTAGAAATCCTATTATTTGTGTAATCCTCGTAGAAACTAATTATGTTTTCCAATTTAATTTTATCTTTGTTTGGCTTGTATTTATAAAAGGTTTCATTAGTTTTCGCCTTTATAATTCTAATCTTCAAATGAATGCTTGAAATAAAAAAAATAATTTAAATAAATTTACTTGTGGAAGGTTCTCAGATTTCAACCCAGCAACATCTAATATAGTCGCTTCAATTTCTTCTTTATCATTCATAATAGAACACTGTATTTTACATCTTAAGCTTTTGCAGGCTTCTTCAAAAACCTTTTGAGCTTTATCACTTTTTTTGTGATCATCTTTTCTCATCAAAATAAGCAAAGGGAACTGTTTTTTTAGGAAATCCTGCAAAATTCTTTGTTGAAACGGCATAAGAACTGGATAAACTTCAATATCAATGAATTTTTTTAGATTTGAAATCGTGAAATCATCATGAAAATAAATATTTTCTTTATCACTTTTCCTGATAATGGTGAATTTGGAACTCTTATTTAACTCCAATTCTTTGATTAATTTATTGCTGAAAATATAAGCAAAAGCAACATTGATTTTTTCATGAAGTTCTAAATATTCTTTGAATATTTTGAATTCCTCATCTTTTACTTTCCCATAAAATATACCGACATTTTCACTCTCAAGAAATAAATTCATCGCTTCATCCAAAGTAGTCAATTCAACTGAATGTATATGAAAAGCATTCATTATAAAATTCACGATTTCATCATAGGAATGGCCTGAAATTTCCATTGGTTCCGAAAAATTATTGAAATAAAAAATTGATGGGACTTTTTTTATATTGTTTTTTGTTCCTAAATCTGGAATTACTGCTAAATCTACTGTTCCAAATGTGACTGGGATTTGTCTTTGTCTTATTATTTTGGCAGCTTGTTTGAATTCAGGAAGAGTTCGTTGACAAAAGGGGCATTTTGGATCATAAAACATGATTAGGGAAGTATTAAAGCCTTGATATTTTGTGATTTTATCATAAACCTTATGGTTTACGAGTATAACTTCTTCATCGGCTGAGGAGAATGAGAGAACAAAAAATATCATCAATAATAGAGAACGATTTTTCATTTATTTTTTGTTTAGTTTTCTTCACAAAATATTTTGATATATTTTTATTTATTTAAGCAAAAAAAATGGAAATGAATTAATAAAACTTAGGGTAACATAAATTATTTTTTTATTTTTTTTAAAAAAAATTTCATCATAAATAAAAAAAAAAAAAAAATGAAATATATTGTAAAATTTCATTCAAAAAATCTCCCAAAATAAAATAATTTCTTTCTTATAATATGATTTTATTTTACAAAGAGGTTTTCTGTTTTTTTAGGAAACAAGCATTCACTTAACTTCGAAATAAAAATAGCATACACAATCAACCCAAATCCTAAATAAAGCAAAATAGTAAAAAACCTATCCAAACTGTTTTCATTTTTAATTCCCCAGCAATAGGGGTTTTTTTCCCAATCCAGAATATCAATAAAAGCCGAATCATTGGTTTCTCTTAATTTTCCACTATTATACCAATAACCAATCGCGAATTTCAAATTATACCAATCAGCCAAATCCAAATTATAGACATTATGAGTTTCTTTATACCAAGCATTCGTTGATTGATAAACATGCTCAAAGCACGTTCTTAACCAAAACCCCCAATTTTTCTTATTTTGCCTAATCTGATTGATAATATCAACAAATTTTTGTCTGAAAATTACCACTTGATCTTTTTCTATTTGTGTGCATTTTTCAGGATTTGGGACACATGCAACACCGAATTGAGTTCTAATTGCTTCACTGTCCTGTTGAGAGTTAATTATAAACATCGGAACATCAATATCTTCTAAAATATATTCAGGAAGCATGCATTTCCATATTTCGTCCAAATATTTGCATCGTCGAAATAAATCCAATTGATTTGAATTTGTCAGATTTGCAACTTTTTGGTTCAAATATCTATATAAATAGCAATGGCTTTGATTATTAAAAACATCTAAAAATAAACCAGCATCAGGAATTGCCATAAACTTAATACTTTTTGGGAAATAATCTTGTAGAAACGAGGTCCAAATATAAGTAGCTTGTCCTCCAGCAGATCCCCCTGAAACAATTATTTCACTAGCTTCAAATAATTTAAATTTTTTCCTCATATGTTCAAAAGTTGAAAATGTGTTGTTATAGCCACGAAACCATAAATCAACTCCATTAAAAGTATAAGGTTTTTCTGAATATCCTTGGTGATTTGAGCCATCACAGTATTTTATAATGATTTTATTCCAATTCCAAAACAATGGATTCGTTAAATGATCACTTGAAAAATATCCCAAAGCAGTGGTTTCTTGGATAATTGAATTATTCGATCCCCAAGTATTGCTAGAGCCTAAGCCACTTTTTGATCTCATATAACAAGACTCTAATATATCATAACCGTCAATACCACAAAATGCACCTCCCAACCAATTGAACATAAATTTTTTGATTCCTGTGCCTGAACCTGGTGAAAAAAAAAATTTGAAATTGGTTCCATCAAGACATTTGGATCCTGTTGATGGATCTAATTCAATGACTTGAAAGGACTCGGAATAGATTGTCGGAATCATAATAAATTTTGTGAGGTCAGTTCTTGGGGTTATAAAACAATTTTCAAAAGAAAAGACTGTTTGGGAAAGGAGCAGAAGCAAAAATAATAATAAAATAGATTTCATTTTTTTCATTAATTATTTTTTTTTCTTTTTTTTTTCTCTGTTTTTTCTTCCCTTTTTATTTTAGGAAAATTGAAAAAAAATATTGTGAAAAAATATAATTTGTTAAAAAAAAATATTTTTTTTTAAATCATTTGTTCCAATTTTTTTTTTTTTGATGAATTATTCAAATCTCATCATTAACTTTAAACTTTTAATTTAATTTTTATTTTACCTGTGTGAATTTCCATGAATAAAACTCTTTCTTTAAAATCTTACACTCAGCATCAGATTTCTCCCCAAAACCTCCATACTTCTTCACGAATTCATCGCAATTGAATGAATTTTCAGAGTTAACCGTTAACAGCAATTCTTCTTTGCTTTTAAATGAAATCCATGAAATAATAATAATTTTCTCAACTTTTAATGATTGTGCTTTTTGTCTCATAATTTCTTTAATAATGTTTTTATATTGATAATAAGATGATGGCACATTGTATAAAACTAGGCCCTTTACTGTATTATCTTCATTGGATAATGGCACTGTCACAATTTTAATGAGTTCGTCAACAAGAACATTGCATTTATTGATTATATTCGAATGTCTCATTGAAATTTTCAATTTCTTATCGATTTTCAGTGTGGAAATTTTCCAAATAGTTTTCAAAGAATTACCATAACTATTCAAATAATTTGAAGCTTTATCAATCATATAGCTCAAAATAGCTTTCTTTTCTAAAATTTTTGACTCTATATTAGTTTCGAATTCGGAAATCAGTTTTATTATTCCTTCATACATCTGAAGGGTAAAAATTTGACTTGGCGACTTTTTTACATAACTCGGGAACAAAGGATTGAAATTCATAATAGAAAACTTTTCGACTAATTTTTCTTTGAAGTATTTATAGGACAAGCTGCAAGCAGCCATATTATCGCAAACATTAATGATTTTTATTTGAGGATTCCAGGAGATTAGCTTAGAAAATTCAAGAAATTTTTGTTCATTGAAATTGCTTCGATTGATAAAAACAATTTTCTTGCATTCTTTTACTGTTTCAAAAGCATTTTCTAATTTCAAGGGGAAAACACCTAAAAAATACACAGTTTGGACCCTAGTTAAAGCATCAATTGTCTCTAATTTGTCCAAAGGAATTAATCGAATTATTTGAAAGAAATCGATATCTGATAAATTCTTTTTATAGATTTTTTGCAGTTTATGAATATAATAAAACACACAAGAAACCATCGCAAAAATCCCATCTATACTATTTGCATCGAAACAAATCGCTATTTTCCTCATTTTTGAAATAATATCACTCATTTCATAATTAACTGCATCAAGGTTTCTCTTCTCATACAAGATTTTTATGATCTTTTTCTCAATATTAGTGGCCTCAATGCTTGAATAATTATAATTAGACTCACGTATAAAAGCAGTCAATTTTTTTTTAATCTTTTCGCCAATAAAACAATTCGATTTCCACGCCTGACCGATTCTTCCTGCTCTTCCCATTGTTTGAAAGATGGTATTTATCGAATAAATATCCACAAAATCATCATCAATTATCACAGTATTCAAAGGATAATTCGCCCCGTAAAGAATATCTTTATTAGAGATCAAATAGGCTAATTCCCCATATTTGGCTTTATTTCTTATGGTTTCATTGTATTCAGCATTCAAAATCTTCTCACTTTCGAAGATTCCCACTCCACTGAATAGCATCAAATTGATATCTTCATCGATTTTAAACACTAAATCTTCTAAAAGAAAGTCTTTTCGAAAGCCAACTAATTCAGGTTTCTCCAGATTGCTATATTTCAATAAATGGGCTTTTAAATTAATCTTCATATATTCAGGAAATTGCAAAACTGGGGTATTTTCATTCTTATATTTCGTCTCTTCTTTTAAGCGAACCTCTTCATTCTTTATTTCTTCAAAGGTTTTCAATTTATCAAGGAAAACTTCTTTCTGTTTTTCATATTCTTTGAACAAAGCTTTGAAATTGACCTTTGTAGCAAATTGTCCAAAGGCTTTTCTGGCGAATTCTAAAGGAGAGGGGGTTGCGATTAAACAACCTCCTATGAATAAATAGGCTTTTTTAGTTGCAAGATCCTCCCATTTGAAATTATTCATTTCAAATTTTTCTTCTTTTGATTCCTGGCAAAACTCTGCAATTTGTTCATCTTCGCCGTTTTCTAATAAAGTTTCGATTAATTCAAAGGCATATTCCTGTATGCATTTCTGCGACATATTGTGAGGGTCTCCGAATTTCTCCTCAATACCTTTGGATGGCAGTTTCATGTTGTTCATTTTCTTCAGTTTATCTTGAAAATAATATAAGGAAGGACCTGTGTACAAACGAGCTAAAAAAGGGTTATTTCTTACTGAATTCAACACTATTCCCAATTCTTCAATTGTTTTGCAACCATTATGTGGATAGAATTTCTCAGAAAAATTGATATAAATTTGTTGTGCAATCTTTGCTTGTTCTAAAGAAATTGTCATTATTTCAGAGTCCTCATATTTATTTCTGAAGATCCCTACCAAATTCGGCACATTTTCAGGGTTCGGAAGCGTTGCAGATGAGAGAATCGTTAAATTTGGAGAATGCATCATTATTTGTATAAAGATTTCGGTCATTGGCGATTGCTCTTGATCTGCATCTATGATTGGTTCATCTAAGAATAAGATGTATTTTTTCATTGGATTCTTCAATAAAAGAAGCGTGGTCTCTAAATCACTGATAATAAGTATCGGATTGGTGATTTTATGGCATGAAAAATGAGGGATTACTCGAGGTTTCTGATCTTCACCGACCGTGGCTACTGCAAAAGTCAATCCTTTTTCGTATTTCAAAGAATTGAATGCTAATTGACCTATTTGCACTCGAATTTGTGTTAATCCGCAACAGAAAATCACTGATAAATCTTGAAATCCACTATATTCTCTTAAATCTTTGACCAGTTTTGCCAAAGCTAAACAAACAGTGGTTTTTCCTGAACCAATCATAGCTTTATAAAAGACTAATAAACCTTTTGGATTTGTTCTATTAGTCTTATCTTTATAGTAATTTCGCAAAGATTTTATAATTTCTTTCTGACTCGCATAAGGCTTTAGCCTAATACTCTCAAAATAACTATCAAAAATCGTATGGCAAACTAGTTTTGGATAGCGAATAAAAGTTATTTTCATTGAAAAAATATTCATTTCAATCAAATTCGCAAGAAAAAACTTGATATCTTTGACTAGGGTTAAAGAAACCTCGCCTTCAACATTCTCGTTTTTCTCATCGAAAAATAATTTTCCTTTGTAATTTTCATAGGCTTGGAGACATTTCTTTAACCCGATAATGATCTCATAGATCCATTCTTCACGATCTTTCAAAAGCTTCGCAAGAACCAAGAAGGAAATCAGCTTGAATTCTAAAATATTCGAAGAAAAACCGAAGTTCTTTTGTCGAAAAAGCGAATCTGCATTGGCTTTCACTATTTCAATGAATAAATCTTCGATTTTCTTCAGTTTTTCAGATTTCATAAATTTCTCATAAATGTCATTTTTTCCCTTTTTTTGATTTTTTTTACTCCCGACTTTCTTATTTTTTTCGGTTTTCTTTGATTTTTTGCCGTCTTGAGGAATTTCTTCAGGAAAAAAAAGCTTTTGGACTTTGTTATTCAATAAATCAAGATAAATAGCTTCGCCTAAAACTTCCAATTTAAGTTTATTGGCATCTTCGTCGAAAGAATCGATGAATGTCCCAGCCTGTAGCATAAGAGAGACGATTCTTTGCTCAAATTCACTGCCTTCAACCTCAATTTCTTGCCATTCTTCACGGATGAGTTTCTGCGCTCGAATCATTCTTGATTTTTATTTGTTTTTGAGGATATTTGGTAATTTATTTTTAATTTTGTGTTGATTTTTAAATTTTTTGAAGCTTTTAAATAAAAAAAATATTTTTTTTTTTCTTTTATAATAAAATACAAAATGTACTATACTGTATATGTTTTGTAAAAAAAATTAAATATGAAATTTTAAAAAAAACTGTTTTTCCAGAAAAAAAATTAAGAAAGAAAATTTTCTTTAAAAAACAAAAACATAAATTTCTTATTGATTTTTTTGCCAAAAGCTTTTAGTAATACAAAAATAATCAAGCAATTCGCATTTTTTTACAGTATTTAAATTTTTTTTTA
>JFJP01027495.1_pt1 | contig 11742 bp, 8 predicted proteins | sample 431651 | NCBI WGS metagenome assembly JFJP01 (sample SAMN02602958, study PRJNA72255) | Microbial mat metagenome, whole genome shotgun sequencing project. | biome: fresh water; feature: sink hole; material: water; isolation source: purple microbial (photo- and chemosynthetic) mats found in... | reverse complement strand
TTCAACTTTTCTCCTAGCAAGTGGGAATATTAGTAGAGGTCTCTTTGCAGTTTTAAGGTTGATTTGCAGATTAAACGCTTTTTGGTGTTTTCATTTTATTGGAGATGTATGTGGGTTTGATTTTGCGAAAGGTTTAAAGGATTTATGAGAAGAGATGTGGTAGGCGTCTGAATATGATGGTGTGTGGGATTGGCATGTAATGAATCAGAATGGGGTTCGGATGAGATTTTGAAACTGCAGGTTTTTCAACAGACTCTGATCTTGAATTGAGAGAAATTCGCAAGAATTTATTGAATTTCCAAGAGTTTTTTTCATTTTCTTCTAAAATTTTCTTCAAATTCTCAAATTTCTTGTAACTGAGTTTCGAGCTTCCTGCTTTTTCCTAATTTTTGCAGTTTTTTATTTTTTTTCTCTTTCATGAAGGTTAAAATTTTGAAGATTTAGAGGATTGCTATGTATTGAGAAAGAATCCGCATTATTTAATAATAAATGAATCGAGGAATTAATTTAATACATTTTTCTTCTATCAAAATTAATCAATTTTTTTCTTTCCTAATAAAATACTAGTTTTTCCATTAAAATAAAGAAATTCATTATACAAATTAAAATATTATCTCCAAACCCTTAATGACTCAAGCTATAATAACAAACATTCACATGTCCCAGAGTTTTTCCCTCCACATTCTTCACGATAAACTCCTTCGGAAACCCATACCCTTCAATCTTCTTCACAATTTCCTCATTCCACCCCTTCTGCAACAAACTAACGGTTTCTTCACAAGAAACTTCTCCAGAAACCCAGGGATGTCCCCAAATCTCCTTTATAGAGATTCTTCTCTCAGGATTCACTTCCAATAGTCTTTCCAATAGGTTTTTCGCTTCTTCACTAACCTTTATTTCTTTATTAAAGACCCCTTTCATGATATTTTGATTCAATTCTGAAGCACAATTCCCACGAAATGGCAGGGTTCCTGTCAAAAGACAGTATAAAACCACTCCCAAAGACCATAAATCCGAGCCGAAGCCTTCATATCCTAAAGAAGAAACGATCTCTGGAGCCATAAAGGCAGGGGTTCCTGATTGTTCAGTCATTCGGTGATTTGGGATTATTGTTCTACTGATCCCAAAATCACAGATTTTTATATTGAAAGATTGGTCTAATAAGATATTATCAAGTTTTATGTCTCTATGGAGAATTCCTTGTGAATGTATATAATCAAGACCTCGGATTATTTGAAGAAATAAGGGTTTGATCTCTTTTTCGGTTAACCGTCCCTTCTTCTGAGATTTTAACAAGGAATATAGATCACCTCTGTCCAGGTACTCCATCACGAGATATATCGTGGTCTCTGTGTCGAAAACCTCCAGTAGTCTCACGATATTTCGGTGGTCTAATCGACGTAAAAGTTGGATTTCTTGTAAGACCCTTTTTTCAGAGATTGAGTTCTTTAAATGAGCTTTCTCAATAACCTTTATCGCCACTGGTTTTTCTGTAAGGGTTTGTGTATAAAGCATGACTTTTCCGAAAGATCCCTTGCCAAGCGGCTGTTTAATACGATAAAAAGCAGGGGTTGTATTTGGAGGCCTTTGTTTAAAAGAAAAAGTCTTTTGTATAGTTGAAATCAATGTTTTTTGGTCAATTTGAGTGGGGTTCGAGGGGGGCTGAGATATAGGTTGGGGGGTAGATGGGGGTTGTAGTGGAAGGTTGTGAGTTGTGGATGTTGAGGGTTTGGAGTGGTTGGGGGGGTTGAAAACTGTTGAGATGGTGGTCGGATTCATTAGATCATTATTATTATTTGTAGATAAATCTAGATTAAATGAAATTATTTTGGGTTGAGGAGTCATTGGCTTTCGAGGTGTTGGCAGTTTACTGATGTTATTGATAGTTGTGATTGGGTTAGGGTCGTTATAATGAAGGACATTAGTAGGCTCGTAGAGGTTTATTTGGAGTTTTACGGTTGATTTGCCAATTAAACGATTCTGTTGGAGATTTTTATCGTATTGGAGAGGCTTGTGGGTTGGCTTCTGTAAAGGGGTCTTGAGGGATTTGTGAGACGGGGTCTGAGGAGGGGTCTGAAGACGATGGTAGGTAGGCTTGGGATGCAATTGATGGGAGTCTAGGGAATGGATCAGGATGCCAGGGATACGGGAATGGGTCGGTTTTAGCAGGGGTTTGGGAGAAAGTTGGAGGGTTAATTTACTTTTGGAGTGGATTTTCAAAGGGTTTGGATAGGACTTTTTCATTTGGTTGGAATTGCAAGAAAGGAGGGTTTTTGCTAACGTATTAATAAAGGGGTTTATTTTATTTTTTTATTTAATTTGCATTTTTTGGACGTAGTTTTTATAAGAAATGATTTTTTTCTTGAAAGAAATTTTTTTTTTTTAAATACCCCCAATTTTAATTAAAAATCCTCATTTTTCCAAAAAAACGAATTAAAGAGCAAATTTTTTTTATATTAACCATACAAAATTTTTTATTAAGATTTATTTATTTATCGTTTTTGAGATTTCTAAGGACTTATCATCAATGTTCTCTTCTTTTGCTAGTGGTAGGATAAGATCAGCTTTTCTGTTCCTTTTTATGTAAATCAATGCCATTAAGCTGAAGATCACTCCCAAGAAGCCGATCATTTGATTGGCTCTGAACCTAAAACAAAAAAGGAAAAAAACGTTAAAAGGTTTTTAAATCCTTTTACCCCCAGACCATCCCTTCTATTCTATTGTCAAAACTATCCATTATAAGTGCCGAAAAGAGGGGGGACATAAAATATCCTAAGATATTATAGACCAATTGTGCGAATCCCGAGGCTGAGGTTTGATACTCTCTTTCTACCGAATTAACCACCACTCCTGAACCTGGAGGGATCAAACAAGCTCCCAGGAAAATCTGTAACCACACTAAAGGAGTCCATATCATCAATCTCGAGACAAAACTACTAATGAGACCTACAGTAGCGGAAATAAAACTGAAAACCACACAGAATTTCAAAGCTGTTAACACTTGTTTTCCTTTGTAACCACCTAATCTATCTGAGAAATACCCCCCTGCAAAAACCCCAAGAAAAGGCGCTGTGATCGTAAGAAAGGAATAGGCGATCATCGCATTACTGGAATCCTCTTTTAAAACGTCAATAATATATAAAGTACCCCAGAACTGCAAGCCGAAAACCACGAAAAAAGCCACACAATTCGTGGAAACGCCTGAAATAAACACAAAATTCCTCACAAGCACTCCGAAATGGCTTCTTTTTTTCTTGCAAAGCGGTTTTTCTTCTTTGCCTTCCTCCGTTTCCTGCTTCAATTCCAATATATCCACGTCCTTATTTTCCAGCCAAAAGAAAGCTAGCAAAATAGGTGCTTCCCCTACAGCCTGTATCAATACCCCTAATCTCCAAGAAAACTCTGATGCCCAATTATTCACGATAATCCCTGTTAAAAGATAGCCAAACATGATCCCCATAGGTGAAAAACCTTGTAAAATCCCAAGCCATGTGGTATGGTATTTAGAAGGACTGTATTGATTAGTCCAAACCGGGCCATAAACTACCCAGAAAGACTGTGTAAAACCCATAAGAAACCTAGCAATATACATAGAAACCAGGTCATAACTCAATGCGAACCATACACTACTGAGGATATTGAGAAAAAGAGCAAGAAAAAGCGTACGAATCGTTGTAAGACGCTTCATAAAGAAAGATACTAATAAAGAACCGAAACTTATCCCGAAAAAGGGAAGAGATCCTAAGGCTGCTTGCTCAACTTGGGAAAGGTGTTGTTTCAATTTGATTTGAGGAAGGGCTGCTGGTATCACACCTGTATCGAAGTTTGAAAAGATCACGACATAAAGAAAGAGAGAGAATATCAAGAGTTTAGGCTTTGTACTCACTATTATAGGACTTTCAGAAGGAGTTTCTGTGGGTTCGGGCTTAGACGTATTTGAGAAATTTTCCTCCATTAATCTTTTTTTCAGGGTTTTTGAAAGAAGTTTTTTAAGTGTTTTTTATGAGTTATATTATATTATTAAAAGTTTTCTTAGGGGGTTTTAAAAGAAAAAATTTTGCCTCGAATTTTGATTTTCAAGTTTTTTAACAGTTTTTTTATCGCTTTTATTATAAAAAACTACGAGAAAACGTGATATTTTAGCTGTTATTATGAAGATATGCCTTTAGAAGCAGTGAGTTTTCATCGAAAGGCTCATACTCTTTTTCTATTGAATTTGGCACATAGACCAATTCCTTTTCTTTTTTGATAACGTCGACAGTCAATAAAGCCTCTTCTTTGATGTTTTTCTTCGCAATCAGCCTTTTAGAAGAACGAACAGGTGTTATAACAGAAGTCGCACCAAAAAGCTTCCTTTGTAATCGATTGGCTTTTCGGATAGAATATCGGTAAAAAGAACCTCCTATATTGATTAAATCATGAGAATTTTCATCAGGAAATTCCTCATTATGATAATCCTTTTGAAATTCCCCATTATTATGAAATTCCTTTTGAAATTCCACATTATTATGAAATTCCTCATTATGAAATTCCTTTTGAAATTCCCCCTTATGAAATTCCTTTTGAAATTCCTCATTATGAAATTCCTTTTGAAATTCCTCATTATGAAATTCCTTTTGAAAAAATTCCTTTTGAAATTCCCCCTTTTGAAATTCCTCATTATGAAATTCCTTTTGAAATTCCCCATTATGGAATTCCTTTTGAAATTCCTGATGATTTTCCTTTTGAAATTCGGGATTTTTTAACTCTAAAGGGTATTCTATTGATATTTCGTTGAGATTCGAGAAAAATGTCGAATTTGGGTTATTCTCAATCTCAGAAATCACTGACATTTTATTGTCGGAATTCAATAAAATCAAAGGACTTTTCTGGGAAAAAGGTGTTCTTTTGTTGAAAAGCGGGGATTTCAAAGCGTTTATCCAGTTTTTCTCTTGAATTTCTCGCTTTTTTGTTGTAGAATCAAAGTTTTCTGAAGAAAAACTCAAGGCTTTTTCTTCTAATTTGCCTTCAAATAGATTTTCTTCATGTTTTTCTTCTAAATTGCCTTGAATTATGCATTCTTCATGTTTTTCTATTAATTTTTCTTCAGGTTTTTCTTCTAAATTCCCTTCAAATATATTTTCTTCAGGTTTTTCTTCAAAAATCACTTGAATTTTTTCTTCACGTTTTTCAATGGTTTTCTTCATGAATTTTTCTTTAGATTTGAGAAGAAAATCATGGTATTTTCTCTTTTTATTCATAGTTTTTTCAATGGTTTTCGAAGAATTCTCAGAATTTCCCTTAAAAATAACCTTTTTAGGGGAATTTGTATAGAATCTCAAGCTTTCTTCGAAATTCCTCGGGGTTTTTCTCTTGTAAATTGAATTTCTCAGCGATTTCGGGCTTTTTTACAAGGAAAAAAAGTTTTTATGGTATTTTTCAAAGAAACTACTGATTTCGTAGCCAAAGGTCCAAAAGCTGTTTTCTATTGGTTTTCCCGATTTTTTCTTGGAAAAAGCTCATTTTTTCTTTTAAATTTAAATTTTTTCGAATTTGTTTAATTAAAAATATTTTTCATGTTATTTTCATTATAAAAGCCTATTAAAAAATCTCGTGTTTTTTCCTTTGAAATTTCTCCAGAAAAATGACTTTGTATCTTTGGAGTTATTAGGTCTTTTTCACAGTATTTTCGCAAAAGTCTCTTCAAAAGCCAGTTTTTCTCAATAAACATCACAAATTCATCTATTTCCTTCATTTTTAAAGAGGGCTTTATAAAGAAAAACACCTGAAAATGAGGGTTAAATTGCGAGATTTTCTCTTCTTCGCTTAAATAAAAAAATAAGGCTTTTTCAAAGATAAAATTAATGATAAAAACCTTTGAAATCCACATAAAAAATGCGAGTTTTCTTCTAATTGTTGACAAATAGTAAGGATTTCTTTATAAAAGTCAATTTTTTCTTCATTAGTAAGGATCTCTTCAGCGATTAGGCTTTCAATCTCTTTTTTTCGGGATTCTTTGAAGATTTCGATCTTTAATTCTTCAGTTTTTTTGTGAATATTTGAGTTTTTCTGATGAATTTCGTTCTCGAAACGATTTTTCATGTTAATTAATTTGAATTTTCTAAAGAAAAACAAAGGATTTTATCAAAGGAATAGTATTACAGGCTCGTTTCGTTGATTTTTCGCTGAGGAGACATAAATTTGATATTTGATGCACCGCATCCCATTTGGTTTTTAATGAAATTTAAAAGGAAATTTATTTTTTTTGTGAATTTTTTGGTATTTTTTTAAAATTAAAGGTTTTTCCTTTGAGAAATTATCAATGAAAATAACAGGAAATTAGCTCCTTTTAATATAAAGGCATTTCTTCATGACGCATTTGTGTTCTTCACAACAATCTGAAGTGGCATCACATTTCTTGTTCGCTGTTGCACATCCAGTACCTTTCTCGATATGCAATTGCAATTGAGCTGTTGTTAAAGACGCATTAATCGAAAGGAAACAGACTAAAAAGATCAGGAACAATAAAATGATTTTTGACATTTTTCTTTTTGGTTTTTTAATCAATTTTATTAATTTTTATCGCTTTTTTTATCAAAATCGCTGAAAACGATAAATTTTTTTGTTTTTTTAAAGAAAAACAGACATTCTCGTTATTTGGCAAATTTTCTTTAAATTACAAATCAATTTTCTTTCAAAAACCATAAAAAAACTGTTGATTTTTCTCATTAATTACCCTTATAATGATTTTTAATAATAAAACTCCAAAAAAACGTATTTTCTCATTAATCCTCTTTTCTAAAATAATTTAAATTTATCATAATTTTTTCTTTCAAATCCCTTTAAAAAAATGCAAAATCTTACTGTATTTTTTTCATTTCTAAGCAAATTTCTTTCAAAAATAATAATTCGTAACGAATAAAACCATTTCGCTTCCAGAAATTAATTAATCTCAAAAAAAAACGCATAAAACAAAAACGGATCAAAATCGATTCCATAGAAAAGCCATATTCTTTTCAAAAAACCCATAAATTCCTAACAAAAACCTCCATTTTCATTAAAATACAACAAGGATAAATATGAACCAAACGGTTATTTTCCTGATTTTTTTTCTAGCGTTATCTAAGATCACCCTCCAAGCTACTTTCCAGCGTAATCCCCCAATTCCACTTTTATTCCCTATAACATTCTTTTGTAGAAACTTCATTAAATCCAGAAAAACTTCGAAGAAATTTGCCGAAATTCATTCAAAAGATTGAAAAAACTCCCGATTTCTCTTATATTTCAAAGCCTGAAAGACATGCAATATCACGAATTATCGCTGATTTCAACCCTTCCATTGAGTCTTTCACGCTTCTTGACCGTATTTCCTCTATTTTCTTCCATTTTTCTTTCAAATTACTCATATTTTCTCAATAATTTCCTAAAGGAACCCATCAAAATGCTCTATTAGACATAAAATCGAACGAAAACCTGACTTTTTCATTGAATAACGGTGAAATTTATTTCTTTCAAAAGCCTAAACAACTGAAGAAAACCGCCCTGATCACTAAGGATATCGTGTTGAATATCACGGATGATCAGTCTAATAAGAAGATAAAGGTCAATATGGATGTGGATTACGAGAACAATACAAAGGTCGTCATAGGAGAGAATAAGATCTCCTTTGAGAAAAAGACTGATAAAGAAGAAATTACAAAGGAAGAAGAAAAACAAGAAGAAGAAGAACATTTCCTCAAAAAGAAACTTCAACAGAAAGGCAATCAGATCATTAAAGAGTCAGTAATCGATTGCTCTGATGCAAATAATGGGTATACTGTCCAGACTGTATGCTCGCTTTGTAATGTAATTTCATTCAGTATTTATCCATTAATTTTCTTTAAAAAAGACCTCAGTCGCTTATATCCTAAATGAGGATAATTGGTATAAAATCGGCTTGATAAACAACCAGCGAAAAGGCTACAGTGACTTCTTGAACACTATCAGCCAGATACTCTCGAACTCAAGCTTTTATATAGCATTCTCTGATGAAGCAGTCTGTGTAACCTCAGACTCCTTTGCCTCAAACCTTGATCTCAACAAAATAACCACCGAATTCGCAAGAAAACCCATACAAAATTACGAAATTTCTAATAAAATCTTCGAAATCAACAGTCTTTTAAAACCGTTGTTTTTTCAAATAAAATGCCTGATAAATGAGAAAAACACCTACGAAAGTTTCAAATTCGTTTATCAGCCGAAAACTGCTTATAATCTCAACAAAATCATTGATCTTTCTGCTGAGAAAATAACGCTTTTTGGCAATAATGACACAGTGCTGATCTCTGGCCGAATGGACATCAATAAGACCTTTCTCTATACCTTTTACCATCAGTATGATTCCTCACAAAAAGCTTCAGAATCCCTGAGTTTATCAGTAGGAGAATTACTGATAGATCAACAGAATTCCCTCGAGACTTTCTTTATGAAATTTTTCGGACCAGCACTTTCTAGGGCTTTATTGCAGGAAGTCTCGATTTCTCGTGGATTGGACAATCTGAGAAAATTGCGTATAAAGGGGATTTTTCTAAAGATATACCTATCAGGAGAAAAAAAGGGACTTTCCTTATTGGATTTACAAATAGCTTTTATCCCGAATTTCGCCATTTCTCCAGAATTTCTTCTTTCTGATTGCTATGGGGATTACCTCATTTTCTTCCAAGGAGACCCTTTGGCGTTCTCATGGAAATTCCTGATCGATTGCGCCTGTAAGAGGTTCGAGGATTTGGCGAGACTCTATGTGTTGAAAAGCGAGGGAAAAGAAAGGATTTTCCTCAATGCCACTAGACAGAACCTCACTTTGAAGGAAATAGAGGAAAAGCTCTTTGAAACTGGCGTGCAGAAAATCGCGGATATTTCTGATGAGAGTTTCATTGAGAAAAAGACTGATATTGAGAAAAAGACTGATACTGGTTTTTTCAGCGAAATGAAGACCTCAGCAGACTTGCGTAAATATGAGGATATTGTAAAGAAACTACGTCTAGAGGAAGGAAACATCGATGATTTCTCTACTGAGATCTTCTTTTCACCACAATTGACTTATAAAGTAACTGGAGCCTTTTACATCCCCCAGCTATATATCCCCGGTTTTCTCAATGCAATCATCACGAATATCGGCGGAGTCATGAGCTCAATGGTTCATTTGGAATTTCCTAAAATAACACCTGAGAAATTACTGAAGAACTTCCTTGATAAAACCACTTTATCTGCATTAGAATCACTATCAGAAGTGGTGGATTCCGAGAAAATCGTGATGATTACTGCTAGTAGAGACGTCGATTTGAAGAATTTCCTCTTTATTAAGACGAAAAACGTGTATAATGAAAGCTTTTGGGAAAGGGGAGTCCATTTATCATATGAATTCTCCTTACAAAACGACTGTAAAGACAACAGGTTTTGTGAATATATGGCTAGAAATTACGATAGAAATTACCGTTTTTCCTTATACGGCGAGCTCAGTCAAAAGGAAAATATCGTCCTTTTCGGTCGATTTCCCTCAAGCGATATTCGAAGAAATCCAGAGAATTTCCAGCCTTTATCAATAAAACTCGAATTTCCTTTGTCTTTTGCTGAGAATTCGAATGAAAATTCTAATGATAATTCCTTTATAAATTTCGGCATATTCGGCGATTTCGCCTTACCAATCGAACAGAACAAAACCCTTCATTTTGCCAGTGAATTAAGCTTCCAGCCCTCAGCGATTTTGCTCTCGGGAAGCTCTTCCTCTATCTGGAGTTCTGCTCTAGAGCTAAATCCATTGAATTTATCACAAATCTCAATGAATGGGAAACTCTCACTGAACGATTATAAGCTAAAGGACTTAAGAATCGGGAGTTTAGCGGTTTTTGGCAGGGATTGCTTCTTATTGACCAGTAATGAGAGCATTTTCCAGAAAAGTCGGTGTTTTTATGGGAATATTGACTTAACAGCCGATTATCAGCAATTCAGGAACAATTTTCTCGAAGGGTATTTTCCCAATGCTAATATTTGGAATCTTTTGTTCACTGGCTTGGATTATGAGACTTTTAGACAATATGAGGTGATTTCAAAGCATATTTCTAATATAAAGCTGATAAATGGAGTGGATTTGATCTTTGCGATACGGGAAATACTCATCGAAACACGGCGATTTAAAAACAATTCACAAGTGATCGAAACAAGAGAAATTCCTAAAGGATTTAGCATCAAAGGACTTGCGAATCTTATTGGATTAGAAGGGATTTTACTGATGAATATCAAGCCGGTTGAGAAAGAGATTTCCGGGGTTTTTAGCATGAATTCGGCCTTTAGCTTCGCGGGGGATAATGCTATTGTGTTACAAACCGATTTAAACAGTAAAGATATCGAGAATTCAGTGGTTTTTACTGTAAAAAACGCTGAAATTCCTCAGGAAAAACAAGTGAATTTCATGGGAAAAATCAATCTTTTTAATGTGCAAATGATGGTAAATATGTCGATTACCAATGAATTATTCCTTTTGAAGACAAATGGAGACATTTTCAAAGGACTTTATTCATTTGAACTCGAGTTAAAAGCCCCTTATAGCGAGAGTCTCAAGACAGCAGCCTTTAGAATAAAAGGTCTTTTTTCTGAGAAATTACTGATAGATCTCGAGAATTCCTTAAGAAACCGTACAGTAGACTGGATGACTTATGTGAAGAAAATCTTGCAAAAGCTCGATTTAAAGATAAAAGAGTTAAAAAACCTGATGGAGATAAAGCAAAACGAGCTTTGTAATGAAGATCTCTGTCCAAAGGCTTTACAATGTGTCGAAGAGCCTCATCACCAATGCCTTGAATACCCCCAAAGGACTGTTTGTAAGAAACAGGAGAAATTCTGTATAAAACCTGAACAAATCTGCAATAAAGAACAAAAGGTCTGTGTCGGCGAGACAAAAACTTGTGTGAATTTCAATGAAAAATCAAAAGAATGTGTAGAATATAAGAGCGAATGTCTTGATTTTCTCACGATTTGTAATGAATGGGGACATGTGTGCAATGCGGAAACTGTTATCGCCTGCAGCGAATTTGAAGTAAAAACTGATGAAACTGTATGCAAACGCATGGAATTTGTATGCAGAATCGAAGAAATCAAGGATATTATCTGCCAAAACGACTGCAAATTACGAAGAAAACAGTATGAAAAATACGAAAAATTGCATGAAAACCTTGAAATCGCTAAAGAAATGTTCAATAGAAAACTCACTGGCTTTTGGATTATGAATGAAGAAATCGAGAAGAAAAAGGAGAAATTCCTGAGCGTTTTAGCAGGGAAATTCGAGGAGAATTGTGATGGTTTGATAGATCCTAGGGCTTTATTGATGGAGGTTTCTGTGGTGAGTTTCAAAGAAGATTTGCTGAATGAAGAGAATTTAGAAGTAATTGAGGAAAGAGACTTCGATTTCAGGGATTTGGACAATTTTAGCAAGAGGATTTTCGGGAAATTAGCAAGGAAATGGAGCTTGCGATTCGCTTTTGATGAGATTTTACTGAAGGAGAATGAAGCCGATTTACTGACTAGTTTGTTCATGAAAGTTGATCAGAACTTCACAACAGGTTTTTTTATTTGATTTTTCCAGCGTTTTTAAAGGGTTTTTTTTAGCATTCGTAGGGAATTTCATGGAATAATTGAAGTTTTTATCGTTATTTATTTGTTTTTTTAAAGGAAATTTAAATAAAATGTTAATTTTTAGCATGTTTTTTTAATGAATTTTAAAGTGAAAAA
>JFJP01040173.1_pt1 | contig 11743 bp, 9 predicted proteins | sample 431651 | NCBI WGS metagenome assembly JFJP01 (sample SAMN02602958, study PRJNA72255) | Microbial mat metagenome, whole genome shotgun sequencing project. | biome: fresh water; feature: sink hole; material: water; isolation source: purple microbial (photo- and chemosynthetic) mats found in... | reverse complement strand
ATCGTTTCGCTGCCCAACGGCGTCGCGTCCATGTCTGGAGAAATACCGGGTTTTGTGGAAACATCAAACAACATTGGCGTAGTCGAATTATGTGCAGCCAGCCTCTCGATAGTCTCCAGCAACCGCAGCGCTGTGTATTCACGAATCGAAGAAATAACGCGGCGCGTAGAAGCGATTGCGGCACTCGCGGGGGCTGGTAGCGAGCGGACGCGTTTGTTCCCGCCGTGGAAACCAAGCGTAGTATCTCCTCTCCTCGATGCCTGCCTGACCGCGTACCGTAACTCGAACGTAACTGACGGCAAGGTAGAACTGGCTCACGGCGGGCTGGAATGCGGAATCATAAGCGATCGCTGCGGAGGTCTGGATGCTGTATCCATGGGGCCAACCATAGAAGCTCTGCACTCGCCCGACGAGCGCTTGTCAATTCCATCCCTGTCCCGGACCTGGGACTTTCTTGTAACCTTGCTCGCGTCTCTGTAGAGAAATATATGCACACCATTCTGTTTGGCATTGCGTCCGCCTTTTCCTGGGGAACAGGTGATTTTATTGGTGGACTTGTGGGGCGCCGCACAGGTGCACTCCGCAGCACGCTGTATGTTCAAAGCTTTGGTTTGGTTCCTCTTATACCCTTGGCCATATTTTCAGGTGAACCTGGCATGGCTCAGGTTGACTGGATGTGGTCAGCCATAGCCGGGCTTGTGGGGACGATGGCTTTGCTTGCGCTGTACCGCTCTCTTTCCAAAGGGCAGATGTCGACGACTGCTCCAGTGGCCGCGGTCATCTCCGCCGCCCTCCCGGTAATTGTGGGAATTAAAACAGACGGTGTGCCATCTCTATCGACGCTCGCGGGATTTGCGCTGGCACTTGTCGCAATCTGGCTATTATCCAGAAATTCAGCTGACATTAAAACCAGCCAGATTAAAGCCACTGATTTTGCGTTGCCGGTTTTTGCCGGGCTTGGATTCGGGGTGTACTACATACTAATGAATAAAGCGAGCAATGTGAATGTATTCGCGCCTCTGGCTGCAGCGCGCGGAACGGGCACCTTTGTTCTCATGGTATTGGCTGTAATAAATAAAAAATTACAGCTGCCATCCGCTCGGTTGTGGCCACTGGTGGCTATGAATGTTACATTCGATATTGGGGGTAGCCTGTTTTTTATTCTGGCGGGTCAGTCGGGACGCATGGATACCGCCGCTGTACTGGCCTCGCTCTATTCAGGTGTCACCGTTTTTATGGCTTGGCTGGTTGCCAAAGAGCTTATAAAGCCGATCCAGCGCATGGGCATACTTGCTTCGATGATTGCCATTGTCCTTATCACTCTATAGCAAAATTTAAAGGAGCATATATATGATTCGGATCATACTGATAATTGTAACAGTGATTGTAATTCTTGTTGCGGGTTACTCGGGATTTTCATATTATTGTTATCATAGAGTTACTGCCAGACCTCGGCCTTGTCTCGAACCAGCGTTGAGTGTTTCCGTCAATGGCTACGACTTGTACGTACGGGTTGAGGGTACAAGAACCGACACTGTACCTGTCATCGTTCTGCATGGAGGGCCTGGTGACTCCAGCCTCAGTTTCAGGGAGGGCCTTGCTTTTCTGGCGGAGGGCAGACGTGTTTTGTTCTTCGACCAGCGTGGCTGCGGGCGGTCCGAAATCAAGGGCCCAGGTGCCGGCCTGACGATGGAAGCGCTTGTGTCGGACATCGAAGTGCTCAGGAAGGATTTCCTAAAATCTGAAAAGGTCATAGTCTTCGGGCATTCTTTCGGCGGCGCGCTCGCACAGCGTTATGCGATTGCACATCCTGAAAATGTTGAGAAGTTGATCCTGGCCGGATCAATCCGTATCAACAATGGCATGAAGTCAGTGTTCTTCTGGCGCTGGTTTGGACCGGCACTTTATTCCACAGCTATGGGGCTCCCTCCACGTGATTCATTGGAAGCCGACGCATGGATGACATCGTACGCTGATGCAGGAGTACCGGGGAGAATGGCCGATCCGGCAAACGCCGCCAAGCTTGCCGACACCGGTACGGTTTCCTTTGTCGCCTGGAGGAATATCACAGATTCGCTTGCCGGCAAGGATTACCGTGAAGAACTATCACAGTTCAAGTCAAAAACCTTATTCATATACGGCGTTCACGATGACGTGTATACCGGAGAACCAGTCGCTTCCGAGCTCGCTGGAATCATACCGGAATTCCGTATGGTCCGTTTCGAACACAGCGGCCATTGGATGTATCTGGAGGAGCCGGAGCGGTTCAAGGAAGAAGTTCTCGGCTTCATCAAAGGGTGAAACTTTCAATCGTGAACCGCTTAAGTTTTTCCTCGTTCACCACCACCCCTAACCCGGGGGTTTCGTCCAGCACCAGATCTCCATTAATGATGTCGAATCGGTTGTCCACGATATCTTCGGCAAGGTAATCCAGTGGTGGACGGAGGTCTCCGGGATAGTTGATGCCGGTGAGTGTACCGCACGCCGCGTTGAGGAGGCGGCCGACACCGGTTTCCATCATGCCGCCTATCCATGCGCCAAGTTTCGCTTCCCGCAAAAAAGCCAGCATCTCGACGACGCGCCCGGGGCCGCCGACTCGTGGTGGCTTGATGTTGATGATGCGGGCTGATCCGAGGGTAGCCGCATTCCGTACCTCGTCCAGGTTTTTAGCACTCTCGTCAAGGCACAAGGGAGTTTTCAGCTGCTTCTGTAAGACCGCGTGATCGACAAGATCCCCGTTGGACAGTGGCTGCTCTATCATAAGCAAATTAAGCTCATCCAGCTTTCTGAACATGGGAAGATCATCCATTGTATACGCCGCGTTGGCGTCTACCATGATGCCCATGTCGGGGAAGCGACTACGGACACCGGCAATCATTGAAGCATCGTTGCCTGGCTTGATTTTTATTTTAATGCGTCTATATCCCTCGCGCTGGCTTTTCTCGACACTACGGTACAATTCCGTTTCAGGTTTAATGCCCAGTGATGTACCCACGGCTACACGGTTGGTGGTGCCTCCGAGGTAACGATACAGGGGCAAGCCCGCTTGTTGTGCTGCAATATCGGCCAGTGCGCTGTCTATGCCGCCTAGTGTCTGGTTGTTTCCTTGAACCCACCTGAAGGTGCCGCGCAACTCCTCGATCGATGCGGCTTGTACGCGGTGAATGGCGGGCAGGAATTGGTCGCGCATCAAGATGAATCCTGACTCAAGTGTCTCGTGGGTAAACCATGGCGTATCGAGGTGTATCGCCTCACCCCAGCCTATAGTGCCATCGTCAGCTGTGAGTTTCAAAATAATCCCGACTGTTTCATTGAAGACGTGTGTGCTGATTTTAAAAGGCTCCCGCAGGGGACACCGTACTTTGTATGCTTCTATGTTCCAGATCATGCTCATTGTATTTCTCCTGATGTAATTAGGTGCAGAGCGACTCCGGCACAACGGACCAAGTCATCTATTGCAATGTATTCATCAAGGCCGTGTGACTTTTTCATGCCGGTGCTGATATTGACTGCCTGGATCCCCTCATTCAAGCCGTTTCTGGAATTGTTGAGGTTGGCGGCGTCGCTACCCCCGAATGTGCGGACCAGGCGGGATTCGGACCCCACGGAACGCAAGGAAGATTCCAGCTCGGCGATGAGTGTCGAATCTTCCGGCACCAGGAATCCTGGCAATAAAGTGCGGCGTTCGATCTGTATACCCGCGCCAGCGGCTTTAGCGTACGCCGTCATGGACGCAATTATTTCGGTGATGTGACTCTCAAGTATGTCTTTGCCGAAAGAGCGTATTTCCACTTCGAAACTTGCCTTGTCGGGAATGATATTGCCTTGACCAGGTGCGGTAAAATTGGCGACGTTGACAATCAGGTTGGAATGCAGCTTTCCTATGCGAAGTGTAGAAATAATCTCTGCACCGATGCGAAGCGCGTGTATGCCTTCCTCGGGGCGTATTGCCGCGTGGGCGGCTTTTCCGGTAAGCCCGATGTTAAGACGTGCGGCCCATGGGCCTTCATTGACTATCGCTCCGAACGGTTCGCTGCTGTCGAATACCACAGCTACTTTGGCTGTTATATCGTCAAACGTGGCATTGGCTGAACCGAGCAACCCGGCTTCCTCGGAAACCGTGAATAGAATTTCCACTGTACGACGCATGTTTGACGAAAGTCCCGCCGCCACGGAAAGGGCTTCCATGATTGCGGCAATTCCAGATTTGTCATCGGCTCCCAGCACTGTGTTGCCTGACGAGTGTATGATGCCGTCTTTGATTATTGGTTGTATCCCGGTCCCTGGTGATACAGTATCAAGATGAGCCACTAGAAGAAGGGGAGCTCTATTTGTGGTCCCCTCAAGCGCGGCGTGCAGGTTACCGGTATCACCGCCTGTTTTTATTCCCGCTTCATCAAATTTGATCCGCGCACAACCCAATGAGTGAAGTTCAGCGGCAAGCATCGCCGCGAATCCGGCTTCACGGCCGCTTTCGCTCGAAATGCTGACATAGCGTAGGAATCGGTCCGTTAAGGAAATTTCATTGACCATATTATCACTCCAGGCAATTTGTGTTTTGCTTTCATGCATATCAATTTATTCAGAGGCAAAACTTGATAAAACGCTTCACAATTCAACAGAAGTATCTCCGGGGATACATTTTTCTTTACCAAGAAAGACTAAACCTGCTTGTGTGAGTATCGTTCCCCCTGCACCTTTGAGTGCTTTGACATAACCCTCCAGTTCAAGTTCGCGTAAAAGAGCCCTGATCCGGTTACCGTTAAGTCCAAGGTTTGCCCTCACGGCTAATTCTTCCAGTTTTCTTCGCCCGGCACCACCACGGTAATACAGCGTTTCAAGAATCCAGTGTCTTTGTACGCTGCTTTGATCGCTGCCAGGCGACAAAGGAATGCTTTCCTTTATAAAATAAGGAAGCTCATCATAATCAGCTGGGTTCTCCTTGGAAAAAAGCCCTACTAGATATTCAACGACGTTGATGAGTTCCCGCACATTGCCTGGCCACGAGTAGTGTTCTAGAAAGGTAAGCGCGCGCTCTGAGAGAAGTTCCGTAACGGCGATTTCATGTGATCTGGATTTCTGTTCTATGAAATATCCGAGTAGTATTGGAATATCTCCGATACGCTCCCGTAGTGGCGGTACGGTCAATGGAAGCACGGCAATCCGGTAGAACAAGTCAGCTCTGAAAGTACCTTCCTTGACCATTGTGAACAATGGTCTGTTGGTTGCTGCAATGACCCTGACATCGACGGGTATCTGTTCCAGTCCGCCGATCCTCCTGATTCGCTTGTCCTGCAGTACCCGTAAAAGATGTTTCTGCAATTCGAGATTCGCATCTCCTACTTCATCAAGGAAGATCGTTCCGCCTTTGGCAAGTTCGAACAATCCGATTTTTCCTTCGCGTCTGGCACCAGTGAAAGATCCGCCTTCATAGCCAAATAATTCACTTTCCAACATTGACGGATTCATTGCTCCGAAGTTTACAGGAACGAAGGGTCCGCGGCATCGTTCTGAAGTATAATGAATCGCCCTCGCGAAGAGTTCTTTGCCGGTGCCGCTCTCACCTTCGATTAGTACTGTCCCGGGCAGGCAAGACATTTTAGCGGCAGTCTGCACGGCTATGGAAATTTGACGGCTCTTGCCGATGATGGTCGAAAATCCCGAGGTTTCACGATCTCTGTCTCGTGAATTTCTTATGCGTATTGTTTCCTCATCGCTGCGTACTTTCTGGGATCTTCTGAATATCAAGTAGAAGCCTTCGAGTGGACCTGATTCACGCAAGGTTCCCCGTTCTACAAGATAGTCTTCGTTGCCAACATGCAGAAGCTTGTCAGGGAATCCAGGAAACATAGACTCTACAGTGCGGCCTAACACGCTTCCGGCATCCAACCCCAGAAGTCTTGAACCGGCTTGGTTGACGTAGCGTATGATCCCCGCGGTATCAGTGACGAATACTGATTCTTCGAATGATCCAACGATCGCGTTGAGAATGCTTCGTACCGCTTTTGAATAACCGGCGAGCAGACCGGCGCTCTCGTCAGCTTCGATTGCAAGCAGTCTGGATATGATGTCAAAATTTATATCAAGTGCTTTGAAATGATGCAATATATTTATTACTGACTTGATTGTCACCTGGCGGTTGCCGAGATCAATTATGCGTTCTACGGATACTGGGACAATCTGGCGTTCACCGGGAGTTACCGCAACCTTGCTTTGGGGAATAGTTTCCATTCCTGGCCAGTATGGTTCAATTGCGAGGTGGGTTATCCCGGCTGCCTTTAATTGCTGTATGAAATCTAGAGTGGTTTCCTGGGAATTGTTCACCGCCATTACAGGAAAGCCAGTCGGTAAATCCAGAAGAAGTCCAAGGTTGCGTGTCTGCACTTGACGATGCAGCACCATGGCTGTGGCCTCTGGAAAGTTTTTCATAAACTTGCCGGCATCATCCCCGTTGGTAAAAATGAATAAAAACTCGGTTGCCATGGAAGCTTCAAACTCTGCGTTATCCAGATTGGTAATGATAGTTGCATGGCTGCCAAAAATCTTGATCAGGGAAGATTCTATTGCTAGCAGGGTTTTAGGATCCTGTGAGACTATGCAGAGTTTCAAACAGACCCTCCATAAACACTTGATATCGGATTGATTCAAGATGATATTAAACAATCGTACAAGATACAAGGCAATCGTATAAACCGTCTGAAACACGCGTCCCCAGGCATTTATCCCAGGGCGGAAATATCAGTCCGTCTGCTCAAGTCTTGTTTTAACCACCTTTAATCAAACGATTACTGCAGACAGCTTTTGGCATGACGAATCTGGCAGTTTTAAGCCTGTTGACCAACTGACAAATCCCGGTTGAACCCTGCACACTCATCAGCATGGCTATTTCTGGATCGGACATTACTGACGAGTTTTTCATCAAGGTGAACATGTCCCTTACAGATACATCGATAGCTTGTTGCAGGTTTTCCGAGGAAGCCAAAGTTATCCAGGCATTATCTGTCTCAAGTACCGGGTTTGAAATTGTTTCGCCCTTAACTAGCGTTACGATCAAGCTCACCTTCCCGCCTACCTCGACTCCAGTACCTCCCACTTCACCGTCACCCATAGCCCCGTGCAGATCGCCGAGACAAAGGAAAGCCCCTTCCTGGAACACGGGTAGATATACCCGCGTACCTGGACATATTAAGCTGGCATCCATATTACCGCCATTTTGTCCCGCATCCCTGCTTGACATATCACCTTCTGCTGGAGCTACACCTATCGAACCGATCATCGGGCGTAATGGAAAGCTGATTGTTTCATTGAAGAATATTACTCCATCATGAATGCTGACCACCCTGCATTCACGTCCGTCAAGATTCGCATCGAAAGCCCCGATACCGCTTCCGGCAATTATTATACCCGTCTCCTTTGGTTCAATGGATTGTATGAGCACGGAAATAATATCCCCTGCCTTTGCCCCTTCAATCCTGATCGGGCCGGTCAATGGGTTTATCCGGCTTCTGTCGAATCCCGTCATATCTTCTGGCGAACGGATTTGGCCACTATAGCAATCGATGGTTTCGACCAGGATGCTTTCATCAGACGCGATCGTGTATACCGACTGTGCGGATGCTGAAAACGAGTACGTGGTACCGTGATCGAATGGGCTTACAATAGCCGGCATGGGGTATTAAAACTCCTTACTCAACAAAAAGTAATAATGAACGATTACAAGTTTTAAACTGGTGATGTTATGCATTGTTCCCATCACCAGTTTAAATCAATTTACCAGTGGAGCCTGTATTTATACTCAAGTTCTATCGCTTTGTCCTCATATTTGAGGTTCTTGTCAAAACCGACAATCTGGTTACCGTAGAACAGTGGAATATGAATAACTTCAGTCTTGAATTTTTCTACAATTTGCTTGTAGAAAGCAGTACGTTTGGTAGCATTCTGCTCGGCTCTTGCTTGTGCAAGCAGCTTGTCCATATCAGGATTGGCGTACCGGGACCAGTTGCCGCCGCTACCCACGTTCGCGCTGTTCAGCTCAACATTGAGCATGTCCGCATCGTTCACGATTGAGCCGAAAGATGCGACCGTGATATCATAACTTCCTAGTTTGTATACATCATTCCTGAAGGCGCTCTTTTCCATCAGGACGATCTCTGACTTTATGCCGATCTTGCCGAGGTCTTCCTGCAGAGCCGCTGCGAGTTTGGGAAAGGGGTCGCCGCTCTGGCATTTGATCTTCACGGAGAACCCATCAGGGTACCCAGCTTGTGCAAGGAGGGATTTTGCTTTGGTGATGTCGACCGGATACCAACCTAAATCTCCGGGATAGCCGACCCAGTCAGTTGCGATCGGTGAGTTTATTATCTGCCCCATGCCTTCTTTACCCAAAATCAGGTACTTGCCACGCTCGACTGTATGCGCAACGGCTTGCCGTACCTGAGGTTTGCTGAAAGGCCCTGTGCTATTGTTCATCATCACAAAGAAGTAAGTCAAACTAGGGTATTCATAGATAGTCAGGTTTTGTTTTGTTTTGAGTGAACTTACACTCACAGCCGGAATATTATCATACAAGTCGATCTCCCCGGTTTCAAGCGCGATGACTGCAGTGCTTGGTTCGGGAATGGATTGGAATATCATTGTTTTGATAGCTGCTTTTTCACGATGGTAGCCTTCAAATGCTTCAAGCTTGACTAGTTCTCCAGGTTTCCATTCTACTAGTTTGTAGGGTCCTGTACCATTTACTGTTTCGAGGCTTTTGCCATATGCTTCCCCGTATTTAGTCACCGCTGCTTCGGACACTATGCCCGCAAAAATATAACTCACGCTGCTCATGAAAGGGGCGTAAGGTGCTACGAGAGTGCACCGAACGGTGTAGTCGTCCACCGCCTCGGTTTTTTCGACCTTTGGGAAGGCGGCTCCAACAAATGGTGACTTGAATGCCCTCTGAAGTGAAAATACAACATCACTTGCCTTCAGGATTGTTCCGTCGTGGAACTTGACACCTTTTTTTAAATGGAAGGTGTACACTTTTCCATCTGTGCTTGTTTCCCATCGTTCCGCAAGGTTGGGTACTATAACATTGGTACCTTTCATTTCTACGAGCGTATCGTATACATGAAAACTGCCGTTGCAATCAGAACCATAGGAATAATGCGGATCGAAGCTGTTGTTTGCCAGAGACACCCCGATCTTGATCGACTCCTTTTTCCCTTGCTTCGATGCTGTTGCTTCATTCTCCCCAGCCGCAAATGCCGGGAGCGTGACCATCGCCAACAAGGCGATGCCAACCAAGATACTCGAGAACGTTTTCTTGCTGCAGCTCATGCCGTATCTCCTATCCAACTATAGCATATACAGTGTCGCCCTCGACGAGAGTACATTCCTGTATTATGTTCCTGCCGGGAACCTTTCCGGTCCCGTTGATTGCCTCAAACAATAAATTCACCGAATTACAACCGATTCCATTTCTGCCTTGTGATACCTCTTTTATTGCGAGTCTTTCCTTTCTCTAAGCTTGCCTGCCTGGCCGCACAAGACCATATGATCCGGAGAATACTCTTGGAGAATCTGGCGCTTATTGCAGCCAGTTGTAAAAAATTCGCATCGGGGGGCGAACCGGCATCCTTCCCTGGGATTGATTGGGCTCGTGACCTCACCTGTAATTATTTTAAGAGGTTTGTCACGGAGTCTTGGATCCAGTCTGGGTATTGCATCGAGCAAAGCCTTGGTGTATGGGTGTAGGGGGTTCTTGAACAGTTCTTTTGATTCAGCCTTCTCGACTACCTGCCCTAAATACATCACCGCAATTTCTGTTGAAATGTGCCTGACTACTGACAGATCGTGGGTTATGAACATATATGTCAGTCCCATCTCATCCTGCAAGTCCATGAGGAGGTTAAGTATCTGAGCTTGAATACTCACATCAAGTGCGCTCACCGGCTCATCGCAGACTATGAGTTCCGGTTCGAGGATCAGCGCCCGTGCCACACCTATCCTCTGCCTCCTGCCGCCGTCAAGTTCGTGTGGATAGACGTTGATCAGTCTTTCTGCCAGGCCAACGGTTTCCATGATTTTTAAAACTTTTTTATGAATTTCCTGACGGCTCTTGATTATTCCTGTAACAATTACCGGTTCCGCTATCAACTCGAATACCGACATCCGGGGATTGAGGCTTGAATATGGATCCTGGAATATCATTTGCACTTTGGTACGCAAGGCGTGCATTTTCCTTCGGTCCGCTTTAAGTATGTCTACCCCCTTGTATCGAACTTCGCCCGCACTTGCTTCGAGCAAGCGGATTATGACGCGTCCGAGGGTTGACTTGCCGCATCCGGATTCACCGACGATTCCTAGTGTTTGCCCCTTTTTAATAGAAATATTGACTCCGTCAACGGCATGAAGAAGGCCGTAAGGAGTACTAAAATATTTCTTGAGATCGATTGTCTCGATTAATATATCTTTACTCATGACACACTCTCATCGCTATATAGATGACATCTGACGACGTGCTGTCCAATTGTTTTGCCTGTAGGGTGTTTCTCATTGCATATTGGCATTCGTTTATCACAACGGGGATGAAATTTACATCCAGAAGGAAGATTTGTTGGATCCGGCATAAGGCCGGGGATCGCGCACAGTCGATGTGATTCCGTTTCGAGGTTTGGTATTGAATTGAAGAGACCTTTGGTATATGGGTGATGAAAGTCACCCTCAAAGATGTCATATACAGTACCTGATTCAATAATCTCTCCTGCATACATAACGGCAACTTTGTCGCAGGTCTGGGCTATTACTCCCATGTCATGGGTTATCATGATCATCGAAGTTCCTAGTTTTTCCTTCAGCTTCAGCATCATTGAAATAACCTGTGCCTGAATCGTCACGTCTAGGGCGGTGGTTGGCTCATCCGCGATCAGTAGCTCTGGATTACAGGCGAGCGCGACAGCGATGACAACGCGTTGTTTCATGCCGCCTGAAAACTGGTGCGGGTATTCGGTTTTTCTTGCGGCAGGTATGCCTACCAGTTCAAGCATCTCGTCGACCCTCGCTTGAAGCTCCTTTATGGTTTTTTTATCATTATTGTGTAGTGCCAGAGCTTCAAGAATTTGGGCACCAACGGTATGGACAGGGTTCAAACTAGTCATGGGATCCTGGAATATCATTGAAATACGCTCACCCCTGATTCCCCGAATTCCTGCGTTGTTCATCGAGAGCAGGTCCACTCCGTCAAAAAGAATGGTACCGGAACTGATGGAACCGATTCGTGCCGGAAGGAGACGGAGAATGCTCAGAGCGGTGGTTGTCTTCCCGGCGCCGGTTTCGCCAACAATCCCGAATGTCTGGCGTCTGTCGATGCTCAGGCTTATATTGTTGACGGCTTTGATAATTTCCTGATCAGTTTTGTATTCGACGCTCAGATTGGTGATTTTCAGTAGAGGCTCATCCATCGTGCGTGATCCTTCCAAGTTAGTGGACATTAATTCTTGAGGCGGGGATCCAGTGCATCCCGAAGTCCATCACCCAGCAGATTGATTGAAAGAACTGTCAGGACGATAGACATTCCAGGTATGATCACCATATACGGCGCGTATCGCATGTATTCACGGACTTCTGATAACATGACACCCCACTCGGGGGTAGGTGGCTGGATACCCATTCCGATGAAACTGAGTGCGGATGCGGAAATTATATTCGTGGCGATGGCCATGGTTCCCTGCACGATTATCGGCCCCATTGCGTTGGGTAG
>JFJP01022150.1_pt1 | contig 11743 bp, 11 predicted proteins | sample 431651 | NCBI WGS metagenome assembly JFJP01 (sample SAMN02602958, study PRJNA72255) | Microbial mat metagenome, whole genome shotgun sequencing project. | biome: fresh water; feature: sink hole; material: water; isolation source: purple microbial (photo- and chemosynthetic) mats found in... | reverse complement strand
CCTTTGATGTGATTATGCCGGATCCCATTCCCGGCAAGGGAAAAGTGCTGACACAGATTTCCCTGTTCTGGTTTGATCTTCTGAAGCCGCTTATACACAATCATGTCATTTCGGGCAATACCGAAGATTATCCTTTGTCCTGCAAACCCTATCGCGATATTCTCCGCGGCAGGAGTATGCTGGTAAAGAAAGCAGAAGCGATTCCTGTGGAGTGTGTGGTCAGAGGCTATCTGTCCGGCTCAGGCTGGAAAGATTACAGCGAATCAGGAGCAGTCTGCGGGATTGCCCTGCCGCGTGGCATGAAAGAATCCGACAGGCTGCCGGAACCTTTGTTTACGCCTTCCACCAAAGAAGAAGTCGGGGTTCATGATGTAAATATTGATTTTAAAGAGACTGCCCGGAGAATCGGAAGGACTCTTGCGGAAAAAATCAAAGCTCTGAGCCTTGAACTTTATAAAAATGGGGCAGAACTTGCCGATAAAAAAGGCATAATCATTGCAGATACCAAATTCGAATTCGGTCTTATCGGCAATGAGATTATCCTGATTGACGAGGTTCTCACGCCTGATTCATCCCGATTCTGGCCCAAATCCTCCTATACACCGGGAGGACCTCAGAAAAGTTTTGACAAACAATATGTCAGAGATTATCTGACATCTGTCAACTGGAACAAAAAACCGCCCGCGCCTTCTTTTCCTGAAGAAGTTATTGAAAACACCCGCCAAAAATATGCTCAGGCTCTGAAACATCTGACCGGCATGGAAATTCCCGGCATGGAAATCAAATGAGCGATAAATTCCGTCCCATCTTTCCTGTTTCTTTGATCAGCCTCTCCCGGATCAGCCCGGACGAGCGGTTCCGGATTACTTCGGAAACATCCGCGGCGCGGCTGATTCCTTCTGTCAGAAGCATGGGGCTGATGCAGCCTCCTCTGTTATTGAAAAACACAGCAGATGAAAGCTTTACGGTTGTATGCGGATTCCGCAGGATTGCCGCGTGCCGGGAACTCGGATGGTCACAGATCGGAGCCGGAATTCTGGACGCCGGAACTCCGGAATCGGAATGCGTAAAATTCGCCATTACCGATAATTCCTTTCAAAGACCATTGAACCTCATCGAAATGTCCAGAGCTTTTTCCATGCTTTCCAGTATTTTCAGCGATATTCAGGAGATGGGGAAAGAAGCCGCGGCATTGGGTCTGCCGGAAAATCCTGCTATGATTCGGAAAATACAGGGGATTTGCCTGCTGCCGGAAGAGATTCAGGCCGGCATTCTTTCCGAAACTATTCCTCTGCCTGTCGCGCTGGAACTCGGCAAATTCGATACGGATACAGCCCTTGCTTTTGCACATTTGTTTGAAATGCTTAAACCGAGTCTGAACAAAGAGCGCGAAATCATCACCCTGATGAAAGAAATTGCCGCGCGTGAAGACCGTTCTGTCTCTGATATATTTGAAGAAAACCGTTTCCGCGAGATTTTAGGCGATAAGGAAACAGACAGAAATCAGAAACTCCGGGAAATAAGAATTTATCTGAGACAGCGGCGGTTTCCGGCCATCAGCCGAGCCGAAGAAATTTTTGAGCAGAATGTGAAAGAACTCGGTCTCGGAAACACTGCAAAACTGATTCCTCCCGCCAATTTCGAGGGAACCGAATACACGCTTAATCTGAGTTTCCGGAATCTTGCAGAACTGAAGGCGCATCATGCAATGTTAGACAGCCTTATACAAAATCCCTCTCTGAAAAAAATTCTCGGCTGATTTTCATCCCCTGATCTTTTATTCTCCTTTCTCCGTAAAACGCCCCTGCTTAAAACAGACGCAAATCGTTTTTTATCAATTTTCAGCAGATATAAAAACCCACGCTCCGGCGTGGAAACACAAGCCTTTGCCGGCAAAAGTAAAACGATTTGAAAAATCGTTTTACACAACTCCTGCAATAATAATTGTTGTTAAAAAAAAACAGATGCGTTAAGAGAATGAATATTTTTTTTCTTGACTAAAATAAAAACAGAATTCATATTGGTTCAATAAATAAACACGGTTCAATTAATTATGGGAATACAGGAAAGAAAAGAACGAGAAAGAGAAAGAAGACGGCAGCAGATTATGGTTGCCGCAAAAAGGGTGTTTTCTGTCAGGGGCTATCACAAAGCGACCATGGAAGATATTGCCAAAGAAGCCGAACTCAGCCCCGGCACATTATACCTTTATTTCAGAAACAAAGACGAACTGTTTTCATCCCTTTTCATCAGGGTGCTTCAATACTTGAACATCAGGCTGGAACATGTTGTAAACGATGAAACAGAGATGTACCCTGTCCAAAAAATAGAGGCGCTCAGGGATGCCATGTACGATGTTTATGAATTTGATCCCCTGACGCTGATAAATATGTTTCATCTTCAATCCAGCGATACCCTGAAAAATTTATCCCCGGAACTCCTTACCGATATAAAGGTCTTGTCGCGCAATTCGCTGAACCTCATGGCGAAAATATTTGAAGAAGGAATAAAAAAAGGGGTTTTCATAGACAGACACCCGGTCGCGTTTGCCGATATTGTGTGGGCAATATTTTCAGGTCTTGTTCTCTGGGAAGAAAGCAAACGGATCATTGACGGCGAAAAAAACTATTTAAAGGAAACTCTGGGCATTGCTTTTGAAATATTTGTCAGAGGCATAAAGACCGACAGGAAAAAATAGCATCTCTCCGGAAACAAGCCCCTGCCAATCTCGTTCCCAAGCCCCTGCTTGGGAACGAGCTGCGTTACGAAGCTGGGGCTTCGTAACGAGGGAAGATCGCCGGCTGATAGCTGTTGTTGCCTTTGTGATATTTTTTACCGCATCATTAGGATGGGGATTATGGGGTTGAAACTTTGCCGTGGGTAAAATGGAAATCCCGGGGCGATTTTCGGTCCGGGATTTTTTTTCGTACAGATCAGGCTATGAAATATAACTATCTTATTATACTCCTATTGTTTATTGCAGTCTTTGTCCCGGCGGGACCTCAGCCGTATGCCGGAAATGTTACAGATCAGTTGGGACGGAATCTGTCTGTGCCTGATAATCCTCAGCGGATTGTGGCTCTGGCTCCGAGTATCACTGAAATCATTTTTGCGCTGGACTGCGGACATCGTCTGAAAGGCGTGACGCAGTACAGTGATTTTCCTCCGCAGGCTTCGGCACTTCCCCAAGTCGGGTCTTATGTGTATCCTGATCTGGAAAAAATCGTAGCTTTGCAGCCTGACCTCTGCATTGCTGTCAAGGACGGAAATCCGAAAAATGTGGCAGACAGATTGGAGGCAATGAACATCCCTGTGTATGCTGTGGATCCGAGAAATATAGAAACCGTGGCAGACACGATTATCAGAATCGGGGGTCTGCTGAATGCGTCTGAAAAGGCAGAATCTATAGTTCGGAACATGAGGCTCAGGGTTGAACGCGTAAAGTCTGCGGCTGCAAAAGCTGCCTACCGTCCAGGGGTCTTTTTTCAGATCGGCATTTCCCCCATTGTCGCGGTGGGAACCCATACTTTTATTCATGAACTCATCGTGTCCGCGGGAGGGAAAAATCTTTCGGAAGGCACTGTTCCTTATCCGCGCTATTCGCGTGAACAGATTATCGCCCTTTCCCCGGACATTTTCATTATCACCTCCATGACAAGAGGCGAAATATTTGAGCGTGTGAAAGCAGAGTGGTGCCAATGGCCGGATTTGCCAGCAGTGAAAAATAATCGTATTTTTCTTGTGGATTCAAATGTTTTTGATCGTCCCACCCCGCGGCTTGCAGACGGTCTGGAACTGCTGTTCGGACTGATTCATCCCGAACTCGCGGGGGAATTGCAATGAATACGGACGCGCCCTTTCTCCTGAAACGTATTTCCGCGGTTTCTTTCATTCTGCTGATTCTGCTCGCTGCAAGCCTGTTTCTGGGACTTTCACTCGGATCATCCGGGAGCGGATTCGGCAATGCTTTGGAGCTGCTGCTGGGGATAAAAGAAGATGCCACGCTGAAAGCCATCATCTGGCAGATCAGGCTTCCGAGAGTGCTTATAGCCGCGCTGGTGGGAGCAGCACTTTCCCTGGGAGGACTTGTTTTTCAGGCATTGCTCCGAAACCCTTTGGCTGAACCTTATATTCTGGGGATTTCAGGCGGAGCCGCGGTGGGAGCCATCATCGGAATTCTCATGGGATTTTCCCGTTTTCCGGGGGTAAGTGCCACGGCATTTGCAGGGAGCATGACAACCCTCGCATTGGTGATACTTATGTCATCGGGTCATACCATGATAAAAAAAGATTCTCTGCTTTTATCAGGCGTTATGGTCAATGCGTTCTGTTCCGCTGTCATCATGTTTCTTGTTTCCATGACTCAGGATTCGCGGCTCCACAATATCATTTTCTGGCTCATGGGAGACCTCTCAGCCACAGATATCGGGCAGGTCGGAATTCTTGCCGCCATGCTTCTGCCATGCTTTGCGGTACTGTTCTGGTTTTCCCATACCATGAATCTGCTGCTGATGGGAAAGGAAATGGCGCGGACAATGGGAGTCAGCATAAAAGCCGTGACTGTGACGCTTTTGGTCACGACTTCGTTTATGGTGAGCATCACAGTTTCCCATTGCGGACTTTTGGGATTTGTGGGATTGGTCATGCCGCATCTGCTCAGGCTTATTTTAGGTCCCGATCACCGAGTGCTGACACCGGCATGTGTGCTTGGCGGCGGCGCATACATGGTGCTTTGCGATCTGCTGGCAAGGGTTCTCCCTGAACAGGGCGAAATGCCTGCTGGCGTGATTACTGCCATTATCGGCGCGCCGCTTTTTATCATTTTATTAAAGAGGTCCGGAAGATGAACAAATCCGATACTGCTGTTGCCGTTGAGAATCTGAGTTATGATTACGGGAATCAGCCTGTTTTGAGGAATCTCTCCTTCAGTGTCCCCAGGGGAAAATTTTTCATCATAATCGGTCCCAACGGGTCCGGCAAAACCACGCTGCTGAAGCTGATATCGGGAATTATCAGCTATCCTCAGGGCAGATTGGATATTCTGGGGCAGCCTGTCTGTTCATATACGCGGAAATCGCTGGCAAAGACCATCGCTTATGTTCCTCAGACCCTCCTGACAGAATTTCCTTTTACCGTGGCCGAGGCAGTTCTTATGGGACGTTCCCCTTATCTCGGCATTCTGGGGATAGAGAGTCAGAAGGACTTGGATATTTCACGCCGTGCAATGTCTTTCGCGGGTGTGGAGCATCTGAGAGATCGTAAGCTGGACCAGTTGAGCGGCGGTGAAAGACAGCGCGTTTTTATTGCCAGAGCAGTATGTCAGGACCCGCAGATTATTCTTTTGGATGAACCTACCGCGTCTCTTGATCTTGCTCATCAGATCCGCGCAATGGATATGATGGAACAGTTGAAAGAGGAAAAAGGACTCACGATCATTATGGTATCTCATGATGTGAATCTGGCTGCCATGTACGGCGATTCCCTGCTTCTGCTCAAAGACGGAGAAATTGTCGGCATGGGTACGCCGAATGAAGTGCTGACATTCCGGATGCTTGAAAAAGCTTACGGCTGCACCCTGCTGGTCAATGACAGCCCTCTGGGAAAATTCCCGCAGGTGACGCCAGTGCCTCGCAAGTTTATGATTTTCAGGGATTAAGAAAGTCGGAATCCGCTCTGATGATAATCTCGAAGCAATTGTATCCATTGGGGAATATGATAAAACGGTGAGCCGGATTCCCATCTTTCCTCACACCTGTCTGCGTAAAAAGAAGCAATTTCCAGCATCAGAGAATCCCTGAGTCCGTCTTCATCAGAGTATGGGTACGCATGGCTGACTGATATTTTTTTCCAGTAGGATTTGGCTTTTTTTATGCTGAGAAGAGATTCGATAAGATTCCGTTTCGCAGAAACATCTGTTGTGTCGGAAAACAATTTCTCCCACAACTTTGCCAATTGCTCCGGATTTTCCGCATGTCCGTTGATACGGTTTTTTACCCGCTCCCATGCACGCGAAAAGTTCTTCCTGATATCATTGTCTTGCGGCAGATCATGAGCCATTTTCCTGTAAACATCATCCAGTTGCAACTGAGAGCCGGAAAAACTCAGGCGATAATCACCGGTATCAAACAGGGCTTGCAAATCCGGTTCAAGGAAATAAGCCTCTTTGTGAATCCAGCCTGTCACCAGAATATGAGATTCGGAGATAACATCTTTGTTCACCCGCGAGTTATGATACATCTGATGATAAAGCGACTCTGTATCGCTGTGGTGAGAAGAAATTTCGCTGAGGTCTGCGGGTTGCAGATCAAGGTCAACCAGAGCGAAGAGTTTCTCAGGGGAAAGATAAGAATTATCCGGATCACTGTTGTGAGCTGTTTTGAGTTCCCGATACACGGATAGTACGGATGCCCTGTCGCCGCACGGAATAAAAACCGGCCGTTTATTTCTCCACCATCCGGGAACCGTTGCCCGCCAGAAGTTTGCATCAGGCAGATTTTCAAATTCTCTGATCTGCTGCGGAGTATGAATATCAATATATCCGATGCTTCCTTCGCACAGAACCACGATACAGCCCTGGATTCTTTTATGATTCAGAATTTTCCGGCACAAGGATTCTCTTTCTTCAGGCCTCAGCGACATTTTCCTCTCTCTTTGCAGCGGAATATCGCAGTCCGGGTTCGAGTTCTTTTACGTGACGCGGGGTTAAGGCTTCACAAAGATAGAAAGAATGGGTTCCCAGAAGATACTGGTTGTCTCCCCATGAAGCCAGTTCCCGGACAATCCCGTATTGCCAGTCCGGATGCAGCCCGTTTTCGATTTCGTCAATCAAAACAACCGAGTCGGCGATTTTCCTGTGTTTGATCCATGAGTAAAGACTTAGCCGTTTGAGTTCTCCGTGGCTGAGGTCTCCGGGACCGAGATCAAGGGAAAATTTCTCATCCCTCTTATGACGGACGATAATCGCGTCAAGTTGCGGCGTAACGGATATATATTTCTCATTTCCCAGTAAATTCCGCAACTCTTTGGTAAGGGAATTGTAGGCATTTCCGTAGGTTCCTGTTTTATCAACTTGCTGAAAGTCTTTATCTCTTGCATCTCTGAGTGCCTCAAGAATTTTTAATACAGAAAACGGATTGCAGTTATAAAAATTCGGCAGAGAGTTTCCGGCATCTTTCAAAGAGTTTTCGTAATTACCTTCAGGGCTGAAAAGCTCCTGTATCGCATTGTCGGTAAGAAAAATATAGGGCTGCGTTGATTGTCCTGCCAAAAAAATATGATTGCCTGCACAAGCCAGAACTTCTTTGGCGGAGCGATGGTCACAGGAAGCCTGGCAGAACAATCCGTAATCTTCATCTGAAAATTCAGCAACGCTCAACAGCAGTGACTCAGAGGCTTCGGAGTCCTGACTCACTTGTTTTTCAAGAGATTCTATCTCTTTTTTCAGACGCCCGGATTCCTCAGCAGCTTTTTCATGGGACTGCCTGTCAACTTCTGATTTCAGCAAGGGTAATAAAAATTCCAAAGGATTTTTTACATTCCTGATATGTTCCAGTTCAAGGACTGTTGAGAGAGACAGTGCTTTCTGTAAAATCGCTCTGTATTTCTCTCTTTTATCTGTGAGTTCTTTCATAAGTTTTCCGGCTTCGGAATCATTAAGAGGAGCAAGAAAAAAATTGAATTCTGTCTGTTTATTCTGATGTGACAGTTCTATTGTTGCGATGTCATGACGAAGGGATTCCCTTCTTTCATGCGGGCTGTTTATATGCTTTATTGCGTTATTGAGGAACTCACGCCGGTCAGGAACAAGGGAACAATGCAGCAAGGTAAAAATCAGTTGCAGCAGCGTGCTTTTCCCGCTTCCGTTTTCACCTCCGATTGGAAAAATCTGCGGTCTTAGATCCTGCTCAAAATTGATAAAAACATCTTTAAGACACCGATATTCATGGACATGAATTTTTAACAGTTTCATAATATTACCTTATATATTAATTAATAATTCTGATTCTGACGTTTTTTTGTGGTTTCATTCGATTTTAGACAGTTGCAGATTATGCCCCGCTTTTATTACGGGACATATCTTATTAATCAGCAGAAGACGGATATTTTTTAATTTTAACCCGGAATTGTCAGAATCATCAGAGAATTGGCTGATCATAGCCTCCGGCGATCTGATTGTCAAGCTCTGATGTTGAAAAACAAACATACATATCTGAAAAATGTTGACTATCAAAAACCGGTATTATATGGTAAAAAATTATCAGAGAAAACAAAAAAGAGCAAAGGGGATATGATTATGGTGGGAAAATACGATGATGATCCCTTTTCGGATCATTCGGATCATAAAGATGCAGAATCTCCCCCGAAAGCGGACATTCCTGCCCCTAAAGCCGGCGGAATGCCCCTTTCTGGCGATGAGATCATTGCTGCCCTTCAGAAAAACGAATCCTTGCAGGAGAGTTTAGGGACAGAGAATAATAAGTACATTGTCGAAACCCTTGTCAGGAAAAATAACCGCGAGTGGAATTATTCTGTTTCTGTCTTATATAATGGTAAGGAAATCCGGGATGATGCACCCCTGATACGTGATGAATACAAACGTGATGCCTTGCGGGACGGCGATATTGAAAAAGAATGGAATGCTTTTCTGAAACAGGCAGGGGACCTTCATCTGAACAAATGCAGTAAAGTGAAAGATCGTATCAGAGAAAAGGAGCTGAAACAGAAAGAAAAGAAAAAGCTTCTTATGGTAAAGACGGTCATCATTGTGCTGGTATTGCTTATGATCGGCGCCGGAGCATATCTTTGGTTTTTCAAATTCAGACCGCGGGATGTCAAGTCTGCGCCTGCAAAAAAACAGGCTGAGTCGCTTCCCGTGAAACAGGCTGAACCGCTTCCTGTCAGAAAACAGCCTGATGCAGTGCCGGTAAAGCCGTCAGAGCCTGTTCCGCTGAAAAAAGAACCCGAACCTTTGCCTGCAAAAGAAAGCGGGCAGCCGCCCAAAAGTGATGAAGATTTGAAAAAGGAAATATTGGATCGTCTGAGACAATAATCGCTGAAATTCGATCTGACGCTGTCAGAAAGGAGTCAAGAGATGAAAAAAAATCTGCTTTCAAAACAGATGCTTATGTCTTTGCTCATCGGCATTTTGCTTATACCTTGCATTGCCTTAGCAGATGAGAGCATCGGCATGGTGACCGGCTCCGAAACCGGAACTTATTTTCGATTCGGGCAGGAAATTGCTGCTACGGCAAAAAAAGCAGGGCTGGATATTATCGTAAAAAATTCCGAAGGTTCTATCGCCAATATCAAACGTCTCACCAGTAAAGAAAATGCGGCTATTGCAATGGTTCAGTCCGATGTCCTGGGATTTCTGGGGCGTTCCGACAACCCTGAGACAAAACGCATTGCTCAGAAACTCAGGCTGATTTTTCCCTTCTATAACGAAGAAGTCCATTTGTTTGCGCGGAAAGAAATCACGAAGTTCGAAGACCTTCAGGGCAAACGGGTAGTCATCGGGACAGAGGGAAGCGGAAACTGGCTCACATCCCAGAATCTGCAAACCCTTATGGGTGTGAAAGCAATTCAGTTTGTTGACAGCCTGAAACCTGACGAAGCTGTAACCGGCGTATTGATGGGTGAAGTGGATGCCATGATCTACGTTGCGGGAAAACCGGTGAAACTGTTCAGCAATCTGGATAAGCTGAAATCAGACCCGAGCTATGCCCGGATGCTTGAAAACGTGCATTTTGTTCCTATGAGTGATACTAAGATGCTTCAGGAATATGTGTCAAGCGAGATCGGTGCCGGTGATTACGGATGGTTTGATAAGACAATTCCTACCATAGCCGTGAAAGCCGTATTAATCAGCTATGATTTTTCAAACAGCAGTGATTCTTACCGTCTGATGCGCTGCCGGCAGCTCGGTCAGTTAGGGCAGGTGATACGGGAGAATATCGGCGATCTGAAACAAAACGGTCATCCCAAATGGAAAGAAGTCAATCTTGAAGAGAATGTAGGCTTATGGAAAGCGGATTCCTGCTCAAGAAGCCGTTCCGAGACAGGCAAGCCGGAAAACAAGAAAGCTTTGTCTGATGATCTGCTGCGTATCATCACGGATATGGCAGACAGAACGCTTCAAAAAATAAAAAGTCTGCCGATAACGATTATAAGCACTGTGTCGGATGAGGTGTTTCACGCGTCGGCACAGTTGAAAGCAGCATACAGAATATCCCTTGCCGATGCGATTGCATTGGCAGAAGCGACTGTCAGAGCAGCACATAAACCCTGATTTTCAGGATTAAAGGATTTTCAGGATTTCTGTCAAGCCTTCCGGACGGTTGAATCTTAGGAAGAAATGTCCCCGGGCTGAACAGAAATCATGTCAATCGATTTTCAGGATTTCTGTCAAGCCTTCCGGAGTGAAATTTCAGCACAGACAAAAAACGGCTTGCAAAGCCGTTTTACTGTAAAACGATTTTGCAAATCGTTTCAAAGTCCGGAGTGCTGAATATAAGATCGGTCAGCACGGCTGCGGCTGAACAGGGCTGTCCTAACCCTGATTTGTGCTAAAATTTCATTTCAGCACTCCGGAATCATGATTTGTGCTAAAATTTCATTTCAGCACTCCGGAGAAATCATGCCAATCATTAAATCATTTAATCAGTGTAAAAAGATGCTTGACAGGCTGACTGAAGTGTATTATAAGCCGCGTCTATACAGAATATCCTTTGTCTGAAAAAAACGGAGATTCAATCATAATGACTTCCGAATCTATTCTGAATGAAATAAAAAAATTGGATATTGCGGACAGAATCCTGCTGATAGAAACGGCATGGGACAATATCTGTCTGCCTGATGATAAGGTTGCTGTTCCGAAATGGCAGAAAGATGAGCTTGACAGAAGGCTTTCCGAGCATAAATCTGATGAGGAATTGAGAAATCGGCGCAAGCAGCGGAAAAAATGTTCTCCGGCAGATATTTTTGCAGAACTGAGGCGATTATGTCTTGAAGAAGACTATTCTCCGGAACTGCCGGATCGCTGCAACCGTCATAATATTTTTGCCGAGACTCGGAATGAACTGTCTTTGTGATACAAATGTGTTAAGCGAACTCTGCCGCCCCTTTCCGAATCAGGGCGTTATTGAATGGACGCATACTGTTTCGGAAATTTCTCTGAGCGTCATCACGAAGGAAGTTAATATGCTGATTATAGAAGGAATTTATAATGGAAAAACTGTAGATCTGTCGGAGACTGTTCCGTTTAAAAAAAAGAAAAAAGTGTTTGTCACTTTTCCTGACGATCTGTCTGAAAAAACAGAACTGACAGTAACCTCGGCTCAGGTTTTATTGGACCTCTTCGGTTCATGGGAAGACAGCAGAGATGCAGAAGAAATTATCAGAGAATCCAGAGGTTTTCTGAAAAAAAGCCGATTTTCGACTCAGCGGTATTTTGAAATGAAGCAGGATGAGAAGAATCTTGAAAAATGAGACCGATATTTGTTCTTGACGCATGTTCTCTGATCGCTTTTTTCAATGATGAAACAGGCGCCGATGTTGTGGAGAAATTGCTTGTGAAAGCATGGCAGAATGATATTGAACTGATAATCAGCATCATAAACCTGCTGGAGATTTACTACGGTATTTATCGTGAAGACGGATCGGATATGGCAGACAGAACGCTTCAAAAAATAAAAAGTCTGCCGATAACGATTATAAGCACTGTGTCGGATGAGGTGTTTCACGC
>JFJP01040313.1_pt1 | contig 11745 bp, 9 predicted proteins | sample 431651 | NCBI WGS metagenome assembly JFJP01 (sample SAMN02602958, study PRJNA72255) | Microbial mat metagenome, whole genome shotgun sequencing project. | biome: fresh water; feature: sink hole; material: water; isolation source: purple microbial (photo- and chemosynthetic) mats found in... | reverse complement strand
TCACCTGGTCAGAGCCGCAGGAAGTGACGGCCAGCGTCAAGAAACCGGATTGGACCTGGTATGCTACAGGGCCGGGAAGCGGCATTCAGATTCACCACGGTGAACATGCAGGACGCCTCGTGCTCGCTTGCGATCACATCGAGGCGAAGACAAGGCACCATTACTCACACATTATTTACAGTGACAATCACGGCAACACATGGACGCTTGGAGGCCGCACGCCAAACCATCAGGTGAATGAGTGCGAAGTGGTCGAGTTGGTGGACGGCCGACTGATGCTGAACATGAGAAACTACGCTCAGCCGAAGAATCTCCGACAGAGGGTGTTCACTCGCGACGGTGGCGTCACATGGGAAAACCAGGGGGTTGATCACACCTTGGTCGAGCCGATCTGCCAGGCCAGCATGGCGAGATACTCCTGGCCGGCAGACGGACAGCAGGGCGTCATTCTTTTCTCAAATCCGGCCAGCACTAAGAGAGACAACATGACCGTCAGAGCCAGTTTCGATGAAGGCGAGACGTGGCCCTCCAGCCTATCGCTGCACACCGGACCAAGTGCTTACTCCGATTTGGCAGTTCTTGCGGGTGGCCTAGCCGCATGTTTGTATGAACGCGGCGATAAGCACCCGTATGAACAGATTGCCATGGCTCGATTCACCATGCTGGATCTTCTCGCAGGTGAAGAACCGGAACCAACAGGGCAAAGGTGAAATCCAGTAAGGCACAGAACATCCTGGGACTCTGGATTAACGAGAAGAGCAAACGCTGAAACGAAAGGAAGCCACTATGCCCTATTCACACCGTAACGATTTTCCACTGCCGGCGAATCCGAACCCGATATTTTACCAGCCCTTCACGCCAGAGGAGTGGTGTGGCAGCAATTTTGCCACGGAGCAGGAGCTCCAATGGTTTCGCGATGCCCGTTACGGTATGTTCATCCACTTTGGTCTATCGACGTATAAGAACCAGGATCTCTCCTGGGGGGTGTGTCATACCCGGAAAGCGCCGGACTGTGGAAAGGGGCCCTATCCCGATGCGGAGTGGCAGCGCTGGGCGCAGGAGTTCCGGCTGGAACAGTTCGACGCCCGCCGCTGGGTGGAAATCGCCCTCAAGGCTGGATGCAAGTACCTGGTGCTGATCGCCAAGCATCATGACGGGTTTCATATGTGGGATACGGATGAATCGGAGTTCAAGATCACCCGTACCCCTTTCGGCAGAGATGTTCTCCGGGAGGTGTCCGATGCCTGCCATGCGGCCGGTCTGCCCTTCGGAATCTATTACTCCCAGCGGGATTGGTACCATCCCGATTATATGCCGGTGGATCCCGACAAGGTCGAGTTGAAGGGGGTGCATTGGACACTCAAGCCGGGGGTGACCCAGCCCATGGGCGAGTGTCACCAGCGCTATCTCGCGTATCAGGAGAAGGTGGTGAGGGAGCTCTGTACCCGTTACGGCAAGATCGATATCTTCTGGTGGGATGCCGCCTGGTGGGGCAACATGTTCACGGCCGAGATGTGGGATGGTGAGCGGATTACCCGGCTGATCCGCGAGCTCCAGCCCGGCATTATTATCAACAACCGCTGCTCCGTGCCGGGCGATTTCGATACCCCTGAAGGCCGGCTCGGAACGTTCCAGAATTGGCGGCCATGGGAATCGTGCATCTGCCTGACCACTTCCTGGAGCTACAGCGCCACGCCGCCCAAGAGCCTCGAGCAACTGATCCGGATGCTGGCGAGCAATGCTTGCGGCGATGGCAATCTGTTGCTTTCCTGGGGACCGCACTGGGACGGGGCTTTTGATGAGAACGAATGCCAGCGACTACTGGAATTGGGCGCCTGGTTGGAGCAGAACGGAACGGCGATTTTCGGGACGCGCGGCGGTCCCTGGATGCCGAACACCTGGGGTGGTTCGGTCCACCGTGGCGATGCTGTCTATTTGCACATCACTGATCTGCCGGGCGAGATTCTGGAACTGCCGCTACTCCCTAGGCACACGGTTCTGTCAGCCCGCCTGTTGCACGGTGAGAGCATTGCGTTCACGAAGACGGAGGCGGGGCTCCGGTTCGTCATTCCCCGCGCACTCCGGTGTGTGGCGGATACGATCGTGGAACTCAGGCTGGATAGGCCGGTTCAAGATCTGGAGCCGGTCTCGACGGGGGTGCAGTCGCTGTTCAGCGACTCCACGACCTATGGCCAGCGTGTAACCGGGGTGATGAAGGAGCAACCCTGTTCAGTGGAAATCGATTTGGGCGCGGAGCATGACGTCACCGGGGTAAGCATTGAACAGGTGGTGTCTGGCAAGAAGTGTGCCGAATTGGTGGTGCAGGTCTCGCGCGATGGGAAAGACTGCGAGGAAGTTGGTCGTGCCACCAATCTGCTGGTCGAGCTGGCCATCAACGGGTATCAGGCCGGTGCCTGGATCCCCGGACGCAGGGTACGTTATCTCAAGATTGAAAATGACCAGCCTGAGCCTGCTGCATTGGCCATAGGTCAGGTAGCGGTGTATGGTCGGGATATCGTTAATTAATGGCTCTTGATACGGCGGTCGGACTATCCCATAATCAGGAATCAAGCGCACTTCACATGGTTAGAGCACACGTAGGACAAGGAAGAAAGTATGGACCCGAACATCAGGGCCACCATCTGGAACGAGTTTCGTCACGAGAAAAAACAGGTTGATAGGGGAGGTTGCCTTCGTCGTGCAAGTCCTGCCCTGTTCAGGAATTGACACCTCCTAGATCGCTTTGCTACATTTGCTTTTTTTGGAAGTTCTCTTTCATACCGGTTCCAGCGGGCGGGTGCCCGTGCCGCTTTAAATGCGATTTCTTATCACTTCCTCGCCCGTCGCAACACGCCCATTTTGAGGTCATAACCCTATGTGCTCAACTGCCGCTCATTCCATTTCGAAAGGTCTTCCATGTGGGAAACTTTCTTCCACAGCGTGGAAAATTCTTGCAACGACCTGCCTCTTCCTGCTTTTCCTGCTGCCAGCATTTGCCATCCCGGCCGATTTCGAACAGGCCTGCAAAGTCGCCGAATCCATCGCGCGTAACGGACAAACCAACGCCGTCGAATTGTGGGGACTGCCCACGCTTCACGTCGCCGGACGCACCACGCTCACCACCTGGGGGCATCAGGAAATCGCCGCGCCCTGGCCTTCCTGCTGGGTGTTTTTTATCGATGACGATCCCGCCGCCAACTGGGCGCATCCGTGCCGCTATGTTTTTATCGCGCCCGATCTCTCGTCCACTCACGTCATCGACGCTGTTCGCCCCCTGACGATCGAAGGTCCCGATGCCGTAGCCGGCCCCTACGGCATGGAACGTCTAATCGCCTTCCATCCTGCAGCCATAAAATTCGCGCCTGTTGTTATTGCGTCCGGCTCCACCAACAGCATTCTCTATGGTGAGGCCGATTCTCACCATTTTGCCCTTCTCATCTCCGGGGGTAACACCACCAACAGCAACACCGACCGCTACTGGCGCGACACCGCCTATATTTACTCCACCTTGATTCAAAAATATGGCTACGCTAAATCCAACGTCACTGTGTTAGTCGCCGATGGCACCAATCCCGCCATTGATCACCTCAACTACAACTACGTCCCTCCCGACAGTTGGTTGGCCAGCACGCCTCTCGATTTCGATGGCGACGGCGAGTGCGACATCACCGGCGACGCCTCCGCCGCCAGCGTCAGCAACGCCTTCCTCGATCTGCAAAGCCGCCTGACGCCGCAAGACCAACTGTTTGTTTTTCTCACCGACCATGGCGGTCCTACCCCCGGTGGCAGTGCTTGGGACGTTGAACTGTCCCTCTGGAATCAGGAACGCCTTCACGATCGCGATCTCCAAGCCCTCACCGAGCCCATCTCCTGCCCCATCTTTTTTGTGATGGAACAGTGCTACGGAGGCGGCTTTGCCGACGACCTCGACCAATCCAACCGAGCCATCGCCACCGCCGCCGCCCACAACGGTACCTCGTATGCCATGAGCTATCCGTTCTATTACGACCAGTGGTCCTACTACTGGACCGCCGCCGTGCGCGGGTTCTTCCCCAGTAACAACGTCCCTTGGGTCGACGGCGCTCCCTGCAATGCCGACTTCAACGGTGATGGCTATGTATCTTTTCGCGAAGCCTCCTTTTTCGCCACCGCCAACAAAGCCGAAAATGAACACCCCACCTATCAGGAAGTGCCCGATTTCCTGGGCTGCCAATCCTTCCTTGCGCGCGTACCCACCAACGTGCCCTCCACGCAATCGCTTGAGCGCCTGACGCTCCACGGAATCCACACCCCCGAAGTTGAAAACCGCCCCGTGCCCTTCCAGATCGTGGCGAGAAATCCGTTTGGAAACCCACTCACCACCTTCTCCAGTCCCGTTCATGTGGAAACCGAGGTGGACGACATCATCGATCCGGGGTTGTACTCTGGAACCACCACCGACATGTGGTGGAGTTATCCTTTTAACATCCAATATGACGATGTACGAATGCAAGTCATTTATCCCGCCAGCCAGTTCGGTGGTGCCCGAACGTTCAGCGAGTTCCAACTCACCCAAACCTGCTACCCCACACTTGTCGAAAACTTCACCATCCGTATGAAACACACCTCGCTGGACGCCTATCCCTCCAACGCCGTCTTTGAAAGCGAAGGCTGGACCACCGTCTTTCACGGCGACACCACCATCGATGAGGAAGGTTGGATTGCCTACCCGTTTTCCAGCCCCTTTGAATACAACGGCATCGACAACCTGATGGTGGACTTTTCCTTTGACAACTCTACCAACTATCCCCGCTGGGCAAATTCCTACGCCGGAGCATCCACCGCCCCCTGCACCCTCATCGGAACCAGCACAAACGAGCACGGTTCCCCGCTGGAGTGGTCCGCCACTAATGGCCCCACTCCGGAACTCTCCACCACGTTCCCCATTTTCCGCATCGGGCCCGCCGCCTACGGCGCAACCGTTTCCGTCACCCCCAGCAACATCACCGAATTCGTCGACGGTGTCTGGTCCGGCAACCTCCTCTTTCAAGGAACCGCCAAACGCATGCGCCTACGCGTCACTGTCGACTCCAACGCCTATTGGACCGCCATCGCCCCCGATTTCGCCGTGCGCGATTACCCCTTCGTTCAGGCCCCTCCCCAACTCGCCGCCAACGGCAACGTCCGCTTGCAATGGAGCAGCGGCACTGGCCAGACCTATCGGGTCATGACGGCCACCAACTTGCTGGCCCCTTTCTCGCCCGTGGCCAGCAACATTCCCGCCACGCCCCCCCTCAATGTCTACACCGCTGCGCCAGACGCATCACCCTCCACCTTTTTCAGCATCCACGAAGAGTAATTTTTCCACTCGCATCCCATAGGCTTTGATGTTCTCTTTAACGAACGGGATAGTGCCAAGTTTTCTGGGTGATGGCTGTCATTTTTTGCGAGTAACTACTCAGGTCCCCCTCTACCCGGGGATCGGTGGACGATAGAGTGCGACGAGAGCGGTGGACGATAGGGGCTTCAACTCCTGGGCCGTTCTCGTCGCCCGTTCTCGTGAACCGACGGCTTCGTGTTTATACAGGATCAACAGGATGGCGGGAAGCCTGGATTGGGCTCCGCGGCTCGACTCCTCGCCAACGCCGATCTGCGATAGGTTGACAAGCCCAACAGCATCACATATGATAACAAAGTGAATAGGAGATATCAGGTAGTGATGGACACAAATGTACTAATCTCTGGATTGAGATCAAGACGTGGTCCGTATTCCATTCACGACCGCGCACGACTGCTTTCGAAGCGGGACAGCGTGTCAATCAACCAGTTTGTAGCCACGGCGGTAGCGGAAAAGATATCCGCCATGGAGACTGAAAACTATCTGGCCCAGCGTGCCCGGCGAGCAAGCCGGAAGAAGTTTGAAGCCGCCTTGGCCCAGATTCCCGATAGGGAACCTGACGAACATGACCGTTATTAATCGTCTGCGGCATGACCTCCGTAGACTCAGGAGAATGAAAGGATTCAAAAGATGGATATAGTGACTGGCGTTCTTGTTGGTATGGCGGCCTGGTTCGTGCTGCGCTTTGGGTTGACGAGTTTCTACACGGTTGGACCGAACCAGCGGGCCGTGAAGACGGTGTTTGGCCGCGCGCAGCGATTGGGCAACGCGACGACCCTCGACGATCCGATCGCTGATTCGCTGAGGCAAACCGAGAGGGAGCGGTACTGCTATCCGCAGGTTCGGATCGTAATGCCGGGCGGTCCCTATTTAAAGTGGCCTTGGGAAAAGGTGCATAAGGTCTCGATTGCCACGGAAACGGCAAATATGGCGTTTGATCCGGAGTCTCCCGGGGCGAATCACAACGGTACCGTGCTCGAAGCGGTCACCAAGGATCAGTTGAATACCGGGTTGACCGGCCAGATTCGGTTCCAGGTCTCCGAACGAAACCTATATGGCTACCTTTTCGGTGTCAGGAATCCAATTGCGCATGTCATGGGTTACTTCGTCGCCGTGCTGCGGGAAAGGATCGCGACGTTTGAAGCCCCTAGAAATGGAGGCGACGAAGCCGTCCTGGTCGAGGGCATATCAATCAACGATCTCCGGAAAAACCTGCGGGATCTGAACGAACATATGGATCGGGAGTGTCAGTGTTCGCAAGCCCGATACGGCATTCTGCTCGACGCCTCGCTCATCACCGGGATCGATCCGCCGCCCGATGTGGAGTCGGCGCTGGCCGCCATTAACACAGCCCATAACCAGGTTTCGTCCGACATCAGCCTGGCGACGGCGGCAGCGGATCAGCGCATCGTCGAATCCAGACGCGCGGTGGAGATCGAGACACTGAAGGCGGAAGCAGAGGTTGAGCCGTTGCGGCGGTTGGCCGCAGAGCTTGCAGTGCTCAAGGGCCACGGCGGCAAGGCGTCCATGGATGCATACGTTCGGAATGCCAAACTGGCGCTTTTTGTTCAAGCAAATCGCGTTATCACGGAGGTGAAATCATGAACCATGCCATGATGATATCCGCGGTTTCCTCTTTCATGGCCTGCCTGATCGGCTTGCCTCTTGTGTTTGGCGTGGCACGATTACTGGGTGTCTATGCCATTGTTGAAGAACGGCGCTGTCACGTATATGTTCTGTTCGGGAAGGTCATTGGGACACTCACAGAACCAGGCTTCTACTTCCTCTGGCCACGACTTGGGTGGAAGGCTCTATTTGTCAAGTGGCTCGGACGCTGCCATGTGACAGACATGCGCCTGGATCAGGAGTATTTGCGCAGTCAGCCGGTCAATTCTGAAGAAGGCGCGCCCATGGGGATCGGAATCTGGTACGAGATGTTCATCAACGATCCGGTGGCCTACCTGTTCAAGAACATCGACCCACGCGGGTCACTGGCGGCCAACGTCAGTAATTCCACGGTCCGTTGCCTGAGCAACCTCCCGCTCGCAAAAATGCTCATTGATCGGCACACCATGAGCCGTACGGTGCGCGAGGAGGTCACGCCAAAATCGAACGAATGGGGCTATCAGCTCGGGTCCATCTACATCCGCAAGGTTCATTTTCGCGACGTGCAGATGATCAGGGGGATTGAGAGTAAAGTAGTAAACCGCCTGCGTCAAGTCACGGCCGCGATCAAGCAGGACGGCGTCAACCAGGTGAGTATCATCATGAGCACGGCCGAACGCCAGGCCGCCGTCGAGTTCGGCAAAGCGGCGGCCGTGCGGCCGGCAATTGTCGGCAAGGCAATGACCGAGATCAGTAATGACGCGGAAGTGGCCAAACCCATGTTCGATCTCCTCGAAACGCAACGTATCGTGGAAGGTGAAGCAAATCTAACGCTCTTGCAGGGGGCAGGTCACGCGCTGCTGGCGGACATGCTGGCGGCTGAGCCGACCCACCGCAGGGGCATCCCCACGCCCTAGCCCAAACTGGTGCACCCCACAAAAGGGAAAGAATTAATATGAGTGCGCAGATTGGCTTGATGATGATAACACTAATTCAAGGATATTCCAGTGAGCCCTTTGCTATCACAGCAATTCGCTGAGTGGTCGTCGCCGTAGTCGCACGCCGAGGGTCTGTTTTGAGAGGTTTTGGAGGGCGCCCGCGCAAAGCGATGGAGGATGACGCTTTCAGGGCACAATACGACCGCTGTTTCCGTTCAAGCCTCTTGAGCACGACGGTTGCCGATGTCCTGCGGGATGGGGACCATACGATTCATGTCAGTGGCGTTTCCTTCTGGGAAATTTCCATTAAACATGCGCTCGGCAAGTTAATACTTGAGGGCATCTCCCCAGCCGAGTTGCCCGGTTCTATTTTGTCTGGCCTCCAGTGCGGTTGGAGGTGGAGCTGTGAACGACTGGGTAGATGATCCGGACCTGCGGCACACCGGTAGATGTGATAGTATTATCATCAGGTCGGTCATTAATTATTGGTTGAAAGGAAGCGATGCGTTATGACATTAACAGGTAAGCGGTCGCCATGGTTGGGCGCCTTTGAAAAGTATGAATTTGAGATTTCTGAGCGTCCAGTCACGGTTGTGTGTCCGAAGCGCCCTTTGACGGGTCTGCCGTGGGCTTGGAAAGGGGAATTCCTGAATGCCTTTCCAAAAGCGGAATTGGCCCTGCTTGAAGCCGGCTTTCATATCGTGTATCTGGCAGATCCGGATCGGTTTGGTTGTCCGGAAACGGTCAGGAGATGGGATGCACTGTACGTGCTGCTGGCGACGCAATTCGGTTTCAGTCGCAAACCGGCCCTGATTGGCCTAAGTCGTGGCGGGTTGTATTGCTACCAGTGGGCCATTGCCAATCCTGAAAAGGTGGCATGCATCTACGGTGACGCGCCGGTCTGCGACATGCGCAGTTGGCCGGGAGGCAAGGGCAAGGGACCGGGAAGTCCGCGTGACTGGCGGAAGGTGATGGATGTCTTCGGCTACGCCTCGGAGGAGGAGGCCATGCAGTCTGGCATCAACCCCGTGGATAATCTAAAACCGCTGGCCGAACACCGCATCCCGATCCTGCATGTCTATGGCGATGCCGATGAGGTCGTGCCCTGGGATGAGAATACGGGTGTGGTGGCGGCGCGATACCGGGAGCTGGGTGGTGATATACAGATGATTGGAAAACACGGGTGCAAGCATCATCCGCACGGTCTTGAGGATTGCAGTCCGATCGTGGACTTCATCCTAACGCATAGAGAATCCCTGTCTAGGGGCTTTTGATGAGTCTGAACGCCGAGCCTTTTATGAAGTGTGTCAATTAACTCATAACTAATTAACGATTAGTATATTAACTAGAACGTCCCCGTTTCCGTTGCAGGCGTTTTGAACAAGGGTCGGAATGAGGAGGGAATCGAGCCTCGGGAAGCCTTTCCGGACACCGGGGAACGGCTGGCGGAGGGCGGCCCCGGATCTGAGGAGCGAGAGTGCCAGAAGCTGATTTCTGCAGTTGCGGTTGGAGCGGCGGAATCCGTCAGTCGTAACCAGTTGATAAAGTGTGAGTTGCTTAAAAATCAATGGCGAGATGTGATGACCCCTATGACGGGCTCCCCATTTTCGGTTGACGTAATATAATACGTCATCTATTCTGTTTGCATGAATGAGCTGGCAGAAGCAAGGAGACGGCGAGGGTTGACACAGCGCGAGCTGGCGGCGCGCGCCGCGATTTCTTTCAGGGGGCTGCAACTTCTTGAACGTTCGGGGCACAACTGGCGCATTGGAACGGTAGAGCGCGTTGCCGAGGCGCTGGGAATGCCGGGGCAAGGGGTGGAGGTCGCTGTGACGCATTTTTTGCGTATGCCTGTGGATTCTATGCCAGACGTTTCTCTCCGAATCTTGCTGGACGGGTTCGATTCCTGGAAAACACATCTTTTTGACTTTGTTGATGCATTCCGATCCACCCGAAATGCCGATTTGATCCAAGAGGCTCCCGTCGTGGATCTGGATATGCGGCTGCGGGCTTTATGTGCATCGGTAACGGAAGCCCTCTGCCGTGAGGCTAACATGAAGCTGCCTGCCTGGTGTGCAGGTGTTCCCTCGCTGGATGCACCGTGGTTCGTTTCCGGCATTGAGAACCTTAAAGCCATGGCACTGGTGGAATCGCCCGCTTGGTTTCGTGCTAGGCGACTATTCGTTCTTGGTAACTTTCTAGAGAGGGCGTAGCCGATCATGCTCGATTCTGCAACGATTCTCAAATTGTTTGGTGCCTTGAACGATGAACTGCGCGTGGCAGGCGTACGCGGGGAAATTGGAATCTGCGGCGGTGCGGTCATGTGCCTGGTATTCAACGCAAGGGAGTCGACAAAGGACGTGGATGCCATTTTCCGACCGACGCGGGAGATTCGTGATGCCGGCAGAGCCGTCGCTCAAAAATTCGGCATTTCGTCCGACTGGCTGAATGATGCCGCCAAAGGGTTCTTCCTGTCGCAGCCACCTGTCCATGACGTTGTCGAGCTTTCAAATCTAAGGGTATGGGCCCCACAAGCCGACTACATGCTGGCCATGAAATGTGTTTCGGCGCGATTTGACTCTCATGACCTCGACGACACGAAGTTTCTGCTCAAGCATCTTGGGGTCAAGACTGTAGAGGAGGCGAGCACGATCATTGAGAAGTACTACCCTCGTAATGTCATCCCCGCCAAGACGCAGTTTCTGCTGGAAGAGCTGCTCGATAATGGGGAGGCCTTCATCAGTCGCCGAGGGCAGTTGGAAAGTTGATTCTTAACAACTTAAGCTGTTGAAAAAATAGTTGCCTTAATTAGTTGAATGATGCATTCAAAGGGGGTGTACAATCTGTTCCCCCCCCTTGCTCTGCCCTTCACTACTGCCGGTGGGCAGCAGAATGTTCTGTGCTGGAACACCGAAGGTCTTTTTCGCCTGATCCAGTCCATCCCCAGCCCGAAGGCCGAGCCGTTCAAGCGGTGGCTGGCGAAAGTCGGCTAAAAAAAGAGTGACCGCAAAGTGGTCACCAGCGACAACTCCCTTGCCCTGACCCAATCGGCAAAGAAGACGCAGAAACTAGCCATGCCCGCAGAATAAAAGCGTGCAAAATGAAGACCCCAGCGCAAAACGATTGCGCCCGGCGGGGTTCCGTGGTACGTTGCAGGCGTTTTGAACAAGGGGCGGAATGAGGAGGGAATCGAGCCTCGGGAAGCCTTTCCGGACACCGGGGAACGGATGGCGAAGGGCTGCCCCGAATCTGGAGAGCGAGAGTGTCAAAAGTTGATTTCGGTTGTTGGGTCGGTGCGTCGGAATCAGTCAGTCGTAACCAGTTGATAAAGTGTGAGTTGCTTGAATTGAAGAATGGCGATATGGCCCTAAACACTACCGAACGCGATGTCTAGGGGGGATCAACAATGAACGAACTGGTCAAGGCCGACGGGATTGCCGGGAAGATTTATCTGATTGGTATGCAGATCATGTTGGATCGTGATTTGGCGGAGTTGTACGAGACGGAAACCCGGACTCTGAAACAGGCGGTTAAACGAAACGCGGACAAATTTCCGGAAGACTTCATGTTTGAGCTGGAGGAGATGGAAGTCGACCAGATGGTATCACAATCTGTGATACCATCCAAACAGCACCTTGGGGGCGCTGTTCCTTACGCCTTTACGGAGCAGGGTGTCGCCATGCTGTCCAGCGTGTTACGCACCTCGGTGGCGGTTGAAATGAGCATCAGAATCATGCGTGCATTTGTTGCCATGCGCCGATTTATGATTTCCAATGCGGAAATGTTTCGGCGGATGGATTCGTTGGAAGTTCGACAGTTCCATAC
>JFJP01034114.1_pt1 | contig 11745 bp, 8 predicted proteins | sample 431651 | NCBI WGS metagenome assembly JFJP01 (sample SAMN02602958, study PRJNA72255) | Microbial mat metagenome, whole genome shotgun sequencing project. | biome: fresh water; feature: sink hole; material: water; isolation source: purple microbial (photo- and chemosynthetic) mats found in... | reverse complement strand
CTTGAAGCCAAGGTCTCGGTGGATTCCCGCTCTCTCAACCCACGAGTCAAAGCCGCTGCTTTTTCCGGCCCACCACCAAAGCGGGTGCTGGAACTAGGGGGTGGTACCGGTACCATGGCCCGCAGACTGCTGACCGAAGGTTTGATCACCCCCGAAACCAACTATCTTTTGATGGACCAGCGGGCCGAAGGGCTGGCGATTGCCCAGCGGTTGGCACCCTTGTTCCTGCCCGGCCGGTTGACAACCTGTCAGGCAGAGCTCCATCAGTTTCTTGATCAAGGCTCCTCGCAACCCCCCGACCTGGTGGTTGCCCATGCCCTACTCGACCTGTTCAACCCGGGAACCACCCTGCCTGGACTGGCGAAGCTGCGGGCCAAACGCTACTGGCTCACCCATCTTTTTGACGGACTCACAGCCTGGGAACCGGTGGTGGACCCGGAACTGGATAGAAGGGTGGTTGAAGCCTACCACCAGAGCATGGATCAACGGGCTCTTACCGGCGGTGAAGGCTCGTCGACGTCGGGCCGCGACTGGTTGAGCGCCTTGGTGCGTCATGGCTTTTCGCTGGTCGAGGTCGGCTCCTCAGACTGGGTTGTTCACTCCCAGAAGGGGCGCTACCGAGACGACGAAGCCCTGTTTCTCCTCAGTCTTCTCCATTTTTTCCGCACCAGTCTGGCTGGTCACCCTGGCCTCGAGGCTGCCGAACTCTCCTGGTGGTTGTCGGTGCGCGAAGCCCAGATCACCCGGGGAGAAGCCATTTTTCTGGCCCACCAGCTCGATCTGTGTGCGGAGGGCCCGTCATGAACCGGAAAAACCGCTTTGACCCTCATGTTCACAGCCGCCACAGTCCCGATGGCAAGGACGATCTGGCTGCCTTTGCCGCGCAGGTCGACGCAGGGGTAGCCGACGGTATCGGCTTTGCCGAGCACTACGATTTTCTGCCGCTTTGCGGAGCCTGGAACTATCTGAACGAAGCTGCCTACCTCGAGGATGTGAACGTCTGGAAGACGAAAGGTTATGCATTCTTCGCCGGCGTCGAGGTTGACTACGCCCGCCAGGTCGAAGTTGAGATCCGCAGCAAGCTGAACCATTTTCCGTTTGATTTTGTCATCGGATCCATCCACACCCTCCCCTCAGGATCGGTTTCTGACCGTGCCATTGACCACTTTTATGACGACACCACCTTTGATCGTATGCTCACCGAATACGGCCAGGAATTTGCCGCCAGCTTAAAGGTGCCCGAATTTGACGTTGCCGGCCACGCCGCAGTCTTTCAGCGCTACCTGGATGCGCCGTTTTTTGCCGGAAAGCCGTGGAAAGCCCGCATCCGTGACCTCGAGGCGCATCTGGCGGTCTTGGCGGCACAGTCCGACAAACTGCTCGAGGTCAACACCTCGGGGTTGTTCACCGTCCTGAAAAGCTCCTGCGCCACACCGTTTTTTCTGGAACAATACCGGGCTGCCGGCGGGGCCAACATCACCCTGGCCAGCGATTCCCATGCCGCCGTCCATCTGCGCCGTGGGTTTGCCGAGGTGGCACCAATGCTGGAAGCCCTTGGTTTTACCCGGGTTTTCCTCCCCTGGGACCGTGATAACCCCGTGCCTCTGAAGGATTACTTATGAAAAAAGCACTCCCCTTTCTACCCATTGCGGCCGTGTTGACGGCAGCCTGCCTGGGTGCCTCGAGTGGACTCTACATCAAGGGCGTCGGGCTGTCGGGCCTGGCATTGGCGGCGTTTCGTATGGGAGTGCCTTTTTTGCTGGTAATGCCGTTTGTCGTCGGCCGGGGTCGGGGGCTGGGGCTTCCCGGGCACCGGAAAGCGTTGTGGACGGCCAGTGCTGTGAATGCGGTCCGCATGTTGTTTTTCATTCTGGCGTATAAGCTGACGGCGATTGGAAACGCGGTCGTCTTATTATATTTATGGCCGGTGTTCGCCCTGATCTTTGACAGCATCGCCCGCAGGCAGAACCCCACCCTGGCCCAGGTTGGAATTTTGGTTCTGGCTTTCGGTGGCGTTGTCGTGATGAACCTGCACCGCGACTTTGCGCTTTCAGGGACAGACCTGCTCGGCAGTGGTCTGATGATTGCTGCCGCGGCGGGTTATGCGGTCACTGCCATTATTTTTAAAGAAGCGCTGAAGGAAGTGCACGAAACCGATACCCTCTACTTCCAGAATGGCATCGGAGCTCTGATTTACCTCCCCTTTTTGGTGATGGAACTTCCCCAGGCAACCCTCAGCGACATTGGTATCGGCTTGTTTTATGGCCTGGTGGTCGGTTTGATTGCCTTTGGTCTGTTTTTCTACTCCATGAAACGGCTGCCGTTGTTCCAGTACAGCGCGCTGGCCTACAGCGAAGTGGCCTTCGGGGTGATGTTCGGCATTTTGGTTCTTGGTGAGACCCTGGTGGCCAATCAGCTTGTCGGTGCTGTGCTGGTGCTGGGGGCCAGTTTCGGGGCTCAGCAACTGCGCCAGAGCCCGCAAACCGCCGACTAAGAGGCTTTAGATTTTGACAGCGCGCCGGAGTTTCCCCTTCACCGGCACCGTTGCAAACGCTTGAAGGACGCGTTCGGCCAGGTCGCGGTCCACCGCCACCCAGGTGCCCCATTCGGTGACCTTGATGGCACCGATCTGCTCGCGGGTGAAGCCGGCGGCAGCCGTCAGCGCTCCCAGAACATCACCGGGACGAATTTTGTCCTTTTTTCCGTCCAGAAGCTTCAGCATGGCCCGGGGCGGCACGGGGAATCCCAGCGGGGACGGCTCCAGATCAGCCGTTGGCGACCATGCGGTGGGCCCCGAACCGGTAAATTCTTCGATACGGCGGATCAGAGTCCGCTCCCGGGGACCAACAAGCGTGAGGGCCAGGCCGCCTACCCCGGCACGCCCGGTGCGGCCGACACGGTGGACGTGCACCTCGGGGTCGGGGGTGACTTCATAGTTGACTACCGCATCCAGCGCGGCGATGTCGAGGCCGCGGCTGGCCACATCGGTGGCGACCAGCACCGAAAGGCAGCGTCCGGCAAACAGCACCATAACCTCGTCGCGGTCTCGTTGTTCCAAATCCCCTGACAGTTCTCGGGCGACAATACCCTGGTCCTGAAGGAACGAGACCACATCGCGTCCCTGAGCCTTGGTGTTCACAAACACCAGACAGGTCCCGGGCCTGTAATGGGCCAACAGCGAGGCCAGAACGATCAGCCTGGTCTCGTCCAGCACCTCGTAAAACCGCTGGTCAATGCGAAGCGCCTCGCCGGCAGGCCGGGCGGAAATGGTCACAGGATCCCTTAGAAAGGGCTTGGCCAGGGCATCGATCTGAGGAGGGAACGTGGCCGAAAACAACAGGGTCTGGCGGGCAGGCGGACACTGCCGGGCTACGGCCACCATATCATCGATAAACCCCATTTCCAGCATGCGGTCGGCTTCATCGAGCACCAGGGTGCGCAGTCCGCCCAGCACGAGGGTCTCGCGGCTCAGATGGTCCTGAACCCTCCCCGGCGTCCCGACAATCACATGGGCACCGTGGGCCAAGCTGGCCGCCTGCCCCCTGATCGGCACACCGCCGCACAGGGTGACCACTTTCAGGTGGTCCAGACTGCGGCCCAGTTTGCGGACCTCGACGGCCACCTGATCGGCCAGTTCGCGGGTGGGGCACAGCACCAAAGCCTGAACTCCAAAGAACTTAAGGTTGAGCCGGGACAAAAGGCTCAGGGCAAAGACGGCGGTTTTACCGCTGCCGGTGGCGGCCTGGGCAATCAGGTCTTTTCCGGCCAAGGCAACCGGCAGGGCCGAGGCCTGAATGGGGGTGGGGGTGACATACCCCAATTGTTCGAGTGTCTCTAAAAAGCCCTGATCGAGGTCGAGTGACGAAAAGACAGTTCCAGCCTCGCTCACAGAGAAATACCGTGCAGCCAGTTTTCCAGCATGCCGTCGGAGCCGTCCATCCGCAGAATTTCCATCACTGTCTCGAGGGCGGAGCAGACCGCCTGCTTCTCTTCTGCCGGATACTTGCGGCACTCCTTGAGGGTTTTTCGAAATTCCCCCAGGACCAAGTCGGTTTGAGTGTAGTCCTGGGGTGCCTCAATCAGGCGTCCCAGCAGGTTGTGCACTGGGCCTTCGGGAAATCCAATCTGGAAGTCCCGAAGCCTTTGCACCGTCGGGGCCCCGATGGTCATCTTTTTGTTCATACAATCCCTTCCTCATTCAGCAACGTGACAAATTCCTCTTCCGAGACGACCTTGACGCCCAAGGCCAGCGCCTTCTCCAGCTTGCTGCCTGCCCCGGTTCCGGCGAGCAGATGGGTCGTTTTGCCGCTCACTGCCGACACGACTTTGCCCGAGCGCTTCACAATTTCTTCTTCGGCCAGCGACCTCGGATTGAAGGCGGCAAAGCTGCCGGTGACGCACCACGTGGTACCAGCCAGCGCTGCGCTGGCGGCAGCGGCGGGGGGCGGGGCGTCAAAGGCCAGCCCGGCCGCTTTGAGACGGGCTGCCAGGTCCAGCACAGCGGGGGTCAGCAGTTCCGTTCCCAGGGTCTCAATGGTCTTGGGACCGATTCCGTGTACCTCCAGCAGTGAGGCCGGACGCTCACGCAAGGTTTCCACCAATCCATCAAAGCTCAAAATGCCGGCGTTGAGCAGAAGTTCTACCAGCTTTTTGCCCAGGTCGGGAACCCCGAGCGAAGCCAAAACCGTGGCATAGGGTCTGGTACGGGCCAAAGCCACCCCCTCCTTGAGGGCCGCTATCTTCTTGTCTCCAAAACCAGGCACCCCCAGCAGCCGGTCGAAGTCGCAGGTGAACAGATCGGCGACATCACTGACCAGCCCCTGGGCCACCAGCACTTCGAGGGTTTCGGGTCCCAGACTCTCCATGTCCATCTGGCCCCTGCCGACAAAAAAGGCCAGCTTTCCCTTCACCTGGGCCGGACAGACCGGGTTGGGACAGAAGTGATGCGCACCGCGCAGCTCAAGGGTCGAGGTGCAGTCCGGACAGGTTTCAGGAAAGGGCCAAACCATCTCAGAGTGGCGCTCCAGCACCTCTTCGACAGCAGGAATCACATCACCGCGACGGCTGATGGCTACCTCGTCTCCCAGACCCAGGCCCAGGGTTTCGATGTAGTCCCTATTGTGCAAGGTGATGAACGTAACCGTGGTTCCCCCTACCTGGGCCGGCTTCACCTTTGCTACGGGGGTGACCCGCCCGGTGCGACCGACTTGAACGGTGATCTCTTCGACCACCGTCTGGGCCTGGGGCGATTCGAATTTGAAGGCCAGAGCCCAGCGGGGGTGATGCCCGGTAGCCCCCAGCTCGTCGCGCAGCGCCAGATCGTCGACCTTGAACACCAGTCCGTCGATCTCCCATTCCAAGGTAGGGCGCAGCGCCGTCTGGGCAGCAACAAAGGCCTCCAGTTCCGGCCGCTGATCGGGAGTGAACACCCCCAGATGCGGGTTGAGAGGAAACCCCTCGGAGGCCAGCAGTTCGAGGGCCTGCCGATGGGTGGAAGGAACCGACCCGGCCGGACCGGCGACGAAGGCTTCGTAGACAAAAATCCTCAGGGGCACGCGTGCCACCTCGGCGCTCTTGACCCGTCGAAGGGTTCCGGCGGCCAGATTGCGGGGGTTGGCGTAAGGCTCGGCCAGCTCGGCATTGAGCCGGGCAAAGTCGCTTTTGGGCAGGAACACTTCGCCGCGAACGGCCATGGTCAATGGCCGGGAAAGGCGCAGCGGCACCGTGGCAAGAGTTTTGACGTTGGCCGTCACCTCGTTGCCGGTGGTACCGTCACCCCTGGTCACCGCCCGTTCCAAAATTCCCTCCTTATAATAGAGGACCAGCGACAGACCGTCCATTTTCTGTTCGGCCGTAAGGGTCAGCACTTGGTTGGTGAGCTTGGCTGTCTTGTCGAGCCAGACAAAAACCTCGGAGGGGGCGTACGCCTTGTCGAGGCTTAGTACCGGCACCGTATGGCGGAACTCGGGAAAGTCGGCACTCAAATCACTGCCGACCCGCTGGGTGGGGCTCCACGAAAGGCGGAGGGTGGGATTCGCCTCCTCCCAGGCCTTCAGCTCGTCAAAAAGCCGGTCGTATTCCAGGTCGGGGACCAAGGGACGACCTTGGGCGTAGGCAGTTTGCAGTTCCAACAGGCGGCGCGCAAGCGATTGTGCAGTTTCGGTGTTCAGGGGCAGCATCATTCCAGTGTACACTGGAGAAAGCCGAAGGAGGAACAGGGAATGACCGACCCCAGCCGGGTTCTGCACGCCGCTCGCAATAGTATACCACTGGTCATCCAGTCGGCCCTCCTTCCCCCGGAAACCGAAGTGCTCCTCGAAGAGATTCTGACGGTGTTCCTGGGCGAACTGGGGCAGCAGGACCTCAAGGACCATCTGGCCTATTGTCTTAAAGAACTGACGGGGAACGCCAAGAAGGCCAACACCAAACGCTGCTACTTCCAAGAAAACGGTTGGGACATTACCAAGCTCGAGGATTACGAGCAGGGTATGGTTTCCTTCAAGAAGGATACCCTGGCTGACATCGGGCGTTACTTCGCCCTCCAGGAACAGGCAGGCCTTCATATCCGCATCACGTTTCTGATCCGCAATTCCACCTTATATATTGCTGTGAAGAACAACGTTGCCATGACACCGACCGAGATGGCCCGTGCCCAGGAGCGCATCGCTCAAGCCCGCACGTTCAATACCATGGAAGAAGCCTTCGTCGATGTGCTCGATGATGCCGAAGGAGCCGGTCTGGGAATTGTCATCCTGGTCCTCATGCTTCGCAAAATGGGACTGCCTGAAAAGGCCTACCACCTGGCCTCGAACAAAACAGAGACGGTGGCCACCCTCCAGATTCCCATGGATTCGGTGCAGTTCAACCTGGTGAACACCCTGGCAGACGACCTGGTGCAGGTGGTCGACTCCCTGCCGCCCTTCCCCGAAAACCTTCGCCAGTTGTTGCGGCTGCTCGATGAGCCGAACGTCGCCTTTGAAGACCTGGCGGCCCGCCTCAGCATCGACCCGGCACTCACCACCGACCTGATCAGGTACATCAACTCCGCCGGTCAGGGTCGAAAGACCCGTGTGACCAACCTCCGCGACGCGGTGCAGCTGGTGGGCTTCAAGGGAATCCGGCAGATGATTTTGCCCTACGGTGCGCAGAAACTGCTTGACCGCTTCGTTTCCAGTCAAAAGGTGCTCTGGACCGAGGCCCAGAGGATCTCGTTTCTTTCAGAACAACTGGCGCGCGAACTGAAGCTTGACCGTTCCGAACGCGACCTGGTGCAGATTGCCGGCCTTCTATCAAACCTGGGACGGATTGTTGTTTCGTACCTTCACCCCGAACTGGAGGGAAAGATCGAAGCCTTCTGCCACGAGAAGAATTTGAGTCTGACCCGGTTCAACGACCTGACACAGACCATCAACCCTTCGGAACTCGGGGCCAGAGTGGCTGAAAAGTGGCAGTTCCCCGATGACTTGATTCAGGTACTGAGGCACCAAAGTGCGCCGATGGGAATTCGGGCCAACCTTTTGCGGCCCGCCTGTGTGGTGCACCTGGCAGGGAGCCTGAACGCTCTCAGCCAGGGCCTGATCACCGTTGACCAGCTACAGGACGGGGTTCTCGAGGCTCTCAAGATAGCGCCTGACCGGGTGGAGCCTCTGTTGGCGAGGATGGCTCCTTCGTCACCTCCTTGATCCACTTTCCGGTCTTGAGGCGCCACAGAGCCAACATCGACTTCAAGGGCTCTTCCAGACTGATCAGAAAGTAGACCAGCAGGAAGGGCCAGTGCAGCACAAAGGCCATCAGCCAGCCCAGGGGAAGGGCCCAAAGCCAAATTCCCGATTGATCCATATACAGGCTGAAATTCGTATCACCCCCTCCCCTCAGCACCCCGACAATCATATCGTGGTAGAAGGCCCGCCCGGGCAGCAGAACACAGACAACCCAAAGCAGCTGGGTGGCCAGGGTACGGACTTCCGGGGTGACGTTGAACAGCAGCGGCAGAAACGGAGCGGCAAGGGCCAGCGGCAGGGCAACAACCGCCCCCATCAAGGGGGCAAACAAGGCCACATTCTTGGCCATCCGTTTGGCTTCGTCGAGACTTCCCCTGCCTATGGCGTGACCGATGATCACTGAGGCAGCGTTTCCCGTTCCGAAAAAGACAATAAACACAATCTGGCTGAAGGTCTCGACCACGGCCACCGAGGCCAGTTCCGTTGCTCCCATCCAGCCGTAAATGGCCTTGATGCCGCTGATTCCGGTGGCCCACAGCACTTCGCTGATCACCACGGGAAGGGCAACCTTGAGGTAACGCCCCAAAAAGGCGGTGTCGAAGCGGAAAAGCCGCCTCAGACCGGCATTAGGGCTTTTTTTGAGCTGGGTAAAAACAATGATGCCGCTGGTTTCAACCAGACGAGACACCACCAGTGCCACTCCGGCACCGGCCGTTCCCAGAGCAGGGATGGGGCCGAACCCGAAAATCAGTGTCAGTGCCGTGACCAGCTGAACCACCAGCCCCACCAGGGCAAACTGAAGCGGCGTCTTGGTGTCGCCCACCGACCGCAAGACAAGGGAATAGCTCATGCCAACCGCCGTCAGCGGAAAGCTCCATGCCGAGGCCTTGAGGTAGCGGGCCCCTTCGGCAATCACGGCTTGGTCGGGAGTAAACAAACCCAGCAAAACTTCAGGAAGGAATCCTGCCAGAGCGCCGAACGCCAAACCGACCACAATGCTGAGGGTTAAGCTCACCCCCTGAGTCTTGGCCACCCCCTCGGCATCGCTGCGGCCCCAGTACTGGCTGCTGAAGATCGCCGCACCCGAGCCAATACCGAACGCAGCCAGAATCATCAGGAACTGAACCTGACCGGCCAGGCTCACCCCGGCAACCGCCGAGTCGCCCAGCTGTCCGACCAGCAGCCCAGCCCCCAATGAGGTCAGCGAGCTGACCAAATTTTGAAGAGCAATGGGAATGGCCACAGGGAGAAACAGATGGAAAAAGCGCCGGTCGTCAAAAAGCCTTTTGTAGGCCTGCAAAGGAGAAAGCATCCGGCGAGTATAGCTCATTCTTAAATTTCGTTCATGAGTTCCCCTGGTTGATTGACATAGTCAGCTATTCCTTTTCATACTTCCACGTACCCTTCATCCGAAGGGGAAACGAAAAAGGAGTTTTCATGCAGAAAATCGTTTCGGCCGTTCTGGCCGTTTCGGCCCTGTTCTTCCTGGTTGCCTGCGGTCCTTCGACCCCGGCAGTCACCAGCCTTGTCTACGGAACCACCGAAAAGGTGTCCGACATGGACCCGGCCAATGCCTATGACTTCCACACCTGGGAAATTTTCCAGAATATTTACGGCGGCCTGACCGCCTACAAACCCGGCACCACCGAACTCGAAGCCGGCCTGGCCGAAAGCTGGACCGTGAACGACAAGGGTGACGAATACACCTTTAAGCTCCGCGCCGACCTGAAGTTCAGCAACGGCAACGCTCTCGATGCCACCACCGTCAAGTGGACCATCGACCGCAACGCCGCCCTCAAGGGCGACCCCTCGTGGCTGATCACCGACTTCGTCTCCAGCGTCGAAGCCCCCGATGCCACCACCGTTGTGTTCAAACTCAAGGGCCCCACAGCGTTCTTCCCGGCCCTGGTCGCTACTCCCCCCTACTTCCCCCTCGACCCCGCCGTTTACCCTGTCGACAAGATCGTCAAAGATCCTGCCGAGCTGACCGGTGGCGTCATGGTTGGTTACGGTGCCTTCACCGCCAGCAGCTTCAAGCGCGATGAAGAAGTCGTTCTGGACAAGAACCCCAGCTTCTACGGTGAAAAAGCCAAGGTCGACAAAATCGTTATCCGCTACTTTGCCGATGCCACCACCCTGCGCCTGTCCCTCGACAAGGGCGAAATCGACCTGGCTTACAAGCAGCTGAACCCCTCCGACATCGCTGACCTGCAGACCAAGGACACCGTCGTCACCAACAAGCTGTCCGGCCCCCAGATCCGCTACCTGACTTTTGAAACCAGCCAGTCTGTGTTCAAGAAGAAAGAACTGCGCCAGGCCATTTCGGCCCTGATCAACCGCCCCGAACTGATCCAGAAGGTGTACCTCGGCCAGAACAGCCCCCTGTACTCCATGGTTCCCAACGGCATGATTTACCAGAAGACCACCTTCGACACCCTGGGCGACGGCAACGTGGCCAAGGCTGAAGAGCTTCTGAAGGCCGAAGGCTTCAGCGAAGCCAAGCCCTTCGAGTTTGACCTCTGGTACACCCCCAGCCACTACGGCGACACCGAAGTGAACATGGCCGAAGTTCTGAAGGCCCAGTTCGAAGTCAGCAAGCTGGTCAAGGTGAACCTGAAGAACGCCGAGTGGGCCACCTACAAGGAACAGTGGAAGAAGAAGCAGATGCCCGTGTTCCTGCTGGGCTGGTACCCCGACTACATCGATCCGGACAACTACACCGCCGCCTTTGCCGGCACCAGCGGTTCGGCCGGCATGGGAATCTACTTCAGCAACCAGGAATGGGACGCCCTGTTCACCAAGGAACAGACCAACACCGATGCCGCTGTCCGCGAAGCCGCTTTTGCGGAAATCCAGGACCGCTGGGCCGTCGATGTCCCCACCGCCCCCATCTGGCAAGGTGACCTGTACGTCTTCACCAAGAAGAACGTCACCGGTGTGAAGATCGGCCCCACGCTGATCTTCAACTACAACCAGCTCGAATTCACCAAGTAAGTCGTTTCTGATAGACTGTGGACCTCCCCAAACCGGGGAGGTCTTTTTTTTGAGGTTGAGCCGCCATGAAGAACCTGCTTCGCTACTTGGTCACCCGTCTTTTGCTGACCATACCCATGCTCCTAATCCTCCTCACCCTGGTCTTCGTGGTTTTACGGGTCATGCCCGGTGACCCGGTGTCGGCCCTGCTGGGAGCGCACGCGCCCGAAAAGGTGATTCTGGAGAAGCAGAAGGAGCTGGGCCTCGATAAACCCATCTGGGAACAGTACGTCAACTACATGCTCCAACTGGCACGGTTCGACTTTGGCGAGTCGATGGTGTACAAACAGAAGGTTCTGACCCCCATTTTGGAGAAGCTTCCAGCGACCATCGAGCTGACTTTCTTCGGGTTGATCCTGGCGCTGGGAATCGGGGTTCCGCTGGGGGCTTGGGCGGCCCGCAACCGGCGGAGCACCGGCGACTTTCTCGCCAGGCTCTACGGCAACATCGTCTACTGTATTCCGGTGTTCTGGATGGGGCTGCTGCTGCAGCTGTTTTTCGGGGTGTTGCTGGGCTGGCTGCCGATTTCCGGTCGGGTCAGTCCGCGTATCAGTCCTTCGGGCTTCGAGACCACAGGTTTCTACTTGCTCGACACCCTGATGCGGGGCAACATCACCGCCTTCACCGACGTGGCGGTGCACCTTCTGCTCCCCGCGTTCACCCTGGGAATCACGCTTTCGGGAGTGTTTTTGCGGCTGACCCGGGCCAATATGCTCGATGCGCTGAAAAGCGACTTCGTACTGGCCGCGCGGGCCCGGGGACTGCCCGACAATCAGGTGGTGTACGGCCACGCCCTGGGCAACGCCTTCGTTCCGGTGCTGACCATGCTGGGGCTGCAGTTCGCCGTCCTTCTGGCCGGTGCCATCCTCACCGAGACCACCTTCAGCTGGCCCGGCATGGGCCGCCTTCTTCTTGAGCGCATCTACCTGCGGGACTATCCCACCATCCAGGGCATCATCATCATGTTCGCGCTGTTCGTGTCTCTGATCTC
>JFJP01024687.1_pt1 | contig 11745 bp, 11 predicted proteins | sample 431651 | NCBI WGS metagenome assembly JFJP01 (sample SAMN02602958, study PRJNA72255) | Microbial mat metagenome, whole genome shotgun sequencing project. | biome: fresh water; feature: sink hole; material: water; isolation source: purple microbial (photo- and chemosynthetic) mats found in... | reverse complement strand
ACCCCAAACCCCAAACCCCAAACCCCAAACCCCGACCTCAATAGCGATTATTGGAGAGAAAGATTATAGCATGTTGTTTATTGCTTCGCGTTCTGTTCTTTGAGAAACTCCACATAGTCTTCGTAGTCCATCGGTAGCTGCGTCTCGTTGCGGACGCCTGAAGAGATCTCTCCGTCCTTGATGTAGATGATTCTGTCTGCGTACTGCTCGATGTCGGGGTTGTGCGTGGCCATGATCATCGTGACGGGTTTGCGCTCGCCACCTTCTTCACCTCCGTAGCCCAGCAGGTTGAACTGCAGCAGCAAGTCCATCACTTGGATAGAGTTGCGAGTGTCCAGGTCTCCCGTCGGCTCGTCGAGCAGGAGGATCTCGGGGTGGTTCGCCAGCGCTCGAGCGATCGCACTGCGTGAAGCAAACCTACACTCGCTGCTGCTCGCCTCCAGACAGCTCCGATGGCAGGTGGTTCATCCGCTCCTGCAAACCCACGCTCTTTACCAGCCGCTTCCTCCGAGCCACGATCTCTTTCTCCGACAGTCTCCCCAAGATGCGCATCGGCAGCTCCACGTTCTCGCTCACAGTCAGAGCTGCCAGCAGATTGAAGGTTTGGAAGACGAAGCCTATTTTCTCCAGTCGGAGTGCGGACAGCTCTTTGTCGCTCGTCTTGTCGTCGATCAGTTTGTTGCCGATGACTGGTCAGCACCGACTACTCAGTTTGCCGTTGGTCAGCTTGTCGATGGTGCCAATGATGTTCAGCAGCGTGGTCTTGCCGCAGCCCGACGGGCCTCGCAGCATGAGGAACTCGCCTTCTCGGACCGCGTCGTCCAAAGAAGGACTGCCATCGGCTTTCTTCTCTGCGATGTTGATCTCTTTCAGCGCGACGACCTTCTCCTTGCTCTTGCCCTGCAGCTCATACTCTGGGTGAACAGCACGCACCTTTCTTCAAGCCGATGATTTCGACGATCTTCTTCTTGTCTCTCAGCGACTTGGGTTTCTTCGCTTCTTCGAGTAGATTGATCTTCGGTTCTGGCAGGTTGTCGTCTTCGTCTTTGTGTCTGCAGTAAGCGGAGTGAACGCAGTGTTCCCCATCGAATATTCTAGTTATTTATCGAGGTCTAATTAGCGGCTTAGGTTCTCGTCGGGAGGTTGAGTTTCTCCTGCTCTTTCATTCGATGGTAGAAGCTTGCAAAGAGCGTGACTGTGTAGCCTGGTGATGCTGGTGCTACTGAGGTGGAACTGGTATTCGTAGTCGGGGAAGACCGAGGCGAAGTCCAGCACTTCGCTCAGGATCTTGACTTCGTAGCTGAGCACGAGCGTGTAGAGCATGGAAGCTGTGAAGATGGGGATCGAGTAGAACCAGTTCTTGCCGTCTGAGTACACGAGGAAGAAGTTCACTACGTTGAACCCCAAGCTGATGAGGATGCTCCAGAAAGAGACCTGTCGAGTGACCCCGTACCAGACCAACAGCGAGACACAGGCGAACAGCAGCGTGTAGCCTCGTGAGTGGCAGTCTACAGAAGGAGAGGAACAAGAAGTCGAACTTGCTGGCGGCCAGCCCGAAGACTGCGCAGTAGAGGATGACTTCAGGGACTGCTTCAGCGGCCGCTACTTTTAAGGATGAACCTCGTGCGCAGGTTCTTCGGACTCTGCTGCACGAAGGACAGCGCGACGATGCCTGCGAGCACCAGCGCGAGGATGAGCACGATGGACCAGTGCACCTGCAGGAGGATCTCGTTGGTGAAGCTACTGAGGTAGACGATGAAGACCATGATGGAGATGAATCCGAACTCGAAGGTGAGCAGGCCTCGCGCTGACTGGGAGGCTACTGAGAACGAAGAGCATGAGGTTCCTGGGGTTGATCATCATCAGTTCCGGCTCGACCACTTCGATCGCCTACATCACTCGAAGCAACCCTCAGGTGGCGGTTCACCTTCGCCAGGATGCTCGGGTCGCGGAAGAACGGGTGCTCGTCTTCGTTCTCGTCCGGCCCCGCTGGCTCGCTCGACTTCGGATCCATCGGCTGCTCTGCCAGGTTGAAATGTTTCCGCAGTCTTCGCTGCTGGCGGTCAGACGGCAGACCCTGCTCCGATACTGCTTCGGCCATGGCTTGTTTAATCGGCCCAGTCCAAGCGCTATAAAAACTACCAACCGAATTCCTTTATTAATTTGTCTGGCTATGGCTCATCTCATCGATGAAAGGAATGATTTGTCGCCTGAAGAAAGACTGAAGCTGTTGAGGGAGAACAACCACCTGAAAAAGCAGATCGCGACTTTCCAGATGAACGAAGAAGCCATGGAGGCGAAAATCGACAAGCTCAAGGCCGACCTGGACGGATTCGACATGGAGAAGTACAAGCTGATGGACGAGGTCAACTCACTCAAGTACGAGCTGGACATCAAAGAGACCAGCATCGACCGCGCTCACAAAAAAGTCAACCAGCTCAAAGAACACTACCTGCTGCTCGAAGCGAAGTACCAAAAACAGAAGGAAAAGATGCAGACCGTGCTCAACGCGGAGAAAGAGTTCTTCAAAGCCATGCAAGAAGTCGTCGACTACTACTACGACTGCCTCCTGAAGTACTCGCGGTTCACTACGAAAATCCTCTACAAGCTCATGATGAACGAAACCCTCAACATCCACAAAGAGCTCAAGGAAGAGTTCATCGCCAAGCACTGCTCGCTCAAAATTTTAAACGCGACTCTAGACATCCCCGCGCTCAAAACCAGCAAGACCCAGGTCTTCAAGAACCTGCACCAGCGCGTCGCCTTCTTCAGCGACATCGACTTCGACAAAACCCAGTCCGTCTTCGACCGCCTGCTCGACGAGGTGAAGAAGCACGACCTGCGCGTCGAAGTGACCGACTCGACGCTGCTCAGCGAGCCGAAGACTATAAGGTTCGACAAGACACGTGGCTCCACGATGAGCTCCTCCTACGAAGACTCCTCCTACATGCTCAACGAAAGCACGGGAGACGCCAACACCTCGCAGACGCTCTTCCTCGCAGACCTCGACCGCTCCGAGAGCGGCAGCAACGGACTCGGAGCCAGCACGCGCGCCTCCAACAGCTTCGTGCTGCTGGCCGACAGCATCGATGCGATCAAAGGACTCGTCCGCAGCAAACTGCAAGCGCACGAAGAGCTGGACTACTCCCAATTAAATAAAGTGTTGTCGGATATCAGCGAACTTATGGACTTTGTCGTGGCGAACGTCGACTTGGGCCAGACCGACCGCAAGGTACCGAGACGTAACCACAGGCAGGCAGAGGCAAGACAGCTTTCGGCAAGACCAGCCACTACTCCATCGAAATAGACAACATCCTCGACGACATGGAAAACAAAGCCACGCCTGAAGCGCTTCGCAGGCTCGTCTCGAGTAGAGTCTGCTGACAAGGAATCAAAGACAAACTCACCACCATGAAGGAGCACTCCTCGGTTAAAATAGAAGACCTCGAAAAGCTCGATAAACTCCTCGACAAGAAAGACGCCGCAAATCTAGACTGGAACAAGCTGCAGCTGCTGCAGCAACGCCTCTCCAAAAAGATCAACTTCCTCGCCGAGTTCATAAAAGACAAAGAAGCAGCTCTCCTCGAACAGAAGGTCGTCCTCGAGAAAGCCAAGCTCAGCCAGACCGAAGCCGCAGACACCATCGGCAACCTCGTGAAGGAGCTGCGAGGTACAGCCGACTGATGCAGACGTCGAGGAAGAGAAGCGCGAAGTGAACGTCAAGCTGTTCAACATGCGCAAACAAAGGCTCATCTTGGCCAGCAAGATCGAGGTTTGCAAGAAAGACATCAGCAAGATCCGAAACAACATCTCCGCAGAAGCCATCAAAGTGAACAACTTCACGGCAGACGTCGAGATGTTCCAAAACGAGCTCAAGTCGCACCGCGAGCGCGAGCAGAAGAGCAGAGACGAGCTGGACAAGGTGAAGCGGAAGCTGGGCGAGATCTCCGACGAGCGAGCGAAGTGTCTCGAGGCCGTCTTCCGCCAGCAGATCGAAGACCTGCTGCTGCAGGAACAGAAGACGACTCTCTCGACCATGTCGAACATCTCCGAGCCGTCCCAGGTAGCCCTGCAGTGACAAGGGACACAAGGCCGGCCCCAGCACGGTCTTCTTCAGCCTCAAAGACCTGCACGGCAGCGTCTCCTCCAACGAGCAGCTGCCCAAAGTGAAGGAGATCTTGGAGAAGAAGATAAAGCAGATTTTTGATATAATTGACAAAGTCGAAAGTAAAGAAACCGCGACTGATGTAACCTCTGCTCACCAGATAATCCTCAAACACCAGGACTCGGTCCACCACGCCTACACCTTCGGCCCGCACTTCGTGCTCTTCTACCGGACCACGCTGCTGCTCTTCCACGCCTGTCTGAAGCTGCTCGACTCGGACGACGGCCGTGTCAGTCTGCTCAAGCGGCTGAACGAGATCCTCTTCAACGCGCAGCTCTTCGACCAGAAGATCAAGTCCTGGGAGTCGATGGCGCAGCTCAAATCAAAAGTGCTGGACTTTCAGTTGGAAATCAAAAACAGTCTCGCCAAGCTTATTTCGTAATTAATTTTCTTTAATTTCGGCATGGCCAAAAGATAACTTAAAAATGAGCAAATCGGTCCTTCAACCATTTGAAAAGTACCAGGAGGCTCGCGTTCACTTCGTGCAGACCGTGGCAGAGCTGGCCACTCGGCCCCAAAACATCGAGGCTCTCCAGAAGGCAGGAGTCATGGCGCTGCTGCGGCCGCTGCTGCTGGATAACGTCCCTTCGATCCAACAGAACGCAGCCATCGCGCTGGGCAGACTCGCGAGCTACTCGGACAATCTGGCAGAAGAGATCGTGTCGTTCGAAATCCTCCCCCAGCTGGTCACCTCGCTCTCCGAGCAGAACCGCTTCTACAAGAAAGCAGCAGCCTTCGTTTTGCGGGCAGTCGCGAAACACTCCGCAGCCCTCGCGCAGGCAGTCGTCGAGTCGGGCGCCCTGGAGTCCCTGGTGGCCTGCCTCGAAGAGTTCGACCCAGACGTCAAAGAGAACGCAGCCTGGGCACTCAGCTACATCGCGAAGCACAACGAAGACCTCGCCGAACACGTCGTCGCCTCGGGGGCCGTCCCGCTGCTCGTGCTCTGCATCCAAGAACCAGAAATAAATCTTAAGAAGATCGCAGCCAGCGCACTCGCAGAAATCTGCAAGCACACGCCGGAACTCGCCCAGAAAGTCGTGGATCGACGGGCAGTCCCGTTTCTGACTCCTCTGATCAACCAGAAAGACCCCCACCTCAAGCGACAGGTCTGCTCGTGTCTCGCGCAGATCGCAAAGCACAACCAAGAGCTCGCAGAAGAAGTCGTGAACAACAGCATCTTCCCCCGCATCTTCAACCTGCTGAAGGACCCCGACAACATCGTCAAGAAGAACGCAGCCACCTGCATCCGCGAGATCGCGAAGCAGTCCAGCGAACTCGCCAACATGATCAGCGCGAACGGAGGCAACAGCGCGCTCGTCGAGTACATCTCCGACACCAAGGGCAACGCGAAGCTTCCCGGCATCATGTGTCTCGGCTACATCGCCGCCTTCGATGAGCACAACGCGCAGGCCATCATCTCGGCCAAAGCCATCGGCTTCCTCAAAGACGCCCTCATCTCCGAAACCGAAGACCACATCAAAGGCGCAGCGGCCTGGACCCTCGGCCAGCTCGGCGGCCACTCGAGCGTGCACGCCAAGTTCATGGCCAAGGAAGACATCCCGACGCACCTGCTGGCCGTCTACCGCTACGCCAAGAACAGCGACGACCTCAAGAAGAAAGCCAAGAAAGCCCTCAAAAGCATCCTCGCCCAGTGCACCAACCTCGAAGCGCTCCAGCCGCTCATCAAAGACGCCCCAGACGACATCCTCGTCTACGTCCTGCAGCAGTTCGCCAAGGTGCTGCCCAACGACCTGCAGGCCAAGAAGAACTTCCTGCTCACCGGCGGCCTCAAGAGCATCCAGCAGAAGAGCGTCGGAGCAGACCCCAAACTCAAGATCCACATCGACGACATCAATACATACTATCCGCAAGAGATCGTCCAGTACTTCTCCCCAGACTACCCCGAAGCGCTCTTCAAGAAGATGGAAGAACAGCAGGGTAACGACTAACCTCCCTAACTAATTCCCCGAGCTCGCACCTCCAATTAAACGCGGATTCTCTCCGTATCTTTCCCTGCAGCGGATCCTCCCAGTCCGCCCAAATTGTAATTAGATTTCGTCATCCTAGTTTTTTCTTTTCTAAGCCTATTAGATGGCGATTCCCTCCTGCAGCGTCAACTAGTCACGAACAGACCCGTAGACTTCCACTATCTTTTCCCGTCTCCCTAATCCTCGCAGTATCCCAGTCCCCAGCCTCGCGGCGTGCGGCCGGGTGCGAGGCCGGAGACCTGCAAAGATCCTGACCAACAAATTCAACCCACTGCGGAGCGACGAACCTTCTTGAGTATTTCTAGGCAACCAGTAAGTGAGGTCTTTAGGGAGAGGGCCAGGCGAAGATATTGCTACTTCGGAAAGTGGGGCACATCTAAACATACAAAGCCGACGGCCCGCAGAGGTCAGGCGCTGGAAAACATCCCCGCGAGTCGCATCGGCTACCGTACCTACTCAATGGATTAACATTATTATTTTATTGACTCGAATTTAATACCCGCGATTCGAACCCCAAACCCCGTCTGCACCTCAGCGAGATGCCGTGGACTGGCGCGCAGCGGGCAGGCGAGCCAGACAGGCTCTGGACGGCCCCTGCCGCGCCCCCGAGCAGCTTCGCCGGCTTCCAGCCGCGCCTCAGGTCCGCTGGGCCCGAATCGCGATCGACGGCTTGATTCGAGTAATTTCGAGCAGCAGCGTCAATCTGGAATAAAAGAAGACTTTTCGCTCGAGGAGCTAACGTAAGGAAATGCAAAAAAATAACACAGTAAGTAATATTTATATTATTATTAATTCCCGCAGGACTTCGCGACAGTGCACGAATATGGCCTGCAAGACTCAGATCGATTCACGGATTGCCTCCTCGAGCTCGACAGGCTCGTTCGCCAGGTACGCGCCAGTCACCAGGTCTTCCCCGAAGAGCAAGACCCGAAGCCGCTCGCGGCCAGCCTCTGCCTCGAAAAGCAGGCATTCAACGAGCTGCAGCTCTTCCAACTCCACAGCCAGCTCCTCGCCCACCGCAATCTGCTCGCGGGATCCGCGAACCCCGAAAGCCTCCTCCGCAGCTCCGCCGCTCTCACGCATCACCAGTGGAAGGCCGAGCACGAGCGCGTCCTGCAGGAAACCGCAGCAGTAGTCTCGCCTCACCAGGCCCTGCTGCTCCGCAAGAAGACTTTTCCCGCGGCCTACGAAGCGCTGCTCGGCTCTAATTCGGCTCTGATCGAGAGCAAGAAGAACCTCACGGTCGAGTCCTCCCTCGAGACCATCTACGACTTCGAGGCGATCCAGGCAGACGCCCGCATCAAGCACCTCGAAGCGCTGCTCAAAACAGACATCTTCACCCAAGCCACGCGACTCCGCTTCGAGGCAGAACTCGCCCTGCTCAGGGTCATGCCGCTCTACCATCCCATCAAAGACGAGATCCTCGGCGGCCTCTGGGAAGCCCCCTGCCGCAGCCCCCGCCCGCCGCAAGAGCTCTACTACTTCGACCGCAGACACTACCGCAGAGAGAAGCCCAGGCCGCTCGAACCCGATAAGCTCGACTCCCACGCGAAACACGAGCAAGCCAAGAAGCAAGCCCTCAAGCAGCGCGAACTGCTCGCCAAAGTCTTCGAGTACAACAACGACTTCTTCGACTACCACAAGTGGAAGATGCGCACCGTCAAGCGACGCCTCCACAACGTCAAGCTGCGGCAAGAGTGGCTGCTCAAAAAAGACCAGAAAGACAAAGACAAAGAAGAACGCGACCGCATCGAAGCTTTCCGAGACAAGAAGTTCGACATCTACACAGACATGCTCAAGAAAGCCAAGACCGAACGCATCATCCAGATCCTCGAAGAGACGGACAACTTCCTCAAAGAACTCGCATGCAAAGTGATTGACATCAAGCGCAAAAGCAACCCGAACTTCCAGGTCGACGAGGAGGTCTCCGAGTGGCTTTCGAAGAAGAACCAGGAGTTCGACCTGGACAAGTCGACGCTGATGAACGAGAACTACACCAAGTTCTACTACGACATCACCCACACGAACGTCGAGAAGGTCGTCAACAAGCCCAGTCTGCTCGAAGGCGGCGAGCTGAAGAAGTACCAGCAGATCGGCCTCAACTGGATGGTCTCTCTCTACAACAACAAGCTCAACGGCATCCTCGCCGACGAGATGGGCCTGGGCAAGACCATCCAGACCATCGCGCTGCTCTGCTACGTCATGGAGTTCAAGCAGAACTACGGCCCCTTCCTCGTGGTCGTCCCCCTGACCACCATCTCGAACTGGGTCATGGAGTTCTCCAAGTGGGCGCCGAACATCACCAAGGTGATCTTCAAGGGCAACCCGCTGCAGCGCAAGCAGCTGGCCTACAAGCTCAAGAACAGCAAGTGGAACGTCTGCATCACCACCTACGAGTACGTGCTCAAAGACAAGTCCGAGCTGAACAAGTTCCACTGGCAGTACATCATCATCGACGAAGGCCACAAGATGAAGAACCCCAAGAGCAAGTTCGCCCAGACGCTCGGCCAGCTCTACAACTCCGAGTACCGGCTGCTGCTCACAGGCACGCCGCTGCAGAACAACCTGCCCGAGCTTTGGTCGCTGCTCAACTTCCTGCTGCCCGAAGTCTTCCACTCCTGCGACGACTTCGAGAAGTGGTTCAAGATGCCGCTGCGGAAGCTAGGCAGCAACGAGAAAGACGTAGAGCTCACCGAAGAGAACAAGCTGCTGCTCATCCACCGCTTCCACCAAGTGCTCCGACCCTTCCTGCTGCGGAGAGAAAAGCGCGAAGTCGAGGCCGAGCTGCCGAACAAAGTCGAGTTCTTGATAAAGGTCGAGCTGTCGGGCTGGCAGAAGATCATCTACAACCAGATAAACGAGCGGCAGTACCTGGCGCTGGACCCGAGTTTGGGGAAGGTCGGCAAGAAGGCGCTGATGAACATGATGATGCAGAAGCGGAAGATCTGCGACCACCCCTACCTCTTCCTCGACGGCTCCTTCGACATCGACGAGAACCTCATCCGCGCTTCGGGCAAGTTCGAGCTGCTGGACCGGATCCTCCCCAAGCTGATCATCGCTGGCCACCGCATCCTGCTCTTCACGCAGATGACGCGACTGATGGACATCTTCGAGCTCTTCTTCGAGTTCCGCAGAATCCGCTACCTGCGACTCGACGGCACGACGAAACACGAAGACCGAGTCGATCGCATCGAGCAGTTCAACCGCTTCGAAAGCGACTACTCGGTCTTCATCTTGAGCACCAGGGCTGGCGGCCTCGGCCTGAACCTGCAGACGGCAGACACGGTCATCTTCGTCGACTCGGACTGGAACCCGCAGATGGACCGGCAGGCGCAAGACCGTGCACACCGCATCGGCCAGAAGAAAGAAGTGCGGGTCTTCCGCTTGGTGACCAACACGGACACCGAAGAAGCGATCCTCTCGAAGGCCTGCCTGAAGAAGAACCTGGACGACGTGGTGATCCAGGCCGGCCTCTTCAACCAGCTCTCGACGGAAGACGAGCGTCGCGACCGCATCGAGGAGATGATCAAGCGGCAAGACGCAGGCGAGGAAGAGGAAGACAGCGACATTCCGGGCGACACAGAGATAAACGCGATGCTCGCCAGAAACGACGCGGAGGTCGACCTCTACGCGCAGATGGACCGCGACCGCTACGCAGCAGACAGACTGCGCTACCCAGACCTCGAGTCCAACCCCCAGTACCGCCTCATGCACGAGGAAGAAGTCCCCGAGTGGATCAAGATGCCGCTGGTACCCTCGCCTCACCCCAGGACGACCCCAACAAAAAACTCGGCGAGCTCGGCAAGCGGCGGTCCAAAGCCGTGAATAAAAACTTCATGAGTCTAGAGAACCTGGACGACGACGAGTACTTCCTGGCGTAGCTTCGAGTGACAAGTCTGGAGCAGCGACTGGAAGAGCAGGAGCGACGCAACAAGGCTGGTTTGATTCCAGACCCGAGGTAGCCTGGACTGACGAGAAAAAGCAAGAAGTCGCAGTCGAAAGACTCGGACTACGAGGACGACGAGGCCTTCGAAGACGAGGAGGAGCTGGAGGGCCAGTCTGCCGAAGAGGACTAGGAGCGACTTAATTAATAATTCTGGTCACCTAATCGCGCGAGCAGCAGCCACAATTCTCGAATGAAGATAGAGGAAGTCAAGTCGATAGTGAAGACCCAGCGCATCGCGAGCCACTCGCACATCAAGGGCCTGGGCCTCACGCCCGAAGGCAACGCGAACGAGCTCGACTCGGGCCTCGTCGGCCAGGACACCGCGCGCGAGGTACTTGCCGCTCACCAGGCTGCAGGCGTCGTCGTCGACATGATCCGCTCGAAGACCATGTCCGGAAGGGCGGTGCTCCTCGCCGGCCCGCCCGGCACAGGCAAAACCGCGATCGCTCTCGGCGTGGCGCAGGAGCTCGGCCCCAAGGTGCCTTTCTGCCCCATGGTCGGCAGCGAGGTCTACTCTTCCGAGGTGAAGAAGACCGAAGTGCTCTACGAGAACTTCCGCCGCGCGATCGGCCTGCGCATCAAAGAGACCAAAGAGGTCTGGGAAGGCGAGGTGACCGACCTGAAGCCCGAGGAGAAGGCCGACCCGCACGGAGGTTACGGAAAGGTGGTGTCCTGCGTGTTCATCACACTGAAGACCAGCAAAGGCACCAAGCAGCTGCGCCTCGAGCCGAGCATCTACGAGCAGATCCAGAAAGAGAAGATCCAGCTCGGCGACGTCATCTACATCGAAGCGAACACAGGCAACGTCAAGCGTGTCGGCCGCAGCGACACCTACGCCACCGAGTACGACCTCGAGGCAGACCAGTACGTCCCGCTGCCCAAAGGCGACGTCCACAAAAAGAAAGAGATCGTCCAAGACGTCACGCTGCACGACCTCGACATCGCGAACTCCCGGCCACAGGGCGGACAGGACTTCTTCTCGATCATGTCGCAGATGTCCAAGCCGAAGAAGAGCGAGATCACTTCGAAGCTGCGCGACGAAGTCAACAAGGTGGTCAACAAGTACATCGACCAGGGCATCGCGGAGCTGGTCCCCGGCGTGCTCTTCATCGACGAGGTGCACATGCTCGACATCGAGTGCTTCACCTTCCTCAACGGCGCGCTCGAGTCCAAGCTCTCCCCCATCGTCATCCTCGCCACCAACCGAGGCGTCAGCACCATCAAAGGCACAGACATCGTCTCGCCCCACGGCATCCCCGTCGACCTGCTCGACCGCCTGCTCATCATCCGCACCCTCCCCTACACGCTCGAAGAGATCGTCAAGATCCTCAACATCCGCGCGAAGACAGAAAGCATCAAAGTAAACCAAAGCGCCCTCGCAGCCCTCGGCTCCATCGGCACAGAAACCTCGCTGCGCTTCGTCGTGCAGCTGCTCAGCCCCGCCAGCATCTTCGCGCAGACGCAAGGCAGAAGCGAGATCACTGCGTAGCCTCCCCTCACCAGCGACGACGTGCGAGAGATCAGAGACCTCTTCTACGACTCGAAAGCCTCCGCGAAAATACTCCACGAGAACGCCGAGAAGTTCATAAACTAACTGCGGGTCCTCTATACACTTTTGCGGCCGCTGCCGGGGTTTGGGGTTTGGG
>JFJP01022100.1_pt1 | contig 11745 bp, 11 predicted proteins | sample 431651 | NCBI WGS metagenome assembly JFJP01 (sample SAMN02602958, study PRJNA72255) | Microbial mat metagenome, whole genome shotgun sequencing project. | biome: fresh water; feature: sink hole; material: water; isolation source: purple microbial (photo- and chemosynthetic) mats found in... | reverse complement strand
TTTGTGATGATATTTCTCGCAAAGGGCGCAAAGAGAAAAAAGAATATTATTATAAGTATATTTTTTAAACCTTTATATCTTTGCGCTCTTTGCGAACTTTGCGAGAAATAATCTCCCGAATTACTCAATCATCCCTTTCCAGTCCTGCGTTCTGAACCAGTAGTCCGACCGTTCTTTGAGCCAGCCTTCGCTTGAGACATTCGTAATCCAGTTGTTGAAATACGCCAGCGTGTCCGCATCGCCTTTTCTCACGCCGAAACAGATCGGCTTGGATGCCAGCGCATCGCTGAAGGCAAAAATTTTGTCAGGATATTTCAGCGCGGTGAACGCGGGCAGGGGCGCATCCCCCACGAGCGCATGGGCTTTTCCGTTGAGCAGTTCCTGAACCAATGAGCCTTCATCGGGAAACTGCCGGGACTGCGCTTTGGGAAAAAGTTTTTTGATGGTCTCAACAGCCGTCGTCCCGAGCCGGGCAATAATCGTTACATCAGGGCGGTTGAAATCTTCAAGTTCGGCAAAGCCTTGAGCCAGCGTTTTGTTTGCACAAAGATTCTGCACCGCATAGTCATAAGGAACGGTGAAGTTAATTTTAAGATTGCGCTCCGGCGTTCCTGACATGCCGGCGATAATCACATCGAATTTTCCGGTGAGGAGCGAAGGAATGAGACCGTCCCATTTGCTCGGAATCAGTTCGAGCGTTACGCCCATGTCAGCAGCCAGCCGGGTCGCCACGTCAATTTCAAAGCCGATCCACTTTCCGCTTTTGTCCTGCATTGCCCAAGGCACAAATGTGGACATGCCGACACGCATCTTCTTGTTTTTGATGATGTTTTCAACAGTGCTTTCCGCAATCAGTTTCTGCTGAATTTGTCCCGCAACAGCAATGACAGGGACAATCAGCAGCAATGCAACAGCAATCAACAATTTACGAACTTGCATTAAAATACCTCCTGAATTATGCCCTCACCCCGGCCCTCTCCCTGAAGGGAGAGGGAGAATTCTGACAACCCTCTCTCCTCCGGGGAGATGGCAGGGTGAGGGGTTTTACCTCAATAACGATTTGCCTTCAGACGCTTTTGCAGCCTGTTCACAATAAGAGACAATGTTGCTGTAATCACAAGATAAATTGCCGCAATCGTAAACCATATTTCAAACGTGAGAAAAGTGTTTGAAATAATGATCTGCCCCTGCATGGTCAGATCATAGACCGCAATTGTGCTGACCAACGCGGAATCTTTGATAAGCGAAACACCCTGATTCACCAGCGCCGGCAGCATTCGGGGAATTGCCTGCGGAAGAATAATATGGCGATAAGTCTGTGCGGTGTTCAGACCGAGACTAAAAGCCGCTTCCCGCTGCCCTTTGGCGATTGAAACAATTCCTGCCCGAAATATTTCCGACGCGTACGCGCCTTCAAAAAGACTCAGCGCCAGCACGGCAGACATAAAGCGGTCTATGTCAAAAATCGGTCCCAGCACAAAGTAGATAAAAAACAGTTGAACCAGCAGCGGCGTATTTCGGACAAGTTCCAGATACATTCTGGCGATAAGCCTTGAAATAAAACCCTCCGACAAACGCAGCAATGCGGTTCCCAGCCCGAAAATAAAGGACAGCACAAGACTCAGCGCGCTGATCTGAAACGTGACTTTCATCCCCTGCAACAGGGGACCCAGTGTAATTTTTCCGTTATCAACACGGTAGAAATATTCGGGAATCCGATACCACTGCCAATGATATCCGATTCGGTCAAAGCCCCGCCATATCAGCCAGACGCCGAAGCTCATTACAGCCAGAAATTTGAAGCAGGTTGCAGGTTGCAAGTTCGTCTTTTGACCTGCAACCTGCAACCTGATACCTGATACCTGCAACCTGATACCTGCAACTTACTCCCTTGTGATCTTATCCACATAAACGAATCGGAATGACGGTTTTCCGCCCGCATCAGCCGGTTCGATTTTGGTCAGATAAACCGCATCTGATCCCCGGTGATCTGCCGGACCGAAAGAGACGCTCAGTCCGCCGAGATCATAAGCTGACATCGCCTCCAGATGCTTTTTCAGCGATTCGGAATTGACAGCATTTCCGGCATCTTTTACCGCTTTGTGAATGATTTTTGCCGCTATATAGCCTTCAAGACTGATAAATTCGTATTTCCCATCGCCGATGGCATCCTGATATTCTTTGACAATCGGAACAGTCGCATCCCAGGGATTGGGAACTACCTGACTGATCAGCACATTTTTCACATTTCCTTCCAATGCTTCTGCCAGCGCGCTGCTCCCGACAAAAGAGATGGCGATAAAAATCGCATCAAAATTTTCTCTTTTCCAGAGTTTTACGGCTTCCGCACACGCTCTGTATGCACCGACCAGAATGACCGCTTCTACGGCTCTGTTTCCCGATATTTTCCGTGCATCTCTTGCCACTGCAATGCTGTTTCTCTGATAATTCGGCACGGACTCCCAGAACTCGTTCCATTTCTCTTTTGATGCGGATTCAACCGGGATTTTGGAAATCGGCGGCACAATCTGAACGCCGCTGACAGTTTTCAATGCTTTTAATGCGCCCTCCACGCCGGCAAGCCCGAAGGAATCTCTTTGAACAAACAGGGCGATTTTGCTGATGCCCAAATCTGCGTTTAATCGCCGGATAATATGTTCGATTTCCGCGCTGTAAGTTGCCCGGACACTGAAAGAATATGGATTCATTTTGACATCGCTTAAAAATTCCGCACCGGTAAGCGCACCGAAAAAAATCTTCTGCTTTTCCATAGAAAGCGGAACCGCAGCTTTAGAGGTCGGCGTGCCGACATAGCCGAAAAGTGCTGTCACATTTTCTTTGAAAAAACTATCTGTATTTTCAACACATATTGCAGGTTCATACTTATCGTCCAGAAGTTTCAACTGAATTTCTTTTGCATATTTCTTAAAATAGGCGTTTGCGCCCCGATTCATTTCGGTCCCCAGAAAAGCGGCGGGACCGGATACTGTACAGGACTGCCCCAGCGTCACCTGTGCATCAGCATCACTCTGAAACAAGAGTGCGATCACCAGCAGTATCCCTGCCGCCAAAAATTTCATTTTTACCCCTTTCATTGTTCCTCCTTTTTTTGCGTTTTTACAGTTATTTTTTTTAACCGCAAAGGGCGCAAAGAACACAAAGAAGGCACTGAGAGTGCGCTTTGTGAAACCTTTGTGACCTCTGTGACCTCTGTGGTTAATTTTTTTACTGCAATTGAAACAAAAAGCTACTTCTGTGCGTCCTGAATCGCAACTTCTTCAAATGTCCTGATTTCGATAAGGATTCGGGTTGCCGCGTCCATGAGTTCCATGGCAAGCGCCGCGCCGGTGCCTTCGCCGAGCCGGAATTTCAAATCCAGCAGGGGTTCAAGTTCCAAATGCTTGAGCATGAAACGATGTCCTGCTTCCACAGAATTGTGGCTGGCAAACAGATATTTTCGTGCTTCGGGCGCAAGTTCGCAGGCAATCAGCGCGCCGGCAGTGGAAATAAAACCGTCGCAGACAACGGGAATGCCGTAAGCCGCCGCACCGATTACCAATCCCGCAAGCCCGCCGATTTCAAATCCGCCGACTTTGGAAAGCACACCGACCGGGTCTGCGGCATCCGGTTTATTCACGCTCAATCCCTTCTCAACAGCCCCAATCTTTTTTTTCAAGCCCTCATCATCCAATCCTGTGCCTCTTCCGGTGAGTTGAGAAACCGGAAGCCCGGAATAAACCGCAATGATGGCTGTGGAAGGCGTGGTGTTTCCGATGCCCATGTCGCCCGTACCCAGAAGATGAACCGGCTCTTTTTTCACAAGTTCTTCAACAATTTCAATACCGGCTTCAATGCTCTGTATTGCCTCGTCTCTGCTCATGGCTGGACCTTTGGCAAAATTGGAGGTGCCTTTGCGGACTTTTTTATGAAAAATCGGAAGTTCGGGACCGAAGTTGTAAGCAACGCCGATGTCGGCAACCATGACTTTTGCGCCGGCATGACGGGCAAGCACATTGATGGACGCGCCGCCGTTCACAAAATTATAAACCATCTGGGGCGTCACTTCGGAAGGAAAGAGGCTGACGCCTTCCTCACAGATGCCGTGATCGCCCGCGCAGGTGACAATCACTTTGTTTTTGAGTTTCACATCCAATGTGCCGAAAATACCGGCAAGCCTTGCGCCGACATCCTCCAGAATCCCCAGACTTCCGGCAGGTCGCGCCTGATTTCTCAGCCGTTCTTTTGCTGCGGCGTACATTTCCGCATTCGGTTTTTTTATCTTATGAATCGTCTTTTCCAACAGACCCATTATACTTCCTTTCTGAACCACGAAAACACGAAAGAAAGGAAAAGCACGAAAAGATTCTTATTTTTTCGTGTTCTTCGTAAATTTCGTGCTTTCGTGGTTCCCGCTTTCGTGGTTCCCTGTTCTGAACCACGAAAACACGAAAGAAAGGAAAAACACGAAAATATTCTTATTCTTTCGTGTTCTTCGTAAATTTCGTGCTTTCGTGGTTCCCGCTTTCGTGGTTCCCTGTTCTGAACCACGAAAACACGAAAGAAAGGAAAAGCACGAAAAGATTCTTATTCTTTCGTGTCCTTCATAAATTTCGTGCTTTCGTGGTTCCCGCTTTCGTGGTTCTCGCTTTCGCGGTTACTGTTTTTGCGTTTCACACTTGACCTTATCGCAAATTCTTTTATAATAACGCCGATGGATTTTTGCCAGAAACCCACAACTTAATTTTATAAGGATTATGTATATGACAAATTCCGGGTTAAAATCAACTCTTTTTTTGGCGATTCTTTCTGCAATCGCTCTGACTGCCGGATGTACCGCCACCACTCGGACCGTTTCGCCGACCGAAGAACTGCATTATGATGAGGCTTATGATTTTTCGGATAAAAAGAAAATCGTTGACAGCCTTGTGCAGCCGCTGCTTGAAACATCGCCGCTGGCCAATGCCGCAGATCGCCCCGTCATCATCATTTACGGCATCGCCAATCAGACCGCCGAGCATATCAACACCAGCGGCATCAGCGATGATATTCGTGAATCATTGATAAAAGCGGGAAGATTCCGATTTATCAATGAAACCCAGCGGGACAACATTGCCAATGAAACAGATTACCAGTACAACAGCGGCGCGGTCGCTCCGGAAACCCGCATTGAGCGCGCACGGCAGCTCGGTGCGCGCTATATTCTCAGCGGCACGCTTCGTTCCATTGAAAAAGAGGAGCCGAAACAGGTTCGTCTGACAAAGAAATCCCTTAAATATTACAGCCTTCACCTTGAACTGACCGACCTCAGAACCTCGCTGATAGAATGGGCGGACAGTGTTGAAATCGCAAGGGAAGCGTCCAAGCCGATTATCGGGTGGTAGGGGGAATTGAGAAGTGAGAAGTGAGAAGTGAGAAATAGCATCTGCATATTTGTAAGTTTCAGGGCATTTGTCGGATTGTGTATGCTGTGCATTTTTTTTGCCGGATGCACGGCTGCGCCCCTCAGACAAGCCAGAAAAGCCTTTTATTCGGGACAGTCTGCTGAAGCCGTAAATGCGCTGTCTGAAGCAAAAAATTTTCCGAACCGGGACAGGCTTTTACTTTTCATGGAAAAAGGGCTGATTCTCCATCATCTGGGACGCTATGAAGAAAGTGCAAACACACTTCTGAAAGCTTCCGAACTCATGGAAAAACAGGAGATTATCAGCATCAGCCAGCAGGCGGCGTCTTTTATGACAAACGAATGGATCACCGACTATAAAGGCGAATACAGCGAGCGGCTTTGGGTTCACACCTATCTGATGATGAATTTTCTTCTGCTTCGCAAATATGAAAGCGCATTGGTGGAAGCAAAGCAGTCTTTGAAAATACTGGAAAAACATCCGGAACCGCTTTCCAAAGATCATTTCACCCGCGCCCTCATCGCGCTGTGTTTTGAAAATTTCCGGCAATACAGTGACGCGTATATCGAATATAAAAAAATAGCAGAAAATCTGCCGGATCCTTCGCCCGTGGCTCCCCGGATTTATGAAATCGGCATGAATCTGGGATTCAGAGAGGAAGCGGAAAAATACAAAAAATTCATTCCGCCCGACATTCCGTCAATTCTCAATTCTCAATTCTCAATTCTCAATTCCGAACTGGTTCTGTTCGTGAGCATCGGCAGCGCGCCGGAGAAAATTTCAGGCAGCATCATTATCCCGCCGTCCATCCGCTTTTCTTTTCCCCAGTATGAAGATAAAATCGCTGATGACGCGCAGGTGAGTCTTGCAGGCGCGGAGACGCCGCCCTTTTCTGTCACCACCCATATCGGCAATGTCGCAAAGGCATCGCTTCAGGACAGGGCTGCAAAAATCATCGCCAAAGAAACCGCAAGGGCGGCAATGAAAGAGAGCATTGCCCGGGCTGTGGAACATAAAAACGAAGGCATCCTCTCAGTCCTGTTGCGGATGGCATTTTTTCTCATGGAAGAGCCGGATACCCGCTGCTGGGAAACGCTGCCGGCATATCTGAAATTATTCAGATTTCCGATTCAGCCCGGAAAACATCGTCTGAAAGCGGTCATTTATCAGAACGGCATCAGAAAAGATATAATATTGCCGCAATTCAGCCTTTCTGCGGGACAGAAATATTATTATCAGATAAGGATAAACAGCGGCTCGGCAATCGGAAATTAGAAATGGGCAATTCAGGACTTCATTTCTCACTTCTCACTTCTCACTTCTCACTTCTCACTTCTCAATTCTTTCACCTCTGCCCTGTCGGACTGATATGCCGTTTGGCAGATAAAATGGGTGTGTTGACAATCAGCGCGGATAGCTCGTCGGACCGCCGAATGTCCATTTTAAACGCTTCCTGATCGATTTCAAAGTAACGGGAAATGACCTCGACGATATCCCGGTGCAGACATCTGAGCGTATCATCGGAGACCTCCAGCTTGTCATAGATCAGAGCGAATTTGAGACGCTTTTTCGCCACATCTTTGCTGTCGCTTTTCGGGCTGCTTCCCATCATCTTTCTTAAAAAGTCATTGAACATTATGGGAGCCTCCTTATTTTCCGAGACCTAATTTGGTGCCGATTTTTCTCCAGAAATGTCCTTCAGCCTGAGGGACTTCTATAGGAAGATCGGTCATGCCGTTCAGTCTCAGCGCAATACGCCGAAAGGCTTCACCTGCCTTTGATTTCTTCTGTAAAACCAAAGGGTTTCCCGTATTGGTGGCAATAATTACCTGATCGTCCATCGGCACTAATCCGATCAGTTCGATGGAGAGAACATCCACCACATCTATGTGATTCAGCATATCACCCCTTTCCACCATTTCAGGAATAATTCGGTTGATGACAAGTTTCGGCGTAATGGATTTCGCATAAAGAAGACCGATGACCCGATCCGCATCCCGTACCGATGACACTTCCGGCGCGCAGATGACCACTGCCTCATCTGCCGAGGCTACGGAGTTTTCAAATCCCCGTTCAATGCCTGCGGGACAGTCCATGAGGACAAAATCAAATTCTTTGCGGAGTATTTCGCCGAAGCTGACCATTTCTTCGGGACTCAGCACGTTTTTGTTATCGCTCTGGGACGCGGGAATAAGATAGAGGTTTTCGATTCTGCGGTCTTTGATTGAAGCCTGTTTCAGCTTGCATTTTCCTTTTACAGCATCAACCACATTAAAGACGATGCGGTTTTCCAGCCCCATGACCACATCTAAATTTCTGAGGCCTATATCCATATCCACCACGGCAACACGTCTCCCCTCCAAAGCAAGCGCCGCTCCGATGGAAGCGGTTGCGGTTGTTTTGCCGACGCCCCCTTTGCCTGAAGTAATGACGATAATCCTTCCGTCCAATATACACCTCATTGAGAATTGAGAATTGAGAAGTGAGAATTGAGAATTGAGGAGTGTTCAATTCTCAATTCTCAATTCTCAATTTAAAATTACCTTACCTGCAGCCAGGGCATACGCCCGAAAGTATTTGCTTCCAAATAGGCTTCCACCACAATGGTATCGTTTTCAACATGTGCGAATTCAACCTGTTTTTTTGAAGAAGGAGGGAGACCCGCGCCCACAATGCCGCCGATCTGTATCTGTGTCGGCTGAAAATCCAGCGCCAGTACAATTGCATTTTCATTTTCAGGCTGACCCGCAACCGCCGTGCCGCGCAGACTTCCCATAATCAGAATGTCGCCGCCTGCCCAGACCTCTGCTCCCGGATTCACATCCCCCAGTATCAGCAAATGATTTTCGGCTGTGACTTTCTGACCGGAACGGACACGCCCCATCAGCATCAGCACTTCACTGCGATAATGATGCCATGAACCTTCCACATCCCTTTTCCTTATGTCTTCATCGGGGTCCGGGGACCGTTTTTCGTCGGGATCCGGGGACCGTTTTTTTTTCAGCATCGCTGAAACCGATCCGACGCCGAAGGTGGATTTCAAAAATGCGCCAAGCACCTCAATCAGTTCTTCATAACCTTCTTTTTCTCCCGTATCCAGAACAACTTTCGCATTGACCGCCAGCGTGGCGCATCGCTTGAAAAGAAAGCTCAATTCTTTTTGCAGATCATCAACAGGCAGAGCAGGATCCAATGTGACACACAGACTGTCTCCCACACCTTTGAGCCGCACCGGCCCGTTTTGAATAGAACGATTGTCCTGTTCATCCTTTTTCATTTATATTCGTTTCCCGGGATAATGACAATGTAAATCTTTTTCCGGCACATGCCCCTGACGGTTTATATTACCTGTCTTTTTCAATAAGATCAAACTATAAATAAAATAGCGTATCATGTCAATATTTCAATTCGGCTCAGTACCTCGGCTCAGAAACGGCATTACCGTCTTATTTTTAACGGCAGATACAAAATAAGTCAATAGGGCGCACAGAGTATTTGCCGGGAGAAAATTCCTGCCGAAGAGATTTCAGGTAATCAGCCACACTGCACGGTTGGATATTCTTTCAAGTACATGTTTTGAAACGCTTCCCATGAAGAAGGCTTTGTTTGCCCCGCGTCTTCCGATAATCACCGTTCCGTAATTTCCCTTTTCCAGTTCATCTGAAATTGCGCCGCCCACATTCATTATCGCGGTCACTTCTTTAATTTCAATCTGCTCCTTCCCGATCCCGGCTTCAGTGAATTTTCTGTAAGCGTGAGCCATGAAATCTTCCACACATCTTTTGTCGCCGGATATGATGAGGTCTTCAAGTTCCTTATCCGAGTCTCCGAAATCAATTTTGCAAAAATCTGCAAGTTTCGGAACCACATGAAACAGGGTGACTTTCACATTCGGGTTGCGCGCTGCCATAAAACTGAAATGATCCACAGCCTTGAGCGAGCTTTCGGAACCGTCTGTGGCAATCATGATTCTGTCAGATGTCACATCCCCGTCAATCACCCAGACCGGAATGAAGGTTGAATGCTCCAGCAGCTTGCTTGTCAGACTTCCCATAAAAATTTCCTGAACCCGTGAAAGCCCTCTCCGTCCCACAACAATGGCATCGTAGAGACCTTCCTGAGCGTATTCGAGAATATCTTTGGCAAGTCCTATCTTTTTTGGGTAGGTTTTGAGATCAATACGGTTCGCATCAATTCCCATCTCAACCATCCGGTTTTTGCAATCATCCAGCATAGACAGGGCATTTTCCCGGTTTTTCTTTTTCAGCTTTTCAAGAGCCAGTTGCGATTTGATGCTCTTTTGGGCTTCATCCGTAAGAAATTGCGAAATGCCGGGCTGCACATTGAGAAGCGTGTAGGAAAGATCATCCACAAACGCGGATATTTTAACCGCATACTGCATCGCGCTTCTGGAATGGGCAGAGTTGTCAACAGCAAGCAAAATTTTCTTTTTCATAATGTTTTTCTCCTTTCAGAACTTTTGAGGATTGCAAATCTGTCATAATCATTTCAATTAATGTTGAATTATTTCAAGGAGCAATTTTTGCAGTCAAAATAAAAATTGCTCTCCTTAAAATTTCTCTTTCTGAACCTCCCCAGATTAGTCTTTTCAGCTTTGGGAAGTTTCAGAGAATCTAAAGGAGCGACAAACAGTTCTTCGGGAGCAGACGGTTTTCCGCCGACACCTATCACAACAAAAACGGGAACCCCTTTTTCCTGAGAATACTGAAGATAGGTTTCTATCTTGCGTTCTCCCTTGTCATCATCGCCGCCGGTCCAGTTTATATAAGACCTGTAATTGATATCCCACCATCTCTGTCGCCATTTGCATTCAACAGCGAACCGGGCAGATTCGGGTTTATATTCCAGAAGCAGGTCGGGATCTTTGTTCGATTCGGGGTAAATTCCCTCAAAGCCTTTATCGCTCCGCCAGTCAATCAGACGGAAATATCGGCGGTCAAATTTGGATATGACAAAATTTTCAAATTCATCTCCCTTCTGCTTGGCAGTCTTCTCATTTTCAGCTTTGACATCTGATTCGGGTTTCGAGGATTCTGAATCAATTTTACTATGTTTCGGTTTCAGAGATTCCAAACCGGCCTCAGCCAGACGCCGATCAAAGTCAGCCGCAAAAAAATCTTTTCTCTGTCTCAGTTTTCTTTGGGAAGCATCATCAACTTCCCTCAACCGGCGATCAAATTCGGAAAATTTATCTTCTTCAAAAAACTTAGCCCTCGGCCTCAAAGTCTTTTCAGGTTTCAGCATAAAGAGTTCAACTAATCTATTCAATAATCCCACATTAATTTCCTCCTCTTTTTCAGAATTACGCATTTCTCGCCGACTCTCACCCCCTGTTTTTAAACGCCTCAAACAGCGAGTCATTCATCACAGCTTCGTAACCGGTGATTTTTGCAAGCACGGCCTTTTGTGCATCCAAGAATGTGAAATCGCCCTTCATCTTATGCTGCGTTGTTTCCGTGACTTCAAGCACGGCTGTCACGCCTTCGGAGGGAAACCGCTCACGATACTGGCGGAAAGCAGCGCTGTAACTCGGCAGACACACAAGCCCTTTTTCCTCAAAACACCAGAGAATCGCCATCTGAAACGCGGAATCAAGCACCAGCGGATCCGCAATCCATCTGCTTCTCAAAGGCTGCGTCATCCATTTTTCAGGCAAAGGCGCGGCGGAAACTTCCGCCACCATCCCCCGGCTCGAACAACTGACGATTTTCCGAATCCCCTGAAGTTCAACCCCGTGAAAAAGAATTTTATCGTAGGCTTCCTGAATGCTTCTGGGATAGGCTTGGGAAACCATATCCGGCGGCATTTCAAAAGCAGGCGGCGCGGCAAGCCGGTCTGTCAGAATCGCCCTGGCTCTGGAATGAATCACCTCGCGATTGTCTTTTACGCCGTCTCTGATTTCCACATTCACTTCATAAACATCGCCGCTTTTTCTCGCCTTGCCTGCCATCAGCCGAATCAGCTTTTTTCCCTCATCCAATTTGATGCCGCTCAACAGTTGAATATCATCCAAGCCGTGAAAAACAAGTCCCGGATTTCCGTGCAGCGCGCCGTGTCCGAGCCATTCGGTCATCAGCGCAAACGGCACCACCGGCTTTCCGCCCAGCACATGCGAACCGAGAATCGGATAGCTGGCAACGTCAAGTTCGTGTTTGAATGTGAGAAAAAGCTTCTGCTCCGCAGAGTGAGAAGTGAGAAGTGAGAAGTGAGAAATGGACTGCGGATTCAACTCTGCTCCGATAACAACTTCTGTAGGACAGCTTTTATCTCCTGTCATTTCTTGGAGCATCGCCGAAGCCCCTGCCTCGACTGGAATGAGTTT
>JFJP01030285.1_pt1 | contig 11747 bp, 13 predicted proteins | sample 431651 | NCBI WGS metagenome assembly JFJP01 (sample SAMN02602958, study PRJNA72255) | Microbial mat metagenome, whole genome shotgun sequencing project. | biome: fresh water; feature: sink hole; material: water; isolation source: purple microbial (photo- and chemosynthetic) mats found in... | reverse complement strand
CACTGCAAGTCCTGACTGCGATGCTGCATTCCGGGAAAAGCCTGCACGATCTCAAGGCGGGCATCACCCGCTATCCGCAAGTCCTGATTAACGTCACGGTCAGTGGCGCGGTTGATTTGCAGCGGCTGCCGATTCGGGATGCAGTGCGGGCGGTGGAAAGCCAACTCGGCGAGCAGGGCCGGGTCCTGTTGCGGCCATCCGGCACCGAACCGGTGGTGCGGGTCATGGTGGAAGGCCCGGATGCCGCTGTTGTTGAACGCTACGCCCGCGAACTGGCCGCCGTCGTGCGCGATACCCGGTCAGCGTGATTGCTTTCCCGGTGCAGAATCCGTAAGATTCGCCGGCTTTCAAAGGTAGGAGATCGACATGCGCCGTAAGCTGGTAGCCGGAAACTGGAAAATGAATGGCTCTGCGGACAGTATCCGCAAGTTGCTGCAAGGCATTCGCGAAGGCGCTGCCGAAGTCGCGGCGGTTGAACTGGCGGTGTTTCCGCCCTTTGTTTATCTGGGGTTGGTTGAGCAACAGTTGTCGGGCGCTCCCATCGCTTGGGGAACCCAGAATCTCTCCGAACAGGGTTCCGGCGCTTACACCGGCGAAGTTGCCGGGTCGATGCTGCTTGATTTCCATTGCGCTTATGTGCTGGTGGGTCACTCAGAACGGCGCACCCTGTATGGCGAAACCGATGAGCTGGTTGCCCGCAAGTTCGCGGTTGCCCGCAAGCTCGGTATCAAACCGGTTCTTTGCCTGGGTGAGACGCTGGATGAGCGCGAACAGGGCGTCACCGAGGCGGTGGTTGCGCGGCAGCTCAAGGCAGTGCTGGATTTGGAAGGCATTGGTGCATTCGCTGAGGCCGTGATTGCTTATGAGCCGGTCTGGGCGATTGGCACGGGCCGCACGGCGACTGCACAACAGGCTCAGGATGTTCACGCCTTCATTCGCACCCAACTGGCGGCGCTAGATCCAGCGGTTGCTGCTAAAACCCGCATTCTTTACGGCGGCAGCATGAAAGCCGCCAATGCTGGCGAATTGTTGTCCATGGCCGATATTGATGGCGGATTGATCGGCGGTGCATCACTGGATGCCAAAGAATTCCTGGCGATTGCCAAGGCCGGTGGTTAAGCCGCGGTCATGGTTCATACCCTCCTTCTGGTCGCGCATATCGTGGTTGCCGTTGCCCTGATCGCGCTGGTGCTGTTGCAGCAGGGCAAAGGCGCTGACGCTGGTGCGGCTTTCGGCAGTGGTGCCTCGGCAACCATGTTTGCAGGGTTGGCAACGGCCTTTTTTCTAACCAGTTTGACCCTAGCCTACTTTGCCACGCAGTCGACGGCACCGAAGAGCATTGTCGAACGGGTACAGATTGAGCAACCCGTCGAATTGCCCAAGAGTACCGGGCCAGCCGATGTGCCGCAGTTGCCGCAGAAATAACGGCTGAATGCTTTAAGGACCTGTTGGAACGCCGATGTGGTGGAACTGGTAGACACGCTAGCTTGAGGGGTTAGTGGCGCAAGCCGTGCCGGTTCGAGTCCGGCCATCGGCACCAAATCAATCAATCAATAAAAAAACGGGCGTATTTAAAACCACCATTTAACACGCCGCGTTCATTCCAAGATGTCATCACATGATGTCCAAGGTGCGACTCTGATGCTGTCCAATTACCTTCCTGTGCTGATCTTCGTGCTGATCGCCATTGTCATGGGCGGTCTGATGGTAGGGACCGGGTTTATTCTTGGCCCTCGCCGTTACGACAGTGAAAAACTCTCGGCCTATGAATGCGGCTTTGAGGCGTTTGAAGATTCCCGGATGAAGTTTGATGTCCGCTATTATCTGGTCGCGATCCTGTTCATCATTTTCGATCTGGAAATCGCTTTTCTGTTTCCTTGGGCCATTGTGCTCGACCAGATCGGTCTGTTTGGATTTGCGGCGATGGCGGTCTTTCTCGGCATCCTGGTGATTGGTTTCATCTACGAGTGGAAAAAAGGAGCCTTGGAATGGGAATAGAAGGCATTCTTGAAAAAGGCATGGTGACGACCACCGCGGACAAACTCATCAATTGGGCGCGTACCGGTTCGATGTGGCCGATGACCTTTGGACTGGCCTGTTGTGCGGTGGAAATGATGCACGCTGGCGCATCCCGCTATGACTTGGATCGGTTCGGCATTGTCTTTCGCCCTAGTCCCCGTCAATCGGATGTCATGATCGTTGCTGGAACCCTGTGCAACAAGATGGGACCGGCGCTGCGGAAGGTCTACGACCAAATGCCGGAGCCGCGCTGGGTGATCTCGATGGGTTCCTGTGCCAACGGTGGTGGCTACTACCATTATTCCTATGCGGTAGTCCGTGGCTGTGACCGGATTGTGCCCGTCGATATTTATGTCCCCGGTTGTCCTCCAACAGCGGAGGCGCTGATTTATGGCATCCTCCAGCTTCAGAACAAGATTCGCCGCACCAATACCATAGCCCGTTGAGAGAATATTTATGACCGACGCGCTTCAGACTCTTGTGGAAAAACTTCAGGCTCGATTCAGTACGGCATTGCTGGAATGTCGATTGGATCGTAATGAAGTTGCCATTGAAATCCCTCCGGATCAGGCGATTGCGGTGTTTACCGCCTTGCGCGATGAACCGGATTTCGCCTTCAAGCAACTCATGGATGTCTGTGGCGTCGATTACTCGGTCTACGGTGTTGTGGAGTGGGCCACCCATGAATCTACGGATCAGGGGTTCAGTCGTGGCGTAGCAGAGCGAGCAACCGGGCGTAGTATGCCCGCGGGTGCTGTCGCCGAACGAGTCTTCAGCGGCAAGGGTCGGTTTGCGGCCGTTTATCAATTGTTGTCGATTCCACTCAACCAGCGGCTACGGGTGCGGGTTTTTGCATCCGATGATGAATTGCCGGTGGTCCCTTCAGTCATTGCCATTTGGGCTTCGGCGAACTGGTATGAGCGCGAGGCGTTTGATCTGTACGGGATCCTGTTTGACGGTCATCCGGATCTGCGCCGCATTCTCACTGACTATGGGTTTATCGGTCATCCCTTCCGCAAGGATTTCCCGCTGATTGGCAACGTCGAGATGCGTTATGACCCCGAACGGGGCCGGGTTGTGTACGAACCCGTCAGTATCGAGCCGCGTGTATTGGTGCCCCGCGTCATCCGCAAGGACAACCGCTACCTGTCCTAGACTTGTCAGTTATATCCCAGGTGATCTCAATGGTTGATCCAATACAACAAGGATTGAAACACATCCGGAATTACACCCTGAACTTTGGGCCGCAGCATCCAGCGGCGCATGGGGTGTTGCGTCTGGTGTTGGAACTGGACGGCGAGGTAGTGCAACGCGCTGATCCGCATATTGGGCTACTGCACCGTGCTACCGAAAAGCTGGCAGAAAGCAAGCCGTTCAATCAGAGCATTGGCTATATGGATCGCCTCGACTATATGTCGGCGATGAGTAACGAGCACGCTTATGTGCTGGCGATTGAGAAATTGTTGGGCATTCAGCCGCCGGTGCGCGCTCAGTACATTCGGGTCATGTATGCAGAGATTACCCGGATTTTAAACCATCTGTTGTGGATTGGTGCACATGGCCTCGATATTGGCGCAATGACAGTCTTCCTGTACGCGTTCCGTGAACGGGAAGATTTGGTCGATTGCTACGAGGCGGCGTCCGGTGCCCGGTTTCACGCGGCCTATTTCCGTCCTGGTGGCGTTTATCGTGACCTGCCGGACTCCATGCCGAAGTACGAGTATCAGGATTCGCCGTGTCACAGTAAAAAAGAGATTGATGAGCAGAATATCCATCGGCATGGCACTCTGCTCGATTTTATTCAGGCGTTTACCGAGCGGTTTCCGGGGCGGGTCGATGAGTATGAAACTCTGCTGACTGACAACCGGATCTGGAAACAGCGGACGGTCGGGATTGGCGTAGTCACTCCAGAACGGGCCTTACAGTTAGGTTTTTCGGGGCCGATGTTGCGCGGCTCCGGCTTTGCGTGGGATTTACGCAAGAAGCAGCCTTATGATGTCTATGATCAGCTTGATTTTGACATTCCGGTTGGGGTGAATGGTGACTGTTATGACCGCTACCTGGTGCGCGTTGAAGAAATGCGCCAATCGAATCACATCATTAAACAATGCGTGAAATGGCTGAAAGAAAACCCCGGTCCGGTAATGATCGATGATCACAAGGTTGCGCCGCCGCCCCGGGAGCAGATGAAGGAAGACATGGAAGCCCTGATTCACCATTTCAAATTGTTTACCGAGGGGTATTGTGTCCCCGAAGGCGAAGTTTATGTTGCCACCGAACATCCCAAGGGCGAATACGGTATCTATCTGATTTCGGATGGGGCTAATAAGCCGTATCGGGTCAAAGTCCGGGCGGCGGGCTTCGCGCATCTATCATCGCTGGATGAAATGACCCGCGGTCACATGCTAGCCGATGTGGTAGCGGTGATCGGCACTCAGGATATTGTCTTCGGGGAGGTTGACCGCTAATGAATCCACGCCAGAGCGATCTGTTGTCCGCCCATGCCCGTGCGGAGATTGATCATTGGTTAACCCGTTATCCAATTGATCAAAAACAATCGGCGGTATTAGCAGCCCTACGTGAAGTCCAGCATGAGAATAACGGCTATCTGACGACCGAGTTAATGGATGCGGTGGCGGATTATTTGGGGATGCCGCCCATTGCTGTTTATGAAGTCGCTTCATTCTATTCAATGTACGAGTTGAAGCCGGTGGGTCGGCACAACATCGCGGTTTGCACCAACATTTCCTGTATGTTACGCGGTGGCGAAGCGATCTTGGCGCATATCGAGAAGAAGCTCGGCATTAAACTCGGTGAAAGCACCCCGGATGGCAAGTTTTATCTGAAAAAAGAAGAAGAGTGTCTGGCCGCCTGTTGTGGAGCGCCAATGATGCAGGTCGATCATGTTTACTATGAGCAACTGACCCCGGAAAGGGTAGATCAGGTGCTGGACAGCCTGGAGTAAGCCGCGATGACCAATGAGGTTTGCTACCGGACGCTGGGTCTGAACCAGCCGTGGTCAATGGATGCCTATCAGAGCATCGGCGGTTACGAAGCCTGGAAGAACATCCTGGCCGGGCAACTGACGCCGGATCAGGTCATTGACGAAGTCAAAAAATCCGGCTTGCGCGGTCGGGGCGGCGCGGGTTTCCCGGCGGGCCTCAAATGGACCTTTATGCCGCGTAACGCGACGGTGCAGAAATACATGGTCTGCAATTCCGACGAGTCGGAACCGGGCACCTGCAAGGATCGCGACATTCTGCGCTTCAATCCACATGCGCTAGTGGAAGGCATGGCGATAGCCGGTTTCGCCACCGGTTCCACGGTCGGTTACAACTACATGCGCGGCGAATTCATGGATGAGCCGTATCAGCGCTTTGAACATGCGGTCAAGGAAGCCTACGCCGCGGGTCTGCTCGGCAAGAACATTCAAGGTTCTGGAATTGACTTCGATCTATATCCGACTTTAGGTGCCGGTGCGTACATCTGTGGCGAGGAAACCGCCCTGCTGGAGTCGCTGGAAGGCAAGAAAGGCCAGCCCCGTTTCAAGCCACCGTTCCCGGCCAATTACGGTCTTTACGGCAAGCCAACCACGATCAACAACACCGAAACCTTTTCCTCAGTGCCATCGATTATCCGCAATGGCGGCGAGTGGTTTGCGGGGCTTGGCACGACTAACGCGGGCGGAACCAAGATTTTCTCGGTCTCCGGCCATGTCGAAAAGCCGGGTAACTTTGAGGTGTCGATGGGCATTCCCTTTGCCGATTTGCTGGCGCTGGCTGGCGGAATCTGGAAGGGCCGCACGCTGAAAGCGGTGATTCCGGGCGGTTCCTCGGTGCCGGTGGTGCCCGGCGAGATCATGCTGAAAGCGAATATGGACTATGACTCGGTAGTCAAGGTCGCCGGTTCGATGCTCGGCTCCGGTGCGGTGATCGTGATGGATGAAACTACCGACATGGTCAAGGTGTTGCAGCGTATCTCCCAGTTCTACTTTTCCGAGTCCTGCGGGCAATGCACCCCCTGCCGGGAAGGCACCGGCTGGCTATACCGGCTGGTGACCCGTATCGTCGAGGGCAAGGGTCGACCTGAAGATTTGGATTTACTGGACAGCGTCGCCAGCAAGATCGAAGGACGCACCATCTGTGCCCTGGGCGACGCGGCGGCGATGCCGGTGCGGAGTTTCGTCAAGCACTATCGTCATGAATTCGCGTACTACATCGAACACAAGCGCAGTCTGGTCGCTGGCGCATCTGCGCTGGCCGCGTAAGCCGCGAAACCACCAACACGGTCGCACAGTGGGTAAAAGATGAGCGAGGAACAGGTCAACATCGAAGTCAACGGCATCCCGCTGAAGGCGCGCAAGGGCGCGATGCTCATCGAGATCACCGATGCGGCGGGCATTGTCGTCCCCCGGTTTTGCTACCACAAGAAACTGTCTATCGCCGCCAACTGCCGGATGTGTCTGGTCGAGGTGGAGAAAGCGCCCAAGCCGCTGCCGGCCTGTGCGACGCCGGTGATGGAGGGGATGAAGGTTTACACCGAATCGCCCAAGGCGCTGGCCGCCCAGAAAGGGACGATGGAGTTCCTGCTGATCAATCATCCGCTGGATTGCCCGATTTGCGATCAGGGTGGCGAATGCGAATTGCAGGATGTAGCGCTAGGCTATGGCGGCGACGCTTCACGGTTTACCGAGCGCAAGCGGGTGGTGCGGGACAAGGACATCGGCCCATTGATCGCGACCGAAATGACCCGTTGTATCCATTGCACCCGGTGTGTTCGCTTTGGCGAGGAGATTGCCGGGCTGCGCGAACTGGGCGCGACGGGCCGCGGTGAAAATGTGGAGATCGGCACTTATGTGGCGCACAGCGTAGCCTCGGAGCTATCGGGCAATGTCATCGATCTCTGCCCGGTGGGTGCGCTGACCGCTAAGCCGTCCCGCTACAAGGGCCGTTCTTGGGAATATGTGCAACACCCGGCCATTGCGCCACATGATTCGGTCGGTTCCAACATCTTTATTCACACGCTGCGCGGCCAGGTGATGCGGGTCGCGCCGCGTGAGAACGAATCGATCAACGAAACCTGGCTTTCTGACCGGGATCGGTTCAGCTATGAGGGCATTTACAGCGATGACCGCCTGGCCAAGCCGCTGCTGAACGGTGCGATGGTTGAGTGGGAGACGGCGCTGGAAGCAGCGGCGACTGGGTTAAAAGACGTGATCGCCCGGCATGGTGTCGACGCGGTAGGTTTTCTGGTTTCGCCGACGGCGACGGTTGAGGAACAGTATCTGGCGCAAAAACTGGCGCGGGGTCTGGGTGTCGCGAACATTGATCATCGATTGCGGCAGGCGGATTTCAGTGATCAGGACACCGCTCCGGTCTTTCCGTGGCTGGGCCAGACGCTGGCGGACTTGGAAAAGGTCAAGGCGGCGCTGCTGATCGGCTCCAACGTGCGAATGGAACAACCGCTGGCCGGGCATCGGTTAAGGAAAGCAGCGCTGGCAGGCGGGCAAATCATGTTCATCAACCCGCGTGATTTCGATTTCCGTTTTCCAACTGCCGTTAAGGTGATCGCTGATCCGGTTGGTATGGTTGCAGCACTGGCTGGCGTCGCTCAAGCGGTTGCGGCTTTGCAGGGCGTAGCGCTGCCGAAGAGCCTGGCCGGGTTGGTGACCGACGCTCCGGGCGAACCCGAACGTGCTATCGCGACTAATCTGCTGAATCAGGCTCCTGCGACGGTATTGCTGGGCAATCTCGCGGTGGCTCATCCGGCATTGGCCCACCTGCGGGTGCTGTCCGGGTTCATCGCGGCGCAGACCGGTGCCCGGCTGGGGTATTTGCCGGAAGCCGCCAATTCAGTGGGCGGCTGGCTGGCGGGTGCAGTGCCGCACCGGTTGGCGGGTGGGCCGTCCGCCCCGAAGGCCGGTTTGGATGCGCGGGCGATGCTGGACGCGCCGCGCAAGGCCTATGTCTTGCTGGGGGTAGAGCCGGAACTGGATTGTTGGGACGGTGCGGCGGCGTTGCGGGCCATGCAGAGCGCGGAGCTGGTGATTTCGCTCAGTCCCTATGCGGGCAAGGGCTACGCAAAAATCAGTTTGCCCACGGCTGCCTTTGCGGAAACCTCGGGTTCCTACGTCAATGCAGAGGGCTGCTGGCAGAGTTTTCAAGGGGCCACTAAACCTTTTGGTGAAGCGCGGCCCGCCTGGAAAGTGTTGCGAGTGCTGGGCAATCTGTGTGGCGTCAGTGGGTTCGACTACACCAGTTCTGAAGAGATCCTGGCCGATGTGCAAAACACCGTCGTTCAGGTGAAGCCGGACAATACGGCTGATTTGAGCAAGCCGCTGGATCCCCTCGGTTTGGATGGCCTGTTGCGGGTGGCAGACGTACCGATTTATGCGGTAGATGCGCTGGTGCGCCGCGCTCGATCCTTGCAACGCAGTCCGTTGGTGCGACCGGTCGAGGTGCGATTGCATCCCGATGTTGCCGACGAGTTGGGTATCGCCGGTCGGGAACAGGTGCAGGTACGCCAGAATGGTGTAGCGGTCGATCTGCCGCTGGTGCTGGATGACAGCATTCCTAGAGGCTGCGCCTGGATTCCGGCGGGATTAAACGCCAGTATCGCGCTGGGTCCGGCAGTCGGACCCGTGGTCATCGGCTAACGGCAAGGAACCTGGAACATGGAAACGCTGCTGACAGTCCTCACTATCCTGCTGAAAATCGTCGCCTTGCTGATGCCGCTGTTGCTGGGCGTGGCCTATCTGACCTTGGCCGAGCGCAAGGTTATTGGCTATATGCAGGTCCGCATCGGTCCAAACCGGGTGGGGCCGAAGGGGTTGTTACAACCCATCGCGGACGCTGTGAAGTTGATGTTCAAGGAAATCATCATTCCGACTCGGGCCAGTCGTTTCCTGTTCGTTCTGGCGCCGATGCTGTCCTTTGCGCCAGCGCTGGCGGCGTGGGCCGTCGTGCCCTTTGGCGATGGCATGATGATTTCGCATCTGGACGCGGGCCTGTTGTATCTGCTGGCGCTGACTTCCTTGGGCGTTTACGGCGTGATTATCGCTGGCTGGTCGTCAAACTCGAAGTACGCCTTTCTCGGCGCTATGCGCTCGGCGGCGCAAATTGTTTCCTACGAGATCGCGATGGGTTTCGCTCTGGTCGGCGTATTGATGGCTGCGGGCAGCCTGAATCTGAATCAGATCGTGTTGGCACAACAGGGCAGTTTATTGCACTGGTTCTGGCTACCGTTGTTGCCGCTGTTTGTGGTGTATTTCATTTCCGGAGTTGCCGAGACTAACCGCGCTCCCTTTGACGTGGCGGAAGGCGAATCGGAAATTGTCGCCGGATTCCATGTCGATTATTCCGGCATGGCCTTCGCCGTGTTTTTTCTGGCTGAATACGCCAACATGATTCTGGTGTCTGCATTAGCCTCGACACTGTTTCTAGGGGGCTGGCTGTCGCCCTTTGAAGGAGTGCCATTGCTGGGCGAGTGGTTCGGCTTTATCCCCGGCGCGGTGTGGCTGGTGCTGAAAATTTCGTTGCTACTGCTGTTGTTCCTGTGGTTTCGCGCGACCTTCCCGCGCTATCGCTATGATCAAATCATGCGACTGGGCTGGAAGGTTTTTATCCCGGTGACGCTGGTTTGGTTGTTAGTGATTGGGCTGGGCGTACTGGCGCAGGTTAGCCCGTGGTTTGATTGAGCGGAGAAAACTGATGAACACCCTGAACGCCTTGCGGTTTTATCTTAAAAGCTTCATGTTGTGGGAATTGCTGCTGGGTTTGCGGATCACCGGCCGTTACCTGTTTGCCAAGAAAATCACTGTACAATTCCCGGAAGAGCGTACTCCACTATCGCACCGGTTCCGTGGATTGCACGCCTTGCGCCGTTATCCGAATGGTGAGGAACGCTGTATCGCCTGCAAGCTGTGTGAAGCAGTTTGTCCAGCGTTGGCGATTACCATTGAATCTGAACAGCGTGACGATGGCACCCGCCGTACTACTCGCTATGACATCGATCTGTTCAAGTGCATCTTCTGCGGATTCTGTGAAGAAGCCTGTCCGGTCGATTCTATTGTCGAAACGCGGACGTTTGACTATCACTTTGAAAAGCGCGGCGAACACATCATGACCAAGGAAAAACTGCTTGCTCATGGCGACCGTTGCGAAGCACAAATTGCCGCTGACCGGGCCGCTGACGCGGCTTACCGGTAACGGTCGTTATCGGCTAAAGATAAAGATAAAGAAAACAGGTCGCTTGCTCATGGGATTTGAAAAGTTTCTATTCTACGTCTTTGCGCTCATCCTGATTTTTGCCGCAGTGCGGGTCATCACGGTGCGTAACGCCGTTCACGCCGCCCTGTTTTTGGTGCTGGCGTTTTTTACTAGCGCCGCGCTCTGGTTGCTGATCGAAGCTGAGTTTTTAGCGATTGTCCTGGTGCTGGTTTATGTTGGTGCGGTCATGGTGTTGTTCCTGTTTGTCGTGATGATGCTCGATACCAATGTCGATCCGGTGCGGGAAGGTTTCATTAAATACTTGCCGGTTGGAGCGACGGTAGCGCTGTTGATCGCGATTGAAATGGTACTGGTGTTAAGCTCCGGCCATTTCAGTACTGATCGGTACACTCTGGTGACCCATGCTGCCGATTACAGCAATACCAGGGAACTGGGTAGTATCCTGTATACGTTCTACGTCTATCCATTCGAGATCGCCGCAGTGATTCTGCTAGTAGCGATTGTCGCCGCAATTTCGCTGACCATGCGGCGGCGGGAAGGGGAGAATGTCAAATCCCAGAACCCGAGCCTGCAGGTGAGAGTATCGCGGGATGACCGAGTGCGGTTGGTGCGGATGGCCGCGGAAAAAAAGAAATAGCTGCCCCGATGGTATGCTGACCGGTGAGCGGCAATTCAAACACACACGAACCAAAAATTAAGAGCGAGGGATAGATGATCGCGCTGACTGATTATCTGGTGCTGGGGGCGATCCTCTTTTGTCTCAGCGTGGCTGGCATCTTTCTGAACCGAAAGAATGTCATCATTCTGTTGATGTCCATTGAATTGATGTTGCTGGCGGTAAACTTCAATTTCATCGCCTTTTCGCAATTCCTTGGCGATACCATCGGACAGGTGTTCGTCTTTTTCATTTTGACCGTGGCGGCGGCTGAATCGGCCATTGGCCTAGCTATCTTGGTGGTGCTGTTTCGTAATCGCCGCACGATTAACGTCGCCGACCTTGACACCCTGAAGGGTTAGCCGCACATGCAAAACGTCTACCTTAGTATTGTGCTTGCGCCGTTATTTGGCGCAATTGTTGCCGGTCTGTTTGGAAAAAAGATTGGCCGGTCTGGCGCACACTGGGTCACCATTATCGGTGTGGCTGTTTCCTTTCTGCTGTCACTGGTGGTTCTCCGCCACCATGTACTGGACGGTGCGGAACCCTATAATGGGTCGGTTTATACTTGGATGATGCTTGAGGGTATTGGCGTCGAGGGCATTATTCGACTGGAGATCGGCTTTTTAGTTGATAACCTGACGGCAGTGATGATCAGTACGGTCACCTTCGTTTCGTTGATGGTTCACATCTACACCATTGGCTATATGCACGATGATGAGGGTTACCAGCGGTTTTTCTGCTACATCGCGCTGTTTACTTTCGCCATGCTGATGCTGGTGATGGCTAATAACTTTCTGCAATTATTTTTCGGATGGGAAGGTGTGGGATTGGTGTCGTACCTG
>JFJP01040171.1_pt1 | contig 11748 bp, 3 predicted proteins | sample 431651 | NCBI WGS metagenome assembly JFJP01 (sample SAMN02602958, study PRJNA72255) | Microbial mat metagenome, whole genome shotgun sequencing project. | biome: fresh water; feature: sink hole; material: water; isolation source: purple microbial (photo- and chemosynthetic) mats found in... | reverse complement strand
ATCATAGGAAATAGCAGCAAAAAACCCAGCAGCGAAACGAGCCATACCGTAGCATCGGGCGATGGATTTATAGCCCATGGTTTGATGTGCTGAATATAAATGGCGAAGAACGCAAGCAAAAGTCCGCGCATAAGTGTCTGAAAACTAAGCTGCAAAACCGTTGCGCCTTTGGCAATTCGTGCCGACATTGCAAATGGAAATGCTGCTCCCATAGCAAAAAGAAAAAACGGAAACACGAGGTCAACCCACGAAATTCCCGGAATATCAGGGTTAAAAGCATGGGAAGGCGGTGGGCACTGCGCATGAAACATCCACGCCGGTAGCGTGGATGGTAGATTTCCAGAGAGTATCATTCCAAGAATTGCCAATCCCCGAAGTGCATCTAAGGCATATACGCGGAGCTTTTTTGGTTGGTTGTTTTCCATTTCTACATTTATTTTGGAAATATTGCTTCAGCCGGATACACTGCCTTAAACAATTCTTTGTGCATTTTTAAGCCTTCGAAATAGAAAAAACATTCGCCTTTTACTCCTTTTTCGCGGTGGTAGCTAAAAACATCTGCAAGATACTGATTGCTTGGCGTATATGAACCCAGCGAAAGCAAAGCAGCCGGATAGAATTTATCCAATTGAGTATCTCCGTTTTGTTTTGCAGCATTCAATTCGCTTAAAACCAAATCTTTGTAATTCCAAATTCCAGCATTTTCGTAGCGATACAACTGAGAGTGAACCATATCCACTGTGCCTTCTTTTATCCAATTTCGCCAATCCTGACAGTATTCGGCACGTCCCCACGAAAACGGGTGGGGAGCCATTGAAACCACACAATTTGGGTCGGCTTTTTTCACTTCTTCGAATATTTTTTTCTGATACAAATTCATTTTGTTTACACGCCATTGAACCCATGCAGCATCGGTTTTGCTGGTAGGCGGAGATGCTCCTCCATTTTCCGTTTTATACAAATTTACTGTATAATCATCGTATCCGGCTTCGGTGGGCATAGAGGGTAGGCGGTCGTCGCCTTGTATGCCGTCAACATCGTAATTATTCACTACTTCGAGCATAAGCGATAGCATAAAATCTTGCGCTTCGGGCAACATACTGTTCATCCAACGGAAACCCGCTTTTTCAACTACATTGCCGTTTACATCTTTTGCTGCCCAGTGGGGTTTGGCATTCAAAATTACATCTGAAGCTGCCGAACCAGAGGTTGACGCAAAACCATATTCAAACCACGCAATTACTTTTATGTTGCGTTTGTGTGCTTCAGTTATTACCTCCTGCAAAGGGTCGCGCGTGCCATACACAGGGTCAATCTCCACTCCAATCAAATCTTTCATTACCGGACTTTTGTACATGGTTTTTGCCTTGTTCCACACCACCACAAAAAGCGTGTTGATGTTCAATTCATCGGCAAGTGCCACCATATCTATCACATTCTGAGCGGTGGACAAAGCAGCCGATGCCACATTGGTAACCCAAATTCCGCGCACGGCAGTTTCCTGCGGCAATACATTTACTGTTACACTATATTGGCGGGTTGTACCATTTTCGGCAGTAACTGTGTAGCTCACATTTTGAGAAAAATTGGTAATAACTTTGGGTGCTGGCGAAATGGTGGCAGACTTACTTACTGCAATGATTGGCAACAGTTTAGAAACATCTGTACCGAAAGGAACATTGAGCGTAACAGTGTTGAGCGTGTGGTCGAGTTTTGCCAAAACATACTTGGCAGTATCAATTTTGGTATTGTAGTTCGAAACCACCCCAAAGGCAAATTCGGTAATTTTGTTTTCAACACTTGCAGCCGCTTTCACTACCTTCACCACATACTTTTTGGTACTACCATCGGCAGCTATTACGGTGTAAATCACATCATTGGTAAAATCATTGCGTGTATTGCCGGAGTTTTGTATGGTTTCGCCAATTTTGGCATATACTCCGGTAATACGGAAAGTAGCTATAAGCGAGGTAACATTGGTAGAATACGGCACTGTAAGCGTAATGATAGTATCGTTGAAAAAGCCATTTACAACAGGCGAAAGCCCACTGAACGAAAACGATGTAATGTTTTTTGCCGGATTAAGTCCAACGTTTACAAACACCTGATACTCTTTGCTTTTGCCTTCGGCAGAGGTAACAGTATAAGTAACTGGCTGAGTAAAATCCTGCGCCACATCGGAAGCAGGTACAACAGTTGCCCCCTCCGACAAGGTAATGGTGGGCACCAGTGCAGTAACATCTGTTTGATAAGGCACAAGCACCTGAATAACAGAGGTTTTATCGTCAATTTTACCTTCCGAAATGGGGGTGGTATTGCCAATGATAAACGACAAAATCCGATTTTCGGCTTCTTTTGGTTTTTCGCACGCAACCATAGCCACTGCAAGTATCAGTGGCAAAGCCAAATACAGAACGGAATGAGTTATTTTTTTCATTTATTTCGATATTTTATGCAACACATCGGGGAAAGCCAATTTTTCGGGATACATTTTGGCAAAGGTATCTTTGTACTTTTTTATTCCTTCGTAAAAGAAAAACACTTCGCCTTCGATTCCCGCTTTGCGATTCGCTTCAATCATCTGTAAAAGAAACTCTTCTGAAGGATTGTAGTCGGCAACCTGTAGCAAAATACCCGGATAGAACCGATTTTTCTTTTCTTTACAGATTTGATTTTCAAGTATTTCGTTGAGGGCATATTGATAGTCTTCAATTTTATTGCGGTATAGCTGTGGAAAAACCAACTCCACATAATCGGTATTGAGCCATGTAGGCCAATCTTGCAGGTATTCTTCCTTGCTCCAAGGAAAAATGCTGGGAGCCATAGTAACCAAGCAGTTGGGTTTTGCTTTTTTTACATCGGTGTAAATGCGTTTCATAAAGTCGTTCATAATGCGGGCACGCCAGTCAATCCAGTCAAAATCTTTGGCATATTCGGGTGGTTTTTTGCCGCCATGCTCGTCCATGTAGCGTTTCACGGTGTATGGGTCGTATCCGGCTTCCGATGGCATAGCAGGTAGGCGGTCGTCGCCTTGAATGCCGTCAACATCGTAGTTATTCACTACTTCCATAATAAGCGACAACATAAAATCCTGCACCTCAGGATTAAAACCATTCAACCATTCAAATCCATTTTTTTGTACCAATTTTCCTTTCGAATCTTTTGATGCCCATTCGGGTTTCTTCTCCACAATGATTCCACCATTGCTTTGATACGATGACGAAAAACCAAACTCAAACCAAGCAATTACTTTGATGTTTTTGGCATGAGCGGCATCAATCAGTTCTTTAAGTGGGTCGCGTCCTTCGAGTTCTTTTTCAATGGGTTCGCCAATAAGGTCGCCCATTATTTTGCTGGGGTAAATGGTATGCGCCTTGTTCCATGTAACAACGCAGATGGTGTTGAAATTGAGGCTGTCGCAAAGGTCAACGGCAGCTTGCACATTTTCTTTTGAGTAAAGGGCATTGCTTGCCACATTGGTAAGCCACACCCCACGGATTCCGGTTTTTACATCTGAGCTTGCTAAGGTATCGGTTTGGGCAGTTGTAGCCACTTGCTGCGATGGTTTGGCACACGACATTAGGAAAACAATGAGTGCCATAATGGGAAAAATGCTAAAAATTTTCATTTTATTGAACGATTAGTTTGCTGATTGTTAATTAATTTCAAATCAACATTATTACACAATCGTACAAGATTTCCCCTATCAAACGAGTGGTTTTATTTCGGTAGTTGCGTGCTTATTGTTTATACTGCAAGCAGTTGCAAATACAGTTGCAAAAACCGCAACTACCGAAAATTGAATCACATATTGCACATTCAATTTGCCATGTTTTATGCTTTTTTATTTTTCATCAAATTTCGTTGATATTTCGATTGTGCAATGTCAATAATAATGATAATTACCAATACAAAGTAAAATGTGGTTTTACTCATTGCAACTATTTCATTATCAAATAATTTTAAATGAGAAAGATGCCCTGCCTCCGAAACCAACATAATTCCAATGACAAAAAGGATGAACAAACCAAGTACTTCAAATTTTTTGTTTTTATGCAAAAAATTCGACACTTTATCCGAAAGCCACATCATTAAAAGTCCACTTACAATGATTGAAATTATCATGGCTAAAATATCTTTTGTTAAAGCCATAGCTCCCAAAATGGAATCGAACGAAAAAACCAAATTCATAATAACTATCATTGTGATAACTGATGTGAGTGATGCGTTCTTTTTTGCGTCACTGGTTGGATTGTTTTCAAACGACATCATGTGCCAAATTTCTTTTATCGCTGTATAAATAATAAATGCCCCCCCTACAAACACAATAAGGGCATGAAAATTAAACTGACCTTCTACTATTGATGTAAAATTTAGTTCGAAAAGAGGGTCTGCAAAATGATCTACCAACGAAACTATCAGAAAAAGCAAGCCAATTCGAAGAACGATGGCAATGCCTATACCTACCTTTCGAACAAAATTTTGCTTTTCAAGAGGTGCTTTATTTGCCTCCAACGAAATGTAGAGAAGATTATCTATGCCGAGAACAGCCTGTAAAACTATCAGCATGAACAATGTAAAAATGTATTCTAAAATCATAATCGGATTGTGTTAAGTTTTTAAATCGGATTTTTGCAAATGTACAAAAAGTAGTTCAAAAAGTCAAATCAGAAAAACGTTCGGAGTATTACTAACTGAAAACGCTACTGCTTCGCAATATCGAAAAAAAAAGCTGCCCTTTTGCGGGCAGCTTTTTATATGCTCATCTAACTTGTTTATTCAGTCAGAATCATTTTGTTGACAATTTGTCCTTTCGATGTATTCATTTTCAGGAAGTAAACTCCTGCCTCAATGTCTATTGCGTTCCATTCCAATTGGAATGTTCCGGCACTGTAATGGCTATTTGCAAGGGTAGCTACTTTTTTGCCCGCCACATCGAATACCGATATTTCTACATTTGTAGGTTCTGAAATGGCAAACTGAATTTGAGTGTTGGCACTAAACGGGTTGGGGTAGTTGCTCAAAGTGGCAAAACCCAACATCTGCTCGCTGATAGCTGTTGCTTCTTCAATTACAATGTCTTGGCATGACGTATTTTCGGTGCTCGAAATTGGGTCGGAAACCGTCATACAAACGGTGTAAGTACCCGGAGTATCGAAATTGAACGTAGGCGATACAGAGGTAGTATCCACCACATTACCATTTATTTTCCACACCACTTTTGCAGGGTCGCCAAAGGCAGCACCCGCCATATCTACGGGATATCCGGTGGCTTTGTTTTCCGATTTATTTACTTGATACACAAATCCGGCTTGGATTCCGGTTTGCTTGCTTGCAACTTTTATCATTTTGGCTGTCCAGTCTTTGCACAAAGTGGTAGTGTTGGCAATGCTTAGTTTTGCAATATAGATTCCGGTATCGGCTAACTGAAATTCGGTATTTTGCAATTTTTCTGTCCACACTTCGCTTCGTTTGCTGTCGAAAATATTCCATGTCCATACATTGGGCACACCCAACGATTTATCGAAACAAACCACTTCTTTTGTCAGAGTATCAAGAGTATAGATGAAATCGGCTTTGCACAAATTGGCAATTTCGGCTTCGGTTCCCACTTTCACTTCTTTACAGGTAATGTTGCTGATGTTGCTTGGATTGGCAACCACCAAACAAACTTTGTAAATACCCGCTTTGGCAAACGTATGACTTGGGTTTTGTTCCTGAACCACTGGAGTTTCGTCGTGGAAATTCCATACCCACTTATTTACCGAACCTGTTGATTTGTCGAAAAACTTAACTGTTTTGTTATCAATCTGATAATCAAATTCAGCCTCCGTGTCTTTGCCCTCGCTGCTCACCAATATAACTTGCGAATATTTGTCCATACAGCCTGTTGCAGAATTGTAGGTACTGAGTGTAACAGTGAAGTAACCTGCTGATGAATAGCGATGTACCGGATTTGGAACGGTTGATGACTGACCATCGCCAAAATCCCAAAGCAGTTGAGTTTGATGTCCAATAGTTTGGTTTTTGAAACGAACATTGTTTTTATCTCCTTCCACAATTGCCTCAAAAAATGCGCTACAGCTCACTTCTCCCACCTGAATTGGAATTGTTTTCTTATCCACGCAACTGCCTGTGGCATTGCTCACTATGAGTGTTACAAAATACAAACCGGCTTCTTTGTAGGTATAAAGCGGATTTGCCTCCATAGATTGATTGCCATCGCCAAAGAGCCAGAAGAATTTTTCGCCTTTCGATTTGTTATCGAACTGAACGCTTGTATTGCCACTGTTGATAATAAATTCAAAATTTGCGAAACAAGGAGCTTCACCCACCTGAATTGGATACAACTGATAATCAACACACTGGTTTTGAACATTGATGGCAGCCATAGCTACGTGATACATTCCACCTTTTGTGTAGGTGTAGGTAGGATTTTGTTCCATTGATGTTTTACCATCGCCAAAACTCCAGAACCACTTGTTGGGTTCTCCGGTAGAGATGTCGGTAAATGTAACCTTGCGGCTTGCATTATCTATAAAATACTGATAATCGGCGTGAATGCTACATGTATCGGCAACCACAATTCTGCGACAAACCTGCGATTTTGTATTCGATGCACGGTCGTAAGCTATCAAACATACTTCATATACACCAGCCTTTTCGTATTGGTGTTCAATATTGCCCTTTGTTTCCACTTCTTTGAACTTACCATCGCCAAATGTCCAATACCAACGACTTGCATCGCCTTCGGTAAGGTCGGTAAGCACAATTTTGCGTATTTTTGCGTCAACAAAATGCGAAAATTCGGCTCTGATAACTTTTGCGTCAGTGGTGGTTTTCACTACCACTTCTTCGCAATAGCGGGCGTTGGTGTTGGTGAGGTTGTCGTGAATATTTAAACAAACGTTGATAGTTCCCGATGTTTCGAAGGTATAAACCGGATTCTTATCGGTAGAGAAGATTCCGTTGCCAAATTCCCAATACCATTTTCCAATTTGTCCTACCGATTTATCGAAAAATGCAATCTGTTTGCTATTTGGCTCGATGATGTACGTAAACAAAGCCTGACTCTGTGCCAATCCAGCTTTGGGAAGAATAATTACTTCGCGACAGGCACGGAAAAATAGGTTCTTTTCTTTGTTGAAAGCAGTGAGGCAAACCACATATTTACCCGCTTTGGTGTATTTGTGGCGTGGGTTGGCGGTTGTGTCCACCGTTCCATCGCCCAATTCCCAATACCAACGGCTCATTTGTCCCATCGAAATATCGCGGAAGAAAACCGTATCGGTTTCATTGTGAATAAAATACGAGAAGTCGGCATTTACCACCTCGTTTGTAGTATTGGTATTGAACATCACCTCGCCCAGCTTCTCAGCCATACATTGAGTTGTACTGTTGCGAACTTTGAGACGAACTTTGTACACACCTGCCTGAGGATACGTGAGTTTTACTTCTTTTCCTGATAAGATTTTACCGGCTCCCACTTCCCACAACCATTGGTCAACACCTTGCGACTTATCGGTGAGTGTAACTTCTTGGCTTACAGGGTCAATGGTATAATCAAAATTGGCTTCGCACGACTTGTTGTCGCCGCCCACCTGAATTTCTACACATTTTTGAGCGTTGATTTTCAGCGTATCGTTGAATACATTGAGGCACACTTTGTAGTACCCTTCGCGTGGGAAAATATGAACCGGACTTGGTATGGTGTCCATAGTTCCATCGCCAAACGACCACGACCAACGGCGGGTATTATTGGACGACATATTTTTGAACGCAATGGTATTTGCTGCTTGAGTACGGTCAATATAAAATGCAAAATCGGCTTTGATGTCTTCGCCCAGTGGATTGTTTATTTCTACTTCGCGGCAGAATTTATCCATAATATTGAGCGTTTTGTTGTACGCCACAAGGCACACATTGTAAAAGCCCGATTTTTGGAAAATCATTTCTGTATTGGCAGTATTTGCCAAGCGTCCGTTGGAGAAATCCCAATAATAGCCTTCGTAGTTTCCGCTTGATGTGTTGGTAAATACTGCTTTTGTAGCATTTCCTTCCAATGTAAGCTGATAGGTAAATTCTGCTTTGGGGCGATTGGTTTCGTTTCCAAACATAACTCTTTCGCATTTTTTTGCCAAACAGCCACTTTCCTTGTGCATCATGGTAACACATACTTCATGGATTCCTCCGTTGGCAAAGCTATGATTCTGCCCCGATGAACCATCAATTCCGTGTCCGTCATCGAATGTGTAACGACTTACTAAACCTTCGGGTGGATTCTTTGTAATCTTGAGCATATTGCCTTCTACCACAAAATCAACCGTTTGAATTTCTACTTTGTTGTTCATCACCATTACTTCGTCGGTTGCGCGGCAGCGGTCGTTTTCAATCGTCCAACGGAAAATATTTGCTCCGGGTTTGAGGTTCAATACTTTAGTACGATAAAATTCTTTGTTCAAAAATTCACCATTTCCTACCACTACTTCCCACATACCTTTCATGGTTTGGTAAGGCATATTTCCGGTGAGTACCACTTCGCTTTCGCACACTTGAATATCTTCTCCGGCTAAAGCTCTCAATCGCTGATTGTTAATGAGCACATCATCCGAAATTGAGTTTCCGGTATTGTCTGTTATCACCCAAGCCAAGCGATTTCTGCCTTCGGCTAAGTTGAGTACAGATGTGTTGGGGTTGGTGGCATCGCTAATTACACCACTACCTTCGAGCACAATCCAACGACCTGTTCCAGAGGTTGGAATATTGGCAGACATACGGGTATTGGGTTCACAAATTACTTGATTCATCCCTGCACTTACAGCCGAAGTTATTCTGTTGATAATCAGCTCATCGGCAGCCGAGCAGTCGTTGTTGCGAACCACCCAACGCAGCAAATTAGGACCTATACCCACATCGGTAACTTCTGTATTTGGCAGTGTAGCATTTGCAAGTGTGGCATTTCCCACCAGCACTTCCCAACGTCCCACACCCATAGTTGGAACATTTGCCGAAAGTGTGGTAGAGGCAGTAGTAATGGTGCGGTCTATTCCCGCATTTGGAATTGAAGGCGCAATGTTATATACTTCAAAAATGGCTTCGTCAACGCATTTTCCTTCGGAGGTAACTCTCCATTTGAACGAATTTTTGCCTGCCATCAGTTTATCTACCACCGTAGTACTCATGGTAGCATCGTAAATGGTAGGATTACCTTCCATAGCTATCCATTCGCCGCGCGCAAACATTGGCATTTTTGCCATCAGTGTAACGCGGTTTTCGCACACCTTCACCGGCGAACCTACCTCTGCTTTTATTTTGGCATTTATTATCGAAACTACATCTTCAGCCATGCAGCCAGCTTTTGAAACCATCCATTTAAAGGTATTGGGTCCGAAACCTAACTTAACCTGAGTATTGGCACTGCTTGGCGTAACTATTACAGCGTTTCCAGCATCTACGCGCCATTGTCCTACGGCATTTGCAGGTAATATTGCCGAAAGCATTGCATTTTCCTCGCACACTACTCTGTCTATTCCGGCATCGGCAATCACCTGAGTGTAATAAATAGTAAGAATTTCGGAACGCGAACACGTACCATTGTAAACCGTCCAACGTAGTTGATTGCTACCGTCTTTCAGATTGCGAACCACAGTTGATGCCATCGAATTATTTTCGAATTCGAGTCCGGCGGTAATGGCTTGCCATCTACCAAAACCGGCATCGGGTATGTTGGCAGCGAGCATTGCCTTTGGATAACATACTTCTACTGATTTGCCCGGATACACTTCTTTGGGAGAGTTGTTAATAATTACCACTCGGTCGTTGGCAGTGCAGCCCATGTTTTCAACTGTCCAACGGAAAACATTTACCCCCGCTCCTAAGTTCGAAACAACTGAATTATGAGCTGTTTGGTTATAAAATGTACCTGCTCCTTGTTCTACAGTCCATTTTCCAAGTCCTTGAGTTGGATTTTGAGCATTTAAGGTGGTTGATTTTTCGCACACCTCTTGTTTTGCACCCGCCAAAGTGGTAATGCTATTATTCACTACCACAACCACCTGCGACTGAACACAATTTCCTTTTTCAATTATCCATTTGAAGGTATTTTCGCCCGGTGCTAAGTTTTCAACTAAAGGATTGGCAAACGATGCTCCCACAATGGTAGCTGGAGTTTGCACAGGAATCCATTTTCCAACACCCCTTAATGGGAATTCGGCATGAAGTCGAGCAGAACTTGAGCAAACTTTGATAAGCGATTCTGCTTTTGGCATCGAAGGACTATCGTTGATGATAATAATTTCGTCGGAGCCTTGACATTTACTGGTAGGTTCGGTAACTATCCAACGCAAAACGGTGCGTCCGGGTGCTAATTCCGAAATATTTGCCATTGGCGATGTCTTATCTTTCAAATATCCGTATCCTTCCAATATTTGCCATTCACCTGTTCTTCCGCCTTCGAGGGCTGTAGCGGCTAAGTTAGTGTAATTGGTACACAAACCAATTATATCGGTTCCTGCATTCACAGCCAAATCGCCAATGCTTTTGGTGGTTACAATTACTTCGTCAATCGTAGTACAGCCACCGTTGGTGATTCTCCAAACAAAAGTAGAGCTACCAGAGGTGAGATTTGTAACCGAAGTGGCATATTCTAAATTCGAAGTAATATTACCCGCCATTCCAATTTCCTTTTTAGTCCACAAACCAATTCCTGTAACGGGTTTGCTTCCTTTAAGATTTGCCACAGTACCACAAATGGTAAAATCGGCTCCTGCATCGGCAAAGTCGTAAATAATTTTTACTTCTTGTTTTTCGGTACACCCGTTTGAGCTAACAGTAAGTAATGCAATGTTTTCGCCTTTCTGCAAGTTGGTTAAGGTAGGTTTAAGCACTTTTTCGTTGCTAAAAGTTGCCGCACCTGCCAGCATTTTCCAAAATACCGATGGAGTAGTAGAGTTGGTTGTGGCATCGAGAGTAACAGAGTTAACGCAAACATTCTGAGTGGGCAAAGGCATAATGGTGAACGAATTATTGGTAATAGCTACATCGTCGTAAGATGTGCACGTACCATTGGTAATTGTCCAGCGGAAAGTAGTTGTGCCAGCACCCATAAATTCCGCTTGCGAAATTGCACTTACATCGTTGCCTAAAGTGGCAGAACCACCTATAACAGACCATTTTCCAGTTCCTACAATGGGGTAATTGGCAGATAATACTGTTGCATCGCGACATACCATTTGGTCTTGTCCGGCATTTGCTATTGTTGGGCGATTGTTGTTGATAGTGAGCGTATCCCATGCCATGCAATTGGTGTTACTTACTGTCCATTGCAAAATGGTAATTCCGGTTTGCAAGTCGCCTACAACTGAGGTAGCCGATTTTGGGTCGGTAAACGATGCTTTTCCAGTGATAACGCTCCATACTCCAGAGTAACCTGCGGGAGGAACAGATGCACTTAAATTGATTTTATCGGCACAAGTAACTGACGAAGCTCCAGCATTTACCGTAATTTTATTGGAAGTAATTATCACATTGTCGTTTGCCGTGCAGTTTTTGTTTGTAACTGTCCATACAAAATCAGTAACACCAGCCGATAAACCCGATGCCAAAGTAAATGGTTCGTTTTTATTGCTAAAAACAACATTTCCGGCACCAGTACTCCAAACTCCCGTTCCTTGAAGGGGTTTGTAAGCCACTAAGTATATTTTATCATCGCATACCTGCTTATCTTCCATTGCTTTGGCTTGTACACCG
>JFJP01027494.1_pt1 | contig 11748 bp, 11 predicted proteins | sample 431651 | NCBI WGS metagenome assembly JFJP01 (sample SAMN02602958, study PRJNA72255) | Microbial mat metagenome, whole genome shotgun sequencing project. | biome: fresh water; feature: sink hole; material: water; isolation source: purple microbial (photo- and chemosynthetic) mats found in... | reverse complement strand
AAAAATGAGAAGGAGAGATCGAAAGAATCTGAACTCTATTTTCTTTGAAAATTGTCCAAAAACCTTCAAAAAAACTTTCATATATTTCAAAAAAAAAAAAAATCTTTAAAAAGCATGTTTTTTTTTTTCATATTTTAAGCGGATTTTTTTTCCAAAAACCCACTAGAACACCCTTCTTCCTCCACAAACCCTCTTTTCTTAAATTTCTTTCTTATTTTAGTTTTCTTCTAATAAATCCGATAAATCCAAATTATAAATAAAATGAACCAATCAGATTCCAGTAAAAAATTTTTTGAATCTGAGATTAAAAAGCTCGCTTTTCCAAATTTTTATAATTTTTTTCCTGGCATTAAACCAATTAATACGTTGAATAATACCCAAAAATCTATTTTTATAAATGAACATCGAGGTTTTTCTTTATTTTTCTTTAAACCCCCGCCAAAAAAATGGGATGTTTATAGCCTATTTTCGAGTCTATCAAGCCTTTAAATCAAATGGACCTTCCCAGCCAGATCGAGTCTATAAATGCCTCCCAATCCTCCTTCACGATAGCCTTGACTTCTCAGCAAATCGGGGTTCTTCAGTCTTTGCTTCCCAAAGGTTTCTCCTTGATAAAAAACCAAGAAATCTCAAAGAAAACCAGTTCTTCTCTTTCAAACAAAAAGATACACTTAAACGTATTTGCGATTTTTTTTCAAAAAACCCCCTAATTTATTCAATAAAATAGGACGGAAATTCAAGGAAAATTGAGAAAAAAACAAATAATCCTTTGAATACCAGCCAAAATGACGATAAAAATTCAAATTCGAATTTATCGATACCTTCATTGCAAAATACTGCAAATGCGAATCGTTCTTTGCGACAAAAGAGCTCAAAAATCAATTATGATAGGAAATACGCTGAGATGGAGACCTCGCCCATCACCTCCTCCATGAAAAACCTGAAGGTTTCTAACGAGAATCTTCGTAAAGTTTACAAGATTCTCTTAATATTGAAGAAAAATATTAATGCTGAGCCTTTTCTGAAGCCTGTTGACCCTATAGCTTTGAATATCCCTGATTATTTCACTATAATCAAAGAGCCAATGGATTTAGGCACAATAGAGAAGAATATGATGAATAACTCTTATAAAACCCATTCTGAATTCGCATCAGATGTGCGAAAAATCTGGAATAATTCTTTCCTTTATAACGCAAAAGGCTCAGTGGTTTATCACATGACCTGCGAAATGAGCAATTTATTCGAGAAATTATACAAGGATGTTGAGAAAAAGGCTTCACATGATAATATTAATGAATTACAGAAGAAAATCGACCAGTTATCAAAGGAATTAAACACTCTTTATTCAGGAGGACCATCTAAAGGGTCTAAACAAAGCTCTAGTCTGAAAAGCAATAATTACTCGTTTAAATCAGGTGATAAAAACAATGCAAATCATATAAATATGGATAAACCGATGACTTTGAACGAAAAGAAGAATTTAGGACAAAATATCAGGAAATTACCACCAGAATACTTAAGAGGAGTGTGGGAGATTGTGTGTGAAGGAACGAACCTCGCACAGGATAAAGAAGAACTTGAGTTCGATATCGAGACTTTGCCTGTTAGAAAGGTCAGAGAGCTAGAAAGATATGTGAAGACGAAGCTAAAGATCGTTGCGAAGGCGAATATTAGGAAAACGAAGAAAAATGAAGGGAAAAAAGAAGATTTCAATGAAATCGTAAAGAAATTTGAGATTTATTGAGGTTTATTTGGGTTTTTAGGGTGGAAAAATTAAAGAAAATAGTGGTAATGGCAGTGATTTGAATAAATTTGAAGTGAAAAGCAATGAAAGTCTGGGGAAAATTGGAGAAAATGAGATAAATTATAATGAAGGACTTAATAATAGTACTAATGATAAAAATTTGGAGGCTGGTCAGGAACAAGAGGTGAATAAGAGCAGTGATTCTTCCTTTATTACTGGTAAATATTTGGGAGTTATTGGAGGTTATATTGTATAAATAGATTCAAGCGAGGATAGTGGACAAGAGAGTTTGGAAGGGGTTATGTAAATTATGAGTTATTTGATTTTTTCTTTAAAAATGACGTATTAGCTATTTTTTTTTAAAGAAAAAAAAAATTTTGATATTTTTTACATTTTTTTTTGAAAAAAGTGCAGTTCAAATGAAACGAATTTTAAAACGATAAACAAAAATAACAGCTAGTGTTTTAAACAGCTAGCGTTTTCTTGTGAATTTAAATAATATAGTTTCTCTGCTAATTTATTCCTTTAACTTTTAAAAATGAGAAAATCCTTCCTGTTTTTCGTTTACATCTTCCTTTTGCTTTCATTGATAGTCGCCAAATCCAGCAAAAACTTAAAAAAAACACACAAAAATAAATGTTTATCCAATTGCAAAACTCCAGTATACCTTATTTCGAGAAGTACCGGTTTAACTCTTGACATCAATAATGATTCCGAAGAAGCAGTCCTTATTTTCTTTCTTTACACCTTCATAAAATTTATCCTTTAGGAAGCTTATAAACATTATAGTTATGTGGCCTTAACGAATAAATATCACACATGGTGCATAAGAGATGACCTCAGGATACAAAGCAATGAAAACAACTTCATATTGACTTATCATGGAACTGTTAAATGTGGGGCTTTAGTGAACTCCTGTCAATGGCAGGCAACAATTATGACACATCCTGAAGGACAGTTTCCAAACCAACAGATTTGGGAAATAACTGAGGAGAAAACTGGGTTTACAAGCTTTAAAGAAACTTTAACTGTTAGAGGTGGTGCAAAGCAAAATCAGGGATGGTTGGTTGCCAAAGAAAAGGAGGTTGCTTTGAAAATAACGAATGCGGATGATGTTGATTCGCAGTGGATTGTGCAAACTGCTCCGGAATGCGTATGAGAGATTGAATTATTTATTTATTTTTCATTGATTTAATTTTTCTAAAAACTCTAAAATTTTTTTTTTTTTTTGTCAAACTTAAATTTTTTTATTTTTATTTTTGTTTTATGCCTCAAAAAAATATTTTGATTAAATAACCTTAGAAATTCACTAAATATTAAAATCATTTATGGATTTAATTTTAAAAAAGATAAAAACAAAAAAAATAAAAAAAATAAGTGAAAATTACTAATGGTCTCATTTTTATTTCAAAGAGAGAAATAAATTGTTAAATTATTTTTATTTTTTTAATATTATGAGTAGTAATTAAGTTTTAAGAATATTAATAATTAAGTTTGTTACCTACTTCCAATAACTTTAAAAATGAGAAAATTCTTCCCATTTTTTGTTTCCATCTTCCTTTTTATTTACTTATTAGTCGCCAAATCGAGCCAAAAATTAAAAAAAACCAACAAAAACAAATGTTTTTCCAATTGCAAAACCCCAGTATACCTTATTTCCAGAAGCACTGGCTTAACTCTAGATATCAATAATGATTCCGAAGAAGCAGTCCTATTTTCTTTCTAACTTTTTTTAAAAAAAATTATAGGAAGCTTATAAAAATTACAGTTATGTGGCCTTAACAAATAAATATCACACATGGTGCATAAGAGATGACCTCCGGATACAAAGCAATGAAAACAGCTTCATATTGACTTATCATGGAACTGTTAAATGTGGGGAGTCAGTGAAGTCATGCGAATGGCAGGCTACTCTAATGACCCATCCTGAAGGGCAGTTTCCATATCTACAGGTTTGGCAAATAAATGAGGAGAAAATTGGGTTTACAAGCTTTAAAGAGACCATGAATGTGAAAGGTGTCAGCAAGCAGAAACAAGGGTGGTTGGTTGCAAAAGATAGGGAGGTTGGTTTGAAAATTACTAATGCAGATGATGTTGATTCTCAGTGGATTGTGTTTGCTACGCTGGAATGCCAATGAGAAATTGATAAGTTTAAATTTATTTATTTTTAATTAATCTATTTGCTTTTTCTAAAAACTTTAAAAATAATTTTTAAAAAACGAAAAATTAATATTTTTCGGAATTTGAAAATTATATTTTTCGTGATTTGGCTTTCTGTTAATATTTAAATATAAATGAAGGAATATTTGAGGAACAAATGTCGAAAGAAAAAGAAAAAGCAATTTAAATTATAATTTCTTACGAGAGTTTATGGATAGCTTTATTTCTTAAATAGATCCTTTTCCTAAAATTAAAGATTTGGAAATCTTCTTAAATTAAATGCGAAATCCCTTTCATATTATGAGTTGTTAGAAAATGTAAGGCAAATCTCATATACCAATCAAATTATATTCCTTTAACATTTGATAGCCATTCCTTCCACTCTCCATTTCTAACAGAATCGAATTAGTCTTCTTTGCATTTGGATCTTTAAATTTTCTATGAATCAGTCTCTTTGAACATTATTTTAAGGGAGTCTTAATTGGATTGATAAATTTTGATCTTTTAATTTTTTAAATTCTAACAATTTTTTTATTTTTATTTGTAATTATATTGAATTAAAAAAAATTCAATTGATTTGATTTATAAATTTATGTGAGTTATGAATGGCTCCGTTTTTATGACTGAAACTCCCTGAATCTCTATTCAACTTTGAAGGAGAATTCAATAACTCTTTTCCTCATTCTCATTGAAATTAGGATCTAAAGAATTTTGATTTCTTTTAAGCCTGATTTTAAATTTTTAGTGGTCCGTCTTTTTGTTTTACTAAAAACTGTTATTAGAAATAAAGTTTACTTTGATCATTAAACATCCCATCTTTATTTTTTTTTTTCTAAAAAAAAATGAATGAATTATAATAATGTTAAATAAAAATAAATAAACAATATGATATGATTCATACTTAAATTTCATCAATATTTGCATTGTTTATCGATTTGATTTTCTTCAAGAAGAAACTAATTTATTCTATATTGTTTTATGATCCTCATTATTTGCTTTTAGTTTTGAAGACTCTTCTTCGATTTGAAAGATCTTCAGAAAAGCTTTGAATCTCTTCATGTATAGTCAAATTTTCTGATTAAACTGTGAGTTCCATAAGAGCTTTCCTATTATCCTTCCTTTGTCCGAGAGAAAAAAAAAGACAAGAAAATTAAAACAAAAAACTTCATTTGTTTTATTGAGAAATTAAAAAAATAATACAAAAGCAAAAGAAAATTCTTAGTTTTATGCTATTTTTTAAAACTTATAAGAAGAAAAAATGGAAATTTCGATTAAAAAATGAATCGATTCATTCTAAAATTCTGTTTATTTTATGTGTTTTTTTGGTTCAGTTTCTTCATTAATTTTTAAGACTGTTTAAAATATTTTTTCCCTCTCTATTTTTTCTTTTTTAAAGCATATAAGTCCTCATAAATGGTTCTTGTTGGTTTTTTTCTTGAAAGCAAAGTTTGATCGTAATATATAGGCTGTGATTTTTTAAATCGTCGCCTATAAAATTTCAAGAAACAAATGAATATTTTATATATTTAAAAGAGATTGAATAAACTGTTCTAGGAAAATATAGCCGACGACTCCAATGAAAGCAATGTTCCACCATCCAAATCTTTTGATTCTGCTGTTTGCGAAACGTAAAGCATTGGAAGTTTTTTCCTTATAGGCAAAAAATTTATTTAATTGTTCTGTCATTTTTTGTGAAGAAAAATTGAAAAATATTTTTATTTATAATAAATTTTTGTTTTGATTTTTTTTTTGTTATTTTTTAATATATTCAACAATATGAGAAAAAATGAAATTTCCTGTTTTTTTTCAGTTTTCAAAGTCATTATTTACCCAATAAGTTTATTTATAACTATTTGCTTTTTGCAAAAAAGCTGTCAATTTATCTTCAGCAGGCATTCCAACAAATCCTGTATAATAAAATAAAAAGATTTAAGACTCTATTAACATTTCTTAATTCTTACTGTCAACAATCTTGCCATCTTGCAAAAGAACTACTGTAGGCACAGCTTGGACCTTAAAGGAAATAATTCATATAAATAATTTCATTGAGATTTCTGATTGTTTTTTTAGGATATTTACTTGGTAGCTTTCTGCAATATCTGGGAATTCATCAATATTTATGTAGAGTAAGTTCCATTTTTGTTCTGAAGAGGCAGCTTTTTGTTTTAAAATTGGGTAAAGTTTTTTGCAAGGGCCACACCAACTTTAGATATTTTGCATTGAGATTTATATTGATTATTTTATATAATAACAATAAGATATTTACGTTGCATGGAAATCTAAGATCAATGAGCCTCGATGAGCAGCTATTTGGCTGAAATTATCGTTAAACTTCAATTCATGAATCTTTTGAAAAGAAAATTGATACAAAAATAAAAGAAAAAATAAAGAACCTTCTCTATTTTTTTTTCATTGATTGTGGAGAATCTCTATAAACAAATAAAATTTTAAGGAAAATTCCGGGGTTTTGTGAACTTGCATAGCGAAATTGACGAATGCTTTATTCGGTGTTTGAAGGAAAGGAGTCTTTTTTTTCAATAGGACAGAAACAATTTCTTTGGAAACTCTGAACATTTTCATTGTAATAAAAAAATAGTGTCTTTTAATTTTTATTTTTTTTTTATAAATTTTCCAAGTTTTTTAATTCATGAATTTTTTAAAAAAATAGTGCTAAGCTGTGTTTTCAATTTTATGGAAGAATTAAAGATCCAAATGCAAAAAACCTGATAGAAATGGAGATTGGCATTGCAAAATTGTAAAACCAAACTTTTTCGTTTTTTAAAGGTCAGAATTTGAACTTTTTGACGAAAATTGCCTTTTCCTTTATTTTGATGTTTGATTGCGAACCTTAGAATTTTTGAAGAAACTTTAGAATTTTCTCAATAAACTTCTTTTTTTTCTTTATTTTTTGTTAGGTTTATGCTTTATTTTATATATTGGTAATTTTAAGTTTTGAGGTAAGAGAAAATAAAATTCTCGATTTTAATACGATTTCTGATAGAAAAAGGATTATTGAAATGAAATTAAAAAATAAGGAAAGGAAATTGAAAATTACTCAAGGAAAAAAATGATTAAATTTAAAAAAAATAAAGATTTTTGATTATTACGAAACAAAACATTTTTAGTTTTAAAATTGAATTTTTTCAATTTTTATTTAGGTTTTTCATTTATTTTTTGTAACTATTAAGCAAAAACCCTCAATAAACTTTAATGATTCCATGATTCTTCTAATATTCACAAAATTATTAATTAAGAAAAATAAGGTAATTAAACCTAAATCAAGTAAATCTTCGTCTTTTTGCAATTTTGTCGCTCTATTTCCACAGTAAAAACCATTAAATTTCCCAAATTAAAATTTAAAATCATACTTTTTTTTAGCTTCTACTTTGATTTCTTCTTTGGGTTTTTGTTCAATATTCTTGACATTATTATCATTTTTAACAGTTTCAGAGGTTTGAAAGTAATTTTGATAATCCACAGGAGTCTCTTTTTCATGATTCTGAACAATATCTTCAAGATTATCTTCTTGTTTCTGTATGTCTTTCTCTTGTTTTTCTTTTTCTTCTTCATTTTTATTAATTTGATCAGAATTCTTTGGTTTATCTGATAAATAATTAAAAGCTGAAATCATTCCCTTTTTTAAATTTATCCATCTATTTTCTTTTTATTAGAAATAATTTTACATTTTTAAAGGATTGATATCCTTTTTTAGCTATTGTAACGCTTTCTATTGTTATTTCTTTTGATTTATGGGCTATCTTATCCCCTAATATTTTCACATCTTCTTTGATTATCGGGTTTTTGAACTTATTCTTCATTTTCTCCATTACCTATCTTGTGAAATTTTATACACAAACAAAACAAAAAAAGCTTTATTTTACTTGTTTTGTCTCTAAAGCAGTTTTCTCATAGGTTTCTTCCATAAAATCCTTGATATCTTTCATATAATTTTTCTTATTTTTTCTATTAAAAAGGTTGGAAATATTAATTAATATTAATTTTTAACTCTTTGTTTTCATTTGTATTAGAGTTATTTCCTCCTTCAATTCTCTCTTCTTTTGGCTTGCTCACGAAATTGGGGTTTGAATAATTCAAAAGCATAAAGGCTTCTTCTCCTGAAGGAGGATCTGGTAAAGGCTGATTTTCAACCATGGATTTAAGCTTTAATATAATATAATAACAAAAATTTATGGGGTTTTATTTACTCTATCTCTATAATATTGTCCTGCCTTCGTCTTATATTTGAAATCAAGTGGGGAAGTTTCAGGAAAATTCAAGCTTTTAAAATAGTCCTTTAGGTTCTTATTCCCACCTAAAACCATGAAAGAGAGCTGTTTTTCACTCCTTATTTTTTTTATTTTCACATTAAATCGTTTTTATTGGGAAATTTTACCATGAATCCATTTTAGTTGATCGAACAAAACTTGCATGAACACCTAAACCTCTATGCAGTCCTGAACAATTCAAACAAAGAAAGACCCCATTTGTAACCGAAGCCCATGTAGCTTGTGGAGCCCCTTATATATGGAGGATGATTTATAGTTTTTTTAATTAATTAGAAGCGTAATCAGGTTTTATTTTTTTTACCACATTCAAAACAGAGTTTATTTTCGGGGGTTTTGCAAACGGTTTGGAAAACGATTTCAGCGTTTGTAAGAGAAGTGTTCATATTTCTTGGGGTTTCGATAAAATATTAGATTTTTATTAAAATTCTGTTTTTAATTAATATTTTTTTAAAATTCCGAAACATCAGAAATTTTTTTCTGCAAATTCAAGCAAATTGCGAAATTTTTACTTGATTAAAAAAATGAAATTCTGAAAATTTTTCATTTATAAATTATTTATGTTTATTTGAATTTTTTTTCAAAATGAATAAAACTTCCAACGACGATACAAATTCCAAACCGCCAGTTTTTATCAAAAAACCCTTCACAATCCCCTCAACAAACTCAACCAATTCCTATGATTCCTGGTTTGAAAATCCCAATAAACCTTCCGAAGAAAATAAAAAAGAAAACAATGAATGGAATATTGATTATAATATGGGAACAATAAAGAACGATCCCAACCCATTTTCCAAGAAAAAGCCAATAGAAATGGCATCGAAACCTATTGATCAAAACCCAAAGAATCTGACAACATCAATACAATCGCGAAATGATGAACAATATAAGAAAAACATAGATTTTTTTATGGGCAAGGATGAGGAAATCGATCAAATAAATAGGTTGGAGGATACATATGTGAACAATAAAGAATATTTATATGAAAATGAGGTCGAAGATAATAATTTTTTTTTTAAAAATAATAAGGAAGCTAATGGAAATAATAATGAATTTCTTATTTATGAGGAAAAGCCTTTGCCAGAGATAAAGCAAGAGAACCTGAATGTGGGAAGCAGAGAAACTCTGAGTCTTGTGGAGAGTGATAATGAATTGGAAAAGGAAAATTTTGAGGTCAAAGACAGCGTTTTCAAGGTTTATCAAAAGAAAGAAAATAAGAAAATAGAAGAAAATAATGAAGATTTTTTGAAATTTGAAAAAAATAATGAATTTTATGAAGAAATTGATTTGAATCAAATGGTCGAACCGCTGCCGAAAAAAGTGAAAAAAGAAGACAGTTTCTATGAGTCGAAATTTAATATCAACAGTTTCCCTATGTTCAATTTCAATTACGGCTGGACTCTTTTGCAAACTACCAAAAGTCGAAGTGTTTTACTTTCGATAGAAACAGGAGAAAATCGCATAGTTCAAGCTATAAAAGAATTCCAAGGTCCTATCAAAATCGAAAAAAACACCACTTCTATCACTCATACATATAATAAGCTATTTGCATTTATCAATAAAGCTTTGAATACTTCTTTTGATAACAAAAATCTCGAGAATATTTCAAAGACTTTCGCATGGACGATTCTAAATGAAATTCTGTTAAATAAAAAAATATCGGTTTTCGAACTAGTTTCTTCAATAAAATTCAAAGAATCTCTTATTTCTTTTATTGAATCCCATTTTTTCTCTGTGTATCATAAAAACATGAATCTTGAAGAGTTCATAAATGAGACTAATTATTTGATAAATCTAATACATCTCTCAGAGAATCAATATGAAGATCTCATTGAAGATAACCAATGGGAAACGATTTTCTTTGCGAAATTGTTCTTATCAAGCCAAAAAACTCAGGAATTGGCTAAAGATGTGAAAGAAATTCTGATAAATTATATTGAAAGAACCTACAAGAAATTCTATCCCATGTATATTTATACATTGCTAAAACTCGGGAAAACAGATAAACTTTATGAAGAAAACTCACAATTTAGCGAAAACCCTATGCTATATTTGTGGTTTTTATTGAAACTATCAGAACAATTCGAAGAGAAAATGTGGTCAAACATGCTTCAGATCCTGTTTTATCAACTGAATGACAAGAAAAAAGATACTTTTCTTCAGTTTAGCTTATTGGTCATGTGTTTGGGGTTTGATAACGAGAATATGCCTTTGCTTCTTCAACAGAATAATCATGTTAATATGGTCGAGATGTTTGAGACATTTTTCTTCTTAGCAAATAATTTATCGAATTTCCAATATGATAACACGAAATTCTTGTATAAGAACCTATTTCCAGCATTCATAATACATGCTTATAATCTATTGGAAAATGGATTTCATGAAAGGGCAATTGATTATGTGAATTTGGTTGAAAGTTCCAGAAATTTCTTCTTTGGATTAGAGACGAATAAGTGCTTTATGATGAATTTGAGGGAAATCAAACAAAGATTGATCGCCAATGTTGATATTTTGTATTCAAAAGATAAAAATGGCTTGTTTTTGGTAATTGATAATGAAAAAGAACATAGGAAATCAAGATCTACAGATGATTTACAAGAGAATTTATTGACGAATCAGAGCAATGAGAACGATTTCTCGACGAATTTGAAAAGAAATTTCTATAATTATTTCAATTCGGCACTTGGTATGATAAAGACCCCACTGAATGAAATGGCAAAAGGAATGAATTCAGATAAGACCGAAAAGAATAAAGATTTCTATTATGATAATAATCTCAAAACCTGGGTTTTGAACGGGGTTCCTGCAGCACAAGAAGAAGATGAAAATGTGAAAAAAAGTAAAGAGAAAGAGAAAGAGAAAAAAATAGAATATGTCCCTCCTCCTATGATGATAAAAAGTTATTTTTTTATTTAAAATTGGGTTTTTTAGTAAAAATTGAGGTTTTATTAAATTGGGGTTTTTTTATTGAGGTTTTTTTATTGGGGTTTTTTTTTGGAAGAAAAAGAAGAAAACAATGAAAAGATTTCAAATAAAAGTGATAGTTTGAATGATGTTAAGAACAATAATTTGAGAGTGGGGAATAACCCATTTGGTAATCCTTTTGGAAAGAATAATAATGATTCGGACAATACGTCTGAAGGATCAAACTTGAAACAAAATAAGAGAGTCCTACAAAATAGATATGTTGCGAATTACAAATAAAAGAAAAACAAAAATTGATTTAATGCAAATTCATTGAAAAATTAAAATTTTCAATAAAATTTTAAGTTTTTTCTTTATTTTAAATAAATATTTTCAATTTTTTTTTTAAAAAATTAAAGAAATTAAAAAAAATAATTTTAAAAAAAAATTATTTCATTGTAAAACTTCATTTACAAAATTTTTTCCCATTTTAATTTTAAATATCAAAAATTAAAATTAAATTCTCAAATTTCAAAAATTTTTCTTTTTTTTAAAAAAATTTGCTTTAAATTTCAAAATTCAAAAAAAAACAAATTTTTTTCAAATTTCATTCCATAAAAAAATATGTTTTCAAAACAACTATTTTTTATCCCCTCC
>JFJP01012358.1_pt1 | contig 11749 bp, 8 predicted proteins | sample 431651 | NCBI WGS metagenome assembly JFJP01 (sample SAMN02602958, study PRJNA72255) | Microbial mat metagenome, whole genome shotgun sequencing project. | biome: fresh water; feature: sink hole; material: water; isolation source: purple microbial (photo- and chemosynthetic) mats found in... | reverse complement strand
CTGTTGGTCAAGGAGCCGCCGCTCTTCGACCCCGAATTTATCGAGCGCGAACGCCCGCTGTGGATGGACGAAATGGTCATGCTCCACGCGCCGCTTGGAAAAGATTACTGGCGCAGTCTGGTCAAAATGACGGTGGATGAAATCATCCGCGAGCCGAACTACACGCCCGCAGACCTTGCCAAAGTAACCCGCCCCACGCTGGTTATTCAAGGCGAGACCGACCGCGTCAACGCCGAAAACAGGCACGGGCAATTCATTGCCCGCCACATCCCCGCCGCCGAGTTGTGGATTCCCAACGGCATTGGGCACAACGTCCACGACGAGATTTTGACCGAATGGCTGGGGCGCGTGTCGGATTTCCTCGCGCGGCGCGGAACAGAGGACAGCGAAAAGTTGTGCCGCCACCGTCTCGCGCGTCACCCCGATTCCCGCGTGGGAATCTTCGAACCGCGTTTGAGCGCCGAGGGCGTGTTGAGCGGCGCGGTTTTGAATTTTGAAATGCGCGACGAAGCGTTAGGCTTGGCGGCGCCCGCCGAAAATCGGTTGCAGGTTTTGCTCACGCCCCAAACGCCCTGGGCGCTGATCAACCGCCCCGTCGAAGACCTGCGCCGCAAGCCGTCCATCCTCGCGGAGCGCATCAGCCAGGCGCGCTTGAGCGAGTCGGCGCGGGTGATTGAGTCGCAGGGCGACTGGTCTTTTATCCGCCTCGAACACGACGGTTATTCGGGCTGGGTGCATACTGCGGCGCTGCACGTTTGCTCCGAAAGCGACCTCGAAAATTATCGCGCCGCATTGAACGCGATTGTCTGCGCCCCGCTTGCCGAGGCTTGGGCGGGGGAAGCGCTCGTGCAGAAGATTCCGTTTGCGGCGCGGGTTAATGTGTTGGAGACGCGCGGCGCGGATTCGCTGATTCAACTTCCCGACGGGCGCAGGTGGAAAATCCATAGGGAAGATTGGACTCCGCTCGAAGCGCACCCCGCGTCCATTGCCGACACCCTCAGCCTGATTCGGCGCTTCGTGGGCATTCCCTACCTTTGGGGCGGACGCACGCCCTACGGCTTCGACTGTTCTGGTCTGGCGGGTACGTTTTACGCCTTCATGGGTGTCAGCATCCCCCGCGACGCCGACCAGCAATTTCTTGCGGGCGAGGTGGTCGAAAAGCCCGCGGCAGGCGATTTGGTTTTCTTTGGCGAACCAGACGAAGACGGCGAAGTTCACATCAGCCATGTGGGAATTTCCCTCGGCGGCGATGAATTTATCCACGCCAATGGCTTCGACTGGGGCGTGTCCATCAGTACCTTCGACCCCAACGGCAGGCAGTACCGCAGATGGCTGCATGAAAATTATCAAGGCACAAGGAGATTTCGATGAAACTTTCTGTTCACCCCATGACCCTGAATTTGCGCACGACCTTCCGCGTTTCGCACGGCGCAAGCGACCAGCGTCACAATGTTTTGGTAAAACTTGAACATGACGGGCTGGTTGGCTACGGCGAGGCGGCTGCGGTCTTTTATTACGGCGACACGCAGGAAAGCCTTTCTGCCTACCTCAACAGCCTGCCGCCCTTGGGCGACGACCCCTTTGCGCTGGAGGATATTCTCAACCGCCTGCCGCCTGGGGCGCCCGCCGCCCGCGCTGCGGTGGATATTGCCCTGCACGACCTGTGGGGGAAAATGCTCGGTCAGCCGCTCTACCGTTTGTTTGGGCTGACGCCCACGCCGCTGCCGCCGACTTCTTTCACCATCGGCATCGACACGCCTGAAGTGATGGCGGCGCGGGTAAAGGAATCGAATTACCCGATCATCAAAGTCAAGTTGGATGCGGACAACCCGGAGGCGGCGGTGGCTGCCATTCGTCAGGTCAGCGCTGCCCGCTTGCGGGTGGATGCCAACGCCGCCTGGACTCCCGAACAGGCTTTGGCGTTGATTCCGCGCCTGGCGCAGTATGACCTTGAATTCATCGAACAGCCGCTTGCCCCCGGCGCGGTTGGACCCTTTGCCTGGCTGCGCGAGGAACTTCGCGCGCGCGGCGTGACCACGCCCATCTTCGCCGATGAGAGCGTCAAGACTTCCCAGTATGTCGCCGCCCACGCCGGCGCGGTGGATGGGGTGGTGGTGAAGTTGATGAAGACCGGCGGCTTGCGCGAAGCCCTGCGGACGATTCACACCGCCCGCGCCCACGGCATGAAAATCATGCTCTCCTGCATGGTCGAAAGTTCGGTGGGCGTTTCTGCCGCCGCGCATATCGCCCCGCTTTGCGACTACCTTGATCTGGATGGGCCCCTGCTGATCGCCAACGACGCTTTCAGCGGTCTGCGCTACGATGGCGCCAATTTAATCCTGTCTGACTCTCCCGGTCTTGGCGTTTCTCCGCTGGGCGGGGGGTAGGCTGTCAATTCTTTCTCGCCACCAAAATCCAATCCCACGGATAGGGTTCCCCCATCCATTCGGGCGTCTGGTCGTTTTCCATTTCCGTCTTCCAGTCGTACTCCATTTTTATGACATCGAGCGCTTCGAGGTTCATTTCATCGTGAGCCAGCAAAAGCAACTCTTCGCGTAAATAATGTTTGGTGGGTTCGGTGCCGCGGATGAAAATTCCCTGCGCGGTGAGCGGCGGCTGGAGGATGCAACTGGCGTCAACTTCGGCTTCCGCCTCGCGCGGCGATTTCCCCTCGCGCCGATACCATTCGGTCTCGCGAAAATAACTGAACAGCAGGGATTCCACCGACGGCACATTTAGAATCAGGTGTCCGCCGGGCTTCAAGCGCGAAGCCATGCCGCGCAGGAAGTTCATCCGCAGGTCGGGGTCGGGCATCAACACCGCATTGAGCGAGACCGCCACGTCCACCAGCGGCAGGCTGTCTACCGGCTGGGATAAATCTGCCTGCAAAATATGAACGTTTTTCAGTCCCTCGCAGCGCTTGCGGGCTGAGTCGAGCAATTTATCCGAAAAGTCATAGCCGTACACGGCGCGAAATTTTTCAGCAAGATAGGGGAGCATCTTGCCCGGTCCGCAGCCAAAATCTGCCACCTCCTTTTCGGGGCTGGCAAACCGCTTCACCTGTTGTCCAATCATCTTTGAACGCCCGTAGGTGAAGGCGTCGATCACGTGCTCGTCGTATTCATCCGCAAATTGATTCCAATAATTGACATCCATGTATGTATCCTTCCTGTCGATTGTTTTCTCCATCTTACATCGTGGTTTGAGAAATGACAAGTTTTCAGTGGGCGTTGCCGCAGTAATTTCTGCCAGGGCTTTTTTCATCCACAGATTTGGCAGATTGCGCAGATTGAAAAGAAAAATCTGTCAAATCTGCGTAATATGTGGATACTGATTTTTGTATCGGGAATTGCTGGCGTTGCCGCGCATGGGTCGAACATCTGCTCGAAATTAAGGTAAAATATGCGGGCTGGGGCGATGGCGGAATCGGCAGACGCAACAGACTTAAAATCTGTCGTTGGTAACAACGTGAGGGTTCGACCCCCTCTCGCCCCACAAATGCCATTGCGTAAAACCTGAGATGATTCAAAGGGCGCAATGGCTGTTTTGTCTCAAAGGCTGACCTATGTTTTTTACCAGACAGCAACTCGAAGACATCGAAGATAAGAGCCTTGCCGGTTACGGAATGCGCAGCAAGGACTCGAAGGGGCGCGCCTACCTCGATAACGAACCCGATTACCGCACTTCGTTTCAGCGCGACCGCGACCGTATTTTGCACACCACCGCCTTCCGACGGCTGGAATATAAGACCCAGGTTTTCCTCAACCTTGAAGGCGATTACTTTCGCACCCGCCTGACTCATACCCTGGAGGTTGCCCAAATTGGACGCACGCTGGCGCGGGCGTTGGGCGCAAACGAGGACCTGGTTGAGTCGATTTGTCTGGCGCATGACCTCGGTCACTCGCCCTTCGGTCATTCTGGCGAGGTGGCGCTTGCCCGCTTGATGAAGGACTTCGGCGGATTCGACCACAACAAACAATCCCTGCGGATTGTGACCGAACTCGAACAGCGCTACCCCGAATTCCCCGGCTTGAACCTGACCTGGGAAGTGCGCGAGGGTATGGTCAAGCACGAGTCGGAATATGACATCTCTGACGCGCGCGATTTCAGCCCCGAACTGCGCGGCAACCTTGAAACGCAAATTGCCAATGTGGCGGATGAACTGGCGTACACCACACATGATTTGGATGACGGCTTGCGCTCTGGCATGATCACCCCGCAGACGCTCGACGGCGTTGCCCTGTGGGAAATTCTGCGCGAGACGTATAAATGGCACAGCGCAACCTTGAGCGAAATGGAGCGTCACCGCATGATTCGCCAATTGGTCGGGCTGATGGCGACGGATATGCTTCAGGCAACCGAGGCGCGCATCAAAGAAAGCAAGGTCAAGACCGCGCTGGACATTCAAAAATTAAAGAGCAACATCATCGGCTACAGCGAAGAGATGCAGCGCCGCAACCGCGAGTTGAAAGACCTGCTCTACCGCAAACTCTACCGCCATTACCGCGTGGTGCGGATGCAGGTCAAGGCGGAGCGCGTCATTTCGGATTTGTTCAACGCCTACCGCGCCGAACCAGCCATCTTGCCCGATCACGTTCAGTTTTTTGTCGAAAAGCGCGGGCTGGAACGCACCATCTGCGACCACATTGCAGGCATGACAGACCGCTACGCCATCGAGGAACACCAGAAGTTGTTTAATCCCTTTGAAAAGCCCTGATCGGTTTTTTTGCGAGGGGGAATAGCCTTCCCCCCTCCCATTTTTCGACGCTTGGAAGTTTCGCTTCTGAACCGCAAAATTAAAACTTTTGCACTCCAATTATTGAACACCAAGAGAGGAGCAATACCCATGACCCAACCCAATTACCTGACCCCCGAAGGCGAGGCAAAACTCAAAGCCGAGTTGGAAGAGTTGAAGGGACCCAAACGCGAGGAACTTTCACAGCGCCTGCGTTCTGCCATTCAGATGGGCGACCTTTCGGAAAACGCGGATTATCACAAAGCCAAGGAAGACCAGGGTTTTCTCGAAGGCCGCATTCAGGAACTGGAGAGCATCCTGCGCAACGCCGCCATCATCGAAAAGGCGGCGGGACAGGATTATGTTTTCATCGGCGCGCATGTCACCATTCAGGAGGGCAGCGAAGAGCCTGAAACCTACCACCTGGTTGGTCCCACCGAAGCCGACCCGCGCAAGGGGAGAATTTCCTACGAGTCGCCCATCGGGCGGGCGTTGATGGATAAAAAGGTTGGCGAATTTGCAGAAGCCGACGCCCCCGGCGGGAAAATCAAGTTCAAGATTTTGAAAATCGAATAATGTGATAAAACGCAACGCCCGTCTCGATGTGAGGCGGGCGTTTTATGGTATTACTTTTGAGAATCTATCACAACCGCGAAGATTTTTACCACGGAGCACACAGAGTTCACGGAGATTTTTAAGAGGCTCTTCTCAGTGTCCTCCGTGCGCTCTGTGGTGAAAGAATTTGGTTGCGGCTCGCGAAGCGCGTACCGCTATGATTTGAAGGGCGAAGGTCGATTATTTTTTTATTTTCTTTTCCAGTTCCATTGCGGCAAAAACCAAAATGCCCGCGCCCGCTGCGATGGACAGGTCGCAGCCGCTCAGCGGGATGACTTCAAAGAAGTTCGCCAGCGCGGGCACGTACAAGACCGCCATTTGCAAGGCAACCACCAAAAGCGTCATGCCTGCCAGCAGGGGATTGCTCAAAAATCGAAGTTTGAACAGTGATTCTTTTGCCGAACGCGATGCCAGCGCCTGGAAGACCTGCATGAACGCCAGTGAGGTAAAAATCATCGTCTGCCATTCGGGGCGACCCGAGAAAAAATACCACGAGCCAAGTCCCAGGGCAAGCGCGCCGATCAGCGCTCCCACCCAAAGTGTTTGCGCGCCCGCGCCACGCGAGAAGACGCCTTCTTTTGGCGAGAACGGCGCGCGCTTCATCGTATCTGCTTCGGGGTTTTCAACGCCCATGCCCAAGCCGAGCAAGCCGTCGGTTAACAGGTTGAGCCAGAGCAATTGCAGCGGCAGCAGCGGCAGGGGCTTCCCCAAAAACGGCGCAAGCAACATCACCAGCGCCTTGCCGATATTCCCCGCCACACTGAATCGTACAAACTTGCGAATGTTGTCGTAGATGGTGCGCCCTTCGCGTACCGAAGCCACAATGGTGGAAAAGTTATCGTCGAGCAAGACCAGGTCAGAAGCTTCTTTTGAAACGTCCGTGCCGGTAATGCCCATCGCCACGCCGATATCCGCCTTGCGCAGGGCGGGGGCGTCGTTGACGCCGTCGCCCGTCATCGAAACGATGTGACCCCTTTCCTGCAATGCCCGCACGATTCTCAATTTATGTTCTGGCGCAACGCGGGCAAACACATTGACTTCCTCTACAACGTTTTTCAATTCATCGAAACTCAGGGCTTCGATTTCGACGCCGGTCAACGCTTTGACGGATGGGGCGGAATCTTTGCTGTCTGAGACAATTCCCAACTGCCGCGCAATTTCGATGGCGGTCAGCGGGTGATCGCCGGTAATCATCACCGGGCGAATTCCTGCGGCGCGGCAGGTGGCAACCGCATCTTTCACTTCGGCGCGCGGCGGGTCGATCATGCCGAATAAGCCGACCAGTGTCAGGTTCTGCTCCAGGTCGGTTTGAATTACATTTGGGATGGAATCCATCAGGCGGAATGCGACCCCAAGAACGCGCATCCCCTTTTTGGCAAGCCGTTCGTTTGCTGTTTCGATTCTCAGCCTCCAGGCAGAATCCAGGGGTTGGGACTTTCCCTCCACCCAAACGTGAGACGAAATATCAAGCAGCCCATCGACGCTGCCTTTGGTGAATGCGATGTAGCGGCGCGAGCCAATTTCAAGACCCGAAAGGCTGGTGGGGTCGTAGCGTTCCAGATTGTGGACGGTGGTCATGCGCTTGCGTTCCGAATCGAAGGGCAATTCTGCAACGCGGGGGAACGAGACATCGAGAGAGGATTTCCAGTAGCCCATCTTCGCGGCAGAAGAGACCAGGGCGCCCTCGGTGGGATCGCCCAGGGTGTGATAGCGGTCATCGCCGGTGTCGATCAATTTGGCGTCATTGCAGAGCGCGCCGCCAATCGCCGCCAGCGAGAGCGAGGATTCGACCGGGTCGCCCATTCCGCGCGTGGCTTGGATGGTTCCGTCTCGCGCGACCTCTTCGCTCAAATCCAGCGCATGTTCGGCGACATCCAGTATGACCACGCTCATGCGGTTTTCGGTCAGGGTGCCGGTTTTATCGGAGCAAATGACCGTGACCGAGCCGAGGGTTTCAACGGCGGGCAGTTTGCGGATGAGGGCGTTGCGCTGCAACATGCGTTGCGCGCCAAGCGCGAGCGTGACTGTGACGACTGCGGGCAATCCTTCGGGCACGATGGCAACCGCCATGCTGACCGCCGTCAACAACATGTGGCGCAGTTCATCGCCGCGCATCAGTCCGAGAACGAAAATGAGGGCGGCTATGCCAATGCCAACAAGGGCAAGGTTCTTTCCGAGCGCATCGAGGCGGCGCTGGAGCGGGGTGTTTTCCTGTTTGACCTGTTGAATGAGTTCGGCAATTTTTCCCAGTTCGGTCTGCATCCCTGTGGCGACGACCAAAGCCAGCCCGCGTCCCTGGGTGACGATGGTTCCCATGTAGCCCATGTTGCGGCGGTCGCCGAGGGGTAATTCGCTGCCGGTCAGGGCGGCGGTATGTTTTTCGATTGGTTCAGATTCGCCTGTGAGCGCGGCTTCCTGAATTCGCAGGTTGACAGATTCAAGCAGGCGCAAATCTGCCGGGAGGACGTTTCCGGTTTCCAGTTGAATGATGTCGCCGGGCGTCAGGTCGTGCGCGGGGAGTTCGAGCAGGCTGCCGTCGCGCAGCGCGCGCACGTTTGGAACAGACATTTTCTTGAGGGCGGCGATGGCTTTTTCGGCGCGGTATTCCTGGCTGAAGCCGAGCAGGGCGTACAGGAGCACGATGGCAAGGATCGAAATGGTATTTTTGTAATCGCCAAGCGCCCCAGCCACAACCGCCGCCGCAATCAAAATCAAGACCATGGTTGCGGTCAATTGTTCCCATAGAATTTGCAGGGGCTTGCGCCCGCCGTGTTCGACAAGTTCATTTGCGCCATACTGCAAAAGACGCTCTTTTGCTTCCGCCGAGGTGAGTCCCGATTCGGCAGAGGCGTTCAATTCCGCAAGCGCGGCGTTTGTTTCGATGGTATGCCAATTCATAATTCGTGATTGTCCAGTTTTGTTTTTTTCATCCAGGTTGGCGCGGAAATTCGTCCGCGATACTGATAGATAATGTACGCCGCCATGCCAGCCGCAAACGCAGCGACCAGGGGAAGATGATGTTTGACGTAGTCGCTGATCAGCGCCCACTCGTGCCCAAGCAGGTACCCGGCGCCGATTAGAAGTGTACACCAAATATAGGCTCCGATAAAGGTGGCGAAAAAGAATTTTACGAAGGGAATTTTCGCCAGTCCTGCGGGCACGCTAATCAACATGCGAATACCCGGCAGGACGCGCGCCGCCAAAACCAATGCCGCACCCCATTTTTGCATCTGTTTTTCTGACCGCGAGATGAGCGACAGGTCGAGGCGGAAGATGCGGGCGAATTTATCGATCAGCGGGCGTCCCCCCAGCCGCGCCGCCCAGTAAACGATGGATGAACCGATGGCGCTGCCCAACCCTGCATAGATTCCGCCGATAAAAATAAACCCGGGCGCAATGCCGTGCCGCTCTATCAGCATCCAGCCTGCAAAGGCAAGGATGACTTCGTTGGGCGTAATGCCCGTTGCGTTTTCCAAAATCATTAAACCGAATACGCCCGCCCAGCCGAATTGGTCGAAGATGATTTGTAAAGTGGATAAGAGCGCCGCTTCGATTTGTTCGAACATGCTTCCTCGTCAAACCTGTAACTTGCCTGTTTATCGTATGCAATTCTACAGGTAATTTATTAGAAAAATATTATAAAAATTTCAGGCGATTTCGAGACGTAGTTTTAACACGAATACCCCGAATGGACGCATAAGCCTGATGCCTCCGCTTTTATTCGTTCCATTTGAAAATTCGCGCAACGCTTGCGCCGCGCGCCAGCGCAGGCGTTTGCGTTAAGAATTTACTGACTTTGCTACAGCCATGACTTTAATATCCTTTTGCATCTTTGTTGGCAAGGGGTAGAGAGTACAATTGCAATAACTACAAGGCATCGCAAGTCAAATCTGGCAGTTTTGGAGGACAAAGAACTGTATCGCCGTTATGAATGCCCTGTTTGAATTTTCCTATACGCCATATATCCTGCCTCTGATTTTAGCGGGCGTTTTGATTGCCGTGGTCATGGCGGCGACCTGGCGCTTTCGCGCCACGCAATTGGGACGCGCCTTTCTACGCCTGTTGCTTTCCCTGCAAATTTGGACGCTGGGCTTTGCCGTCGAGTTGGCTGCTGTTCACCTGGCGGGGAAATTATTCTGGGCAAATATTCAGTTTGTCGGCATCCTTCTGCTGCCGATGTCCTGGCTGGAAATTACGTTGTTATCGACGGGGCGGTCAAGGAATATCAAACGGTACATGACCCTGCTTTCCATGCTGGTCGTTTTGATGCTGGTCGTCATCTGGACGAACGACTTTCACCGCTTTTTTCGCAACAACCCCCATATCGATTGCGCCGAAAATTCATTTTGCTTTCTGGTCAATGATTACGGGACGCTGTTCTATTTTTATGCCGCCATCAGTTACGCGTTGTTTCTGACAAGCCTGGTCGTAATGGCGGAGTCGCTGACCATGACAAAACCCATTTACCGGCAGCAATCGCTTCTTCTGCTTGCCAGCCTGATCCTGCCGCTTACGACTGATCTTTTATACACGCTTGGGCTTTCGCCGATTCCGCATTTCAACTTTACTGCCATGACGTTCAGCGTTGGCACAATCCTGATGGGCGTTGCGCTGTTCCGTTTTCGCCTGGTCAGTATTCGTCCGCTGGCGTATGACATGATTATCGAAAACCTGCGCGATGGCATCCTGATACTCGACAAAGACAACATCATCGTCGATATAAACCCGGCGGCGCAAACCCTTTTGGGCGTCAGCGGCAGCCAAGCCATCGGCGAGTCTGTCCTGATTCTTTATAAAAAAATGCCTGAACTGGTGGAACAGTTTTGGAATATTTCATCCATCAAATCTGTAGTTCAGGTCGGCGGAGAAGGCGATGAACGGCGCTTCGATGTTACGATATCTCCCATAAACGACAGGAGCGGAAATCCTTCGGGGCGCGCAGTAACCATTCACGACATGACCGAGCAATTCAAACTCTATCAAAAAGTGGAACGCCTGGCGCAAACCGACCCGTTGACCGGGTTATTCAACCGCAGGTATTTCTTTGAATGTAGCGAGCAGGAAGTGGCTCTTTCGCTGCGCGACAAGAAAAGCCTTTCCCTGTTGATGCTGGACCTCGATAATTTCAAACGGGTTAACGATACTCACGGTCACACAACGGGTGACTACGTCCTTGCGGAAGTTGCCTCTGTCCTAAAAAGCAACCTGCGGCGAAACGACATGGCAGGGCGCTACGGCGGAGAGGAGTTCATCATTCTTCTGCCGGAAATCGACAGCGCCGCCGCCCGCGAGGTTGCAGAGCGCCTGCGGGAGACAATTGCCACTCAGCCCATGCAAACAGGCGAAGACAAGGTTTGGGTCACAATCAGCGTGGGCATTGCCACCCTGCGCCACAAAGACGGAGAAGCGCTCACCAGTTTGATTCACGCCGCAGATACGGCTTTGTATCGTGCAAAAGCGCTGGGGAAAAACCGGGTGGAGGGGTAACTGGGTAAAGAATTCTCTTATGCAGGCTTGCAACTGACGATATTTGTGGTTAAATTCCCTGCACACAAAATCCAACTACAGGAAAACAGACCATGCACATTCTCGGAATTGACGTAGGCGGGTCGGGCATCAAGGGCGCGCCGGTGAACATCGAAACGGGAGAACTTCTTGCCGAACGAATTCGCATCAAGACTCCCAAGAAAGCCGAACCCGAACCCGTAGCCGAAGTGGTGAAGCAAATTGCCCAATCCTTTAACTGGGAAGGACCCATCGGCATCGGTTTCCCGGCGCCCATCAAGGCTGGCGTGACGATGATGGCGGCGAATGTCTCGGAAAGGTGGGTCGGATTAAACGCCGACGCGCTCTTCAGCAAAGTCACCGGTTGCGACTGCACCCTGGTCAACGATGCCGACGCGGCAGGACTGGCGGAAATGTCGTTTGGCGCGGGAAGCGGGCAGCCTGGCACGGTCATCATGCTGACGCTGGGAACGGGCATCGGCACCGCTATTTTTCATCGCGGAGCGCTGCTTCCCAACACCGAATTTGGTCATCTCGAAATCGACGGCGAAGATGCCGAGTTTCGAGCCTCTGACGCCGCCCGCCAGCGCGAAGACCTCTCGTGGCGCAAGTATGCCAAACGCCTCAATAAATTCCTGAAAAGAATGGATAAACTCTTTTGGCCCGACCTGTTCATCATTGGCGGCGGAATTAGCAAGGAGCATGAAAAATTCCTACCCCTGTTGACGATTGAAACGCCCGTCATACCCGCCCAATTGTTGAATCAGGCGGGCATTGTCGGCGCGGCGCTGGCGGCGCGGAAATTTCCCTGAGTGACTGTTTAATAACTTCACCACGAAGTCACGGAGACACAAAACCGCAAAGTTTTTTCCTTCGGGTCTTTGAGACTTTGTG
>JFJP01000072.1_pt1 | contig 11750 bp, 10 predicted proteins | sample 431651 | NCBI WGS metagenome assembly JFJP01 (sample SAMN02602958, study PRJNA72255) | Microbial mat metagenome, whole genome shotgun sequencing project. | biome: fresh water; feature: sink hole; material: water; isolation source: purple microbial (photo- and chemosynthetic) mats found in... | reverse complement strand
GCCTCGACGGCCTTGAGTTGCGGGATATCCGTGGCCATGGCCGTGGTCCCCGAATAGCGGCCGTTCTCCGAAAAGAAGGGGGTGGTGGCGAGTAGCGTCCAAATATCGGTACCATCCGCTCGGAGGAACCGGAGCTCGTGGGCCCCAGCCATTCCCTGATGCGGGTTGTTAAGCCGCCTTTCCAGGGCGGGACGGTCCTCGGGAGCCACAAAGTTCCAAAGAAGGGCCCCTTGGAGATGCTCCAGGGATGTGGCCAACATTTCGGCCATGCGAGGGTTGGCAAAGGTCGTTCTGGCATCGGCATCGATGACCCAGATTCCCTCGAAGGATGTTTCCACGATGCGACGGTAATTGGCTTCACTGGCCACGAGCGCGGCTTCCGCCATTTGGCGAGCGCGGCGCTCGGCGCCTTCGGCCAGAGCTCGTCGCACCGAGGGGACTAACCGACCGAGGCCCTGCTTGAGAACATAATCCGAGGCACCATGGTGCAGGCACTCAATGGCCGTGGCTTCGCCCAGGGTGCCGGAGATGTAAATGAAGGGCACGTTCGGGCAGAACTCCAGTGCTAGATCCAGGGCCTGCTTGTCACGGATGCCGGGCAGGGAATAATCCGCCAGGATGAGGTCCCAGGGTTCTTGCAGTGCCGTTTGAAACGCGAGCCGAGTGGTGACCCAGTGCAAACCCGTGCCAAAGCCCGCTTGATCCAGGAGTGTTGCAATGAGTTCGGCATCTTCGGGTGAATCTTCGAGGTGCAGGATGCGGGCGTCCATCAGGCTTCCTCCACCGATTCCAGCGTAAAGAAGATTCGGGCCCCTTCCCCTGGTTGGGATTCGGCCCAAACGTCACCTCCGTGGTGCTGAATCACCCTGGCTACGATGGCCAAACCGATGCCGGTGCCCTCGAAATCTTCCCGAGGGTGGAGGCGTTGGAAAACGCCAAAAATTTTATCGGCGAAGGCGGGATCGAAGCCCACGCCGTTATCTCCCACTTCGAAGATGGTTCGCTCCTGTCGCCTGCCCACCTGGTGTACCCAACCCTGGGGTGCGGGTTTGGGAGCACTAAATTTCTGGGCATTCGTCAGGAGTTCCAGAAAGGCTTGGCGGAGTTGGGAGGGATCTCCTTTTACCTTGCCCAAGGCGCCGATCTCTAGCGAGAACTCTGGCGGTAATTGTTCTCGCAGGGAGTTAAACATTCGGTCGAGATCCACGGTGGTGGCGTGCATTTCCTGATTGGCGAGACGCGAAAAGGTCAACAAATCATCGATCAGAGAGCCCATCGCTCGAGAGGCTCCTGTGATGCGGTTTAGGTAGTGGCGACCCTTGTCATCGAGAGCTCCAGGTTTTCCCTCCAGGTTGCGCGATAAAAGCTCTGCAAACCCTTCCAGGTGGCGCAGCGGCGCGCGCAGATCGTGGCTCACGGTATAGGCGAATTCTTGCAGCTCTCGGTTGGCTTCCCGCAATTGGAGTGTGCGGGCTTCCACCTGGCCTTCCAGGTCGGCCCTGAGCAAGCCTTGGCGGTTGCGCCAGGCCCGCGTCACCGCGTGAAGTGGGCGTAGATTTGTCATCAGGTAGCTTCAGGCGAAAGGGCAGGGGGTGGGGCATTCACCATGGCCCAAAAGACCCCCAGGCTGCCCACGGCCTTGATGAATTCCGCGCCGTCGACGGGTTTGACAACGTAGGCATTGGCGCCATGGGAATAGCCATGAATGAGGTCCTTTTCCTCCTGGGACGAAGTGAGGACCACAACTGGTATGGCCCGCAAGTGAGGCGTGGTGCGGATGGTGCGGAGCACTTCCAGGCCATCGATCTTCGGCAGTTTCAGGTCCAAGAGAATCACCGCCGGGGGCTCGAAAATACGGCCCTCAAAGGCGCCTCGGCAGAACAAAAAATCCAGGGCCTCGGCCCCATCTTTGACCCAGTCCACGCCATTGGCCACGGCATATTCGAGAAGGGCTTCGTGGGTCAGTTCGGCGTCGGCGGAGCTATCCTCGACGAGCAAAATTCGTCTCAAGATTCCTGGCATGGCAGAGCCTTTCCCTGAATGGGTGCGTCGCACAGGGGGGGCGGGGTCGATTCCGGGTCCTCCGAGGGGATGTGGAAAAAGAAGGTGGCACCTTGCCCCAACTGGCCTTCGGCCCAGGCTTGGCCGCCGTGGCGGGCAAGAACTCGCTGGACATTGGCCAAGCCAATGCCGGTGCCTTCGTAGTCTTCTTGAGGATGAAGGCGCTGGAAGGGTTTGAAGAGTTTGTCCAGATATCGCATATCAAAACCGGTTCCGTTGTCCTTGATGTAAAACGTGATCCCCCCTTCGGGGCGGCCGCCCACTTCGAGGATGGCGGGGTCACGATGCCGAGTGAATTTCAACGCGTTCGAAATGAGGTTTTGGAGCGCCAAGCGCAAAAGGGTTGGATCACCCGTTACGGTGGGTAGCGGCCCGATGTGCCACTCCACGCGGCGGTCGGCTTCCTCTTCTGTTAAATCGAGCCGGACTTGCTCAAGAAGGGTGGTTAACGGCACTGCCACCTTGTGGAGGTCCGCTCGACCGAGGCGTGAATAGGTGAGCAGATCATCGATGAGATGGCCCATTCGATGTGCGGAACTCTGAATCACCTCCAACTGATGGAGGGCCTTGGGGGAAGCCTTTTCGCGCATTTCTTTCTGAAGCAGCAGGGCGAAACCATTTACATGGCGCAGCGGGGCACGCAGATCGTGGGCCACCGAATAGGCAAAGGCTTCCAGTTCCTGATTGCTGGCCAGGAGTTCCTGATTCAGGCGCCGACTTTCCCTTTCGGCCTCGGTTCGTTGAAGGACTTCGGATTCCAGGAGGCTGTTGCGTTCCCGAAGGGTCCGTTGGAAATGGGCCGATCGGGCGACAAAAAAGGCAATGCCGCCAATGGAGAGGAGTGCTAGGGAAGCCTGGGCTTCCCGCCAACTCATGTAGGTGATTCCCCCCAGTCCCACCATAAGGACGAAGAGGATGGCGACACGGAGGGTGGAAGGGAACGATGAAATGGGCACTCCTTCCCAAGGTTTCCGGGGTCAGGAGGATACCCTCCCAGCAGGGATATCGAGCCATGCTGGTCTTAGAGGTGATCCTTCAGGGTTGGGGAAATCCCCAGCTGCAGTTCGTTTGAGACAAGCAGAAGGAGGAGGAAATCCCCCTTCTGCCTAAGCCGATTTTCATATCGGGCAATAGCCCTAACGCCTATTGTCGTGGCCACGGCCCTTTTTCTTCTCACGGTCATGCCTGCGTTCCTGGCGCCAGCGGCTGTAATCCTCGCTCTCTTCCATTCGTTGGTGGGACCAATGGCCGGGCTCATAGCGATACGCACCTGATTCACGTCGGTATTGAGGCCGGATCCACATCGAACCCCGCTGCGAGGGGCGCTCCCAGCGACCGGGTGACCAAGCCCAACGATCATCTTGGCGATCCCAGTAGCCTTGGATCCAAATATGACCGCGGCTGGGCCGTTGCATTCGCACTTCCACTCGAGGCGGTGGCGGGGGTTCGGGAGCAATGCGGATACGAATCGCACCCAGATCGACCCCGATGCGGATCTGGGCCACCGCAGGCGCACAACTCAGCAGCGCGAGCACCGCGGGTAAGAACAGTTTCGGAAGTTTTTTGTGCATAGGGTCTCCTCATACCTGCGGCTACTTGCGCAATGTCTATGCCTAACCGTAACGGCCAAATCAAATAGATAGTTGCAATACCGGCCAAGGCTTGATGTGGGAGAACCCCATCAAAAAGGGAGTGGGGTTCCGTCAATTCGATCTAGGTCCCGAGCGTTGATTGACCTACACCCGGAAAGATCCCGCTTCATGGCCTTTGTGAACAGACCCTTCCAAGGGCCTAGCAAATAGATCGACGAGAAATATTTTTCAAAAAGCGAAAAATTCGCTAAGCGAAATGTGCTCAAAATCGCCTATTTTTTGTAGATTTTGAAAATTTTCGCGGCTCAAGGCCCTTAGAACGGCTCATTCACGTGAGAAATGGAGGCTCACGGGTGAGAACCGACACAACCAATAAACATTTCGCTTTTGTTTTGGCTTGTGGACAAAAGATGCATTTCTACACTTATGAGTGGACATCAGTGGCACAAAGTGGATTGATTTGGCTGAAAGTGGTCTAAATCGAATCATCCGTATCGCCGAGGTTCCAAGTTGAAAGGCATCACAGTTGCTTCGTCTCCGCGGAAATTCTCCGGCGACGGTGGATGAAAAAGGGCGCCTCAAGCTCCCCACCACCTTCAAGGCCGACCTCGACACCCTCGCCAAAGGCGAAGGGCAGGGGAGTGTCCGCCATTACTTGACCTCTCTGGATGGGAAGAGCGCTCGCCTCTATCCCATGCCGGTCTGGGAAGCCTTTGAGGCTCGGTTGGCCCAACTACCCAGCACCAATCCGGCCCGCCGCAAACTTTTGGAATTCACCGCCTATTACGGCAGTGAAGTGGAGCCCGATGCGCAGGGGCGTTTTGTCATTCCGCCCATCCTGCGCGAAGCCGCCCAGTTGACGGGGGAAGTGGCCATTTTGGGTCAATTGGATCACCTTGCTGTTTGGAACCGTGGCCACTTCGAACGGCGTATGGCGGCAGAACCTCTGACGACCGAGGATCTGGCCCAACTCGCGGATCTGGGGATCTGATGACTACTCACGTCGTTCATGTCCCCGTCTTGCTCCAGGAAGTGCTGGAAAACTTGCCGATTCCGCCTGCAGGGCGTGTCTTGGATCTGACGCTTGGCCTCGGTGGTCATGCCCAAGCCCTGCTTTCGGGAGCTGGCCCGAATATGCGCTACCTGGGAGTCGATCGCGACCCTCACGCCCGGGCCTTGGCTAAGAAGCGCCTGGGCAAGGATGCTCGCCTGACCATCATGGCCGGAACTTACGAAGACGTTTGGGAAGACCCAGGCTTCCAGGCCTGGTGTCACTTGCAGGCTCCAGATGGGTTCGATGTCGTTCTTATGGATCTGGGAATTTCCACCCTTCACCTGAAGGACAAGACCCGGGGTTTCAGCTTCATGGAAGCCGGGCCGCTGGATATGCGCATGGATACCGAAAACGGCCTCACCGCTCTGGAATGGATTCAGGAACAGACCGAAGAAACCCTGGCTGACGCCATTTACAAATTCGGAGAAGAGCGGGCTTCCCGTCCCATTGCCCGGGCCATTTTGAAGGCGTTGGCTGAAGATCGTCTCCATACCACCCAGGATCTGGCCAAGGCCGTCTATACAGTGATTCCTCGGGAACCAGCCAAGCGCAAGGGCCTTTCCGATCCCGCGACCCGAACCTTTCAGGGCATCCGAATCGTCGTCAATGGCGAATTGGAAGGGCTTAGCAAAGCGATCGAGCAGGCCGTGGCGGCACTGAAGCCGGGCGGTCGGATCGGCGTTATCAGTTTTCATAGCTTGGAAGATCGAATCGTCAAACAGACCCTTCGGCGCCTTGCCGGGATTCACGACGGACCCGGACGCGTGGCGCCTCAACCCATCCCAAAACATCTCCGGCTCATCTATGGCGGCGGCATTGCCCCTACCGAGGATGAAGTCCGTGCCAATCCCCCCTCCCGCTCCGCCCGCCTGCGTATTGGCGAGCGCCTGCGAGACGAACTTTCGAGGGTTCCATGAACACGTTTCAGACCCCTGTTCGCCGCACGCCCCAACTTCCTGCCCGCCAGGTGGAAGGCGAAGGCATCCTTCGCATCATCCTGCTGGCCTTGGCCCTGGCCATGCCCTTGGCTTCCATGGCCTATCTGAAGATCCAGGAAACCCGCCTGAGCTACGAGATGAGCGATATTCGTGCCCGCATCAAATTCGAAGAAGAACTCAACCGGAAACTCCTATTGGAGCGCTCGCGGTTTCAGCGGGACGAGGCCATTCAGACCTTCGCCGCGGAAACGGGCATGCAACCCCGGCGTCAGAGCCACCTCATCCACCGATCCTTCACCGTGGATGATCAGCGGATGGCAAAATTGCGCCCTGTCTCTTCCTTCGAAAACTAGAGGTCCTAAGGCTAGGATGAAAGGGGGCCCCGTGGCCCCAGAGTGGAAGACGCGTGGCATTTGCGGGTTTGATGAACGGTGGAATTCAACCCCGGCGATTGCTGGGAAAGCCAGAGGTACAGGATCTTTCCGCGGCGCGGTTGCCCTGGGTTCTCGGGGCCATGGCCCTATGGGCTCTGGCGATCCTGTCGCGGCTAATTTGGCTGCAGGTTTTTTCTCACGAGCGCTATCAACAGCGGGCCCAGAATCAACACATTACACGGGTGCCGGTGCCTGCCATCCGTGGCGAAGTGCGGGACCGGCGGGGCATTTCTCTGGCTCTTTCCACCAAGGCTGAAAGCCTGTTCTGTACGCCCACAAGCTTCTACCCGGATTTCAAATCGGGTTCGGGGGAGGCCGATAGTCACTGGGGTGAACCGGATCGGAAGCTCGCTGAGAAGGTGGCGGCGGCTTTGGCACCCATTTTGGAACGGCCCTCTCGGACCATCCTGGAAAAACTGCTGCGAAAGAAACCCTTCGTCTACATCGAACGCCAACTTCCGCCCGAAAAATCCGGGGCCATCAAGGCTCGCAAACTGGATGGGGTGGATTTCCTCCCCGAGAGCAAGCGGCAGTACCCCCGAAGCAGCCTGGCTTGTCAGATCCTGGGCTTTACCAACATCGATGGGGTTGGCCAACTGGGCATCGAACGCACCTTCGATGAACAGCTTTCGGGCAAGAGTGGCGAACTCATTGCCCCCAAGGACGCTAAAGGGCGATTGCTTATTCTCGAAGAAAATTTCTCCAAGATCCCCATCAACGGCACGACGCTGCAACTCACGCTGGACGCCACCATTCAGCACATCGTTGAACAGGCCCTGGAGGAAGGTGTAAACGCCTACCATCCGCTTACGGCCTATGCGGTGGTGGTGGATCCCAATACCGGTGAGATCCTGGCGATGGCGGGAACCCCGACCTTCGATCCCAATTCGCCGGTTTCCAAAAAATTCCGCAACCGCAGCGAAAGCGAATTCACCCCGGCCGAAAAGGAAGAGTTCAAGCAAGAACTTGAACGCCAGAGGGCCGCTCGCAAAGTGCATCCCGTGGAGGACGCCTACGAGCCCGGTTCCACCATGAAAATCTTTACCGCTGCCATGGCTCTGGAAGAGCGCAAAGTCCACCTGGGCGAAGCGATCAATTGCGAAGGTGGCAAATGGCAATTCAGCAAGGACTTCACGATTACGGATACTCACAAGCATGGAATGCTGACCTTCGAAGAGGTCCTTTGGCAGAGTTCCAATATCGGTGCCGCCAAGATGGGTATGCGAATTGAGCCATCGTTGCATTACCAGTACCTTCGTAAATTTGGTTTTGGCGAACCCACGGGGCTCAATTTCCCAGGTGAAACTGCGGGGCGATTGCTTTCTCCCGATCGCTGGAGTCGCACCACCCAGCCCACCGCTTGCTTTGGATACGGACTTTCCACCTCTCCGCTCCAAATCCTGATGGCGGGTTGCGTGCTCGCCAATGGCGGCAGGCTGATGCAGCCCTACCTGGTGCAGCGGATCTTCAACGATCAAGGCGCGATGATTCAGGAATACCGGCCCCATGTCCGTGGCCAGGTCATCAGCGAAGAAACCAGTGCCATGATGCGCGAGGCGCTGGCCGGGGTCATCACCCAGGGCACCGCCAAGCGTGCGCAACTTGATGGTGGGGTTACGGCCTTCGGCAAAACGGGCACTGCGCGGAAATTTATCGATGGGAAATACAATTTAAATCGTCACTACGCCTCGTTCTTGGGGTTTTTCCCAGTCGACAAACCACAATACGGAATGCTCTTCATGCTCGACGAGCCTTCGGGTGGCCTGACCGGTGGTGATGTGGCCGCGCCCCTCTTTAAGAAAATCGGCGATGCCATCATGCGCTACCAAGCCACCGGAAGAGGCTTGGATCAGGAACCTGATTTGAAGCTCAGCCTGCGGGATTGGCCTGTGAGTGAAAATGATGAAGCTGCCGTCCATGTGGAAGTCGGTAAGGTTCCGGACCTGAAAGGGTTGGCCCTGAAGGCCGCCGTCCACCGTGTGGTGATGGCAGGTGGAACCCCGCGCATTGAGGGTTTGACGGAGCTGCCCGAGGGGCCTTACTTGGTGCAAGACCAGAGTCCCGAAGCAGGCGCCACCCTGGCCTTTGGCAGCACCGTGAAGATCAAAATGAGGGTGCCATGAAGTTTGGAAGTTGGATGAAAGCCGTAGGCATTTCGAAGTGGCAAGGCCCGGCGGATACCGAAGTCTTTAACCTCGCCTGCGATAGCCGTGAAATGCAGCCTGGATGGGCCTTTGTGGCTATTCCAGGTGAACACGTGAATGGTGCGGATTACGTGACCTCGGCCTGCTCCAAGGGTGCCGTGGCCGTGCTTTCCACGGAGCCTCTTGAATTGCCCGAAGGCATCAGCTTTGGTGTCTTGGATTGCGATGATCATCGTGAAGGCATGGCCAATGCCGCGCGCAGTCTGTATGGAAAGCCCGATGAAGAGCTCGCACTGATTGGGGTGACTGGCACCAATGGTAAAACCACGACAACTATGCTCATTCGCCAATTGCTGCAGGGCATGGGCAAGGGTTGCGGGCTGATTGGAACCGTTTCCATCGCTGCAGGGTCCGAAGAAATCGACGCCGTGCGGACTTCGCCCGAGAGTCCCGTGTTTTATCGTTGGCTCCGCAAGGCAGCGGATGCTGGGGATGTGGCCGTGGCCGCCGAGGTTTCCAGCCATGCCCTGTGCATGGCGAGGGTTCACGGAGCTTGCTTCAAGGTGGGGCTATTCACGAATCTGACCCAGGACCATCTGGACTATCACGGCACCATGGCAGCTTATTTCGAAGCCAAATGTCGGCTCTTTGATCAATCCGAAACGACCTTAGTAAACCTGGATGATGAATCCGGTCGAAGCCTTGCCGACTCGCGCCAAACGCGCACCTACGCGGTCGATCGCACCGCGGACTACCACGTCGATAATGTCCGGTTAACTCCTACCGGCACATTCTTTCAATTAAAATCGCCCTTCGGCAATTTTAAAGTCGAGAGTCCGTTGCTGGGGCGCTTCAACCTCTACAACCTGCTGGCGGCCCTTGCGGCCTGTGGTGAGGCGGGTTTTGACCTCGAGAGCCTAGTTCATGCGGTACCTGGGCTCAAGGGGGCACCGGGGCGCTTGGATCGTGTGGATTGCGGCCAAGCCTTTGGGGTGATGGTGGACTACGCGCACACGCCGGACGCCCTGGAGAAATTGCTGGTGGCGGGCAAGGATCTATTGCCTCCCGGTGGTCGCTTGCATGTGCTGTTTGGATGCGGTGGTGATCGTGATCGCACCAAACGACCTCTTATGGCTGCCGCCGTGGCCGCGGGCGCCGATGTGATTTGGCATAGCAGCGACAATACCCGCAAGGAAGATCCCGAGGGCATCTTGAACGACGCCGCCATGGGCATTCCTGGTGAAATTCTTTGTGATTCCACTCGCTACCATCGAATCACGGATCGGGTTCTGGCCGTGCAAGCTGCCCTAGCCGATTGCCGTGCGGGGGACCTGCTATTGCTCGCAGGAAAAGGGCATGAGCCCTACCAGGACATCATGGGCGTGAAGCATCCCTACAGCGATCGAGGTGCCGTGGAAGCGGTGCTGCGAGGTGATGCCGTTCCGCGAACATGGGCCTGAAAAAAAATGTCCATCCATATTCATCCATGGACCCTGTTTTGATTCAATTTTCAGCACTCCAGATGGTGAACGTATGACGCTTTGGTCCCTGTTTGAAGTCGTGCCCCACCTCGCTGCACGCCTGGTGGGCGATTCTTCGATCATTCCCATTTCGCTTTCCATGGATACCCGCACCCTCGAACCCGGCGCCTGTTTTGTCGCGATTCGGGCGGAGCGCGATGGGCATGAATTCGCGGCCCAGGCGATTTCGAAGGGCGCTACCTGCTTGCTGGTGGACCACGCATTGGAACTTCCCTGTGCTCAGTTGGTGGTGAAAGATACCCTTGTAGCCTTGCAGCAGTGGGGTCAAGCCCGGCTGGCGGCGGTACAACCCGCAGCTGTGTTGGGTGTAACGGGCTCCGTTGGCAAGACCAGTACGAAGGAACTTCTGGCCGCAGCAACGGGTGCCTGGAAGACGCCTGGGAATCGCAACAATACCCTGGGCCTACCGGAGGCGTTGGCAACCTTGCCGACTGATGTCCGAACCGTGGTTTTGGAAATGGGCATGAGCACGCCGGGCGAAATTCAGCGCCTCACTGAAATCGCACCCTTGGATTTTGGTTTGATCACCATGGTTGGCAATTCTCACGTCGAAAATTTTGCTGAAGGCCAGCGTGGCATCGCCAAGGCCAAAGGCGAAATGGTGGCGGGCCTCAAGCCCGGAGGTGCCTGGGTGCATTTGGCGTCGGATGAATGGTGCCGCTGGATCGCGCTGCAGCCCTGGGCTTCGCACGCACTCGCCATTCCTGTTGGACAAGGGCAGCCCTTTGGCTGGGAGAATGCGGAATCTCTGGGGGCCCGTGGCGAACGCTTTACCCTGCGTACGCCCCAAGGCGAAATTTCGGTGAGTCTGAAACTTCGCGGTGCCCACCAAGTTCGTAACGCTGCCCTGGCCGGAACCCTCGCCATGAGCGCGGGCTTCAACCCCGAGCTGGTTGCTGCCGGACTCGGACAGGTGGAGCCGGAAGCCGGGCGAGGCCGCCTTCATTCTTTGCCATACGGAGGGTGGCTACTGGATGAAACCTACAATGCGAGCCCCGATTCCATCCTTGCCTGCGCGGCTTCGCTGCTGGAATTGGAAGGTGGTGAAGCCATTGCTGTGCTCGGATGCATGCGCGAATTGGGGCCGGAGTCCTCGCGATTGCACCGAGAAACGGGAGAAGGCCTTCGTGCCTTGGGGTTCCGGAACGTGTGGGCCTATGGCGATCAGGCCGGTGTTTTGGTCGAAGGCTTCGGTTCCGGCGGACGGGCCTTTCCCCATTTCGAAGCCTTGCGCGACGATGCCAAGGGACTCTGTGCGCTGCCTTCCGGGGCCAGAATTCTTGTGAAGGGCAGTCGGTACTGGCGTGCGGAGCGAGTGGTGGAATGGGTTTTGGACAAAAATACAAAAAAATAATTTGCCGCAAAGAACACAAAAAACACAAAAGAAGGCAGGCAGAAGGATGAAATGCGAGATCCAGCGGTGGCAGTGCAAAAGACGGGTGGGCGTAGCACCGTTCTCTGCCCCTCATTTGATGGCAATCTAATTACCTACCGGATGCGGAACGCAGCCGGTAGCCTCCATACCGAAATACACTTCCGGACCTACCTATGATTCCTTGGCTCTTCTATCCTCTTCGCGATCTCCTTCCTGGCGTATCGGTCTTTCGGTATGTAACCCTCCGAGCAGGGTTGGCAGCGGCCACGGCGTTCCTTTTGTCTCTGCTGCTAGGGCCCCTCGTTATTCGAACGCTGACCCGACTGAAAATGGGGCAGCACATCCGCGAAGAAGGGCCTGAGCACCATCAAGCTAAGGCGGGAACTCCCACCATGGGCGGCCTTCTGATCTTGGGTGTGATCCTGATTTCCACGGTGCTTTGGTGTGAGCTAAAGAGCGGTCCCATCTGGGTGGCTCTGCTTTCTCTCCTGGGCTTTGGAGTGGTGGGTGCCTTCGACGATGCACAAAAACTATTCAAGAAACAGAACCTCGGTTTGCGCAGTTGGCAGAAGATGGCGTTGCTTACAGCTATCTCGCTGCTCGTCGCTTTT
>JFJP01040170.1_pt1 | contig 11751 bp, 9 predicted proteins | sample 431651 | NCBI WGS metagenome assembly JFJP01 (sample SAMN02602958, study PRJNA72255) | Microbial mat metagenome, whole genome shotgun sequencing project. | biome: fresh water; feature: sink hole; material: water; isolation source: purple microbial (photo- and chemosynthetic) mats found in... | reverse complement strand
GATAAAGTTCCAGCTTCGAATGCTTTTTTGGCTTTTTTGCGCAAGGACTGAATTTTACGAGCATCAGCTCCCAAGTGGTGCGTCAACTGAGCCGAGTTTTGCAAAGAAGTATGCATTGCTTTTGCAATCAACTTACGCATGTTCGACAATTTTTTGTCTTCGTAATCCAAACCGTAAACAGCATTTACAGGAGGTAGTAAATCAGTAGATTTTACAGTCCCAGCCAAACCAGAACCAGCGCCTTGTGGTTGAATTCCTTCGGCAACAGCAACAGCTTTTGCAAGCGGCGTTAATTTGCCGCGGTTTTCCAAAGCAGCTAATACGTCTTTTTCAATCACACGTCCAGCAGGTCCTGAACCAATCAATTCGCTAGCGTTCAGTGCTTCTTTTTCGGCTAAGTTTTTAGCACGAGGAGAAACGAATGAAGATTCGATCCCGATAGCTATCGGGATCGCGTTTTGAGTTTCGTGTTTCGTGTTCTGAGATTCTACAACGGTTGGTTTTGCTTCAACAATAACAGCAGCAGGTGCCGCGTCTGGTGTAGAGACGTTGCATGCCGCGTCTGGTGTAGAGACGTGGCATGCCGCGTCTCTACTAAGAAGACCAGCATATTCATCACCCGGTTGTCCAATTACCATCATGTCAAGCAATACAGGCACTTCGTCGTTTTCGTTGTAAAAACTTTCAAGTACCACTCCGTCAATTGGCGATTCTTCTTCGAACGAAGCTTTATCCGTTTCGTAAGAGAACAGAACATCCCCTTTTTTTACCGTATCACCTTTTTTCTTTTTGATTTCGGTGATGATACAACTCTCAACCGATTGCCCTTGTTTAGGCAAAATTACTACTACAGCCATAGATATTAATTTGTATAAGAAAATTTTATGGGAAAAGCCGAAGGAAATATATTGAAAACTCCCTTCGACTTATTAAAATATTTTAATTGTCAATTATGTTATTCTATAATAAATTGGGCAATACTAATGAGAAAATAAGAATAAGCATTCCCAAAACTAATACGCCAATCGTTTTAGAACCAGCTCCTTTCCATTCACTTAACAGTATTCCCCACACATTACTAAACGTTACGTTTAGCGACATGAGAATACTCCACGAAAATGCCATCATTACACTACCCTCGGTTAGATAACTTTTTCCCAAAGCCAATCCAAAAAACTGCGAATACCATAGTATGCCAGCCAATGCGCAAAACAAAACATTGTTTATAAAAACTCCAGTGCTAACACCAAAATAATCTTTCATGGTATTGTTTTTGAAATTTTGGAACAAACAATATACAGCATTGGTAATGAATCCACCTGCCGTAATCATTAAAATTGCAGGTAATCCAGCAAATAAAGCTTGAGACCCCAATGCAATAGCAGCTACTTTTATGGGCTCTGCCGCTTCTAGTCCTAGACTAAAACAGGCACTCATCACCCCAGCTGTTAAAGCTACGATTAAACCTTTACCTAAAGCGAAATCTTTTACAGCGGCCAATTTTTGCTCTTGGGTCATATTTTTAGAACGCAAACTTCCAGCAAATCCAATCACTGCAATTCCTGCAATGGCAATACTTACGCCAATAAGTAAAACCAATCCATCGCCTGTAAAAAGGTCTTTCCCTTTTATTAAGGCAGGTATTAAAGTTCCAAATGCAGAGCAAGTTCCCAATGCAATTGATTGACCCAAAGCCACGCCAAGGTAGCGCATACTCAACCCGAAAGTAAGTCCACCCACACCCCAAAGTGCGCCATAAAACAATGCAGTTAATGCTGCACCTTCGCCCGATGACAGCACTTCCATTAACGAGTGTCCTTCTGGTACAGCCAATAATGCGCCTAGATATGGAAAAACAAGCCATGCAAAAATGCCTTGAACCAACCAAAAACTTTCCCAAGCCCATGTTTTTACTTTCTTTATTGGCACATAAGAACTCGATTGTCCTATACTGCCAATAGCTATGATTAATAACCCAATGATTGTGTTCACGTAATATATAGATTAGTGGTTAACGATTAGTGATTAGTGATTAACGATTAGTGATTAACGGTTAGTGATAAGTGGAAAGCCACTAATCACTAACAACTAATCATTAATCAGTAGATTCTATCTTTTAGACGTCACGTCAATTTCATATTGTTGGATGTTGGCAATATAAGCCTCGCCAGCAATAACGCCTTTTTTCATACAATAATAATCATACACAGCCGCCCACGGCAATGATTTTGCTTCTTCTAATAGAGCCAAACGTTCAAAGTTCTGACCATTTGCTTCGAAAGCACGCAATTGTGTAATTGGCTCCAATAATGCTTGCAACAATGCTTTTTGAGTAGCGCGTACGCCCACTACATAAGCTCCAATACGGTTGATAGACGCATCGAAATAATCCAATCCAACGTGAACACGATCCAACGCATTGCAACGGATAATTTCTTGAGAAAGTGCCAATAATTCGTCGCTCAAAATTACTACGTGGTCACTGTCCCAACGTACGCCACGACTTACGTGAAGCATAATTTCAGGAGCAAAAAGCAACAAAGAAGAAATTTTATCAGAAATAACTTCGGTTGGGTGGAAATGACCTGAATCCAACGTAATCATTTTGTTGTTGGCAACTCCGTAACCCATGTAAAATTCATGTGAACCAACTACAAAGCTTTCGCTACCAATACCGAATAATTTACATTCGATGCTGTCCAACATATATTCGTCATTGGTTTTGTATTCAAAAACTTTGTCCAATGATTCTTTCAAGTTTTTGCGATATAATAAACGGTCAACCGTCACATCTTTAGACCCATCAGGAATCCAGATGTTGTGAATACATTTTGAATCCAATTGACGACCCATTTCTTCAGCTATCTTACGACAACGAATAACGTGGTCAATCCAGAATTCACGGATGGCTGGGTCGCGGTGAGACAAAGTGAAACCATCAGCTGATTTTTCGTGAGAAAAACAAGTACTGTTGAAGTCCAATTTATATCCTTTTTCTTTAGCCCAATCAATCCAGCTTTGGAAATGCTTTGGTTCAATTTGGTCACGGTCAACAGACTCGCCTCCAAAATCGCCATAAAAAGCGTGAAGATTTACACGATGTTCTCCAGGAATTAATGACATTGCTTTGTCAATATCAGAACGAACTTCGGCCATAGTGCGGGCTTTTCCAGGATAATTTCCAGTAGCTTGTATGCCACCTGTAAGTTCTCCATCGCCAATTTCAAATCCGGTAACATCATCCGCTTGCCAGCAATGCAAGGAAATGGACAGTTTATCTAGCTGTGATACAGCATTATCTACATCAATGCCCAAGTCGGCATATCGTGCTTTAGCATATTCAAATGCTTCTGAAATTTGTGAGTCTTTCATCTTTTTTAGTTGCGAATTTTACGTATTAATACGAATTACACGGATTAATACGAAGTTTATTATTAATTAGTTAGCTATTTTATTTTTTATTATTTCCAAAAATTTTTGATAAGCCTTTGCCCACTCTTCGTTATTTTGTGGCAAAAATTCATCCAACTGAATAGAATCACAAATGATTTGGCGCATTTCCTGCAACGAATCAACGCAACCAGCTGCTTTGGCTTGAATCATTATATTACCAATGGCTGTAGCTTCCGATGGACCAGCAATTACTGGAATTCCAATCGCATTGGCAGTCCATTGATTGAGCAACGGATTTTTTGAACCACCACCAATAACATGTAATTTGTCGATGGAAAACGGAGCCAAATTAACTAACATCCCTAATACAGATTTGTATTTCAACGAAAGACTTTCGAAGATACAGCGTACAAATTCAGTATGACTTGTAGGTGCAGTTTGTCCAGTTTCTTCACAATAATTTTTTATTGCTGTAATCATGCAAGTTGGGTTTGCAAACGAGGCGTGGTCTGGGTCAATCAACGATTGGAAAGGCGTTCCTGATTCGGCCATCAACACCAACTTTTCATAAGCGTAGGTAATTCCCTCTTTTTTCCATTCCTTCAGGCATTGCTCTAGCAACCACATGCCGGTAATATTTTTCAAAAAACGAGTTGTTCCTTCAATGCCACCTTCGTTGGTAAAATTCAATGCAAAAGTTTCGTCATTGATAATGGCGTCTTTTACTTCAATGCCCATTAGCGACCAAGTACCAGAACTTAAGTATGCAAATCGTTCATTTTCAGCAGGAATAGCTGCAATTGCCGAAGCGGTATCATGCCCAGCCACTGCTATCACCGGTACTTTTCCTAACTCACTTTCTTCTGCCAATACATCTGTCAGCGTTCCAATAAGATGTCCGGGCATAACAATTTCGCCCAAAATGGAAGGTGAAACACCTGCCGCTTCAAGTAATTGGGATTCGAACTGTTTGGTACGTGGATTTAGAATTTGAGAAGTAGAGGCAATGGTATATTCCACCACTTTGTTGCCGGTAAGCAAATAGGAAAGCGCATCGGGCATAAACAAAATTTCGGAAGTGGCTTCCAATAGCGAGCTACCATTTTGTTTTAATGCAAAAAGCTGATACAAACTATTGAAATTCATCACCTGAATTCCTGTAAGATTATACACTTTTTCTCGTGGCACAATGTTGAAAAATTTTTCGGGTGCGCCATAAGTATGAGGATCACGATATGCATACGGAGCACCTAGGATAGAACCGTCGCTAGCAATTAAGGCAAAATCTACACCCCAGGTATCAATACCAATGGAGGAAATTTCAACTCCTTCTTTTTTTGCAGCGACCAATCCGGCTTTCAAATTTTCGAACAAAGAATAAATGTTCCAATGAAAATGATTGCCAATAAGTAGCATTTGGTTTGGAAAACGGGTCAGTTCCTTCATTTGAAGTCTGCCATTATCAAGCGTTCCCAAGATGGAACGACCGCTGGTGGCACCGATGTCGAATGCCAGAAATGATTTGTTTTTCATGCTGTTTTTAAAGTTGCTGCAAAGATATTGATTAATTTAAGCAAAAGGGATATGATATTTGACATTAAAACTCTACTTTTTGACAAGTGGACTCACATACACTTGTCAAAAAGTATTGGTTTTAAGAAAATAGAATTATATTTTTGCTGTAATATGATTCTACGCAGTAATAATACGTCTTTTCAAACGATAAATTTAAGGACTAACCATAATCCTAAAAGTCGGATTGTGGTTTGATTTTTTGAAGATAAAAGTTCAATTATTTATACAACGCACCATAAGTTTGGCAAGCACGATAATCCGACCCTTCTTTCTCCATTCCAAAAGCTGCCCATGCACTCGGACGGAAAATTTTATCCTCGGCCACATTATGCATACAAACTGGAATACGAAGCATGGCAGACAAAGTGATTAAATCGGCACCAATATGTCCAAAACTGAAAGCACCATGGTTAGCACCCCAGTTATTCATTACCGAATAGACGTCTATGAAAGCACCTTCGCCAGTCAAACGTGGTGTAAACCAAGTAGTAGGCCATGTTTTGCTAGTGCGTTGGTCAAGTACTTTATGAACCTCTTCGGGAATTTCCACTGTCCAACCTTCAGCAATTTGCAAAACTGGACCTAGACCTTTTATCAAGTTCACACGTGCCATTGTTACTGGCATTCCACCTTTGGATAAGAAATTAGATGAGAAACCTCCTCCACGGAAATAACCGCAATCAGCAGGAAACCAAGTTGTTGCGTCTAAACATTTTTGAGCTTCCTCTTCGCTAATATCCCAGAAAGGTTTCATTGCTGGTTTGCCATCAATGGTTTGTTCGCCACTGCCATCGAGTGCAGCTGAGCCTGAATTTATCAAGTGAATTAATCCGTTGGCAGCCAAACCTTCCAATTTGTAACCTGTAACTCGTTCCACGGCATCGGTACTCCAAAAGGTGCGTACATCTGCAAAAACCTGAGCTGTATTAGCAATTAATTTACCAAACAACATGGCAACAGCGTTCAATGAATCATTTTCTGTAGCAACAATAAATGATTCACGAATACCATTCCAGTCGAAGGATGAATTCAAAATTGCTTCCGAGAAATCGCCATTTGGCATAAAATCAGTCCATTGACGTTGACCTTGAAAACCCGATGCTATGGCATTGTGTCCTAATGACTCCTCACCAAAACCGAGCTCTTTCAATCGTGGATTTCCAATCATTAAATCACGAATAATAATGGTCATTTTTACCACAAATTCCCATTCTGAATCAAGTACTTCGCGCGATTTTAAGTTTTCACCTAAATTTACGGTATCTTCACCTTCTTTCGATTTGCAATTTTTTAGTGTCCATGCAATGGCTTTTTCAAATTCAATTGGGTCAAAAATATTTAATTGAACACGGCGAATGATTTCACTCATGTCAACCGATTCGTTACGCATACCAAGGTAGCTTTGGAAAAAATCGGCATCTACAATTGAACCAGCAATACCCATTGATACTGAACCAATCGACAAATATGATTTTCCACGCAAAGTAGCTACAGCCACACCAGCTTTGGCAAAACGAAGAATTTTTTCTTTTGCATCTGCTGGAATTTTTGTGTTATCACTATCGTGAACATCGCGACCGTAAATACCAAAAGCAGGTAATCCTTTTTGGTTGTGACCTGCCAATGCAGCAGCCAAATAAACCGCACCAGGACGTTCTGTTCCGTTAAAACCCCAAATAGCTTTTGGCATATGTGTGTCCATATCAATGGTTTCGCTACCATAACACCATGCTGGAGTAACAGTTAAAACAGCTCCAACGCCAGCTAATTTAAACTTTTCGGCACAAGCTGCAGCCTCGTCTACACGGCCAATAGTTGTATCGGCAATAACACACTGCACTGGAGTTCCGTCTGCATATTTAAGCGTTGAGCCAATCAATTCGGCAACACTCAAGGCCATATTCATGGTTTGAGCCTCTAGTGATTCTCTCACTCCGCCTAATCGACCATCGATGGTAGGACGAATTCCGATTTTAGGATTTTCGCCTTGCAAACGTCCTGTCTTGATTTTTCTTTGTTGGTTATTTTCAGCTGCTGAAAAATCACCATCTAATGATCCTGCTTTCATGTTTTTTTTTATTATTTTGGACTCAAACTTCTAATGGCATGAAATCCATGTTTACTATTTATTAAATTTATATTGTAATTTCTGAATGGTAGTTTTTGAATAAAAAGTTCGATTTGTTATATAATTTCCAGCAAGACCCTTAAAATTTTATCTAAAAACAAATACTCTTAAAATGTCAAATTAAATAGAACCTCTTAAAATTAGGTTAGTTGGTAAGTACTCTTTTAAAGGTTCTTTTTTTAATACAAAGTTTGCTGCTTTTTCGCCCATTAGACCAAAATCGATACTTATAGAGGAAATACCGTTTTTAATAACTTCTAAAACTGGATCATTATTATAGGCAATTAGTCCTATATTGCTTCCTACAATGAAATGCTTAGCGTCTGCATCTTTAATAATCTTGACCAAATCTATTGGCGAAATACATATATATGCTGTTTTATCCGAAACGCCTTTCCAGTCAATTTTAGATCTAACAACCTCAAATTGAAAATTATTTTTTTTACAAAAGCTAATAAAATAAACAATAGAGCTTTCTGGATGACAAATCTCCTCAGGAAAAACAAAAGATAATTTACTGTATTTCTGGAGTAACTTTTTTGCTTCAATCAAACAGTTGTAAAATGACTCATTAAAATCTTGACATATAAATGAAAAATCTTTTTTTTCGAAATTACCAAAATCCAACAGTAACAATTTATTAGTAGGAATGGCTTTTAGTGTATCAGAAAATTTATCGTTCGAAAAATTCATAACCACATACATGCTATATTTACCAATACTCTCACGTATTATGGTTTCGAAAAGATGTTCGTTGTATTGATGAAAAATCAAATCTACTTTATAATTTTCGGGCAAATTTCCTACAAATTGATGGTATAAATCTTGTTTAAAAGCCGAATAAGTATCTAGTAAAAGCAAAACACGATTTACATCTCCAGTCACAAAATAACCTTTCGTAGGATTAGAATCAATTAACCCTCTTCTTTTGAGTTCGTTGTATGCTTTAAAAACCGTATCGCGCGAAACTTTGTGTTTTGTACTTGCCTCATTGATAGATGGCAAGTTGTCACCCATTCGTATTTTCCCTTGCATGATAGACGTACTTATCCCGTCTGCTAGAGTTTTAATTTTTGAGGTAGAATTTGAAAATTTAATTTGAGGCATTATTTGCTTATTTGAGTATATTTAAGCATATCTAATTATATGACCTCTAAGAGCATAGTATGCGATAAATACAAAAAACGGTATTGGTACTAAAAATCCGATTGACATTCCAAAGTGATCGGCAATTAAGCCCATCAAAGGAGGAAAAACTGCTCCACCAACTACAGCCATTACCAAAAATGAGGACGCTTTTTTAGTTTGTGGTCCTAAATCTTTTATTGCCAATGCAAAAATGGTTGGGAACATAATTGACATCACAAAAAATACAGTATAGAGCGATATTAAAGAAATCCATCCTAGCTTCAGACTCACAACCGGCAATAAAATAGCAGCTAATCCAGCACAAATTGCCAATAATTTTGTGGGCTTTACCAACGACATTATATAACTACCGCTTATCCTGCCAAGCATAAACAAGGCAAAACCGATACTTAAAAAGAACGGGGCTAATTTTACATCAAATTTAGGATCTTGTCCAGCATCGGTTACAAAATTTATTAGATAGCTAAAAATTCCCGTTTGCGCAGCCACATAAGAAAATTGAGCTATTACACCAAGTACGAAATGGGGTTGTTTTTTTAGTGGAATGTGAAATGTTGATTTTTCTTCAAATGATGATTCAATAAAACCGTGTGCATGAACTTCATCTTCTTCTGTAATTTCGGGAAGCTTTAAATGCATAAAAACAAATGCCACAGCCAATACCAATAATCCAATGATCAACATAGGTAGAATGGTAGAATATAATTTTTCTCCTACTACTTCGCTGGTGCTGTTGTAAATGTACAATGCAATAAGGGGTCCCAACACCCACGCTAATCCATTAAAAGATTGAGATAAATTGATTCTTCTTTCTGCAGTTTCTTTGGGGCCTAATTTAGTCGTATATGGGTTTGCAGCAGTTTCAAGTGTAGCTAAGCCGGATCCTATAAGAAATAAACACGAAAGGAAAATCCAGAATGATTCAAATACTGCAGTAGCGGCAACAAGTAATGCACCCGAAGCAAAGATAAATAATCCCACCACAATTCCTTTTTTGTAACCATATCGCTTCATAAACATTCCTGCAGGAATAGCCATGCTGAAATAAGCTCCGTACAAGGCAAATTGAATTAAACTAGATTGCCATTTGTGTAAGTGGAGAATTTCCTGAAAATGTTTGTCTAAGGTATCCAACATTCCATGAGCAAGCCCCCACAAGAAAAATAATGAAGTGATAAAGATAAAAGGAAGTTTGTATTCTTTTGTGACAAGCTTTGGGTGTGACATAAGTAACTGGAATTATTTATTGATATATTTGTTATTTCATAAAACCTTCATTTACTAGGTCTTACTAATTATTAATTAAATGTAATTTGATTTAAAGTCTGATCGTTTTTAATGTACTTTTTACTGTGCTGAACTGTGCTGCAAAGATAAGGCAAACCAAAGATAAAAATCTAATCTAATTTTATGTTATACAACATAAAACAAAACAGAAAATCAAGACATCAATTGTATATAAAATTGGCAGGAAACAAAGGGCTAAGAGCAAAAAAGAATACCATAAAAAAAAATGTAACTGAAAATCAAACAAGATTATTTACTCAAATAAAGTATAAAGCATTGAATACATTATTGTTATATTGCAAGCAGCTAAAAAAATGCGTTCGCAACATCAGTATTGTAACGAGATAATTTCTATAGGGTTTGCACTTTTTAGAATAGTTGTTTATCCTAATGTTTTTTAGAGTATAGTCTAAATAATCGCATAAAATAATTGTCGAACTTTGCCAAATAAAATTGAACTAAAACAAAGTATTTTAAACTAGTAAAAGACCTAAAACAAACATTATGAAAAAAACATTACTCATGGCAATACTGGCATTAGGGATGAATGCCTTTGCACAAAGTGAAACTTTAACTAATAATAAATGTAATTCCACCAAGCAAAAAAACACAAGTAAAAACCAAGAGATTGGGAAAACGAAAAGCATAAACCCAGCCATAGATTTAATGCAGTTAATTGGGATACAATCAGTTACGCATTTAACGGCATACAGCACGCAAGATAGCGTAAGAAACTGGGAATGGGATGTAGATAGCAACGAGTGGAAAAACTCCTATAAAACCATTGCAATAACTTATAATTCTAACAATCAACTTGTAAGTGAAATAGACCAGAAATGGAAAGAAAATAAATGGGAAAATTACTCTAAAACACTTATATATTATGATGGATTTATGCTCACTGGGTTTCTGTGGCAAAACTGGAATAACAATAATTGGGAAAATAGCATGCAATTCAAATCAGAGTATGATGATAATAAAAAATTGATTTCCAATAAAACAGAAATGTGGGAAAATGAAGGCTGGACTATTTTCTCATTAAATAATTACACCTATGATGACAATGATAATAAGATTATCGAAACTCATCAAAGTGCGTTGATGGGTCCATTAGAAAACGTATCAAGGACTTTTTACACTTACGATGCCAACAAAAATACATTATCAGAAAAAGAACAAATGTGGGTAATATCGGATTGGATGGATAGCAAATTGACTGAATATGCCTACAACGCGCAAAACATGAGGCTCAGTGAGACCCAAAAAAACTTGATGGGCGGGTTAGAATTATATACCCAAAAATACATTTATACGTATGATTATCAAAACAATAATTTGAGCGAAGGCAAACAAAAATGGAATGGAACAGCATGGGAGGATGAATGGCAATTTTTATATACCTACGACGAACAAGGAAATTCGATAACAGATACGTATCAAATTTGGATTGGGGGTGATTGGGTAAATTCAAACAAATACACTTATTATTATAACGCACAAAAAAATCTAAAAACTGGAGATTTACAACAAACTTGGAATGAGATAGATTGGGAAAACAAATCACAATCTGTAGCTATTTTTGATAATAACAACAACAAAATAAAAGAAATAGAACAAGAATGGTTTGAAGGTAATTGGCACGACAGCAATACTGTAATAAACACTTACAATTTAGACTATTACCTCATTGGTAGTTCGGATAAAGACTGGGACTTAGATGGAATTACAGCACTTTCGGGCGATAGTACCCATTATTATTATTCAGAATCATCGAATGATACAAAAGAAATGATTGTAGGAAATGTTTCACTATTTCCGAATCCCTCCAATGGAAAATTCAAAATAAGCAGCTTCAACCCTATCATGGAAATTGAAATAACTAATATGTTGGGTAAAATAATACGCTCCAATTTCAAAACAAAAAATTCAAATGCAGAGATAGATATGAATGATTGTGAAAAAGGAATTTATGTAGTAAAAATTAAAACAGTAGCTGAAACAATCTTTCGAAAAATAATTTTGAACTAAGCGACAATGTGGTTACATAATGAAAAATAGGACATTAGGAGCAATTCGCGGAATACGTTAACATTGCTGTTAACCTGAGTTCGGGTTAAGAACAAGTTATATTTACTCCGTAGGAGTTGAATATCAATAGAGTAGAATGCGAGTACAGTACATTCTCCGTTAGGAGATTAATCATTTAATGGGTATTTATG
>JFJP01002291.1_pt1 | contig 11751 bp, 22 predicted proteins | sample 431651 | NCBI WGS metagenome assembly JFJP01 (sample SAMN02602958, study PRJNA72255) | Microbial mat metagenome, whole genome shotgun sequencing project. | biome: fresh water; feature: sink hole; material: water; isolation source: purple microbial (photo- and chemosynthetic) mats found in... | reverse complement strand
TTCAATAACCCTTCATACTGATGAGTCATGACATATGTCTGCACTTGGGCCATGAAATCCATGCTGACTACAACAATAATTAGCAATGAAGTACCACCAAAATAAAACGGTACGTTCCAACCAACGATTAGAAATTCTGGTATCAGACAAACTAACGTGATGTAGAAAGCTCCGATCAGAGTCAAACGTGTCATTACTTTGTCAATGTAACGAGATGTTTGCTCACCAGGTCTGTAACCAGGAATAAATGCACCACTCTTCTTTAGATTATCAGCAGTTTCCCTTGGATTGAAAACCAGTGCTGTATAGAAGAAACAAAAGAAGAAAATAGCAGATGCATATAGCAATACATAGATAGGCTGACCCGGTGATAAAGCAGATCCAATATCCTTAAGCCAGAACAGAGATTCATTACTACCAAACATACCCGCTATTGTGGCTGGAAACAAAATGATTGAGCTTGCGAAAATCGGAGGAATAACACCAGCCATATTCAATTTGAGAGGCAAATGCGAACTCTGACCACCATATACCTTGTTACCCACCTGACGCTTTGCGTAATTTACAAGTATTTTTCTCTGGCCTCGCTCGACAAAAACGACTAATGCGGTAATGAGTAATGCGCCGGCAAAAAGCAAAAGAACTAAAGGAATTGAAAAGGTACCTGTGCGTGTCAGCTCCAACGTACCCCCAATTGCCTGAGGCAACCCTGCTGCAATGCCCGCAAAAATAATGATGGATATACCATTACCAATTCCACGTTCTGTGATCTGTTCACCTAGCCACATTAAAAACATTGTTCCCGCAACCAAGGAAACCACAGCCGTGATCCGGAAGAGAAAGCCAGGATCCATTACCAGATTTGCCTGACTCTCCAAAGCAAATGAGATACCCACTGCCTGGAACAACGCCAAAATCAATGTTCCATAACGCGTATATTGCGTTATTTTCCTGCGTCCTGACTCACCCTCTTTCTTAAGAGCTTCAAGAGTAGGCGATACAACCGTCATCAATTGCATGATAATTGATGCTGAAATATAGGGCATGATTCCTAAAGCCAGAACCGAGAAGCGAGACAACGCACCGCCTGAGAACATATTGAACATTCCCAGTATTCCGCCTTGCTGACTCTTGAAAAGATCCTCAAGAACAACTGGATCAATTCCTGGTACAGGAATAAAAGATCCAATGCGATAAACAATTAAAGCACCAATCAGGAAAAACAGACGACTCTGTAGGTCGCCCATTTTTCCTGTATTCTTGAGGAGGTTGCCAGCGGCAGACAAAATATACCTTCTTTATTAATCTTGAACTACTTGAACAGAACCACCGGCTTTTTCAATAGCAGCTTGCGCCCCTTTTGTTACCAAAAGGCCTGATATGTTGACAGCTCTATCAATTTCCCCAGCCAGAATGACCTTGACAGTTCTAATCATCTGCGAAACAAGACCAGCTTCTTTGAGCACCAGCAAATCAATAGTAGTCGCTTCCAAATTAGAGATATCAGAAAGTCGAACTTCCGTCTTGTATGCACGTGTTACTGAAATAAAGCCCCGCTTTGGCAAACGTCGTGCCATTGGCATTTGACCGCCTTCAAAGCCGACTTTATGAAACCCACCAGCGCGTGACTTCTGGCCCTTATGACCACGTCCACCAGTTTTGCCTAATCCTGAACCGATACCACGACCAGGTCGTTTAGATGAATGTGTGCTACCCACTGAGGGAGAAATAGTATTTAGTTTCATCACACCGACTCAAATTTTACAAGGTAGTTGACACGATTAATCATACCGCGATTCTCGGGTGTATCAGACACGAGAACGGTATGACTTAGCCGTCTTAGTCCAAGACCACGAACACATGCACGATGTTTTTCTACAGTCCCGATTGTACTTTTGACAAGAGTTACCTTAAGTTTCTTTTCAGCATCATTCATGGCTTACTCCAGAATTTCAGCGACGGTTTTTCCGCGCTTTGAGGCAATTTCACTCGGGGTAGACATCTTTGATAAACCATTCAATGTAGCTCGTACTACATTGTATGGATTTGTCGAACCCAGACATTTTGCAAGAACGTTATGAACGCCCATGACCTCAAATACCGCTCGCATTGCGCCACCTGCAATAATGCCGGTACCTTCCGATGCGGGCTGAATTATTACAACCGAGGCACCATGCTTTCCAATTGCAGAATGATGAAACGTTCCGTTTTTAAGGGAAACTTTGACCATTTTCCTGCGTGCCTCTTCCATTGCTTTGGTTACTGCAACTGGAACTTCACGTGATTTACCCTTACCCATTCCAACGCCACCTTCGTTGTCTCCGACAACGGTCAAAGCAGCAAAACTAAGAATGCGACCACCTTTTACGACTTTGGTGACGCGATTAACGGAGATCATTTTCTCCTTTAAGCCGTCACCTTGTTCTTCCTGTTGCTGAGCGGGTCTTGCCATGATATTCCTCGCTTAAAACTGTAAACCGTGCTCACGTGCCGCTTCAGCAAGTGCTTTGACTCTGCCATGAAAAGCGAAACCGGAACGGTCAAAAGAAACTTTGTTCAATCCCAACTGAGTTGCTTTTTCAGCAATTCGTTGACCAACCAGCTTCGCAGCTGCAATGTTTGAACCTGAATTTATCTGAGACTGAACTTCTTTTTCTACCGAAGAAGCAGAGGTCAAAACAGCCCCACCACTAGAATCAATCAATTGGGCATATATATGAGAATTTGTACGGTGCACACAAAGCCTGATTGCACCCAATTCAGCAATTTTGGAGCGTGTCTTAAGCGCTCTACGTAGTCGACGTATTTTCTTTTCCATGGCACTAACTCCTGATTACTTCTTCTTGGTCTCTTTGAGCGCAACGACTTCGCCGGCGTATCTCACACCCTTGCCTTTGTAAGGCTCTGGTTTGCGATAAGATCGAATGTCTGCTGCAACCTGACCAACAACCTGCTTATCCATGCCCTTGATGATTATTTCTGTTTGGGTTGGCGTTTCTACTTTAATACCCAGTGGCATGTGATGCTCAACAGGGTGAGAGAAACCAAGAGTCAGATTCAGTTTCTCACCTTGAGCTTGTGCACGATATCCAACGCCTATTAGGTTTAATCTACGCTCGAACCCAGAGGATACGCCGGTAATCATATTGGCCAAAAGTGCACGCATCGTTCCCGACATCGCATGCGCTTCTCTAGAAGAATTACTGGTTGTAATATGCAGGAAACCGTCGATATTTTCGACAGTAACATTTCCATTCATTGCCTGGTTAAGTATGCCGAGCGGACCCTTAACAGTAATATTCTTTTCAGCAATTGAAACATCAACGCCAGCTGGTATTTTTACCGGATTTTTAGCTACACGAGACATGTTTTACCTCAGGCGACTAAGCACAAGATTTCACCGCCAACGCCCAAAGAACGTGCTTTTCTATCTGTCATCACGCCCTGCGAAGTGGAAAGTATTGCAATACCGAGTCCGTTCATGATTCTCGGAATGTCATCACGTCCTTTGTATATTCTTAGGCCAGGTTTGCTGACACGATCAATTCTTTCAATAACGGGCTGACCAGCATAATACTTGAGAGTAACCTCAATTTCAGCTTTACCACTACTTTCATGGACCTTGAAGCCGTCTATATAACCTTCATCATAAAGTACTTGCGCGATTGCCTTCTTCAATTTTGAGGCGGGCATGCGTACATTTTGTTTCTCAATCATCTGACCGTTACGAATACGCGTTAACATGTCAGCAATGGGATCACTCATACTCATAACATATCTCCCTTACCAGCTAGCCTTAACTACGCCAGGAATTTCACCTTTCATGGCATATTCACGAATTTTATTTCGGCAAAGACCAAATTTCCGAAACACACCGCGTGGGCGACCAGTAATCTGACAGCGGTTACGTAGCCTGCATTCGCTTGAATCACGCGGAAGTGATTCAAGTTGAGTACGCGCAGCAATCCTGTCCTCAATGCTGAGTTCAGCATTGTTGAACGTGTTTTTTAATTCAGCTCTTTTCGCAGCAAATTTCTTGACAAGCTTGCGACGTTTTTCTTCTCGATTAATTACTGAAAGTCTGGCCATCGCAATCTCAATTCTTAAAAGGAAACTTGAAGGCAGAGAGAAGCGCTCTTGCTTCTTCATCGGTCTTCGCAGTTGTTGTAATCGTAATATTCATGCCACGAAGAACGTCAATTTTTTCATATTCGATTTCGGGGAATATAATTTGTTCCTTGACACCCATATTGTAATTACCACGGCCATCGAAACCTTTACCGCCAATACCGCGGAAATCTCGAATTCGTGGTATTGCCACGGTAATTAAACGGTCGAGAAACTCATACATCTGATCTCTCCTCAGCGTAACCATACATCCAACCGGATAATGATCGCGGATTTTGAAACCAGCGATTGATTTACGAGAAAGAGTCACAACGGGCTTTTGTCCAGCGATCTTCGTCATGTCTGCGACGGCATGATCCATAACTTTCTTGTCACCAACCGCCTCACCGACACCCATATTCAAAGTGATTTTTTTGATTCTAGGAACTTGCATCGGTGACTTATAACCAAACTTTTCAGTTAACTGCTTGGTTACCGCATCTTTGTAGTAATCATACATTCGCGCCATTTCGAGTCCTTAAGCGTCTATCACTTCGCCATTCGACTTGAAGAAGCGCACTTGGCGGCCATCTTCAAGCGTCTTGATACCTACACGACTACCCTTGTGCATATCCGGGTTAAGGACAGCAACATTTGAAATGTCGATTGGCATATCTTTGTCAATAAAACCACCAACAGCCCCCTTCATGGGGTTTGGTTTAACAGTTTTACGAACACGGTTGACGCCCTCTACAACAAGCGAACCATCCAGCACGCGCAGAACGGTACCTTGCTTGCCTTTGTCCTTACCCGCGAGAACAACTATTTCGTCACCTCTACGTATTTTTTTCATCTTCAACTCTCTACAGAACTTCAGGCGCCAGCGAAACAATCTTCATGAAACGCTCACCACGCAGTTCACGCGTTACGGGCCCGAATATGCGGGTGCCGATGGGTTCCAATTTATTGTTCAAAAGAACTGCTGCATTATTGTCAAATTTGATGAGCGAACCATCTGGTCTGCGTACACCCTTGGCAGTTCTAACAACTACGGCGTTGTAAACATCGCCTTTTTTAACCCTGCCTCGGGGTGCGGCATCTTTAATGCTGACCTTGATAACATCACCGACACTTGCGTAACGGCGTTTTGAGCCACCCAACACTTTGATGCACATAACGGTACGCGCACCAGTGTTGTCAGCAACATCTAGTTTTGACTGCATTTGTATCATTTTTTCTCTCCAACTTACCCAACTGGTCAGGTAGTTTTGGATCCCGTTCGGGTTAGACAAGCCGCTATGCGGCAGAAATCATGCCTGAGAGGCCTCAGAGCAAGCGCAAGAAGATATCATGATATTCTTCGATTGCGCAAGCAGATTTCAAATAACCTGTGCTCTTTGTACAAGCAATGAAACATTCCACGACTTAGTGCGTGACAGAGGCCTACACTCCTCTATCGTCACGATATCGCCAGGGTGAAATTCATTGTTCTCATCATGCGCATGATATTTTTTGGAAAGTCTGATTATCTTACCGTAAAGAGGATGCTTGACTTTACGTTCAACCAACACAGTGACTGTCTTGTTCATTTTGTCACTGACGACTGTACCAGTCAGCGTGCGCGCTGATTTCTCGATTCGTTGTTCGCTCATGCTTATGCTCTTTAGTTAGCAACCACAGATTTCGTAACATGCATCACAGTACGTACACGTGCAATGTCACGACGCACCTTGCGGATTTCGTGTGTTTTATTTGTCTGCTGTGTCGACAACTGCATACGCAAGCTAAATTGCGCGCGCAGCAATTCCTTCAGTTCGACCTTCAATTCATCAATAGACTTGCTACGTAGTTCAGAGGCGTTCATCTCATACTCCAAAGTGTCGAGTAACAAAAGTTGTAGCCAAAGGAAGTTTCGCTGCAGCCAAACGGAATGCTTCGCGCGCGATCTCCTCTGTCACTCCTTCCATTTCATATAACACTTTACCTGGTTGTATTTCCGCTACCCAGTATTCAGGATTACCCTTGCCATTACCCATACGAACTTCAGCGGGTTTCTGCGAAATAGGCTTGTCCGGGAAAATCCGAATCCAGATGCGACCACCACGTTTGATGTGGCGAGTCATTGCACGACGAGCTGATTCAATCTGTCGCGCTGTTAGCCTACCGCGTGCAATGGCTTTAAGACCAAATTCACCGAAGCTTACTTTCGCTCCACGCGTTGCAAGACCTGTATTGCGACCCTTCTGTTCTTTACGATATTTTCTACGTGCTGGTTGCAACATTGTAATTACTCCTTGCCTGCACGGTTAGCGGGACGACGTGGCCTGCGTTCGGGCTCAGGAACGACTGCTTGTTTCTCATTTCCACCTAGGTTTTCACCCTTGTAGACCCACACTTTGATACCAATAATGCCATAGGTGGTGCTAGCTTCAGAAAAGCCATAATCAATGTCAGCTCGCAGTGTATGCAAAGGCACACGACCTTCCCTGTACCATTCAGTCCGTGCAATTTCAGCACCATTCAATCGGCCTGCAGACATAATCTTGATACCCTGAGCGCCAAACCTCATCGCGTTTTGCATCGCGCGCTTCATCGCACGGCGAAACATGATTCGCTTTTCCAGTTGATTCGCTATTGAATCAGAAATTAGCTGCGCATCAATTTCCGGTTTTCTGACTTCTTCTATATTCAGGGTTACCGGCACCGACATCAAGGTATTGAGTTGCTTGCGCAGTGACTCAATATCTTCACCTTTTTTTCCAATAACTACGCCAGGACGCGAGGAAAAAAGTGTGATACGTGCATTTTTAGCGGGGCGTTCTATCACTATTTTGCTGATTGATGCATGCGCCAATTTTTTCTTGAGGAACTCACGTACTTTGATATCCTCATTGAGAGTAGATGCGAATGATTTGCTGCTGGCAAACCATTTGGATGTCCAACCTCGATTGACGCTAAGTCGAAAACCAATCGGATGTATTTTCTGTCCCATTTGCCTTACCTCAGTCGCCAACGGTCACAGTAATGTGACAGGTCGGTTTGGTGATTCGATTTCCACGGCCTTTTGCTCGCGCCGTAAAGCGCTTAAGGCTTGGTCCTTGGTCAACAAATATTGTCTTGACGCTAAGCGCATCAATGTCAGCACCTTCATTGTGCTCAGCATTGGCGATTGCAGACTCAAGAACTTTTTTAATTGTAAAAGCAGCTTTTTGCGGTGAAAAAGCAAGGATGTTGAGTGCTTGATCTACAGGCCGTCCTCTCACCATATCCGCTACTAAGCGTGCTTTCTGTGAGGAAAGTCGTGTACCACGTAAAATCGCTGAAATTTGCATCACGACTCTCCTTATTTCTTCTTGGATTTCTTGTCAGCGGCATGACCTTTGAAGGTACGCGTCAACGAGAATTCACCAAGTTTGTGGCCGACCATATTTTCAGTCACGTAGACTGGAATATGCTGTTTACCATTGTGTACTGCCACAGTCAGTCCGATGAAATCGGGCAGGACTGTTGAACGACGCGACCAAGTCTTGATTGGCTTTTTGTCGCCAGCAGCAATAGCAGTTTGAATTTTCTTTATCAGATGCCCATCTACAAAGGGGCCTTTTTTTACAGAACGAGCCATGTCAGTGACCTTTACGCTTTGTGACGGCGACGGACAATCATGCTGTCGGTACGCTTGTTGTTACGGGTACGGTAACCTTTTGTAGGTTGACCCCATGGTGACACCGGAACTCTACCTTCACCGGTTCTACCTTCGCCACCACCGTGCGGGTGATCGACAGGGTTCATCACCGTGCCTCGTACTGTTGGGCGAATACCACGCCAGCGCATGGCTCCTGCTTTACCGTAAGAACGAAGACTATGTTCTTCATTCCCAACTTCACCCAGCGTTGCCCTGCAATCAATATGAACTTTGCGAATCTCACCAGAACGCAGACGCAATTGAGCATATGAACCCTCGCGTGCTAGAAGCTGAACACTGGTACCAGCCGATCGAGATATTTGAGCGCCCTTACCAGGCAGCATCTCAACACAGTGAATTGTTGAGCCGACAGGAATATTTCGCAGTGGCAAGCAATTACCTGGTTTTATAGGCGCTTCTGAACCGCTTAATAATGTAGCGCCAATTTCAACACCGCGCGGAGCAATAATATATCTACGTTCACCATCGGCGTAGCAGAGTAGCGCCAAATGTGCACTTCGGTTAGGGTCATATTCAATACGTTCTACTTTTGCAACAATGCTGTCTTTGTTTCTCTTGAAATCAACAAGACGATAGTGTTGCTTGTGTCCACCGCCCTTATGACGAGTAGTGATATGACCATTATTGTTGCGACCGGATTTACGATTCTGTTTTTCAACAAGACTGGCTACTGGTTTCCCTTTATGAAGACCAGGCGTAACCACTTTGACAACAGCGCGGCGGCCAGCAGACGTCGGCTTTACTTTAACCAACATAATTTATTCTCCTGCCGCAAAATTAAGTTCTTGACCTGGCTTCAGGCACACAAATGCCTTTTTCCAACTGGAACGTGTACCTGTGAATCGACCAAACTTCTTTGTTTTGCCTTTGACGTTCAATACAGTGACATCTTTCACCTGTACTTTAAACAGCAACTCAACTGCTGCTTTAATCTCAGGTTTGGTAGCGGTTGTCGCCACTTTGAAGATTATCTGTTCACGTTTGTCAGCAAGCATCGTCGCCTTCTCGGAGATTACCGGAGCGAGGATGATTTGAAGCAAACGCTCCTCTTTCATCGGCACGGCTTTCATGCGTATATCTCCTCAAACGTTTTAACAGCATCACGAGTCATCAGAATGCGATCGTAGCGCACCAAGCTTACGGGATCCGTTTGATGCGGTTCAAGAACCAATACTTGGTGCATATTTCTCGCAGACAGCCACAAATTGTCATCTACTACTGTGTCGATAATGAGTACTTTGTTTGTAATTCCAAGATCTTTTAATTTAGCAGCAAGAACTTTTGTACGTGGAGAATCGATACCGAGAGATTCAATAACCGAAAGTCTTCCATCCTGCACAAGTTTGGAAATGATTGATGCCATTCCCGCACGATACATTTTACGGTTAACTTTTTGAGAAAAATTCTCATCAGGTTTATTTGGAAAAGCGCGACCACCCCCTCTCCAAATGGGGGACGAAGTCATACCAGCACGTGCACGTCCTGTACCTTTTTGTTTAAAAGGTTTCTTGGTGCTATGCCTGACTTCAGCGCGCGTAAGTTGAGCACGATCACCTGTTCTTGCATTTGCCATAAATGCCGTAAGAACTTGATGAACAAGTGCTTCATTGTATTCGCGCCCAAAAAGAGAGTCAGAAGCGCTTACCGCACCAGACGTCTGACCTTTTTCATCAATCAGTTGCAAGTCCATTATGCGACTCCTTTAACGGCAGGACGAATAATTACATCACCACCTTTTGAGCCGGGGACAGCACCTTTAACCAATAAAAGTTGACGTTCCGCATCAACTCGAATAATTTCCAAGTTCTGGATCGTTCTTTTTACGGCACCCAAATGTCCTGACATTCTTTTTCCAGGAAAAATTCTGCCCGGATCTTGTGCTTGACCAATAGAGCCAGGCACGTTGTGTGAACGTGAGTTTCCGTGTGTTGCGCGTTGGGATTTGAAGTGGTGACGCTTGATAGTTCCAGCAAAACCCTTACCTTGGGTTACACCTGAAATATCTACCATTTGCCCAGACTGAAATATTTCAGCGGATATCATTGAGCCAGGTTGAAATTTACCTGATTCTTCTTCAGTTACCTGAAACTCAGACATACCAATCGCTGCATCAACCCCTGCTTTGGCTAAATGACCTGCTACAGGTTTTGTTATACGACTTGGTTTACGTAAACCAAAAGCGATCTGCAAGGCTGAGTAGCCATCCAGTTCTTTTGTTTTAACTTGGCTAACGCGATTGTTTGACACGTCCAGCACCGTTACCGGGATAGAAACACCATCCTCAGTAAAGATACGGGTCATGCCAATCTTTCGACCGACAAGGCCTAAACTCATTTTTTTGTTCCTTCAATAAGTGCCAACTACAATTGGTCGGCAATTTAAAACAGGGAATTTAATTTCCCTTCATTCAAAAGTTACTGCAACTTGATCTCTACATCGACCCCTGCCGGCAGGTCCAATTTCATCAGTGCGTCGACTGTTTTGTCTGTTGGGTCAACAATATCCATCAATCGCTTATGTGTTCGAATTTCCAACTGATCACGTGAAGATTTATTTACGTGCGGTGAACGCAGAATATCAAATCTTTCAATTGATGTCGGCAGTGGTACCGGGCCTTTGACTACAGCACCAGTTCTTTTCGCCGTGTCTACAATTTCCATTGCAGATTGATCTATCAATTTATAATCATATGCTTTAAGGCGAATTCTAATTTTCTGATTTTGCATAATATTGGCCTTGTTTACTCAATGATTTTTGCTACAACACCCGCACCAACAGTACGACCACCTTCGCGGATCGCAAAGCGCAAACCTTCTTCCATTGCGATCGGAGCAATCAATGCTGCGGTAATCGAGACATTGTCACCAGGCATCACCATTTCGGTGCCTGCCGGCAGTTCGATTGCGCCAGTCACATCCGTGGTGCGGAAGTAGAACTGCGGACGGTAACCGTTAAAGAACGGTGTGTGACGACCACCTTCGTCTTTGCTCAATACATAGATTTCGGCGCTGAATTTGGTGTGCGGGGTGATGCTGCCCGGCTTTGCCAATACCTGGCCACGTTCGACATCTTCACGCTTGGTGCCACGCAACAGCGCGCCGATGTTGTCGCCGGCCTGACCTTGATCAAGCAATTTGCGGAACATTTCTACGCCGGTACAGGTGGTTTTGACGGTGGGCTTGATACCGACAATTTCAATTTCTTCGCCTACCTTGACGATGCCGCGCTCGACTCGTCCGGTTACTACAGTGCCACGACCCGAGATGGAGAATACGTCTTCAACCGGCATCAGGAAGGGCTTGTCGATGGCGCGCTCGGGCATCGGGATGTAGCTGTCGAGAGCTTCGGCGAGGCGGAAGATACTGGGCTCGCCGATGTCGCTGGTGTCACCTTCCAAAGCTTTCAAGGCGGAGCCAATGATGATCGGGGTGTCGTCACCTGGGAAGTCGTATTTGCTGAGCAGTTCACGCACTTCCATTTCAACCAACTCGAGCAGTTCTGCGTCGTCAACCATGTCGGCTTTGTTCATGTAGACGATGATGTATGGCACACCAACCTGACGGGCAAGCAGGATGTGCTCACGCGTCTGCGGCATCGGGCCGTCTGCTGCCGAGACGACCAACACCGCGCCGTCCATCTGCGCTGCACCGGTAATCATGTTCTTGACGTAGTCAGCGTGTCCGGGACAGTCTACGTGAGCATAGTGACGATGCTCGGTTTCATATTCGACGTGGGCGGTGTTAATGGTGATGCCGCGCGCCTTTTCTTCCGGTGCACTGTCAATATCCGCGTAGTTCTTTGCCGCTCCGCCGTACTTCTTCGACAGAATGGTGGTAATCGCTGCTGTCAACGTCGTCTTGCCATGGTCCACGTGTCCAATCGTCCCGACGTTCACGTGCGGCTTCGTACGCTCGAATTTTTCCTTGGCCATCGTCTATCCC
>JFJP01040304.1_pt1 | contig 11752 bp, 4 predicted proteins | sample 431651 | NCBI WGS metagenome assembly JFJP01 (sample SAMN02602958, study PRJNA72255) | Microbial mat metagenome, whole genome shotgun sequencing project. | biome: fresh water; feature: sink hole; material: water; isolation source: purple microbial (photo- and chemosynthetic) mats found in... | reverse complement strand
TGATGAAACAAAACAACCTGAACGCTGTTCGGTTGTGCCACTATCCGCAGAGCAGGCGCTTCTACGAACTATGCGACGAGTTCGGACTTTATGTTTACGACGAAGCCAATGTGGAGGCTCATGGCATGTTTTACAGTTTGAACAAAGGAGGAGGATTAGGAAATAATCCTGAGTTTCTGAATGCGATTATGGAGCGAACTATAAATATGTTCGAACATAACAAAAACTATCCAAGCGTAACGTTCTGGTCGCTAGGTAACGAAGCGGGTATTTATGGGTGAAAAATGCCGATAAAAACCTGATGAACCGTCCGGTAAATTACGAGCGGGCTTTGTGGGAATGGAATACCGATATGTATGTGCCTCAATATCCTACCGCTAAAGGACTTGACTCGCTCGGGCGAATTGGTACCGACCGTCCAGTGATGCCATCGGAGTATGCGCATGCCATGGGAAATTCTACAGGAAACCTATGGGAACAATGGCAGGCAATTTACAAATACAAAAACCTGCAGGGTGGATTTATCTGGGATTGGGTAGATCAAGGATTACTCAAAACTGACAAAAACGGAAAAGAATACTATGCCTACGGTGGCGATTATGGTGTCGACCAGCCAAGTGATGGCAATTTTCTGTGCAACGGGCTCGTTTTACCTGACCGTACGCCGCATCCAGCACTGACTGAAGTGAAATATGTACATCAAAATGTGGGATTCGAAGCTGTCGACTTGTCAAAAGCTGAAATTAAAATTACCAATCGTTTTTATTTTAGCAATTTGTCGAAATACAGTCTGAAATATTCGATTCTGGCAAACGATAAAGTGTTGAAATCCGAACAATTAAATTTGAATTTAGCACCGCAGGAAAGTAAGATTGTAACCATACCGATACAGAAACTGATAGCCAAAGTTGGTGTGGAGTATTTTATCAATTTCGAAGTAAAAACACTCGTACCCGAACAACTGATACCTGTCGGACATGTCATTGCCTACGACCAGCTCCGCTTACCTTTCGAAAAGGATAAATACAAATACACGGTTAAGGGTGAAAAGTTTCAGGCCACAGAAGGATCTGAAATTGTGACTATTAGTTCACCAAAAGTATATTTTAGTTTTAATAAAAAAACAGGAATAGTTAGTTCGTATAAGGTAAATGGGCGGGAATATTTTCAGGATGGTTTTGGCATACAGCCCAACTACTGGCGGGCTCCGAACGACAACGATTACGGCAATGGCGCGCCTAAACGTTTGCAAGTTTGGAAGCAGGAAAGCAGCAACTTCAACGTAAAAAGTGTAAAGGTTGAAAATTCTGAAAACACCGTACAGTTGACTATAAATTATAAACTTAGCACTGGCAATGTCAATGCGATAACTTACACGGTTTATCCCGATGGCGCTTTAAACGTAAAATCGGACTTTAGTAAAACTACAATTGCCCAAACACCCGAATTGCCACGTCTTGGAGTGCGTTTCCGTTTGCCGGCAAATTTGGATAACGTTCAGTATTTCGGTCGCGGACCGGTGGAGAATTACATCGACCGTTTTCGGGGAACCTTGGTTGGATTATACAAAAGCAAGGCCAACGACCTGTATTTCCCTTACGTTCGCCCACAGGAAAATGGCCACCACATTGACACCCGCTGGCTGACACTGACCGAACAGAAAGGAAACGGATTACTGATTATGGCTGATAAAACCATTGGATTCAATGCCTTGCGTAATTCGGTGGAAGATTTTGATTCGGAGGAAGCAAAGCAACACGATTATCAGTGGCAGAATTACAGTCCGGAGGAAATTACCAACAAAGACCTCGAAAAAGCCAAAAACGTATTGCGTCGTATGCACCATTCAATCGACATTGTGCCCCGAAATTTTGTGGAGGTTTGTGTGGATATGAAACAACAGGGCGTTGGCGGTTTCGATAGCTGGGGAGCTCGTACACAGCCGGGTTTCACCATTCCGGCCAATCAAAACTACGAATGGAGTTTCACGCTGATACCTATTAATAATACCACACAAACAAGTTTATATTTGCCATATAAATTTGAGGAATAAAAAAATAAAAAAAGGGAGCTTAGCTCCCTTTTTTTAAGCGTCGGCTTCATCATCTTCTTCAATTTCCTTATGAGTGTATGCCGGATTATTGGCTTTGCGATAATGCAGCGGCGATAAACCAAACAGCTCTTTGAAACATTTGCTGAAATAGCGTGGCGTGCTAAACCCTAACCTGTACGTAATATCCGAAATGTTCAGTTCAGTTTCGTTGGTAAGCATACTGGCAGCAGTTTTCAGTCTTATGTTCAATATAAAATCGTTGGGTGTCATTCCCGTAATCCCTTTAATTTTTAGGTATAGTTTACTTCTGCCGAGCGCCATTTCGCTTGCAAAAATCGACACATCAAATTCGGAATCGTCAATGTATTTTGTTACAATTTGTGTGGCTTTGTTCAGCAATTCCTGATCCATTTTGTTCGTAGCCAGCGATACTTGTACATTGTCGGTTTGCTTCGAGAATTTTTCCTGCATGCGTTTACGGCTCAGCACCAAATTGTTACACCGGCTTATCAATGCTTTTACATTAAACGGTTTGGTAATGTAATCGTCGGCGCCCAGCATCAGACTTTCCAAATTCTGCTCTTCCGACGAGTCGGCTGTGAGCAGCACCACCGGAATATGCGAAGTTTCAAAATTCGTTTTCAGTTTGGCGCAGAGCTCTTTACCCGACATATTTGGCATCATTACATCGCTCAATACAATATCCGGCTGTAGTTCTTTTACTTTTTCGAGCGCATTGACCCCATCTACAGCAGTTTCTACCTTATAAATCGACGAAAAGATGTCTTTCAAAAAATGAAGCATTTCCTCGTTATCTTCAACAATTAGAATGGTTGAAACAGGCTTTTCGAAAGAATTAATTTCAGCTGCCATCGTTTCCAAGAAGAATTTATCAGGTATTTCAGTTTCAATAATATTATTTACATCCATTTCTTTTGTCGGTGTCTTTTCTTCGGCACTAAAATGGTCGTTTCCGAACAAAATCATGACGCTGAAAGTAGTACCGCCATCCTTGTTTTTTGTGGCTTTTATGGTGCCATGATGTAATTCTACAATCCCTTTCGAAAGCGCCAGACCGACACCTGTACTAAATGTATTCGAGGCAACTCCTTCCTGATTTTTTGATTGGTAGAACCGTTCAAAAATCCGTTCCAAATCCTCTTCGGGTATTCCCACACCTGAATCGATAATGCTTATTTGTACGCCATCCGATTTCCGTTCCACTTTTACCTGAATGTGGCTATTGTCTCTGGAGTATTTAAAAGCATTGGTAATAAGGTTGTAAAATACCTTTTGTAGCTGAACAGCATCAAACCAAACCATGATGTTTTTTTCGACCGACGAAAAATTAAAATCAATCTTTCGGGTCAATGCCATTTCGTTAAATGCCAAATAAATATTTCGGGTAAAACCTACAATATCCTGATTCGTAACTTTCAGCGCAAGCAAATCGCGCTCTTGTTTTCTAAAATCAAGCAATTCAGTAATTAAGTTTCGAAGGTGTGATGCATTCTTGTAAATTTTCACAATTTTATTATGAATCACAGGCGTGATATTTTCCATTTGTGCCATCGATTCAATTTGCCCGATAATAAGTGTAAGCGGTGTTCGGAATTCGTGCGAGATATTGGTGAAAAACTGTAATTTTGTTTGATTAAGTTCTTTAATACGGTCATTTTCGCGTTTTTCGTATTCCAACGATGTGCTAAGAAGTATTTTTGATTTATTGAAAGTAATAATTTTACGTATTGCAAATGCAAAAATCAGAGCATAAAGCAAATAGGCATAAATTGACGCGTAAAACGGAGGCAAAACACTTATTTTTAGTTGAATTTCTTTGAGCGTTGCGGTTGGATTATTTTTTTGAAGTTCGCGAACATGGAGTATGTATGAGCCGGGACTAAGGTTCGTATATTTTATAGATTGTTCACTCGTTTGTATCCATTTATCTGTTAATCCTTCCAATTTATATTCGTATTCTATTTTATTGGCTTTGATGTAATTGGAAGCGGCAAATTTTATAGTAAAATAGTTTTGATTGTTTGTAAGCTCAATTTCTTGCTGATATGGCAATGTAAATTCCAACACATTGTTGCTGTTTGTTGGCGTAATTAACTCATCATTAATATATAATTCCGAAAAAAACAAATTATAATCTTTTGGTATTGGAGTAATTTGATTTTCGAAAAACGAAGCCATCCCATTAATTCCCCCTACAAATATTTCACCGTTACTAGTGGAACAGATACCACATCCTAAATTTATCATATCCAAAGGTAATCCTTTGCTTTTGTCCAGAAAAATAGATTTATTTGTTTCGGGGTCAAATAAATTAACACCTTTGTTGGTGAGTAAAACTAAATAACCATAGGTCGTTTCGGTAATATCGTAAATAAAGTCCGACATTAAACCGTTTTCGGCCGACGAGTAGCGAATAAATGAATCGTTCTCTGGTTTATATTGATAAAGCCCCGAGCCAACTGTTGAAAACAACAATCTTCCACGTCTATCTTCGTAAATGCGTGTTATGTTATGCCTACCTATCGATCCGGGTTTATCAAACAAGTGCGAATAGGTTTTTAAATTTCCCTTTAAGTTGTCGTATTTTTTCAGTCCGCCATCGGTTGCAGCGAGCCAGAGGTTTTGTTTTGAGTCGAGCCATAAAGTTGTATTTTGAAATCCAATATCATTTCTGAGTTTCTCACTTTCAAAAAACGGGCTCACGGTTTCAGAATTTATATCAAGTTGTACTATGCCTTTTTGCGTCAGAATAAGCAATTTATCTTTGTACTGTTGTATGCTTTCCACCACATTATTCGGCATATTTTTATCCGTTAGGGTCGAAATTGTTTTAAATTTATTCGTTCGAATATCGTAAATGCTCAAACCGCCAAGATGCGTACCGATATACAGTTTTTCGTTACTTGAGTTATAATGAATCGATTTTAGGTTGTTGTGTGCTATCGAATTAGCATTACCGGCTTTAAAAACCCGAAATGTTTTCGTTTTTCGGTTATAAAAATTCAAGCCTCCACCTTCGGTACAAATCCACAAGTTGCCTGATTTGTCTTCGGTCATTTTACCCACTATGGGGAAGCTAATATTGTTGTTATTTGGGTTTGGATAATAATAAGTATAAATATTGGCCTCGGGATTATAATAATTTATGCCCCCATAATACGTTCCTATCCAGAGTGTTCCCTGTTTGTCTTTAAAAAGTGAATAAATAGAAGTGTGCGAAAGGTCGGTTGGTTTATTGCCGTAATTTTTGTAATTAAAAATCAAACCACTTTCGGGAATAATTTTATCGAGTCCCATAAATGTGGCAATCCATATTTGTCCAAAGTTATCTTCGCTAAAATCGCGAATAATATTACTCGATAATGATGACTGTTTATTTGATGTCGTAAAATAATCAATCAATCCATTTCGGTTGATTTTAAACACACCCTTGTCGGTAGTTCCAACCCAGATATTTTTTTTGGAATCCTCGAAAATAGCCGATATATTATTATTTGGAATAATGATATTGAAAATTTTATTATTGTCGAGCATTACCAAACCCTGTTCAGTGCCAATATACAATTTGCCGTTGCTCGATTCAAAAAGGTTTTTTACAACATAATTACGCTTTAATGTGTAGTATTTGGTAGCTGCTTTGCTTATATAGTCGTATTGAAATATTGTATTATCAACAGCATACCATAAATTTTGTTCGCCTTGCGACACAGATTGGCATTTGTTATTTATAAGCGAAAACTGATCGGTTTTCTTATCGTAAGCTACCAAATGCTTATACCCCGACATGAGATAGAGTGTTCCATTATCATCGCCGCAAATTTTATTTATAACATTACTTGGCAAGCCATTTTTATCGGTTTCGGTGGCCTGAAAAAGTTTAATATTTTGACCATCATATCTGTTCAATCCTTCGCGTGTACCAAACCACATATATCCCAGTTCGTCCTGATAGATAGACATTACTGATATTTGTGATAAACCATTACTTGCGCCAATGTGCTCAAAATTAATTTCCTGAGCACTTAATTGTACACTCAAAAAAACTATAATCAAAAAAGTTAGTATTGTTTTCATTTTATCACGTATTAGTATGTACAAAAATAGGTTGTTTTTATCAATTTAGTGTATCATATTATCCGTAATATGGCCAAATACGTACTGTCAGTTTGTTTTGACTTATGTTAACTTGCTAATTATAAGCATATAGAATGTGTTGGATATTTGACACCTAAAATAAAATAAATAATGTACAGTCGAATTGCAGCTTACTATATACATTTGTAACCTGAAAACCAAAATAAATATCAATTTTATGATGAGGATTTTTTTATTGACCACAATTGCTGCTTTGTTTTTGAATTGCAGCACCGAAAAGAGTGTATTTATAACTAAAAATTTTAGTTTCGCTCAGGAGCAAACGCTTAGAATGCTTTCGGCAGTAAATAACCAGCCTTTATATCCTAGAACGACAGCCAAAGATGGCTCTTTAAAGTTAACCGACATGTACGATTGGACAAGTGGTTTTTTTGCCGGTAACCTTTGGTATCTCTACGAATATACTCAAGACGAAAATTGGAAACAAAATGCCATACGTTGGACTCAATCATTGGAGCCTTTAAAAACATTTAAAGACCATCACGATTTAGGGTTTATGATGTATTGTTCTTATGGTAATGCTTACCGCTTAACAAAAAACACGGCTTACAAAGACATTTTAATTGAGTCTGCTAAGTCGTTATCAACACGTTTTGATCCCAAAACAGGTTGTATAAAATCGTGGAACTATCGCAAGTCGTGGGATGGAAAACGCGAGTGGTTTTATCCGGTAATAATCGACAATATGATGAACCTCGAGTTGCTTTTTTTTGCGTACAAAGAAACAGGTAATCCTAAATTTCGCGATATTGCCATTACACATGCCGAAACAACACTCAAAAATCATTTTCGCAACGATTTTAGCACATACCATGTGGTGAATTACGATACAATAACCGGTGCATTTCAGGATAGAGGAACTTCGCAAGGCTATACGGATGCTTCTACATGGGCGCGTGGGCAGGCTTGGGCTATTTATGGATATACTATGGTTTATCGCGAAACTCAAAATCCCAAATTTTTGAATGCAGCAATGTCAGCTGCTGACTTTTACCTCGAAAATAAAAATTTACCTGAAGATAAAATTCCTTATTGGGATTTTGATGTAGAAGACAAAAACATGTCACCTGATTGGATAAACAAAAATAATTTATCCTTATTAAAACGCGATGCATCGGCTGCTGCTATTACATCGTCGGCTTTGTTCGAGCTGAGTGAATATGCACAAAACAAAAAACAGCATTACCAACAGGCAGCCAAGACAATCCTATTTAATCTTTCTAAATTTTATACTGCCGAATCGGGCACAAACAATAATTTTTTAATAAAACATTGTGTAGGTAGTTTCCCACATAATGAAGAAATTGATGTGCCGCTTGTTTATGCCGATTATTATTTTCTGGAAGCATTAACTCGTTATAAAAACTCGGAGTGCAAGTAAAATTAAATTAGTATAAATAGTATTTTCTATTTTAAAAAATAACATACTTTTGTGTTGTCGTAATTTGCTTATAGAATGCGGTATACAAACACAGTTATTTATTTTATTTAAAAAACAATATCAATGAAATCTGCTCATAACAATACTCATAATTCAATGAAAATATTTTTATCATTAATCGTTGTTTTTGTTCTACTTTTAAAAACTAATACAATTGCACAAACCTACGATTACAATGCTTTGATAAAGCGCATACAAACGGATGTGTATACTGGCATTAAAGATGTGGGCGTTATGGATGCTTGGGTTAGCTCACAAAACACCAATGGTAGCTGGACGGATTTAAAATACGGCACTCTAACCACGGTTACAGGGTCGAACACATCAGACAATCATGTGTTGCGATTGTGGAACTTAGCTGCTGTTTGTTCAAAAGTTGGTCACGCCAAATACAACAATGCTGCTTATAAGGACGCTGTAAAACACGGATTGGAGTATTGGTACAACTCCAAAACTGTTGACCCGAATTGGTGGTACAATAAAATTTATTTCCCGCAAACTCTGGGTGAAATTCTGATGTATATGCGCGAGTTCGATGGTTTTATTCCAAAAGTTACATCCACCGGAATTGATGAACCTGAAATTCTCACACTTTTTCAACCACAAACAATAAACGACATTACCATAAACGGAACAGGAGCTAATGCCATTGATATTGGTTTGCATTATGTGTATCGTGGAATTTTGACACAGAACAGTTCGTTGCTCGAAAGTACACGCAATCGGTTGGAACTTTTGTTGACTGAAAATATTCAGGACGACCTTGTTTTTCACGACCACGGACCACAAATTCAAATTTCGAGTTATGGTTGGGTTTTTGCAAACGGCATTGTAGAGCTGGCTTCTTATCTGGTGGGTACGCCTGCGGCATTCAACTTGTCGAGTGAAAATTTTGCTAAAGTAGTGAGCTTTATCCGCGAAACGCAGATTTCATCTGTTCGTGGTTCTTCGTGGGATTTCAGCGTAATGGGAAGAGCTATAAGCCGAAATAATGCTATGAATGCAGGTATGAATTATTTGCAAAAAATGGCCGACCTGATTGACCCTGCCAATGCTACCACTTATCTGGATGCACTTAATCGCCTAAAAGGAAATAAAACTGCCGACTATAACGTAAAGGAATTTAACAAGCATTACTGGTCGTCGGATTATACACAACATGCACGCAAAGGCTATCTTTTTGCTGTACGCAATGTATCCACTCGCACTGTTGAAGCCGAAACAGGCAATGATGAAAACCTGAAAGCTAACTATTTTTCGCACGGAGCAACATTTATTTCGGTAGATGGTAATGAGTATAAAAATATTATGCCCTATTGGGATTGGAGTATGATTCCCGGAACCACATTTCCGAACACAACATTATTTCCTGCACGAACCGACTGGGGAACAAATTTCGGGAAAACCAGTTTTGTAGGTGGCGTGTCGGATGGTGTAAACGGGGTTTCGGTGCTCGATTTTAGTTACAAAACTACGAAAGCTAAAAAAAGCTGGTTCTTTTTCGACAACGAAATAGTTTGTTTGGGTGCTGGTATAACCGACAATGGCGAATTAAATGTGCGCACCACCGTAAATCAGGCAAAAATGGAAACGCCTTCCTATTCGGTTGATAAAGGAGGAAGTACGGAACGTATGCAAACGGTGAGTTCAATGACCTATTCGAATACCAATTTGGCTTATTTGCGCAATGGCAAAGTGGCTTATTTCTTTCCTAATCAGGGAAATGTAAAATACAGCATGAAATCGCAAAGCGGAGCATGGCGCGATATTAATCTCGATGGTTCAGCTACTGTTGAATCGGGTTATGTGTTTTCATTGTGGTTCGACCACGGTGTAAACCCCACAAATGCTTCGTACAGTTATATCGTTGTACCGGGAATTGATACGCCCGAAAAGGCTACGGCTTACGATGCAACAGCTATCGAAATAATAAGCAATACATCAGACATACAAGCTGTTGTTAATAAAAAGCTTAACAATTTGCAAATTATATTTCACAAAGCAGGCACACTCACTTACGGCGATATGTCGGTAACTGTAAATCAACCTTGTGCATTTATGTTGAAAGCAGGCTCCTTCGTAACTGTGTCCGACCCAGCGCAAGCAAATTCTTTGATTTCTGTTTCGATTGTAAGTAAAGGTGTTGAATATAAAAAGTTTATCTCTTTAAATACAACAACGGGCATGACAGGAACATCGGTAACGACAGATTTTCAGATACCAACTGGAAATATTGGAATTACTGAATTAAAAGGCATTAAAATATGGACTGATACAAGTGCGGTGGCAATGCAGGGAATTCATATTTCGTCGGATTTGTCTAAATCATTGCATTACGAAGTGCACAACCTGAACGGACAACTTTTCGAAAGCAATGTATTCGAAGGGCAAAAAACAGTTTCTACACAATCATTTCCCAGCGGCATCTATTTGGTTTCAGTGTCCGATGGTAATCGAAAATACAACCAAAGAATAATAAAGCGTTGATAAATATATTATTAACAGATATTTATTTCACATAAATACAGTTCGTTTTTTAAATCTAATAATAAAATGACTCGAAAAAAATCAGTTGCACAAGTTCGTTTTTGTGTGCTCCTACTCTTTGCTTTTATCCTGAATTTTGGAAGCGTTATTGCCCAAAAATCCAATTTAAACATTACAGGTATTGTTGTCGACGAAAAGGGCGAAACCCTGATTGGCGTAAGCGTTGTGATTAAAGGCACAACTATCGGAACAGTTACCGACATGGATGGTTTTTTCAACATCAAACCAAATTCGGTACAGGATAAATTAGTGCTGTCGTATGTTGGTTATTCTCCACTTGAAATAGCCGTTGACGCAAGCAAACCAATGAAGATTGTAATCAAAGAAGATGTGAAAACACTCTCCGAAGTGGTGGTTGTTGGTTATGGAACACAAAACAAAGCCACTGTTACAGGTTCGATAAGTACCATCAGTAACAAGGAAATTCTGCGAGTACCGACTTCCAATTTAAGTACAGCCATAACAGGTAAACTTCCGGGTGTAGTTACTATACAGTCGTCTGGGCGTCCGGGCGAAGATGCTGCTTCGGTTTTTATTCGCGGTCAGTCTACTTGGGTGAATACCAATCCATTGATTATTGTGGATGGTGTGGAGCGCGAAAGTTTTTCGCAAATCGACCCGAACGAAGTGGAATCTATTTCTGTCCTTAAAGATGCGTCTTCCACAGCAGTATACGGTGTGAGAGGTGCAAATGGAGTAATTTTGATTACAACCAAGCGGGGTGTTGAAGGAAAACCTGCCATTAGCTTATCGACCAATTTTGGGGTGCAACAACCGGTGAATGTACCACAGTTTTTGGGGTCGTATGACCATTTGGTGCTGCGCAAAGTGGCAACGCTCAACGATGGCAAAAATCCGGACATTGACCCTTACCTTTCGGATGGATCTCTCGAAGGATTTCGTTTGGGCGAAGACCCTTACCGCTACCCGAATGTAAACTGGTACAACGAGGTGGTAAAACCCGTTTCGCTTCAGCAAAAATACAATCTGAATGTTTCGGGTGGAACAAAAGCTGTAAAATACTTTATTTCATTGGGTTACCTCGACCAAGGTGGTATGTTTAAATATACCGATACGCACAACCGCTATAGTTCGGATACTTATTACCGACAGTTTAGTTTCCGTTCTAACTTTGATTTAAATATCAATAAATTTCAGACATTGAGTGCCAATATCAGTGGACGAACAGGCGAGAAAAACGGTTTTCCGGATGTTACTAACATTATGCAAACCATTATTGCCAAAGTACCTTACGCATCGCCAATTTTTAATCCCGATGGAACTTACGCTGCTGCATTGGGACAAAATAGTCCGGTGGTGAAAATTGCAAACAGCGGTTACGACAATACTCGCACCAATACTTACGACATTGTTGGTATACTCAAAAACGACCTGAGTTTTATCACCAAAGGTCTTTCGTTTGATTTGAATTTGTCGTTCAACAGTTCGGTTGGCTCCATGAAAAGCTACCGCGAACAGCCTGATACTTATTATTTTAATCCAAATACCGAAAAGTACGACCAAACGCTGGAAGC
>JFJP01030257.1_pt1 | contig 11754 bp, 10 predicted proteins | sample 431651 | NCBI WGS metagenome assembly JFJP01 (sample SAMN02602958, study PRJNA72255) | Microbial mat metagenome, whole genome shotgun sequencing project. | biome: fresh water; feature: sink hole; material: water; isolation source: purple microbial (photo- and chemosynthetic) mats found in... | reverse complement strand
CAAGACGTTTATGCAATTTTCTTGACTGGAGCTGGTTCAGCTTTTTGTTCCGGCGTTGATTTTTCGTGGCAGGAGAAAAGCGAGAGAGTGTCTGCGGTTGAATCTGTGGCTTCCCTGGTCAGTCCTGCGATCGCGGTGGTTAACGGTGATGCGATTGGATTTGGGTTAGAGCTGGCGTTAGCCTGTGATTTGCGTATTGCAGCGGAAACTGCTCGCTGCGGCCTTCCTCAGATAGTTGAGGGAAGGATACCAATGAATGGCGGCACCCAGCGGTTGGCACGCATAGTAGGGAAAGGTCATGCTTTGGCAATGGTCTTGACCGGTGAAATAATTTCCGCTCAGGATGCTTATAAAATCGGACTGTTTAATAAAGTTGTTAAGCAAGCTGAACTGCAATCTGAAGCTGAAAAATATTCAAATGAGTTGGCGGATAAAGCCCCCTTTTCTCTGCGCTACATCAAAGAAGCAATTAATACGGGATTAGATATGACTTTAGAACAGGGGCTGCGTTTGGAGTCTGATCTGTATTTTCTATTGCATACTACAACCGATCGCACTGAAGGTGTTAAATCATTTATCGAGAAAAGAAAACCGAAGTTTACAGGAAAATAAAAGACCAAATACCAATCATCCCGATGCGTTTCACGCATGTCCCGATTACCTCGGGATCTGCGACGGGACCTCACGGAAAATAAGAAATAAAAGACCAAATAACAAATATAAGAAACAAGAAACAAGAAACAAGAAACAAGAAACAAGAAACAAGAATGTCTGACTTTGAAGCAATAATTTATGAGAAACGCGGTCATTTGGCTAAAGTGACACTTAACCGCCCTGATATGCTGAATGCCTACAATATTCAGATGCGAGATGATCTATTTGAGGTTCTGGGTGCCATTCGGGACGATTCTGAGATACGGGTAGTCGTGTTGACGGGATCTGGAGAGAAGGCATTCTGTGCCGGAGCAGATTTAACAGAGTTTCTAACCGCACCCCTGCCTGTATTGGCTCGTAGCGCTCGCTTTGAGCGCGACATCTGGAGGCGTTTTACCGAAATGCCAGTCCCTTTTATCGCTGCTATGCACGGTTTTGTTATAGGGTCAGGGATTGAAATGTCTCTATGCTGCGATATTCGATTATGCTCAGAAGACGCACGTTTCCGCTTGCCAGAAGTTAATTTGGGCTTGATTACAGCTGCCGGTGGCAGTCAAACCTTATCCAGAACTATTAATCCATCTCGTGCTTTGGAAATTCTTTTAAGCGGACGCTGGTTAAAAGCTGATGAGGCTGAGAGTATCAAATTGGTTAATCGTGTCTTGCCGCGTGAAAAGCTTTTTGTTGAAGCTGATAAATTGGCGGAGAAAATAGCGCAATTTGATCCAGCTGCTTTAATTGCTGCCAAGCAATCTGTTATCAGAGGCCTTGATCTGAGATTGGAAGAGGGCTTGCAGTTGGAACGACGTCTGGGGCTATCTCTGGTTTAGACTAATTACGCCTCTCCAGTGTTAATTCGATAGAAGAACAATATCCGCAATGCCTCTTGTTTATCTGCCCAATATCATGGAAATCAACGCATATGTATTAAGAAAATCAAAAGTATTATAAGATCATCACAATAGAGATAAACTTGATCATAGTCAACGTTTGAGATAGAGTTATTAAGAATCAAGGCGGTCAAGTACAATTTTATTTTTCCATTTGAAAAGGTTTTTGGAAAAGGCGATATACGCAGGAGGCATTTAATTGGACAAGGTTTTTTCCAGTGCTGAAGAAGCAATCAAAGATATTCCGGATGGGGCGACTGTCGGTTTTACCGGCTTCTTCGCTTGCGGTAATCCTATGGTTCTTACCAAGGCTTTAGCCGAACAAGGAGCCAGGAATCTGACAATCGTGGTTATGCAAATAGGCGTAGGCAATGAAGAGATCAATGAGTTGTTAAAAAATGGCCAGGTTAAAAAAGCTATCTGCAACTATCCGTATCACCGCTCATTCAGTCGTCGCTCTTTATTTGAGGACTTGCAGAAAGACGGGAAAATTGAATGCGAGCTATTCCCCATGGGAACTTTTGCCGAGAAGTTGAGAGCGGCCGGGGCTGGACTCCCTGCTTTTTACACTCCCACCGGAGCTGGTACTCTGATTGCTGAAGGGAAAGAAATCAGGGTCTTTAACGGTGTAGAGTGTTTACTTGAGACAGCTTTACCTCTGGACTATGGATTTGTGCATGCCTGGAAGGCCGATAGAGCTGGTAACCTGGTCTTCCGTAAGACTGCTAAAAACTATAATCCGGATGTAGCCAAGGCTGCTAAAATTACAATAGTCGAAGCTGAAAACGTGGTCGAAACAGGTGAAATAGAAGCAGATCACGTGCATCTTCCAGGTATTTATGTAACCAGAGTGGTCAAGGTCGATCGTCCCAAAATAAATGTCACCATTGAAGCCCCTGGTAAATAAAGGTTTGAGAGGATTTGAGTAAAAAAATGGCGAAACAATTTGAAGGTATATCGAGAGAGTTAATCGCATTAAGAATTGCCAATGAGATTCCGGATGGCAGTTATGCTAATCTTGGTATTGGTATTCCTACCCTGGTATCCAACTGGATTGAAGGTAGGGACGTTGTTCTGGAGGCTGAGGTGGGGATGCTTAACAATGGGCCTATCGCTTATGACGATGATGTAGATCAGGACCTGATCAACGCCAGTTGTCAGCCGGTTACTGAACTTCCTGGTTCAAGTTATTTTTCCAGTTCGGAGTCTTTTGCCATGATTCGTGGGGGACGGATGGACATTGCTGTGCTGGGCGCATTGCAAGTTGCGGAAAATGGCGACTATGCAGGCTGGAACGTGCCCTCTACCAACCGCGGTCCTTTTGGCAATATCGGTGGCTCGATGGATCTCTCCGTCGGCGCTAAAAAGCTCTTTATTGCTATGGAGCACACCACTAATACCGGCGAGGCCAAGATATTAAAAAGATGTACGTATCCCATAACTGCCCGAGGAGTGGTCAAGAAAATCTTTACTAATCTGGCTGTTATAGACATTACTCCTCAAGGCCTGGTCTTGAAAGAGGTTGCGCCCGGTCTGACCGCAGAAGATGTGCAGTCAGTAACAGAAGCCAAACTCATTGTGGATAAAGACTTGAAAGAAATCGGCCTTTAAAAAATCTTAATTGGAAACAAAAAAACCGTCTACAGGGTACCAGTAGACGGTTATTTATTAGTGATAAGCCTAATCAGGCAGGATAAAGGGACTTTAAACTACTCTAATTTTCCAGCACGAACATGGGAGCGATGTCTTCCGGCGGTTTTTTATCGTTGGGTATAAGGTTGTTGTCCATATGGACAGTTTTTCCGATAAGATCTAGAGTGGCCTTATTCGGTTCTATACCCTGGATATTGCCCATGATCCAGGGGCCTTCTGCCAATTCAACCACAATTACCAGGTAGGGAGTTTGCCCACGGTGACTCTCGGGGGGGATGAAGATCGAGGTGAATGTTATAATCTTGCCCTTCCCTGAAAGCTGAACTATTTCTGAGTCAGTAGCCCCGCAGTGACGGCAAGCCAGCCGTGGCGGAGCGGTAACGAAGCCACAAGCCTTGCATTTGAGTCCCTGCAGCTTATTCTCTCTGAGGGCCAGTCTATATTCTTTAACGCCTAGTTTGTCTCCCATATTATCTCCGAGTAATTCAATATTATACTTACCAGCCACGCTCCAGAACGATGTTGCAGTTGATATTGCCGGACGCGCCCATGGCATCGGTCAGGCCTATTTTGGCCCCTTCTACCTGAGTGACTCCACTTTCGCCGCGGAGTTGCCTGAAAATTTCATAGACCTGGGCGGCCCCAGTCGCTCCCACCGGGTGTCCTTTGGACTTCAGTCCACCTGAGGGATTTATTACCACTTTACCACCATGAATAGTCTCGCCCCGTGCGGAAGCAGCCCCACCCGTCCCGTATTCAAAGAAACCCAGTCCTTCGATTGCCAGGATTTCAGAGATAGAGAAGCTATCGTGAAGTTCACAGACATCAATATCCTGAGGTTTGATACCAGCCATTTTATAGGCTTTAGCGGAAGAGATTTTTCTGGTAATAAAATGCGGTAAAGTGTCTTGTTGACTGACAAAAGTTCCGGCAGAAGCCTGCCCAAAACCTGTGATAAAAACCGGTTTATCGGTAAGCTTGCGGGCAATTTCCTCTGAGGCCATTACAATCGCGGCACCCCCGTCTGAGAAAGGACAGCAGTCGTACACATTGAGAGGTTGGCAGACCATAGGACTGCGGAAGACCTTCTCAACGGTTAATTCACGTTGAAGGTGGGCTTTAGGATTCAAGGCCCCGAATTTATGAGCTTTTACCGAAATCAGAGCCATCTGTTCTTTAAGTTTTTCAATCGGGATATTGTATTTTTTAGCGTAGAGGTTAGCCTGCATAGCAAAAATACCGGGGAAAGTGATACCAGAGGGGTAATCATAATAACGGTCCGCATACATAGCATAGGTCTGGGTAGCCAGGTGAGTACCCATTGATGCCACCTTTTCCATACCGCCGACCAATATCACATCGTACAGCCCGGAAGCGATCCAAATATAAGCGTCTATGATGGCTACGCTGGAAGAAGCGCAAGCGCCGTCATAGGTGTTAGTAGGCACGTTTGAGAGTCCCAGATTTTCAGCGATGTAGGTGTTGGCTATTTGCTGGCATTCCTCATAATCAGTGAGGACGGTGCCAACCAATAAAGCCTGGACATCCCTGTTTTTAAGGTTGGCTCCATTGAGGGCTTCCATCGCCGCTTCACTGAAAAGCTCAGTATTGGAGCGGGACTGGGCCCCGCTAAATACCGTTTGCCCTACACCAACCACCGCAACTTTGCGCATAAGTAAACTCCCTGGTAAAAAATACTAATATCTAATAACTAAACTCTAATTCCGATTTGCCTAAATCATACGGGCCCTACGGCAGATGAAAAATCCAAATGACAAAAACGGGGGAAATTACAATTTATAAATGATAAATCTCAATTTCAAAGTACCAATGTATTTTAAACTAAACGGCTGACGGACACAAAAAATATTAAGTGCTTCAGTCAGAATATCAGGAAAAATATTTTCAGTCCGGTCATGTATATCAGGGTTTACCCTTAATGGAGACTTAAGCACCGAAGAGATAAGAAGCGGAAGCACATAATATCCAGCTGGCTAATTCAGCCATTTTTCACAATTGTGCTGCAACTATTTTATTCAGTCCGTTTGATAGCGCCCATTGTAGCCTTAACAGTGGCACAGGTCTAACAATTGCCTGGCTACTTCTAGCGGGACTTCTACTGTTCCCAAGGGGAGGTCATTCATTGGATCCAGTCCATGATAGTCACTGCCGCCAGTAGATATCAAGTTGAATTTATTCGCTATTTGTTTCAAGCTCTGAATTTGCTGAGGAGAATAGTTATTATAATATACTTCCATCCCAACCAACCCGGATGTTTTAAGATCGGCGATCACAGTCTCGAAGTGATCTATAGTCAGGGGATGAGCAAGAACGGGCAAACCTTCGGCTCTGGTGATTAACTGGATGGCTTCTGCCGGAGTTATTTTATCTCTTTCAACATAAGCAGGACCGCCGCGGTTAATATATTGTATGAAAGCATCCCGGAGGGAATTGATATAACCTTTTTCCAGCATTGCCTGAGCGATATGAGGACGTCCAATGGAGCCATCTCCAGCAATCTCCTCAACGCGTACGAAATCAATTTTGACACCCAAATTACGCAGTTTATGGATTATTTGATGCGCGCGTTCAATTCGGGAATTACGCAATCTTGCGAGTGTTTGTCTTAATTCTGGATTGTTCTGGTCATAGCAATAACCCAGTATGTGTAATTCACCTGCCGGGATATCGGTATTGATCTCTACTCCGCCGATAACGGTAAGACCCGGATAGTTATTGGCGGCTGTTTGGGCAGAGGCCATGCCTTCAATAGAGTCATGATCGCAGATGGCAATGTACTCCAGGCCTGCTTTGGCGGCTTTAGTAACAATTTCAACAGGTGTAAACTTTCCGTCTGAGGCGTTGGTGTGAATGTGCAGATCGACCTTGCTCACTGGATATCAACTTCCCGGTCAATTCGCTCAATGCTCTCAGTCTGGCCTGATTTTTCATCAACATTGATCAACACCGAATTAAAAGTAATTCTAGTGCCGCTGCTGACAGTTAAGCGGTGGGGTAAAGCAGTAAGGAATCTCTGGAGCACAGATTGCACATCATCACCGATGATAGAATCGACCGGACCAGTCATGCCGAGATCAGTGACATAAGCAGTGCCTTTGGGTAAGATTTTAGCATCAACGGTGCCCACATGGGTATGAGTCCCTACGATAGCACTGACACGGCCATCAAGATAGCGGCCCATCGCAACTTTTTCGGATGTAGCCTCAGCGTGAAAATCTACAATAATTATTGATTGTTTACTTTTTAAACCATTAAGTAAGTTATCAATCGTTCTGAAGGGACAATCATAGTTGTGGACAAAGAAAGTACGGCCAATGAGATTGATTACAGCCACATTTTCAAAGGTCAAACAGCCCCTTCCGGGGACTCCGGGGGGGTAGTTTAGAGGCCGCAAGATGGGCAGGTCGCCATCCAGTTGGGGAATGATATCCTTCTGATCCCAGATATGATTTCCGGAGGTCAAAACATCGACTCCGGCCTCCAATAGCTCTTTAGCCGTGCTGACGGTCAAGCCCAAACCACCCGCGGCATTCTCGCCATTAGCGATTACCAGGTCTAGTTTAAGCTGTTTGCGCAAACCAGGCAGCAATTTCTGTATCGCCTGTCTGCCTGGCTTGCCTATTACGTCACCAATCATCAGAATCTGCATACTTTAACAGCCTTTCGCTTTACTTAGCAAAATCAACCGCGCGGGTTTCGCGGATAACAGTTACCTTAATCTGACCGGGATACTCCATCCCTTCCTCGATCTTTTTAACGATATCTCTGGCCAGGCGGACGGAATCCAGATCATTGATCTCCTCGGGTTTAACCAGGATGCGAATCTCACGGCCGGCCTGAATGGCAAATGATTTCTCAACACCCTTAAAGCTGTTAGCAATACTTTCCAGAGTTTCAAGCCGTTTGATATAGTTTTCTACCGATTCACGTCTGGCTCCGGGTCTAGCTCCGCTGATGGCATCAGCCGCTGAAATAATATAGCCCAGAATACTGGTGGTGGGAGCTTCATTGTGATGTTCGCCAACGGCCTGAGCAATTTCTGGGGCTTTGTCCCAGCGCTGCATCAGTTCGGCGCCAATAGCGGCATGGCTGCCTTCCACCTCTCGGTCGATAGCTTTACCAATATCATGTAAAAGACCAGCTTTCTTGGCGATGGTGACATTATAGCCAATTTCAGCCGCGATAATGCCTGCCATAAAAGCGGATTCAATGCTATGGTTGAGAACGTTCTGGCCATAGCTGGTGCGGTATTTCAATCTACCCAGAATCTTGATCAATTCAGGGCGAAGTCCCTGTACTCCTACCTGAATAGCGGCTTGCTCACCAGCGCTAAAAATGGTAGCGTCTACTTCTTCTTTGGCTTTGGTGACCACCTCTTCAATGCGTGCAGGATGAATACGCCCGTTAATGATCAGACGGGTCAAGGCCAGTCTGGCTACTTCCCTTCTAACAGGATCGAAGCTGGAAAGAGTGACGGCTTCAGGGGTATCATCAATGATAAGATCTACACCCGTAGCCTGTTCCAGCGCGCGGATGTTGCGGCCTTCTCTACCGATCAAACGACCCTTCATTTCATCGTTGGGTATAGGAACCACTGAGACGGTGGTTTCGGAGACGATTTCAGAAGCTTGCCGTTGGATGGCTTGTACCAGGATTTCCTGAGATTTTTCATTGATCTGTGTTTGTAAGGTGGCTTGCCAGTCGCGGATGCGGCGTCCGGTCTCTTCTTTCATTTCCGCTTCTATATTTTCCAACAGGATTTTTTTGGCGTCTGCGCTGGTAAGCTGGGAGATTTCTTCCAGTTTTTTAAGCTGAGTGGTGCGGAGTTCAGCAACAGAAGCACGTTGAGTTTCAATTTCCTTTTCACGATTGTTAAGGTTGCGGTCGCGGCTTTCCAGGTTCTCCATTTTGCGGTCAAGGGAATCGATTTTTTGTGAAAGCCGATTTTCATTGCGCTGAATTTCACCTCGTCTCTGGCGGTATTCGTTTTCAGCTGTGTTTTTGACCTTATCAGCTTCAATTTTAGCTTCATCCAAAATGGTTTTGGCTGTAGTGCGGGCTTCCGCTTCAAATCTAGCAGCCTTTCTTTCAGCGATGCGTTGTCTTCTGCCGAGGAGGGCTCCCCTGAGGGCTAACATGCCGAAGCCTCCGCCCACAATGCCAATCACCAGGACTGCCAGGAGAACAACCCCGGAGAGTAATGTTTGTTGATCCATAAATTGTTACACCCCTTTTAGAATATTCTTAACGGAGATTCACAAGCTTAATCTAATGCAGCGTTTCTTCAAGATCCGGTCCGGACTCCCCAGTCCGTTCCTCCCAGAGCTGCTTAACGATCTTGCTTATTACTCCGTAATCAAAACCCCTTCTATGTAAATATCCGCCCAATTTTTGCCGGAAAATCTGATAATCTGTCACCGGCAAAGTGCGGGCTTTGGCAGCGCCTGCCCGGCGGGCGTTGTCTATTTCATCGATACCCGCGACAGCTTCAGTAATAGTGTCGGGATCTACGCCCTTAAGCCTTAATTCCGATTTCAGTAACCTTTCCCCTCGGGGTTTAAAACTGGTACGGTTAGTTTTCCAGTATTCAGCAAAGGCCGTATCATCGAGCAGCCCCAGACTTTTTAGCCGCTCAATGACCCGATCAATTTCTCCGCCGTTATAACCGTGCTTTTGTAAACGTGTCCGGGTCTCAGCTTCGCTGCGCGGACGGTAACCTAAAAATAAAAGCGCTGCATTCAGACAGCCTTCATAACGGTCGGCTCCAGCCAACGACTCAACTTCCCTCTCAGATAGCGTTTGCCCCACCTGGAGCTTGTTCTTCAAGATGATCACGTTGTCCAAACTAAAGGCAAAGCGACCATCCAGAAAGATATTAGAACGCTTGACACGAAGGCTCTTTCCGGCTTTAATTGCTGTTATTTTACTTTTTAAAGTAGCCATAAAAAACACAAAAGGCCGAGGTTTATGACCTCAGCCTTTCAATATTCACTTTATTTTCCCCGTCCGAGACGGCGAATTTATTCCTCGCTATCTGCAGCCGACTCAGGAGTAGAAACAGCAGCGGCTGAGGCTCTTATCTTCTGCTCTATCTCCATGGTAAGTTCGGTATGCTGCCTTAAATAATTCTTGGCATTCTCTCTGCCCTGACCAAGCCGAACGTCACCATATGAGAAGAAAGCACCTGCTTTGGAAATTATCCCTATCTGAATTCCGAGATCAAGGAAGTTGGCCTCTTTACTGATGCCATGCGCGAACATGATATCAAATTCAGCAGTTCTGAAAGGCGCAGCGACTTTGTTCTTGACAATTTTAGCCTTGACATGGTTTCCCACGGCTACATTTCCCTGCATAATGGTCTCAACGCGTCTGAGATCGATCCTCACCGAGCTATAAAATTTTAAAGCTCTTCCGCCGGGTGTGACTTCCGGATTTCCGTAGACGATTCCGACTTTTTCACGCAATTGATTGATGAAGATCACTGCAGTATTAGATTTAGATATGGCGGCTGCTAGCTTTCTTAACGCTTGAGACATCAGTCGGGCTTGCAGTCCTACGTGGGAGTCCCCCATTTCACCCTCAATTTCTGCTTGAGGTACGAGGGCGGCTACGCTATCAACGACAACTACATCCACTGCTGTACTTCTGACCAGGGCTTCGGTAATTTCCAGTGCCTGTTCTCCAGTATCAGGTTGAGAGACTAAAAGGTCTTCTGTTTTAACTCCGCAAAGAGCGGCATAGGAGCGGTCTAAAGCATGCTCAACATCGATATAAGCTGCTGTCCCTCCCTGTTTTTGTGCTTCGGCAATAATATGCTGGGCTAGAGTGGTCTTTCCAGACGATTCTGGCCCGAAAATCTCTACGATGCGTCCTTTGGGGATACCACCCACTCCTAAAGCAATATCTAGAGCCAATGAACCGCTGGGAATGACATCTATGGGTGAGGCATGACTATCTCCCAGCTTCATCAATGAACCTTTACCAAAACGTTTTTCTATTTGATTGATGGCCAATTCCAAAGCTTTAACTTTTTCATTGGCGTTAGATTTTTCTGATGGCATTTTTCTACTTTATCTTGAATTTATTTTTAAACATAATACTCAACTAGCTGTATCATAACATAGGCTTTAATTTTATCTCAAGTAGATGTGATTTTTTAAAATGACATAACATTTTACTTTACTTGTCATAAAGCATATCATGCGAAGTGCTATTAAGCAAGAGGAAAATAAGAAAGAGTTGACAGTTATCAGTATACAGTTTTGGGTGAAGGGATAGAATTAGTCCACCAGAGCTTTCAGCATATAAGCACCTTGCAGTTCATAACCTTCTGAGCGGTAATAATTGCGAGCGCCTACGCCGCTGAGGATGGCCATATAGTTATGACCGAATTCATCCCGGGCAATTCTTTCAGCCTCTCTCAGGAGGGCTTTACCATAACCTTTATGCTGAGCAGCATTTTCCTGACGGCTGTTGAGAGCCAGTTCAGGACCGAAAACGTGTAGTTCTCGAATAAAAGCAATCTTGCGGTTGGAGGTATCCCCTAGAGCTGCGATGGTCTTTTCCTGGATTCTCAAGCGGACCAGCCCGAAGAGGGTTTCATGGTCATCTTCAAACGATAGAAAGATTTCCTTTCCACCGGAAGCATCATAATCCAGACGGTTCAATTTGGGTTCGCCGATTTTCTGTTTGCCCCGTGCCCGAAAGCCGTATTCCCTGCAGCGGATACAGCGGCAGCTTAAGCCCATCTGTTCCATGCGCAGACGGAGGGGGTCGCGCAATGAGTCCCGTAATCCGCCTACGATAAACTTGGCGGGGATATCGCGTAATACTCGTGAAATTCGCACATATTTGGGAACGATGGATTTAATGCGAGCCATCAGGTCCATCATGACCTCATCGTGGTAGGGCACAAAAGTACCTTCCCGGTACCATTTTTCCATTTCAGTGCCTTCAACTACCACGGTAGGATAAATTTTTATGCCATCCGGACGGTAATCGGGATCATCGAAAATTACAGAGGACAATCTAAGGTCTTCCTCAGGAGTTGATCCCGGCAGTCCCGGCATCCAATGATAATGTACCTTGAGGGCATGATCTCTAAGTAAAGCCGTGGCTTTGGCCACGTCTTCCACGGTGTGTCCTCTTTTGACTATCTGGTAAATCTTGTCTGAAAGCATTTGAACACCCAATTCCACACGGGTGGTGCCGAATTCCAACATGCGGTCGATTTCTGGTTGGGTGCAGAAATCCGGGCGGGTTTCGATGCATAAACCGGTGCATCTGTGAAGAGCGGTTTCGTTGATCCTTTTAGCCTCATCCAGATTGAGTGATTCTACGCCATTGAGGGCGTCGAAACAACCTTTGATAAAGCTAAATTGGTAATCCGACGGTGTGGCTGGGAAAGTGCCGCCCATGATGATCAATTCAATTTTATCAGTGGGGTGTCCCATGTCCTCCAATATTTTGAGTCGGAGTTTAACTTGTTGAAAAGCATCATAATCACAGCTTCTTGCTCTTAATACAGCCGGAGATT
>JFJP01040314.1_pt1 | contig 11755 bp, 15 predicted proteins | sample 431651 | NCBI WGS metagenome assembly JFJP01 (sample SAMN02602958, study PRJNA72255) | Microbial mat metagenome, whole genome shotgun sequencing project. | biome: fresh water; feature: sink hole; material: water; isolation source: purple microbial (photo- and chemosynthetic) mats found in... | reverse complement strand
CTCCAACAGCATTGTCAATTAACGATAAGATACTGATAAAACCTTTAAGCTGATACATTGATGCATCTCCATTTAGAACTTACAAATAATTATTTAAAATCATAAAATTAACATTAAAAATGTAATTTTAAAGTATGTCTAGCATAATGTGTAGGAGAGATTAAAAAATGGATGAAATCGATTCTTATTATAACCCTAGTTGGACAGCTATTGATGATTGGTTAAAATATGAAGAACTCAAAGCTAACGTAAGCAGCCATCCATACGGTTATGGTAGTTTAAGTAAGCAACGCAAAACACCCGGTGCTTATGCAATATATTTTCCAGATACTAAACATGTTTATTTTGGTAGTTCTAGCCATCTCTATAAGACCAGAATAAAACATTTATATAACCTTATAGGAAATCAACATCCTAATAAGGATTTACAAGAAGTCTTTAATAATTCTGAAGATAAAGCGTTCATGTTCTTTTATGTAGAAGTAACTAATAGAAGAGATGCGGCAGACTTAGAACAGAAAATGTTAGATGATTACGATGGGCATCCAAAGTTAATTAATACACATAAAAAGATCATTAAAGAAATATCATTAATCAATGTTGATAATGCTTATAAAATCATTGAATATGCCACAAATTGTAAGTACAGGAAAAAAGATATGAATCAGGAACAAGTTAAAGAAAATAAAGTAAGCAAAGGTATTGTTTTCTACAGTGATGGTAGTGCTGCACCTAAGAACCCAGGTCCTATTGGATGGGGTGTGCATGGCTATTTGTTTGAGAATGAACTCCCTAAGAAGGGTTCAGGTTGTCAGACTCACATTCTGACAACTTCTGGCTATGTCCCTAAAATAGAGAAAGCAACGACTGCTTTCATGGAAGTCAAACCTCTGATGTATTTTGACTTCTTTGGTTCTAGCTTAGAAATAGGTAGTAATAATGTTGCTGAACTAGAAGCTGCAAGAAACGCCCTAGTCAAAGCCAGTGAGCACGATATTAGTTCTGTTGCTATCTACACGGATAGCGAATACGTGCGTCGTGGTGTAGAAGAATGGTCTCCGACTTGGATTAAAAGAAATTGGATTAAATCTGATGGGACACCTGTTCCAAATTCTTATTATTGGAAAGAGCTTATTTCAGCTATCGATAAGTTAAAGAACAAGGGTGTAGATGTTAAGATCTTTTGGGTTAAAGGTCATAACGATATTCTTGGTAATGATATTGCTGATAAGTTAGCCAGCATTGGTTCTACTTATTCAGGGCAAGGTAAAATTCGAGTTGAATTTAATGCATCTGAAGTAGATGGTTATTGGAAGAGCTTAACTGATAAACATCCCTTTATATCTAATAAGAGAATGTACTTTAACACATTACTTGACTCTCAAGTAGTTGGTGAGTATTACTTGGGTGATCACGGCTCCGATGATAACCTCATGGGTAAGAGAGACAGTGATGCTGGGTACTGTGTTCTTCAATTAGCTACACCTGATCCTATTATAGAGAAGCTAAGGAATTATCAATCAAACATTGCTTGTGATATTGATTCTTTGATTACAGCAAGGATAGATAAGTTATTTAGTCCTGATGTCTATAATGAAATTGTTAAGTATGAAGACGCTGCTTTTGTTAGGGTCAATTCTTATAACTTAGATCTCAATTGCTTAGATGGTAAGCCTTTGACTAAAGAGATGAGACCTGCGAGACTCTCCATGAGGACCATTAATGCTATTTGTTTTCTCAAAGAAAGACTCAATCTCTTTAAAGATTATGAAATCAATAAAGAAATTCTTCATACTCGACTAGATGATTTTAGAATCAAAGATATCACAGATGTCTTTTATGAGAAAGAAACTAAGGTCAAGAAAAAGGCTGAAGAAACTATTCTCAAACTCAAGAGTCGCTATAGTGTTGGTTTTGATAACCTCAAGATAGATACTGTTGTTAATAAAGATGATAAACCTCATCCTTTATCTGTATCAATAACTTTAGGAGTTGATTTACCTGATCGCAACGGTTTGAAGAAATTAGAAGAGATGAATCCTGAGTTTTATTTGATCACTTGGCATGAGAGTCCTAAGACAATTCGTTATGCGGTTGTAGGCAAGTCTGAAGGCTCCTACGGTATCTGGGCTGGTATGCATTCTAATTTGATGTTTATTTAAGTACGACATAGATCCCTAGAGTGTTTAGCTCTAGGGATCTATGATGTTTATTTAATCGTATTTTTTAATTAATACTTTTAAAAGATTTACTGCTTCTTTAATAAATCTTAAGAAATGATTACAATAATTAGAACAAGCCATATTGTTTCTATTTGTAATATTAATAATTTTTACAATTGGATCATAACTTTTTATAACTTTATTATGATCATTATAATATCTTAAATTTGCATAAATATCTTTATTAATTGATTCTAAAGAAAAATTATTAATTTCTAATATTTTTGGCAAATTAGCTCCATCCTTGAGAATATCTTCTAATTTTTTTAGAGTATTTTTTATAGTATTTATATCTTTATCTAAAACAAAATTAATGTTTTTATTAGATAAATCATGATCAGTTACTCTATCAAATTTTAAATAGAAAAACTCATCTACATATTTAGATGACTCAGAAGTTATCAAAAAATTCGAAACTATATCTGAATGATTAGATTTACTATCAAAATGTTTTTTATATTCTTTAAAAATATTATTTGAAGAAGTATAAAAATTAGATATTTTTTCACCTAGTAATGTAGTATTTTCATCTTCAGTTAAATTATTTTTAACTAAGTGACTAAGTTCATTACTAAAATCAGATAAACCTTTTGTAATAACAGGTACTATTTGTTTTGTTAAACCTGTAGTTAACATATATGTAGCTCCAATAACTTCACCTATATCACTTAAAGTTATTGAGGATTTATTTAATAATTTACTATTTAATAAAATAGGATGAATTTTAATTTGGTCGTTCATTTTTTATCCTTTTAAGAAAATGATATTCTTAATACGTTATTATCAGTATTTAATTTTGTTTTATTTTTAACTGCTTCCTTCTCTGTCTCAATATCTTTTTTGATTTCTTCTTCAATATTAAAAAAACCTTTTATAAAATTTTTAATTTTTATAAATAAATCTTTAAAGAAATTATAAATCTTTAAAATGACTTCCTTGATCTTGTCACCAAAACCTTCTAGAGCAATCGGTTTATGACTCTCCATCGCTGGTAAGAAATCCTGAGCACGTTGCTCAGTCCCTACGACAGCCATATTCGCTGCGACACGAAACAAAGCGACTTCAGTCGGACTAGGTGTACCAATTTTCTCAGCAATCATCCTGAGAGATTCTAGACCTTCGACGAGTTCGCTTTGACGATCAATCTCGCTGCTGTCTTCATCAATCTCTAGAGCTAGTCGTTGGTGTTCTTCATTGATCTCTTCTTCAGTGCGTACATCAATGGGTTCAATTGCTTCTTCAAAGCTAATTCTGTATCGATTTGACATATTGTTACTTTCTTAATCAGGAATGTTTTTAATGAAATTGTTAACTTTGAGTGTTGTAGCATCCACAGAAGTCGTTAGAGCCAACACTTTGAAATAGATCACAGAGAAGAACTCAATCTCACGTGCGACTTCGTAAGCGCCAAAAGCTAAGTTTTGAGTCACTTCAGGAGAAACATGTTCAATCTCGTTCTTTTGAATCTTCTCAATAATCATATCCAGCATGTCTAAACAACGCTTGACATTCTCGTTGAGTGTTTTCAGATTGATAGAATAGATCTTCTTAGCAATGATACCTGTCTCATTGTAAACAGTTTGAAAGTCAGAATTGCGTTTGATGACTTGACCAATTTTGGCTTTAGAGATGTTCGATGAATCTTTGAAGTAATGACCCAGAGCTTTGATATGCTGCTCTCTGGCATTTTTCATATTGTTGTAAAGACGCGTCTGATCCTTGGTATTGTACTTGGCATCTTTGTTCGTTAAGAAGGTGCTCAAGTAAATAGAATAAGGCTGCAAGACTTTACCATTGACATCTGAGATATCATCAATTATTTTAATGAGTTCTTTAGCATAATCAATATAAGTACCCACAAAACCTTCAGGGACTTGGGTAGAGAGTTCAGCAATATCAATGTATTTGAACTGATTGATTTCTTTGACTAAAAACTTTTGATCAGAGGTAAGCTTAATCTCAATGGTCGGAAGATTCTCTGTTTGAGAAAAAGAGGCACGCAAGGTACTAACTAAATCAGGAAAAATGTTCTTGATAGAGTTGACCATATTCGATAAAATACCAGACTCCATGGCAATCTGGTTGAGGTTTCTTTCAACTGAACGAGTTTGTTCAACAGTTAACATAATAAGTTTCCAGTTTAGTTATATGGTAAGAGAAATTTGTGTCATACCATTGAAAGAAAAAATTACATAGATACCTGATCATTTGAGAAACAGTAAGAAGAAGATTTAAAGAATCAAATATAAAATTTCCTAATTGGAAATATGTTTAAAAGTAACTAGGATTAATTGAATATGAATTTGCAACCTGAATTTTTAGCAGCACCCCATGTTAAGCCTTTAATTAATATTGGAAGTTTATTAGATATACCTACTGGTACTTACATGGAAGGAAAACACGGAGAATATATTCTCAATGGTGGGTTGGGAAATTTGACTGGAGTGTGTGGTATTGGTAATTCGTTCAAGAGTACCCTCATGCATTACATGATGCTCACAGCGATGGCTCGCATGAAGGGTTCTACTGCAAACACCTACGATACTGAGATTAATATTCACGAACAACAACTCAAACGCTTCTATAATCGTATTGAAGAATTTAAGAATGAAAATATTCTTAAAACTTCTCGTTGGGTCATTACAGACAAAACAATTTACTATGCTAACGTCTGGTATGAAATCCTTAAGAACTTTCTAACTGACAAGAAGAAAAATGGTAATAAGATTCTCAGAGATACACCATTTCTAGATCGCAGTGGTGAAAAGCATTTACAAATTCTAACTCCAACCTTTACTGAAGTTGATTCTTTCTCAGAGTTCGAGACAGAAGACGTTGCTAAGATTCAAGATGAAAATGAATTAGGTGAGTCTGGTGGTAATACTATTCATATGCGCCAAGGTTTGGCTAAGTTGCGTTTCTTGATGGATCTACCTCATTTGTGTGGTGGTTCTTTTAATTACACACTCTTAACAGCTCATATTGGTAAAACGATTCAAATGGATCAGCGCGCTGCACCAGTAATTAAACTTAAACATCTAAAGAACGGAGACGTTCTAAAAGGTGTCACAGATAAGTTTACTTTCATTATGAATAATTGTTGGCAGTGTTTTGATGCTACACCTTTGACTAATGATACTACAAAGGGTCCCGAGTATCCTAGAAACAGCGATGATATCATGAAGGGTGATACTGATCTTAACACAGTTAAGATTCGTCAACTCCGTAGTAAATCAGGTCCTTCTGGTATGGCTATTGAACTCATTGTTTCTCAGTCTGAAGGAGTGCTGCCATCCTTGACAGAATTTCATTACATTAAATCTAATGATCGTTTTGGTATTAATGGTACTTTACAAAACTATGAACTAGATTTGCTGCCTGGTGTCAAATTATCTCGCACCACTGTTCGTAGTAAAATTGATTCTAATGCGCAATTGCGTCGAGCTCTGAATATTACTTCTGAACTTTGTCAAATGCATAGATTGTGGCACCACCTTGATAATGAATTCCTGTGCACGCCAAAACAGCTCTATGATGATTTGAAAGCTAAAGGATACGAATGGGATACTTTGCTAGCTACACGTGGATGGTGGGGTTTAGAAGATGATAAAGAATTAGCTCCTTTTTTGAGTACTTACGATCTTCTTAATATGAGAATTGGTAAGTACAAACCTTACTGGATGAATAATGAAAAGAAACGAAAGGTATAATTTTTTAGATGTAGTACTAATTTCTATATTTACATCTGTTATGCTTTCTCTTTTTCTTACTGGGACACTGTCTTACGCATTTTATACTTTTGCTAAAGAAACCATTTTAGTTATCGTTAAAATATTAAAGACAGTTTCTATTTTTTTATATAGATGTTTAACTATTGAAAAATAAATATTTTTCATAAATAGTTTGATTAAGAATACTTACAGATGTAATTGGAGATTTTAAAATGTTTACACCAGCTAACCAACCCATTGCTTTTCAAAAACGCTTACCCAATGATTTAGATCTTGTAGGTAGTGTACGAGATTTACTTGTAGTATCAGGCTTATTGCCTGAAGTTGTTAAAAACTTCGATACTTCAAAATATATTCAAGATGCTAATCAAATACATCCTGAAGGTCAGAGGTTTTTACTTAATCGCTATTGGAATTTACAACTTTTAGCTATTGAACCTACTACAATTGAAGAGCGTTTTTGTTTAATCACTAATGGTGAATACCATGATTGGTTGCGATTATTTAAAGACAAGATTTTACCTTGTGCTGTAAGCAATCGTTTACCTATTTCTTTAGAAATGATCTGATCATGTCTAATCGTGCTCAAGCGCAAGCTTTTATACTACAATACATTGGCAAACTAATACCTGATTCTCAAGATAATGTCAAAATTTATGAGACACTTTTTGCTTCTATGGATGATTCAGCTTTTGAGCAATTCATGGATGATCTTGACACTGGAAAGAAAACATTAGCTATCATTGCACCTAATTTTAGTGAAGCTTCTTTAAGTACAGAGCGCAACCTCTCTATTGCCAAAGAGATTGGACATAACTTTTTTCAACGTATTTGGATCGAAGGCGATGAAGATACTCCAACCTATCTCTCACCTATTCCATATCTCGTTGTTGATCTACCCCTCAGAAGGCAAGCTCAGCTACTAGTTAAGAAAATCTCGATTCCTGAAGATAACAAGTCGGTTGATGACTTTACTGGTCAACCAACAGGCAAATCTAAAGGTGCTCGCGTCTCTTATCCTGAAGTTCAAGTGTTGGCAGCCATGGGGTTGGATAACAGTTTGGTAGAGTTATTAAAGTACCGTGGCGGAGATGTTAAAGGTTTTAACGCAATGAACGATTCTATCTCTAAACAAGGAGCAGTATCTATGAAGTCAATTGAAAAATTTACCTCAGGCGTTGAGAGCACAAGAATATTAAAGACTTATTTGACCGCAATGCACATTCAAAGCACTTTGAATCCCTAATATGGATGAACAATTAATAAAAAAACAAGGCATTTTTATTAATATAGATGCCTTGCTAGATACTCGTTTAGCTACTCTTTACTTATTAGGTAAAGAAATTATGACTGCCAATCTTTCTGGTAATTACTTTGAAAGAGAAGAAGACAATTTTATTAATTTAGAAAAATCTTTATTCACTGAAGCATATAGCAAAAGAGATAGAGTCACTTTAAAGAATTCTACAATTTGTAAAATTGTTAATATGATCAGAGAGATTGTTAAAAATACTTTAAGAGAAAGTATCACAACACCTTTACATAGTGGACCAAAAATATTTTTAAATATTTATCCATACAAAATACAGCATGAAGAAGAAAATCTTATTATAAGAGCTTTAACTCATGTTACTGAAAGATTAGCTGATATAGAACTTGTTAATATCAGTCCTGAAGATTTAAAACCTAGTTTTATAAAAGAAAATCTAGCAGTTTTGTTTATGTATGAATACGGTGCTTGGTTAGATATACAAGCAGAAAACTTTAAGAAAACACCTTGTCCAGAAGTTAGCCTTGTAGTGCCTGAACTCTATTTTGGTAAAGTACCAAGCAAAGCTGAATTTGATCAATTGTTAGAACAACAAATGCATCCTTTTAAAGTTATTGAGAATATCTCTTCACCTTTAATTGGACTCAGACTATACGACATAGATTTGTTTTGTGCTAACATCAAATGATCAATAGAGAAAAGAGCGTAATACTCTTTTCTCTATTGATCAAATATATAACTTTTTTAAGGCGCAGAAAACTTAGACATAAAAGTCTCAATGTTATTACTTTGTGTTCCAGTATCGAGTTCACCTACTACAAAAGTAACATCTTCAACATGTGTTAATTGAGGAATCTCTCTATTCATATCAATTGTTTTAATATTCTGAGTGTTTATACTGGTAAGAATATTGGCAATCAAAGCAGTAGCTTGTGATTGGCTGTCAGATATTTTTGAGTCGACTTTGATTCGTGACTTAGAGAGTATTGTTCTATCAACACCATCTAACATAGACACAAGTAAAGCTTTATCTGCTTTGTCTTCTGGAATACTGCCATTCTTTGTTAATTTTCTGATAATATCTTCACGCGTTTGCATGGTAAGATCTAAAAGACGTGCTTCGTTGTCTGAAGTTAAACCATCAAGATTATTGGAGCTCATAATAGATAAAATCCTTTTTTAAAATAATAAATTAATTTAATAATGAGCTATTTAATTATAGCAATATATTATTAAAATGTGGCACGATGAAAGATAAATATGATAACTTTATTTAAAAAAATTAAGTCTCTTTTAAAGGATAAAATAAATGTAGAAAATAAAGAAGAAACTGAATATGAAAAATCTCTATCACTTATTGATAAAATAGACAGTGTCTTATTTAATCATTTTAATAATAAGGATAATTCCACAATTGTAATTAGGAGTCTATATTTAAGATTAACTATTTATAATCATAAATTAAGAGAAATTAATAATTTTCTTAGTAATGATAAAGTCGTCTTTAGTGGTTGGTGTCAAGAGATGGAGAGACAAGTCAATGCTTGTGAATTCTTTCTTGATGATAAAAACCAATACATTGACGAAATGAAAGAAGTAGAAGAATTTAGAATACTATCTATAGTATTTTTAAGTTTTTACTATGAACACTCTCCTTTGGTTGAAGTAGGTGAACACAATGCTCGTGTTTTATCTTACTTTAAAGAAAGTTTACTCAACACAATCATAGATTTAACAACGATTGTTTAACGTTTAGGATAACATTTTTATGAGTATCATTGATAATAATGATAAAAGAACTTACATTAAGAATAGACAAAATTCTTTCGAAGATAAAATCAATCCAACCAATATTAGGTCTGGTGGTAGTGCATCTGTTTTAACAAAGATGTTCTTTACTATTATGAGTAATATGGGAATGAATGAGACTCGTTGGAATCATTTGATGACCAATTATATTTTAGATAAGAATAATTGCATTCCAGCTAATACCAAAGATCAATCTTCTGCGCGTGGTAATCTTTCTAAAGAGCTGTTAAAGAACCAGCAAACTTGGAAAGTATTTTGCAAAGCTCTTCGCTTTTTAAATATTACTAAATTTGAATTTATAATTAGAGCGCACCATCCTAATGGAAAGATTACAGAATCTATAGTGCCTGTTAGTTTTGGCGATATGGTCTATGAGAGCGAAGATCATGATGATAATTAAAATATCTACTTAACAAATACTATGAACAACGAACAATGCTTAACTGCTGACGAGATGGCAGTAATTGGTACTGTCTTTAAAGAATGTATTGAGACTGAGTTTACTAAGTATTCTCAAGATCAACAAATTATTATTAGATCATTTTTAATAAGGCATGTCAATGAGGTAAAACTTCATACCCTTTTCTCTCCCATGGGAATTAAAAATATTACTGAAACAGTTTTTAACTTAACTGAGGTTAGAGACTTTATTCTTTGCTTAACCGATCAATTCAATTGCATTACAGCTTTGAGTGACTTTAATGAAAGGTCCATTCAATATTCTATTGGTTATGGACTAGATAGTCCAAGCTTTGAAGAAAATGAATACATTCTTATACCAAAACGTATTTATGAAAACATGGAGCTCTCAGGAGAGCTAATTGTTAAAATTCTAAGTGCAAACAAATGGTTACTCACATTGGTTTTAATTTATCTTTTCTTTGATAAAACAAATCTCTTTAACACCGACATGTTTGGTGAAACAACTAAACAAGATAAATAGTAGTTAACCTATTCTTATTTAAAAAATATTATGACACAAAACTTTGCAAACAATAGCCTCAGTACTCTTGGAGAAAAACTCGGTCATATTAAAGGTCTAATGAAAGACAAGTCTTTTAAGACTGATGACAAAATCTCGTTGCCTCCTGTAGAACAAATTGGTATTGACGGTGTAGACCATATCAATATTTGGGAAAAAGCTAGCACTGATCTAGGCGTTGCTCTTAGTCACATGGCTGATCTGCCTTTTACACATGAAACTTATGGTAAGTTTCGTTCCATTGAAGGTTTCTGGCATTATATTCGCAGCATCTCTAAAGATGATCGCACACGCATGATGGCTGGATACAAAGCTAAGAAATTTGGTGACACTTTAGAATCTCAAAGAGTCGATGATTTTAAAGCAATCATCATGGAAGCTAATTGGCAAAAGATCAAACAGTATCAACCTATTGTAGAAGAAATTAAAAATTCTACTCTACCATTTGATTATTACTACATTTTTAATAGTGATGAAAATGTACGGGTACGCCCTGCTTCAGCATATTGGTTGCTGGAAGGTTTTAACGTCATTCGTGAAGCTATCAAATCAGACACAGTACCTGATTTTACCTTTTTGAAAGATAAACAACCTCATTACAAAAAGAAAGTCAATGGAGATAAACAAAAGGGTAATTATAAAACTACTCAAAATAGAATATCTCCAGCGTTAGAGAATATGGTGCAGCGTCAAAATAAAATGACAATGCAAAATAACAGTGATGTTTTAGAACCAGTTGTAAGTAATAACACTTAATTATTATGATGAGGATGCTAAGGGTAATTCCTTAGCATCCTCACTAATTTTTTTTTTGCTTAAAAGGATAGAAAATGGCTTATACTGGTTTAGCAAAAACAACATTTATGGCTGGACCCGATGACGCTCTGGCTGCTGCTGACGCTTATGATGTAAACGATATTGTAAGTGCAAGTGTTGATACTGTAGATTATTCTTTAAGTCTACCTGAGTCTGCTTTAGGTTTAAAAATAAACCCTCCTGGTATTCCAGCTATTGGCTTAAAGGTCCCTAAGCTTGACCAAGTCGATATTATTAAAAGTGCTATAGAAGCTAATTCTGATGTTAGTATTAAAAATTGTTTTACTAACATGGGCGAAGAAGCTAAAAAACTATTATCTATCCCAGGTAAATTACTTGGAAAAGTCGAAGCTACTATTAACGGTGTTGTCACTAAGATTAAAAATTTAGGTGATAAGGTAGGAAACTTAGGTGATAAGTTAGGAAACTTTGATTTAAATAAAGCTTTAGAGAAGATTGGGAATATTAAAGCTTATCTCTGGTATAACTAAAGAAGGAAGTAGTTTAGGCATTAATGATATATTTTCAACAATCAGTAGAACAATTACTGATAAAGATGTTTTACTAGGTGCTTGTAAAGATATATTACCTATGGCTTCTAGGAATATAGATTTATTAAAAGATTTATCATCAACTGACATTAAGTCTAGCATTAAGAGTATGTTGCCTAGTATTTCAGGAGATTCTATTAGAAATTTTAGAATTAACCCTGGTACTAAAAATTTTGAACTACCAGGTGTTTATAACAATATTAAATACACTTTAAACAATATTGATAGTTCTTGGAATAATGTAGTTCGTTCTGGAGAAAGAATTTTATCAGGCATTAATACTGTAGATAAAAAAGCTGGTGATTTTCACAAGGTTTTAGAATCATCAGTTATGTATGACTATTCTTTAATTCCTACACCGATAGTAGGGGAAG
>JFJP01014057.1_pt1 | contig 11755 bp, 6 predicted proteins | sample 431651 | NCBI WGS metagenome assembly JFJP01 (sample SAMN02602958, study PRJNA72255) | Microbial mat metagenome, whole genome shotgun sequencing project. | biome: fresh water; feature: sink hole; material: water; isolation source: purple microbial (photo- and chemosynthetic) mats found in... | reverse complement strand
ATTTATGGGATGCCGATTTTGGATGTTGATAAAGCCAAGCATACCATTGTGATTAAACGTGGCATGAGTACCGGGTTTGCCGGGGTGGAAAATGAACTGTTTTATAAGGATAAAACCATGATGTTATTTGGCAGTGCTAAGGATGTTGTGGCTAAGTTAGTTTCGGAAGTTAAACAACTGTAGAAGCAATTATCCTCACCCTCTCCGCCATTTCGGGGAGGGTTTCTTGAATCCGGTTGCGATCGCGCCACAGAAACCGGGTTTCTCAACAAATCTGGATCGGATACAATTAATCTTAATTAGAAACCCGGTTTCTTGAATCCGGTTTATGTTGTTAAAGTTTTTGGGCTTGATAGAGTTGTTTAAATAGGCGTTGCTGTTGATTATGATCAACAATAGGTTCGGGATAATTGCAGGATTTGCGATCGCGATTTGATATCTTTCCTGTGACTAATTGTTCGGTTTCTAAACTTCTTAATTCTGGCAACCATTGGCGAATATATTCGGCTTCTGGATCGAATTTTTGGGCTTGACTAGCGGGGTTAAAAATCCTTAATGGTTTGGTATCCATTCCACTGGAAGCACTCCATTGCCATCCCCCGTTATTAGACGCTAAATCCCCATCTATTAAGGTTTGCATAAAATATTTTTCTCCCCATTGCCAATTAATAATTAAATCCTTGGTTAAAAAATTAGCAACAATCATCCGACATCGGTTGTGCATCCATCCGCTTTCATTTAATTGTCGCATCGCTGCATCAACTATCGGATAACCTGTTTTTCCTTCGCACCAGGCTTGAAAATGTTGTTCATTATTATGCCAAGGAAAGGTTTTAAAGGATTCTCTATAGGGCCCTAATTCTAATTCTGGAAAATGATATAAAGCGTGTTGATAAAATTCCCGCCAGGCGAGTTCCTGTTGCCAAGATTGAATATTATTTCTGCCTTCATCGCTGCGAGAATTTTCCATCGCTTCCACGGTTTTTTCCCAAATTCTTCTAATACTAATTACACCAAATTTTAAGGCTACACTTAGTTGAGATGTGCCATCAATAGCGGGAAAATTTCGCTGTTCGTCATATTCATATAAAGCGCGATCGCAAAATTCCTCTAGGCGTTCTTGGGCGGCTATTTCTCCCGGTTCTAATATTAAGGGATTTTCCCAAATAAAGCCTAATTCTTGAGCCGAAGGTAAGGGAATAGCACCTATTTTTTTGGCTAATTCTTGTTCGGTTTTGGTTAAACCAATTAAGGTTTGAGATAGGGGCGGTTTGGCTTTGGCTTTGGGTTTAAGATTAAAATTACGCCAAAAGGGAGTATAAACTTTATAGGGTTGTTGAGATTGGGTTAAGATTTGATCGGGAGCATGGAATAACTGATCCCAAGTTGTTTTTGTAATAATTCCAACGGAATTTAATGCTTCTAAAACAATGCAATCGCGTTCTCTAGCAAAGGGTTCAATATCTAAATTAAAGTAAACTGTTTTAGCGTTTAATTCCTTGGCTAATTTAGGAATGATTTCTTCAGGTTTTCCCTCTAATATTAATAATTGACTTCCTAGTTTTTTATATTGTTCTTGGAGATATTCCAAACAACCAATCATATATTTAACTCGCACAGGGGCGATATCATCTCGGTTTAAAATATTGGGATCTAAGCAGAATATACCGACAACTTTAGAACTAGCTTGACAGGCGTTTATCAGTCCTAAATTATCATCAATTCTTAGATCCCGTCGATGCCAAAATAAAATTAAATCTTCAGACATAGGATTAGATTTTGGTGTAGAAACTGTGTTTATTAGAGAATATAATTATATTAACTATTTTATCATATATCAATTCTAAATGAATTGTACAAAACAATAATTAATCCTAAAAAATACCGAGATTCTCATGTAGGGGCGAGGCGCGCCTCGCCCCTACGATGAATTTGATTTCAAGCCGTTTGTATAACTGAATTATCTCTCCTGGGATTGAAGATTAAAATTGCAAATAGGGTTTAGCTAATAGAAAACTAGAAATAGTTTTAGCATCTACAGGTTCACCGTCTAAAATTGCTTGTTCTAATTCTTCAGGTGTCATTAAAACTGGATCAATATCTTCATCATCATCCTGTTGCGGGGGTGTTTCTAATTTTTCTAAATCTTGGGCTAAAAACGCATAAATAATTTCATCGCAATAACCAGGAGCTAATATAAATTGTCCTAATTTTTGCCAGCGATGGGCGCGATATCCGGTTTCTTCTTCGATTTCTCGCTTAACAGTTTCGGCGGGATCTTCATTGGGTTCAATTGTTCCGGCGGGAAATTCTAAAGTTCTTCCTGCGACTGCAAACCGATATTGTTTAACTAATACTAATTTACCTTCTGAAGTCACAGGAACAACTAAAGCTCCACCCGGATGACGAATACATTCCCAGTCCCCTTCTACCCCATTAGGAAGACGTAATGTATTGACATCAAAACTAAATTTTCGTCCTTGATAAAACAGACGATTTTGTAAAATAATTGGGGGTTCCGATCCGGGTTTTGTCATAATATTAAATAGCAATTAGGGCTGAAAAAATTACAGTTTTCTAATTCCTGAACAATTAACGGTTTCTAAGAGTTGAGTTATGGTTTTTTTGGTAACAGGATCAACCCAATTCGGGGCAATTTCCGCCAGGGGAACTAATACAAACGCCCGCTCTCTCATCTCAGGATGGGGAATTTTTAGGGTTGGTGTTTCCCAGATTAAATTATCAAACAAAAGTAAATCTAAGTCAAGGATTCTTGGCCCCCAACGTTCTCGTCGCACTCGTCCTAGTTTGGTTTCAACTGCTAACAGGGTCTCTAATAGAGTATCCGGTTGTAGCTGAACTTCCAGAATAGCACAACCATTAATATAATCGGGCTGTGGGGAGCCAATAGGAGGAGTTTGATACCAACTGGAACAGGTTTTTACTTGAATATTGGGAGTATTATTGAGAAGATATAATGCGGTTTCAACTATCGTTTTAGAGTCTCCTAAATTACTACCTAATGCGATCGCAACGGCTGTGAATTTCATGTATTTAGATATAAATGGGCAATAGGGAATGGGCAATAGGCAATTATTTTTTTGAGTGTTATAATCAGGGCAATAATCAGTTTAAGTTCCTTGTGTATTCCCCCCAGCAAATTGAATTGGACTACCAGGTTGACCAATATTGGTATCAAATTTAAAGTCGGTGATTCCATCAAGAATTGCAATCAATTCTGTCTGTTCTCCTGTTAATAAATAGATCGCTGTTCCTGGCGGTAAATTTTCCGGTGGTGCTGCGGGTAAATAATTACCAGGGCCTAAAAGTAGCACATCTTCGGTAGGATTAAAATCAAGGATAATAGCATAATCGACAAATCCAATGGCACTTCCCCCCCCATTGACATAATAGGTTTGAGTTCCATCTCCTAAAACAAAGGTATCATTGCCAATACCACCGCTTAAAGTATCAATTTCCACAAATCCAGCCGGTTGAGAATTGGGGTCAACTCCAATCAGAAAATCATTTTCTTTATCACCACTGACGAAATCATTCCCGGCTCCGCCAATCAGGGTATCATCGCCTTGACCTCCATAAAGGCTATCATTGCCTTTTCCCCCGTTAACAATATCATTTTGCTTATCTCCTTGCAGAAAATCATTACCTAGGCCACCTGCGATCGAATCTTCCCCTTGACCGCCATAGACAAAATCATCATCCTCTGATCCGACTATGGTGTCATTATCTTCTCCTCCATAAAGGGTATCGCTGCGAAGCCCGCCATCTATACTATCATCACCTTTATCACCGAAAATTAAATCCCGACCATCCTCACCTAAGAGGCTATCATTATTAATCCCCCCATAGAGGCTATCGTTATCCGCGCCTCCATTGATTAAATCATCACCTTTATTCCCTTGTAGCAGATCATTTCCCCCTTCTCCGACCAGGCTATCGTTATTTTGACCGCCATAGAGAATATCATTACCCGCATTTCCATTCAGGGAGTCATCTCCGGTAAATCCTGAAATCAGGTCATCCCCGCCTAAACCTGCGACTAAATCTTGTCTCTCAGTTCCCAATAAAGTATCATTTCCCTCGCTTCCCTGAACCAGAGAGGATGTTATCGGAGTGGGTGTGGGAGTTGTTGGGGTCGGAGTTGTCGGAGTGGGAGTTGTCGGAGTTGGAGTTGTGGGAGTTGTGGGCGTTGTCGGAGTGGGAGTTGTGGGAGTTGTGGGCGTTGTCGGAGTTGGAGTTGTGGGCGTGGGAGTGGGAGTTGTAGGCGTTGGAGGTGTCGTGGGTGTGGGTGGAGGTGACGGGGGAAGGGTAGGAATAGGTGGGGTTACAGGGGGCTGAGGTTGAGCAATGACAGGAGTAGGAGGCTCAATAACATTTCCTAAAGTCGTTTCAAGTCCCGTAGATAATAGGGATGTGCTGGTGGTAATGATTGCGCCGTCCCTACCTTGGGGAATAGGAGAGAGAAATTCTCTATTCGGGTTGAAACTGATGGTAATTTCAGGTTGATTATAAAAGGAAGGACTAGAGTTTAACAGGTTAAATACAATATTTGTGCTATTATTTTCTCGAATACGGTGGGCTTGGAATTCATTCATAGAATTAACCTCAGTTCTCGGTTAAGATTAGCTTGATCCTTATATATCTCATAACTTGAACGACTTGTAAAATTTTTTTTGACCAATTTTCTATTTATTCATGTTTTTTAAGTCTTTTCAACGTTCGATTCAACTTTTTTTCAACCGAAAATTTTTTAAGATTTTTGTTTATTTTGTTGTTGCGATCGCTCTATTTTTATTAATTAATTTTCAACTCTATGGGGGTCAGAGTTTATCAAATACCCCTGAAATTCGAGGAGTTTGGTTAACTAATGTTGATAGCGATATTTTATATTCTCCGCAGCATTTAACCTCTGGATTACAACGCTTAAAATCCTTAAATTTTAATACCATATATCCAACAATTTGGCAAGGGGGTTATACCTTATATCCCAGTTCGGTTGCTCAAAGAGTGTTTGGAGTCTCTATTGATCCTAACCCGGGATTGGAAAAAAGAGATGTTTTGCAAGAAATAGTCCAATACGGACATCAACAGAATTTTACCGTTATTCCTTGGTTTGAATTTGGGTTTATGGCTCCTGCTGATTCAGAATTAGTTAAAAAACATCCTAATTGGCTCACTCGAAAACAAGACGGTAGTGTGATTAAAAAAGAAGGTGTTGAAGAACGGGTTTGGTTAAATCCTTTCCATCCTGAAGTTCAACAATTTATTTTAGCTCTAATTACTGAAATTGTCAAAAACTATAATATTGATGGGATTCAATTTGATGATCATTTTGGTTTACCTGCGGAATTTGGCTATGATGATTATACCATTAAATTATATCAACAGGAGCATAACGGACAATCTCCTTCTCCCGACTTTTATGAAACCTATTGGGTCAGATGGAGAGCCGATAAAATCAATCAATTGATGAAAAAAACCTTTGAAACCATCAAATCAATTAAACCCAATTGTATTGTATCTTTATCCCCAAATCCCTTACATTTTTCCCTACCCGCTTATTTACAAGATTGGTTTACATGGGAACGAAAAGGATGGATAGAACAATTGGTTTTACAGATTTATCGTTCTGATTTAAACCGATTTATCACGGAGTTAGAACGTTCGGAAGTAACCTTAGCAAAAAATCATATTCCCGTAGCCATTGGAATTTTAAGCGGGTTAAAAAATCGTTCAACTCCGATGAATATTATAGAACAACAAATAGCAGAAATCCGCAAACGCAACTTTGCTGGAGTATCTTTCTTTTTCTATGAAAGTTTATGGAAATGGTCAGAAGAATCTGAACAACAACGTCAACAAAAATTACAACATTTATTCCCAACTTCTGTAAATAGAGAACACGGATTAAACGGATTAAGATGATTTCACGGATTACGGTTTATTAACTGTTAACAAATCTTCTTAATAGTTAATGAAGTTAAATCCGTTTAAAAGGATTAAGATGATTTCACGGATTACGGTTTATTAACTGTTAACAAATCTTCTTAATAGTTAATGAAGTTAAATCCGTGAAATCCGTGAAATCCGTTTAATCCGCGATCAACTATTACCCCGCAGCAACCAATGTATTTCCCACAATTTCACCGTTTAACATTCGTCCCGCCGCTTCCAATAATTGCTCCTCAAGATAAGGTTTAGTAAAGTAACCTCTCGCCCCCAAATTAAACGCCATTTGACGGTGACGATCAGCACCGCGTGACGTCAACATCGCAATCGGTAAATTCGTTAACGCCGGATCTTTTTGCATCCGAGATAATAATTCCAACCCATCCATCCGAGGCATTTCAATATCACAGAAAACAATATCGCAGGGTAAACCCGATTTTAGTTTTTCCCAAGCTTCCTTACCATCCCGGGCTTCTTCGACTCGATAACCCGATTTTTCAAACGTAAGCGAGAGCAGCGATCGCACCGTAATCGAATCATCCACAATTAAGACGGTCGGTTCCGACTTCTGAACCAGGGGTTCAGCCGTGGGACTTCCCATCTGCCAAACCTTACCCGAAGCATCCCGACGAATTCGACCCATCGCCAAATCAATCAATTCCAGGACATCGGCGATCGCCACAATTTGACCATCCCCCAACACCGTCGCTCCAGCAATCCCAATCGGTTTAGGCACTGGCCCTTCCAAGGGTTTGATCACGATTTCCTGTTCAATCAACACCTGATCCACCTGCACGGCCAAATAACTACTAGAAGACCGCAGGATAATCACCGAAACCATATCTTCTTCGGCATTTGTACCATAGACATTCCCCCGACCCAAATGGCGATGATAGGTCAACAGTTCCCGCAAATGACGTAATGGCAATATCGTACCCCGCCATTCCAACACCTTACTTCCATCGGACTCCGTGCGGATTTGTTCCCGAGGGACGTCAATCATATCTTCCACCCCATCCATCGGGAAAGCAATCCGCACCCGATCACTCACACAACACAACGCCCTAGAAATACTCATATTCAAGGGTAAACGAATCGTGAACGACGTTCCGCGTCCCAAGGTGGAATCCGTTGTAATCGCGCCCCGAATATCGGTTAAACTGGTTCGCACCACATCCATCCCCACCCCTCGACCCGCGAATTCATCCGCCACATCCTTGGTACTAAAGTTAGGTAGGAATAACAGATCATAAATTTCTGGGTTGCTCATGGTTTCAGCGTCCTCTGCGGTAATAATCCCCTTCTGAATCGCCTTATCTTTAACCCGATTCACGTCAATACCGCCCCCATCATCAGAAACCGCGATAATCGTTTGGTTTCCTTGATGAAACACCCGAATCGAAATCCGACCCACCGCAGACTTACCCGCCCTCGTCCGCACCTCCTCGGTTTCAATCCCGTGAGTAATGGCATTATTAACCAAATGAATTAACGGATCATGCAGTTTACCCAGTAACATTTTGTCAATTAAAGTATCTCGACCTTCGACAAATAATTCGGCTTGTTTCCCACATTTAATTGAGATATCCCTGACTGGACGTTTGAGGGCGTCGGCTTCGCTACCAAAGGGTTCCATCCGGGCTCGATTTAACCCTTCTTGCAACGCCGTCGTAATCCGTCGCAATTCCCGGGTAACTTGATCGGCTTCTTCGACTAAAAATCCAATATCCGCGCTGGACTCCCGCACTCGCACAATTAACTCAATAATCTCTTGGGACAGGGTATGGAAGGGGGTAAAACGGTCAAGTTCCGTTGAGTCTAAATCTTCCGATGAATCATCATCATGGATCGAAGAACTTTCAGAAAACCAGAAAGGCTTGCGACGGTGGGATAGTAGGGAAATTTCCAATAGCGATCGCTCATAGAAATCCTGCATCCGTTGACCCACATCTCCTAATAGGGAAACCTGATGCAGCAAATTATCCAAAAACTGTCGCATCCGTTCTTGGTCTTGTTCCAAACTGTTGCGGTTAACTACCAGTTCCCCCATCAGATTACTGAGACCATCAAGTTGTTTCACTGGAACTTTGACTATGTGTTCAGCAATGGGTTTGGCAAATGTTCCTCTGGGGGGGGTGGTGGTTCGAGATCGAGGAGGAGCATCTTCAATTAATCGGATCAACTCTATAAATTCCGAATCCTCCTCCGATGGTGGCGATTTGAGATGGGTAATCGGTAAGGTCGGAGCCACTATCGGGGCCGGGGGTTCAACTTCGGGTGAATTGAGAAGTTTATCCAAATCCAAGAAATCATCATCTTCCGTTTCAGAAGTCGCTGGCTGACTGTTTACCTCCGGTTGATTTAGTAAATCGTCTAAACTGGCAAAATCATCATCCGGCAGTTCTAGGGTCGGTTCTGCCGTCACCACAACCCCTGATTTTTGGGACACCCGGTTGCCTGTTGCCTGTTTGCTGTTCCCAGTTATAGATGTTGATACTTCCACAGGTTCTTCCATCTCACTTTGCAGGAGTTCTTCAAACCAATCGACCGGATTTATTTCCTGGGTTAGATGACCAGAATTGGGGGTTTCCACAGTTAATTGAGTTTGTTGGTCAAACTGGTCGAATAGTTCGTCCAAATTTTCTGCATCTTCTAATAATTCGACGATTTGATCGGGGTTGGTCGGTACGAAACCGGACGGGGGAACCCACTCTTGGGGAAGGGCCAATAATTCGTCGAATAGGTCTCCAAAGCTGTCTACAGGGTCATGAACCCCTTGTTTTTGTGCAACTTGTTCAGCGCGTGAACCAGTTTCGGGCATCCCTGAGTCCCCATCGCTAAGATGATCAAAGAAACTACCCAGATCCAAATCGACGGATGGCGGGGAATCGGGAATAGGCAATCGGCAATCGGATGAGTTTTCATTGCCCATTGCCCATTCCCCATTGCCCGCTTGGGTGCTTGTCGGGGGAGATGGGGGGGAAATATCCCCTAATAAATCAAAAAAGTCTCCCGCCATCGGGTCTGTGACCGCATCCGTTGATGGGGTGGTTGAACTTGGGACTTCTTCATGAACTTCCTGATCCCATTCATCCAAACCTTCAAATAAATCTCTGAGGCTGTTATATTCTTCGGTAGTAATTTCTGGGCCGTTATGTAAGCGAGTTGGGGTGTTACTGGGATTGGTGACTGAATCTGACCAGTTAACGTCTGATAATGGGTTGGTTAGGTTGGGAGCTTTGGCGGATTTCTTTTTGCTAGTCCGTGACTTCGATTGACCTTCCAAAGCCCCTGACTCTGGGGGTGATTTTTGACTTGCAGACTTTTGAGTTCGGGGCGACTGAGCCGATGTCTGATGGGGTGGAGTCTGGGATTTCGGTTTTTGAGTTTTTGGGGATGTTACCGCCTTGGGCAAAAGCTTTGTAATTGCCTCTGTGACAACGATTTCGATCTCTCGATTCACTAAAACCAGTTCTTGAGCTTCTTTAATAGATTTAATCACAACGGTCACTAAACTTCGATAGGTATTATCGGGATTAGCGATCGCTTTTTCTATGGTTTCGATAAACTTAACCCAATTGGGTAAATCGAATAGTTCTCCCGCCCTGGCCAAACTTCGACAAGTTTCTATTAACTCTTGACGATTTTTTGGCGTTTCTGACTGTTTGAACTGTTGTAACATTTCCCGCAGACGTTCAGGAACATCACTGCGAAATACTAAGTCCTTGGCACTACTAGGAGATTCTTTAGATATAACAGGAGTAGGAATAGGGCGATTAGATACAGAGGACTGGGCTCCGGTTTCTACTTCGGGCGATCGCTTTGTCCCCTGTTGTTGAACCACTTTTATATGATAATTTAAAGCTTCAAAAACAGGCTCGACATCCTGCAAAATAGCGCTGGCTGCTTCTTCTGTTAAGCCATAGGGCCCAGATAGTTGATCAATTAAGGCTTGTAATGTATCAAAAACCTGTAAAAATAATGATTCTAATTGTTGATCAATAGATTGAGTCGGAAGACGGTTATCTTTAAGAATTTTAAAACTATCTTCTAAACGGTGAGCCGTTTGTTGAATACTATTAAGTCCCAACATCGCCGCCCCACCCTTGACCGAGTGAGCCGCTCGGAATACTTCATTGAGCAATTCTGGATCTTCAATCGTCGTTTGTAGATTGAGCAATCCCTGTTCAATCGTATTGAGGTGGTCTTTCGCCTCCTCAATAAAATATCCCATAATCCGTTGTTGCTGTTCAAGTTGCATATCAGTAATCAGTAATCAGTTATCAAAAAAGGCGGGCAATGGGGAATAGGGAATGGGCAATGGATAAGAGTTTTCTTCCAACAAATAACCGGGTCTGTTTCTTCCCTATAGCAAGATTACCTATTGCCCATTCCCCATTCCCCTATCTGCATTATCAGTAATCAGTTTGTCAATGGTTAATTAATTTGTAATTCGTAATTCGTAATTCGTAATTCGTAATTCGTAATTCGTAATTCGTAATTCGTAATTCGTAATTTTCCGAGACTAACCCTTCTCCGAGGAATCAACGCGGAAGCGTTCCACCGATGTCAGCAGGTCTCGCGCCACCCCCACGAGTTTAGTTAAGGCACTGGATACCTTTTGGGCCTCGGTGGAAGTTTCTTGGGCGCTATGTTCAACGGCTCGCATCACCTGGGCGACGGCGCGGGCGGTTTCGTTTTGTTCAACGGTATCCGCCGTAATTGAACGTACCAGAACATCAATGCGGTTCGTTACCTGGATAATGTCATCTAGGGCGCGTTTTGCCTGTTCCGCCAAAAGAGTCCCCTCAATCACCTGTTGATGACCTTGGGACATCGCCATCATCACCGTGTTAGTCTGGCTTTGAATTTGCATCACGAGTTGTTCAATATCCTTTAAGGATTTCGCCGACTTATCCGCTAACTGTCGGACTTCATCGGCAACAATCGCAAATCCCTTACCCGCCTCCCCAGCCCTTGCCGCCTCAATACTGGCGTTTAAAGCTAGTAAGTTAGTTCGGGAAGCAATTTGAGAAATAAGCCCCACAATTTTAGAAATTTCTTGAGATGATTCCCCTAAACGCTTGACTTCTCGGCTAGTTTCTGCTACCGTTTCTCGAATTTTCAGAATCCCCGACACGGTCATTTGTACCGCTTCCCCACCTTTGGTAGCCAAGGCTGCCGCCGACCGAGCCACATCTTCAGCCTCCCGCGCACTTTCGGCCACCCGTTGAATCGCATCGGTCAGTACCTGCACCGAGTTCAAGGTAGCTGCTAATTCCTCAGCCTGGCGGAAAGCATCCCCGGCGACATCTTTCGCAAAGGTGGCGCTATCGGTGGCTCCCTTACTCACCTGACGGGCAGCTTGTTTCACCTGTACCACAATTTCCCGCAGGTTTTGAATTGTCAGGTTAAAAGAGTCAGCCACCGCCCCCAAAACGTTAGCCGTCACTTCTGCGGTTACGGTTAAATCTCCCCGGGCAGCCCCTTCCACATCATCCAACAGCCGAATCACCTGACGGTGTAAATCATCTCTCGCGTCTTCTTGTTCCTTAGCTTTGCGTTGGGCTTCTCGGGTAATACTTTGAATAAATTGAGCCGCATGGTTGAATTTAGAAGACATTTTCCCAAACTCATCCGAAGCAAAAACTGTGGCGCGGGCGTCTAAATTACCCTTACTAATTGCATCGAACTGAGCTTGTAAATCGTCTGTGGCTTTAGCAATTTGTTCAGCGCTGATCCGACCTAACCCCCAAGTAGCCAAAAAACTGGTCGCCCCGGCTAC
>JFJP01005892.1_pt1 | contig 11755 bp, 10 predicted proteins | sample 431651 | NCBI WGS metagenome assembly JFJP01 (sample SAMN02602958, study PRJNA72255) | Microbial mat metagenome, whole genome shotgun sequencing project. | biome: fresh water; feature: sink hole; material: water; isolation source: purple microbial (photo- and chemosynthetic) mats found in... | reverse complement strand
TTGCGCGGGTGGCGAAATTGGTAGACGCACCAGGTTTAGGTCCTGACGGTAGCAATACTGTGCGGGTTCGAGTCCCGCCCCGCGCACCACCGAAAATCTATGAAAATCAACAACTTAAACCAAAATTTGAGTTGTTGATTTTCATCCGGTTTATTAAATTTCATTCTTTGTATTTTGAGTTCAATCCTGATCTTTTGCTGGTAAATAAGCCCTCACCAGAATGGCACTGAAATTGTCATGGCCAGACGGCATTGAATTCTTGACCATTGACTGGAGTCGGTCTCGCCACTCTTCAAGCGTTTTGCTGGATAACGCAAGTTCAGCTAGAGTATCTTCATCCAGTAATTCCCAGACGCCATCGCTGCAAAGCATGGCCCCGTCACCAGGCTGCAATTCAATAGAAACCTGCGTAGTAAATGGAGGGATTTGCTCAGAATTTGCACCCAATGATGCATACAACACGTTGCGCCTGGGATGGTCTCTGAGCTTTTCCAAGGGATACAAGCCCGCCTCCACAAACCGCTGAACCAGACTATGGTCATATGACTGAAAAATGACCCGACCATCCCGAAAAATATAACAGCGCGAATCGCCAAGATTGCCAACCAACGCCTCACCGCGTTCATAGTTAACCAGCAACGCAACGAATGTTGACGCCATGTGTGCAAGCTTCGACTCGCTTTTTTGCTTGGCGCAGATTGCTTCGTCGGCCTTTTGCATGCACAGACGTAACGTGTCAGGCGAGAACAATGGCAATTCGAGAAATGCCGCCCGAGCCGCCTCGATGGCCGATTTTGACGCCACGTCGCCACCTCCTTGCCCACCTGCCCCGTCAGCCAACATAAAAAGGCGCACAACACCGAATGCCTCGCACTCTTCGATTGAGTCTTCGTTGTAGTCTCTACCTCCAGGGTGTGTAAAACTCAAACTTTCGATGCGCAAGGCGCGGGTTGAATTCATTCTTGTTTTCCAAATTCTGCGGACTGCGCTTTCACGCGGCTTGTTTCGCGTTCATATGCCTGTAAAAATGAGCGTCCGAAAACACTCTGAAAATTATCCTCAGCCTCCTGACGAATCTCGGCATATTGCTCAAGGTATATTTCCCAGAGCTTTTTCATACGCAGCGCAGGCAGCAAATTTTGAAGTAATGAGCCGTTTGCAAGGCGATTGCCTAACACCGATGGATCGAAACGGCCAAGCGCTTCAGTCAAGGCGGATCTGGTACCTGCGATCACACCAATTTCATGGGCGCGCAAATCCTCAAAGGCGTCGCGCATGGCTTCGTCAGCACGCATAAAACCAGGCAATTTCTTACCCAGAATCTGCTGCAACGCCACTTCTGCATTCGGTGAAAATTTGAGCGGATTGTTGGATTGAGGTGAAATGACAGTGACTCTGGCCTGCAATTCCAGTTTCATTGCGGCCCTAGCCGCCAGCATGTCCACGGCACCTCCCGTGGCTATTCGTAACAGACTTCCAATCAAGCCCATAAGCTCTGGGGTCAAACCACCTGGCAGCACAGAGGGCGACAAACCAGCGCCTTTCAAAAAGGCCTGGGTCAGTGCGCCCGGATTCTCTGCCGAACCCTGGACTTGTGGCGCAGTTGAACGCGATCCAAGGTCAGAACTCGAAGCCAAGAAGGGTTTGGGTGGCTGAAACGCACCGCTGTGTTCAGAGGCTTCAGCAAAAATGTCAATGTCTTGACATGAAATTGATCCCTGAATTGGTGGCACTGATTGATTTTCTAACGACTCCCCACCACGAAATGTAAACAACGCATCAATCGTTGGTTCAACGGATACGCCTGACACCAACGGTGCCAATGGATCAGCGGAGTTTCGAGCAGTTCCAGATGTCAACTCAAATGGGTTGAAATCATCGGGCGTGACGTCAAAGGCGGGTCGTGCTGGCGTCGAGGCAACGTCGATATCCTTAGGCAGCATCTCGAACGACGGTGGCAATCGAGCGGCGTTAACCTCAGTGACAATGTCTTGCCCAGCAAAATCTAATGCGACATTGGCGGGTTTTTCATCAAACTGCCCGGCGAACAGATCTACTACGATTTTCTCCTGAACAATTATGGAAAATGGCTGAACCGGGCCTGAATCGACCGGTGCCTTTCGCACCTCAAGTGGATCGCTAGAAACAGAGCCATTGCTGACCAACAAATCTGAAAAAAAATCGGGCGCGTCTGTTGATGTTGGGAGGTCAATCGCGCGGTTATCGATGGAGTTGCTGTCCTGCCTTTGAGCATCTGGCAATTCAACCTGGCTCACGGATTTAACAACTTCAGTTGTATCAATGTGTTTGACTTTCAACACATATGGACCAACCTCAAGGCGTTGGCCAGGCAAGAGCTGCATCGTGCCCCCATACCCAAGAAAATGGCCCTCGACCTGCACAGGCAAGGACGCACTTGCATTCGTGATAGAGGGCACGCCCGCGGTAAAGGTCACAGAGGCATGCAGGCGGGACACCCGGCGATGTTTATCCGGCAACACCAGCGTGTTGCCTTCATTTCGACCTATTGTTCCACCCAGACCATCAAATTTGCAACTGCGCACTTCCGGCAGCGGTACAGAGTCGAACAACTCTACCTCCAGAACAATTTCGGGCATAAACCGATTTCCCTAGAAACGGCGCGATCTTGAATCGGCTTCGTTAGTTTTTGGTGTTCTTACGAGCACGCTCAAATTGAGGACCCCACACAGGGTGCCCATGTTCGGCGGGTGCGAGATCAAATTTAGAGTCCAATTTGAAGGCTCGCTCGAAAGTTCCCCGACACGCGACAACGGCTCCTGTCAGACATTGGGAAAAAGCCAGTGTCTTCATGGCCTTGAGTCGCGCATTTATAGCAAGTCTGGCATCCGTCGTCAGCGGGGATAGCAGGCGCATTGACTTCTTGTATTCGCCACGTTCAAAACTAGTGATTGCAATGACAAGATTTTTTTCGTTAGCAGAAGGCTCTGGAGGTGCACTATCTGCCGGTTCAGCTTGAACCGTTGGTTCAGCTTGAACCGTTGGTTCAACTTGCATCGGGTATTTTGTTGCTTTTTCTTGGGTGACTGCATTTGATTCGGGCAGCACCGACTGCGTCTGTTCGGTCGTAGGTTGGTTTGCACAAGCCACGAGCATCAAGCCTGCTGCCAGAATTGAAGCAAATTTGGAGGACTGATTCATCATATTTCTGTCACCTGGTTTGAACTATTTGTTACTTCACGAAAGCATGCCGCAACACGACCGTTTTGCCGGCAATGACGGTTACTAAGCGTTTTTCCGATGCCATTGCAGGGTTGCGAATTTCAATGTCATGCTGGCCCGCTGCCACACTAAGACTCAGTACAGGCGGCACAGTACCCATTTCTACGCCATCCACAAAAACCTTACCCCAACCGCCAACAAGTTCAACCCGCAGATTTCCTAGGACGATGTCAGATGCGACCGAAGCTGGTGTCTGCGCTGTTGGCGCTGAAATAGGTGCAACAGGGGCAACAGCAGTCGCTGCGACCACCCCGGAGACGGGTGCCACCGGTGTTTCATTGCTGACTGCAGAACTGACCGGAGCGGCAGGCACGGCAATCGGAGGTGAAACCACCACAGATACTTCCTCAACCACCGGTTTTGAACCAAACACAAAATAGCCCAAACCGGCCAGAACAACAACCAAAACCACAGCGCCCAAGGACCAAAGCAAACCGGAGGAGCCCTTTTTGGGAGGGATCAAATCTTGACTAACCCCAAGTTCAACATTGTGCTGTTTTGCCGAAACAGGTGCCGGCGGTGGCGCTGAAGAGTTCGTCAACCCATTGATTGCAAACGCTGGCTCCTGCTCGGGTTCAGGTGCCTTTGGCGGAACAACCGGCGCATTCTTAGGCGACATCAAATCGCTTCCATCGGGTACTCCTGGAGTTCCAGCTCCGCCCGTTGCCGCTGCACCCGCTAACACCGCACGATCAACAGAAGAGGGTCTCAATAAAACAGTCGCAGGGAAGTCACTCGGCGCAGCTTGCGCCGGCGGTGGCTGATATAGGACCGTTGACAAAACAGGTGTTGTCACCCAACCTAACGCGGTACGTAACTCATCAACGCTTTGATACCTGTTCTCTGGCATGACGGCCATGCACTTCATAACAACATCGCATAGTCGTTGCGAGAATTCACCCATGGCAATGTCGGACACCGGTTTCAGTGGATCACTGATCATGCGAGATATCGCTTGAACCGGAACCTTGCCAGTGATGACGTGATACAACAATCCACCCACCGCGTATATGTCAGTCCAAGCACCCTGCGGCATCGAGCCATCATCGTAATACTGCTCAATCGGCGCATAGCCTGGTTTCAGCACTGTGGTAAGAGCCTGAGTCATGCCACTGATGATGCGCCGTGCTGCGCCAAAATCCATCAGTACTGATCGACCATTAGGAAGCACCAGAATATTGTCTGGTGCGATGTCGCGGTGGAAGCACTTTTCATTGTGAAGTTCCCTCAATGCCAGCAGGACAGGATCCAATGTTTCACAAAGCCATTGCTCGGTAATCAAGTGCCGGGACGACCGCAAGGACTCTCGCAAAGTGACGCCTCGGTAATACCGCATGGCCATATAGGCCGTTTCATTGGCCTCCCAAAAGCGAAAAACCTCCACCAGTCCCGGATGAGAGAACTTTGCCAGCATCCTGGCCTCATTGATAAAACTCGAACGGCCGGCCTGAAAGGTCTGCCGATGGTCCTCTGATTTCACCTGAACCGAACCATCTGCACCGCGCTGGGCAAAAGCAGATGGCAAGTATTCCTTGATGGCAACAATGCGCTCCAGACTTGAGTCATTGGCACTGTAGACGATGCCAAAGCCACCTTCTCCAATGACCCCGGTAATTTCAAACTCTGCCAAGCGCGTGCCAGCCGGCAAAGAACTAGAGGCTGTTTTAAAGGCTGCGCTGGGTGTATTCATAACAATTGGTAATACCCGGGTTGATTTCAGTCAAATGACTACTTAAACGCATGCGTAATGACCACCGGAACATCTGCAGTGACCTCAATGGTCTGCTTGAGCGATGGCGAATCTGGTTTGGCGATTTCGATCATGTGCGTGCCGGTTTTTAACTCCAGTTGCCTCAGTTGACTGGCTTTGGAAATACCGCGTGCGACCCCATCAATCACCACGGCCCCCCATGGACTGATTGTTAGCTTGACCAAACCGGTTGCAGCAACGGCTGCTGGCTCGGAAACACCTGGCAAGGCAGCAGAAGCCGGAGGCATTGCAGCAGGCACGGCTCCGTCTTGGTCTTTCTTTTGAACCAACGGGTTAGTCACACTGGCCGGCCGCTGCGGACTCGCCGTCGCCACTGGTTCGCCAGTACGGGTGAGCAGGTAAGCCATTAACGCGACCACAATAATGCCAATGGTGACGATCATCACACGCGTTTTGTTGTTCTTCGCCGAATTGGCGGGGAGTGGTGTCGGATTTTCAGCAGTCGAGCGCTTACGCGGCGGTTTTGATGCCTGTTTCTGTGGCGTCTTATCAAGATCAGCGGCATGTACCCCAACTTTGACCGCCGCCAGTTCTGGACTTCCAAGCGGTTGCACGGGCTCCAAATTGAGGATTGGATCAATTCTTGCAGCTGCATGCATGGCATACGATGCGCCGGGCACCGTCATGACACGCGCTGGCTTGGCTGTATTCCAGCCCAGACTTTCACTTAAATCGCGTACATTTTGCAAACGATCCTCAACACGCACGGCCATGGCCTTGGCCACTGCATTGGAAAATGTTGATGAAAACCGATCACCGACAACCGCGCTGATTGGTAACAAGGGATCAGATAGAAGACGCGAAACCGCTTGGCAAGGCGCTTTGCCAGTTGCTAAATGGTAGAGCACCCCACCCAGCGCATACACGTCAGTCCATGGTCCTTGTTTCATCGTTCCGTCGTCGACGTATTGCTCAATTGGCGCATAGCCAGGCTTCAATACCGTTGTCAGTGCCTGCGTGCCATCTCCGATGATTCTTCGCGCAGAGCCGAAGTCCAGAAGGACCGGATGCCCATCTGACATCATGATGTTGTCAGGTGCAATGTCCCGATGAAAAACCTGCTCGCGATGCAACATTTCAAGCGCATCAAAGATCGGTGCCATGGTCTGCGCGATCGTCAGCTCGTCAAAACCGACGCTGCCATTTGCCAACTGCTGCCGTAAAGTCTCACCGGCGTAGTAGCGCATGGCCATGTAGGCCGTGCCATTGCTCTCCCAAAAACGGTAAACCTCCACCAATGCAGGATGGGCGAACCTGGCCAGCATCTTGGCTTCATTGATAAAGCTACGCAAACCAGCCTCATACGTGGCCCGATGGCTTGTTGATCGCACGGCGACTTGAACACCATCCAAGCGACCCGCGAAAGCTGAAGGCATGAACTCCTTGACCGCCACAACCCGATCCAGGTGGATGTCCTTGGCGAGGTAAACAATCCCGAAACCACCTTCACCAACCAGTCCGATGATTTCAAAGTCAGCAATGACCGTACCAATCGGCAGACAATTGGCATGAGTGGCTAACAAATTAGATGCCGTTGTTGACACTGAAATCTTTCTGAAATTCTGGTTGACAAATCGATAGCAACAAAACACTTAGACGCAAAAACTAGAACTCCAGGCCAAGCTCATTTTTAGACTTCGTTTGCGCACTACCGACCACGCGTTTTCGAAACGCTTCAGACGCCGCAGCCTTACCCTCGGAAAAAAGATTGGCTTGTGCGCCCTTTTCATTGGCCGGTGTTGAAACTTCCACTACCTGCAATTGAACCACCTGGCGTGCCAGATTGACCTCTCGTATCTTTGCTTTGACCTCAAACAAATAAATCACATTTTGGCATGGCCCGTTCTGCACCGGCACGCAGTGTGCATATTCTTGCCGGTAGGCCACCACCAATCCAATTAAAGCTTTGGCCTGAGCCTGGCGCTCAACCTGCTCCCTAGAAAGCTTACGTTCGTGCTCCTCAAAAGCGTAGATTTTTTGACGGGCAAGGGCGTGACGGCCACATTCATCATCGGGAAACGCTTCCATGAACTGTTTCAGCGCAGCCACATTGCGCGCTGCGTTGTAGCCTCGCGAACACAAAATTGCCCTGGATACCGGCGCAGCACTCGCAGCAATACCATTGGCCTCAGGCACGACCACTGGTAGGTTGACCGCCACGTTCGGCACTGCCTCAGCGACCGGTGCGATGAAAAAGGTCATCACGCCGTTGGCTGTGGGCCTTCCCGAAGCGAACTCCCCGTCAAATTTATCGCCGGAGCCCCAGGTGTAGACACCCTTGCCTTGCGGCGTGCCATCACGGACCTCACCTGCATAACTGTCGCCTGACGCAAACTTTATCTGCCCTTGTCCAGTCGCCCGATCACCAACCCAGGTTCCGTCATAACTGCCACCGTCCACGAAATGCATCAAACCGCGGCCTTCCCTGAGATTGGCCCGCCAATCGCCGTCATAGCGCTGACCATCACTCCAGTGTGCCACGCCTTTCCCATTTCGCAGTCCATTCAGCCAAGAACCGTTATAGCGGTCACCATTACGGCGCGTCAGGGTTCCAACGCCTGACTGCTTACCAGCGACAACCTGTCCATCATAAACGTCCCCATCGATAAACCGAATGACGCCCGAACCAGACGGCAAGTCGTCTCGCCATGTTCCGTTGTATTCGGACTTGTCCGAATAAACCACCCGACCCTGGCCTTGTCGGCGGCCCTTGATGAAACCACCTGTATATCGGTCTCCCCCTGAAGAAATCAGCTCACCCTCTCCATCAGGCAGGTCATCGAGCCAATTCCCGCTGTACCTCTGACCATCAGCCCAGATATATTTCCCCTGCCCGAACTTGCTTCCATCTTCAAGTTGCCCCTCATAAGAGCTACCATCATAAAACTCGATACGCCCCTGCCCGGTCACCCGATGACTTGTCTTGTTGACGTTGAAACGCCCTTTATAGATGGCATCTTCGGCGCGGATTTCGCTATAGGCTGCAAGTGGCGCAGTCGATGAATTGGATGGCATTGCGACCCCTACAAGCTGAGGTGCTGATGCAGCAAGCACAGGCACTGACGCCGTGGGTGGGACGGCGACTGTCACATTTTCTTGAACTTGGTTCTGCCGACTCAACAACTGGTGTTCACGCAAAACAGCGGCTGCAACCTGATCGTTACAAGTATCACCAGCGCAAAAACGCAACTGATCCTGCCGCGTGAGCCGCCCGTCAGTGAATTGTCCCCGCAGAATGTAACGCAACTCACCACTACTGAATGCAATCACATTGCCAAACCCTGTCGCTTTGCCATCAACACAATCTCCAGTCCAACTGACGGTTAACCGAGCCAGAACAGGAATATCCAACACCATGCAGAAGCTCTGAATATCGCGAGCAGCCGTTGTCGTTTGTGCCAATGCGGGCACGCACCCAGTGCAGAGACAAACACTGAAAAAAATCAGGCTGACATAGCGTTTCCAAAAATTCATGCCAATTAACAATATTGTTGCCTTAACGCGGACCCGTGCACTCTTCTGATCTGGCTATTGACAGTCGAGCAGGCACCGATTGAAAGTGCATCTTACAAGCCCTTGGCCGGTTTGTGATGAACATGCAGGAATGAATCGACAGTCGGTGGATAAGTTTAGGACGTAGATTTCATTTTTGGCTTCCATTTTGACAATGACGCAATACGCAGTTTACGGCTTGGCCACCGGGGCTGTCGCCAGTGAATACGGCGACTAAGTAGTTGGCTGGCCATTGATGCTGCGGGGCAGCAAACGCTGGTTCATCAGGCCATAGGCAAGTGCGTTAGCATGAGTTAACTACGCAACAAATTGGTGGTGCAATTGAGTTCAATAGCAACGGGCAGCCTTGCGGTCATTGTGGGGGCTACGGGCAGCATTGGTTCGGCTTTGCTGTCCGAGCTGCAAAGCTCCGGTGGATTTGCCAGCATTGTTGGCCTGTCGCGCCAAAACCCCCCAGCACTGGAGCTAACCGATGAGTCCAGCATCAGAGCTGCAGCTTTGCATGTGGCCAATCAACTTGAGGTTGACAACCTGGCGCTCAAATTGGTGATTGATGCCACCGGCATGCTGCACAGTGCGACACAGCAGCCTGAAAAGAGCTGGACGCAGCTGGATGCCAGCCACATGGCGCACGCCTTTGCCATCAATGCCATTGGTCCGGCGCTGTTGATGAAACATTTCTTGCCAATGCTGCCGCGCCAGGGTCGATCGGTGTTTGCCACGCTGTCGGCAAAGGTTGGCAGCATTGGCGACAACCGCCTGGGGGGCTGGTACAGCTACCGGGCCAGCAAGGCAGCGCTGAACCAGTTGGTACACACAGCTGCCATCGAACTGAAGCGCCGGGCACCGGGTGGCATCTGCGTGGCCCTGCATCCTGGCACGGTGGACAGCGCTTTGTCGCAACCGTTTGCCAAGAGCGGGCTGGAGGTGCGCACACCCGCTGGTGCCGTCCAGAGAATACTGGCCGTCATTGCGGGCCTGCGAGCCAGCGATTCAGGCGGTTTTTTCAGCCACGATGGCGAACCACTGCCGTGGTAGGCGCGCAGGCGTCTAGATCCCGCAGCATTGCTTGTGTTTTTTGCCACTGCCGCAACTGCAAGGGTCATTGCGGCCGGGGCTTGCCACCTGGTGCACGGTTTTGGCTCTCGGGCCGATGCGGTGCCACATATCGCTCAGACCGTAAGCAGCCCAGATGGCATCGGCAAATTCGTTCAGACGTTTTTCACTCACGGAAGGCTCACCCCCCTTCTCGCTGCCCGCAACCCTTGGCGGGTCGGCGTCGTCTTCCGTCAGCGCCACGACGCACTGTAGCGCCGCGTCCAGCACCTTGGCGGCTTCATGGTCGCGCGGCGCGGCCCACTCGTCAGGCCAGCTTTCCACCGCAAACATGAACCCAATGGCCCAGACCTGGCCAAATGACGGCACCGCGGCATCACCCATTTCAGCGCGTTGCTCGGGTGTCAGAGCGGAGATCGCTGCGCGCAGGTCCATTACCTCGGGCTGGTAGGCACGCTCATCCTCGAAAGATACAACATCAGCCCGGAGTGCTGTGGTCACTTCGTTCCACCGCTGCTTCCACAGTGCCATGAAACGTTCAAACTGCGCGTTGTCTGCAAACAACGCCAACGCTTTGGTGTCATGCGCCTGGATGCCCAGGAGTTCAGGCAAATATTCTGCGGGTGGAATCACCCGCCGGCAGCAGATCAATGCCACCATGAAGCCCTCACAAAATTCCCACTGGGGGGTTTCGTCATCGCGCGTGCGCAAATCATCCAATATGACGTCCAGTGCGTTGAAATCGTCCGGGGTCAGTGGGACTGGCGTTGCAGAGAGCTTGTGTTCAATCATCACGGTCGTGGGGTAAAAATCGCGCCAGCAGGGCCTATCGACAGCAAAAAACTCATCAATTCATAGTGACTTGTGCAATAACACCAAGGGCTAGAAGCCTTTTTTTCATACAAAGCACGGCCTTGTCCTTGCTCAGCAGCAACGCCTGGTGGGCCACTGCCATATCGATAAACTTCTGGTCATCGGGGTCTTTGCAGGTGACGCTGGCTTTTGCGGCCACCGGTAGGCTGCGCACCAGCGCGTCAAATCTATTCAGCACTGCTGTCTTGGATGTGAGCGGCGCGCGGCCAGTCTGGTCTGGTTGACGCGATGCGGCAAAGCGTCGGGAAATTTGTGGGTAGTCCAGCACTCGCATCAGTTCGTCGCGCATGGGCGGTGAGGCGATCCAGTGCCAGTTTGGATCATCGAGTGCCTGGTGCAAGGACTCGGTGGCCGGGTCCTGAAAAACAAAAATATCCAGCACAATGTTGGTGTCAAGCACCAAGGCGCGTGGCGCGCTCAAGCCTGCACCCAGGGCAAGCCGCAAAAGCGCCAGCCGGTTTCGGTGCCACGGTGTTGGTCGTCGTCGAGCTCGCCCTCAAATCCATCGAGCACGTTGATCACCTGGGTGTAACCAGCAGCATCCAGCACACGGGCGGCTTTGACGGTGCGGCTGCCCGAGCGGCATAGCAGCACAATGCAGCGGTCTTTGTCAGGCACCTGTGCCTGAATGGCAGCCAGGAAGGCCGGCACATCAGGTTCTTCGCTGGGAAACTCAAACCACGGAATGTTGATGGCGTTGGGTGGGTGGCCGACGTAGTCAAACTCGACGGTCATGCGCACGTCAATCAACACGGCCGCTGGGTCTTGTTGCAGGAGGGCCCAGGCCTCCTCGGGCAGCCGGTGTTTCATCGTGATCAGTCCGGTTGTGGATGGTCGGGGCTGGCGGCTTCACGCGTTCTTGCAGAGCCCGCCACCATGTCAAAACGGAAAAACCGGCACTCAATGGGGCCATTCCACATCGGCACCCGGCGCGATTCTTTCAGGCGCATCTTGCCGGGTAGTTTCAGGTCAGGCGTGAGCATCCAGGCGGTCCAGCCGGCGTAGTTTTTCTTCCAGTGTGAGGCTAGCTGGCTGAAAAAATCGCCACTGTTGTCCATCTGCGGCAACTCGCGGGCACCAAAGCGGCCGCCCTGGGCAGGCTGGTCTGCGCTGTTTGCGGCGTCGTCTTCATAATTGGCGCCAGTCGCGGCCTGGGGTTCGGCTGAGCGGTGCATGCCGTTACCATGGCTGGGCCCGCGCTGTGAACGACCGGGCCGCTCAGCTCGCGCCACGCCCCCCACATCAATACGTTCGCCGTAGGGAGGGTTGAGCATCATCACA
>JFJP01002290.1_pt1 | contig 11755 bp, 13 predicted proteins | sample 431651 | NCBI WGS metagenome assembly JFJP01 (sample SAMN02602958, study PRJNA72255) | Microbial mat metagenome, whole genome shotgun sequencing project. | biome: fresh water; feature: sink hole; material: water; isolation source: purple microbial (photo- and chemosynthetic) mats found in... | reverse complement strand
TCTGGTACGTCAGGAAGATCAGCTTGTTGGCACTACTCGGTTACATCGGCGGTGCGCTGGTTTATATCGCCACCCATTGATCTGTTTTACCCAAAGGCCTGACCGCACGCGCTCAGGTCTTTGGTTTTTACGGTTTCGGAAAGCTGATGCTAAAGCGCGTGCCGATGCCGTTGTTGCCGCTGTCTAGGCTAAGCTCTGCGCCGTGGCGCTTTACTACTTCCGCTACGATGGCTAATCCGAGACCGCTACCGCTCTGACCAGTCCCTAGCACGCGATAAAAACGCTCGAACACACGCTCGCGGTGTTGAGGGTCGATGCCGGGGCCATTGTCCTCTACGCTCAGTTCCACCTTCTGTTTGATCAGGCTGATGCCGACTGTGATATGCCCGTCTATGGGTGTGTAGCGGATGGCGTTGTCGATGAGGTTATTCAGCAGCTCAATGAGGCTCGTCGTATCACCCATGACCACTTGTTGCTCGGTCGATCCTTCGAATCCCAAGTCGATGCGTTTCTCTAATGACATCGGTACCCAGTTGGCCGTGCACTCTTGCGCGATCTGACTGAGGTTGACTCGGGTGAACGTGTCGGCGCTTAACTCGACGGGTTCGTTGCGCGCTAGGGCCAACAGTTGATTGACCAAGCGTGTGCCGTGTTGGGCGCTAGTCAGGATGTGTTCCAGCGCCTGTTGTTTGCGCTCCGCGTCGCGCTCTCGTAGCGCGAGTTCGGACTGTGTCTTTAGCCCCGCCAAAGGGGTGCGCAGTTGATGCGCCGCATCAGCGACGAAGCGCTGTTGTGAGCGCATAACCGCTTTCAGTCGTTCCAACAGATCGTTCACAGCATCAATGAGTGGGTGTACTTCTTCCGGTGCTTGGCTGCCATCCAAACGACTCAAGTCGTCACGCTTCCGGTACATAACATGTCTGCGCAGATCTTCCAACGGGGCGAGCCCCTGCTTCAAGGCGAACCACACTGCGCCGACCGCGATCAGGATCAATAGTAGTTGCGGGATGACGATGTTGGCGAGGATGCCTCGGATTAGGGCTTGGCGTTGATTGATGGTTTCCGACAGATAGAGTTGATACAAGGTCTTGCTGTCAGGATTGAAGAAGATGAGGCTGACGGTGCGTGTCTTTTGGCCATCGTGTTGTCCGTTGCTGAACAGCGGTCCTATCTTGCCGTTGCGATAGGCCAGTGGACGACCAAGGTTGACGTTGCCAGCCAGCTTATTGCCGTCTTTGTCGCTGACGGTGTAGAACACTTCGTCAGGCATGGTGAGAGATTTGCCATCAGGCAGTTGCAGATCGAAGTCTAGTCGCTCTTTGCCGCCGCCCAAACGAAGTTGTTCGCCGACCGCTTGCGCACGTTGTAGCAGCACCATGTCGTAAGGTTTGTTGGCGTAGTTCAGTGTGGCGACGTAGCCTGCGATGGTGCTGAATAGCCACAACACGAACAGCGGGGTGAGCAGCCAATTGATGAGGTGGCCGCGAAGGGAGACGGCGCCAGGTTCTTTTGTGCTCATCCGCTAGATGTTCTGTTCGGCCACTTTGTCGATGATATAGCCCAATCCACGGATGGTGCGAATGGTCACACCAGCGGGTTCGATCTTCTTGCGCAGACGATGGATATAGACCTCGATGGCGTTGCTGCTGGCTTCTTCTGCGTAACTGTAGAGGCGTTCCAGCAGTTGGTCCTTGCTGGTGACCCAACCTATACGCGACATCAGCGCTTCCAACACACTCAATTCGCGCGTAGTGAGTTCCAGCAGATGCCCGTTGATCATGGCGCGGCGGCCGACGCTATCGAAGGAGAGCGCACCGCAACTGAAGACAGGGTTGACACCGCATTGACCGCGCCTGAGCAAGGCACGCACACGCGCCTCCAGTTCGGGCAGGCTGAAAGGCTTCACCATGTAATCGTCAGCCCCCAAGTCCAATCCTTTTACGCGGTCGCCTTCCGCATCACGTGCAGTAAGGATGATGACAGGCACTTGCTTGTTCTTTTCGCGCAGTGCGCGCAATACATTGAAGCCATCCACCTTGGGTAGTCCTAGGTCGAGTATCACTAGGTCGAAAGGTTGTTCGCCACTCAGGATGGTATTCGCCGCCTGTCCGTCCTTGACGCAGTCCACGGCATAGCCAGACTGCTTCATGGAGCGGCACAGTCCATCAGAGAGTACTTCGTCATCTTCAGCGATCAGGATGCGCATGGGGCTGTAAGCTGTTTGTAAGGATGCGGCATTAAGGTTCGGGCGCGGAATGTTAAAGGGCAGGATTCCTACATTCCTCAAGGGGTATTTTAAGTGGTGGCTGTGAATTGTCCAAGCGACAGAAAATGTAAAGGCCATTCACAGCTTTTAGTTTGTCACTCCAGAGAAGTATCGCAACAACACAGAATGTAGTCGCGATATTTTTTTAATAAATCAGGGGGAAACATGCAACTTACTGAGAAGCATAAAGAGTATTGGCAGAAGAATCTCCGCATGACAGGGTTATTGTTGGTGATCTGGTTCGTAGTCACCTTCGTTATCGCTTATTTCGCGCGCGATCTGCAAAGCATCACCATCATCGGCTTCCCATTGTCGTTCTATATGGGCGCACAAGGTTCGTTGGTGATCTACGTGGCGATCATTTGGTATTACGCCCATTACATGAACAAACTCGACCAAGAGTATGGCGTACAAGAAGGAGACGACTAATGGCTACGCAATCTCAATCACAGTTCTTCTCGCAACTTAAGCGTTACTACTCGTTCTACACGGGCGGGTTCATCGCTTTCGTCATCATCGTTGCCATCCTTGAGCAGATGGGTGTGCCGAATAAAGTCCTCGGCTACATCTTCTTGGCAGCGACCGTGCTGTTGTATGCAGGTATCGGTGTGATGTCTAGAACGGCGGACGTGTCTGAATACTACGTCGCAGGACGTCGTGTTCCAGCCTTGTTCAACGGTATGGCGACAGGTGCTGACTGGATGTCGGCCGCGAGCTTCATCGGTATGGCGGGTACCTTGTATCTGTCTGGCTATGATGGCTTGGCCTTCGTGCTGGGTTGGACGGGCGGTTACTGTCTAGTGGCGTTGCTACTGGCACCGTATCTGCGTAAGTTCGGTCAGTTCACCATCCCTGACTTCTTAGGTGCGCGTTATGGTGGCAACATCCCTCGCTCCATTGGCGTGTTCGCTGCGATCCTGTGTTCGTTCACTTATGTGATCGCACAGATTTACGGCGTGGGTCTAATCACTAGCCGTTTCACCGGTCTGGAATTCAGCATCGGTGTGTTCGTTGGTCTAGGCGGTATCTTGGTGTGCTCGTTCCTAGGAGGTATGCGTGCGGTGACATGGACTCAAGTCGCGCAGTACATCATCTTGATCGTGGCTTATATGATCCCCGTGGTTTGGCTGTCGGTTAAACACACAGGCAACCCAGTTCCTCAAGTGGCTTACGGTTATGTGTTGGAAAAAGTGACTGCACGTGAAAACGTGTTGAACGATCCATCCACGCCAGAAGGTGCGAAAGAAGCTGAAGTACGTGCCATCTTCAAGACTCGTCAAGAGACTGCAGAAGGCAAATTGAAGGCATTGGAAGCAGGTGGTGCAGCTTATTTGGCTGAAGAGAAAGGTAAGCTGGAAAAAGCAGCAGCCGATCTGAAGGCTAAACCTGATGCAGATCCAGCAGCAGTGGCAGCGGCAGAAAAAGCTGCTACAGACTACCCAGCAGATGCCGCATCCGCGAAGAAAGCATGGACTGCAGCAGCAGCAGGTGCCAAAGCTAAGACAGCACCTATCGCCGCACACGCCGAGCCATTCGCTGGCAAGGACCAAGATGCTATCGACAAGAAACGTAAGAACTTCTTGGCGTTGGTACTGTGCTTGATGGTGGGAACGGCAGCGTTGCCGCACATCCTGATGCGTTACTACACCACTCCATCGGTGAAGGAAGCGCGTAAGTCGGTGTTCTGGTCGTTGTTCTTCATCTTCTTGTTGTACTTCACAGCACCTGCATTGGCTGTATTGGCTAAGTTCGACGTCTACACGCTGTTAGTAGGTTCGAGCTTCTCTGAGTTGCCAAGCTGGGTCGCATCGTGGGCAGCAGTAGATAAGTCACTGATGAGTGTGACTGACATCAACAAGGACGGCATCGTGCAACTGGCTGAGATCACCATCGGTGGTGACTTGATCGTGTTGGCGACACCAGAGATCGCGGGTCTGCCATATGTGATCACTGGCTTGGTGGCTGCGGGTGGTTTGGCTGCTGCGCTGTCCACTGCGGACGGTCTGCTGTTGACCATCGCTAACGCCTTGTCGCATGACGTCTACTACAAGATGATCAACCCAAATGCTGCGACGACTCGTCGTATAGCGATCTCCAAGGCGTTGTTGTTGGTTGTAGCTTTGTTGGCAGCGTATGTGACATCGCTCAAACCAGGCGACATCTTGTTCTTGGTAGGCGCAGCGTTCTCCTTGGCGGCATCAGGATTCTTCCCTGCACTCGCCCTCGGCGTGTTCTGGAAGCGTGCTAACAAGTGGGGCGCGATCGTCGGTATGTCAGCTGGTTTGGGTACATGTATGTACTACATGTACATGACCTATCCATTCTTCGGTGTGAACGCACCGTTGTGGTGGGACATCAACCCAATCTCTGCTGGTATCTTCGGTATGCCAGTGGGTATCATTGGCGTGATCGTGGGCAGTATGTTGACTGCTGCTCCGAGCAAAGAAGTCCAAGACATGGTTGACCATGTTCGCTACCCAAGCCTGGAAAACGACATCGACACTAAAGTAGCATAAGTAGAGATCGTCGTAATGCAAAAAGACCTGCGTAAGCAGGTCTTTTTGTTTGTGCTGGAGGAAGATTGCTCCAGTCCGTTGGGCGGGTGTCTATCTAAACAAGTAGATCGGCTACCAGATGAGTAAGGTCAGATCGATTGGTCTCATGGATCAGTTGTCGCGTCATGATTGGGTCGAAACGATGCAAATGCATGATGACCTCTGTCACTCGATCCGGTTTGTTCAAATGATGGTTTGCCATACCAAGCGCATACCAAGCGTGCGGGTTCATTGGCTGCAATGTGGCGGCCTCATGTAACGCCTTGGCAGCCTCAGCATGGTTGCCCAACTTCGCATGACAAATGCCCAAACCATACCACGCGCGATCAAGCTGTGCATTCAAGCGAGTCGCATCTTGGAAGGCGACAATCGCTTCAGGTATATCGCCCGTCTTGTCATAAGCGAAACCTAGGTTGAAGTGAATCACGGCGTTGTCAGGTTCGATGGCGAGTACTTCGCGGAAGCTGGCAGCCGCTGATTTGAAATCGCCTCGATTGGCATAGATGAAGGCGGCGCGTTCTGGGGCGCGCGCAAAATCGGGTGCAGATAAAAGTGCTAGACGATATTCCTGTATCGCTTGATCTTCTTTATTGAAGAACTGAAAGACACTAGCGCGCATGTAATGTTGCCACTTCTCAAAATTCATCTTTTTTCCTTAATCGAAATCAGACCGCATTCTCCGTATTGAGGCCATAAGTCGCAAGCTTTATCCATAGGGGATGTTAAAATCCGCGCACATTCAACTCAGTACATATCCCATGTTCTCTATCGAATTATTCATCGTCAGTTCACTTAAAGCGTTGGTTGAAGTCGCTGCGCTAGCACTCCTATCGCAGGGTGTGGTTGGATTCCTTTCTGGAAGGGCGAAACAAGACAATTTCGTGTATCGCTTGTTCTTGGTCGTGACCGCGCCAATTACCAAGTTCACCCGCTTCATCTCTCCGAAATATATCGCCGACCAACACATGGGGCTGGCGAGTTTCTTCTTGCTGTTCTGGATATGGATCGCCTTGATCTATGCCAAAGGCTATGTGTGTCACGCACAGAACCTAGCTTGTATCCCGACATGAACCTAGTTGGACGGTGGCTATAAAAGCCGCTATCCTCCGCACCGTTTCAAAACGCGCTCGTAGCTCATTTGGATAGAGTACAGCCCTCCGAAGGCTGGGGTGGTGGGTTAGAATCCCGCCGAGCGCACCAATCGTGTATGACTACGGGCACTTGAATACGAGTGCCCTTGTCATTTGCAGTGACACTGCAATCCAATAGCCATCTTCCTTCACAGCGACTTTATCAGTCAGATAGCAGGGCCGCCGTCAAAATTAGTTTCGGACCTATGCATCAAAATAAGTCGGGACATTTTCCATAATGTCCTAGTTAGCTTGTTATCATTGCCGCATCCCTACAGCAATGGAGTCGGTGATGAATCTCTTGGTAATGCGCGGACGTGTGACCGCAGTCGCTTTTCTCTTTAGTTTGATCAGCGCACCGGCGAGTGCAGGTGAAGTGCGTGCTGCTGTGGCATCGAATTTTGCCGCGCCGATGGAGCGCATCGTTGCGTTGTTCGAGAAAGAAAGTGGACATCAGGTGAAGGTGAGCCTTGGTTCCAGTGGCAAACTCTATTCACAGATCAAGGGAGGTGCGCCTTTCGATGTTTTGCTTGCTGCAGACGAGACGATCCCTAAACAGTTGTTACAAGAAAAATTGGCAGTTGCTGGTTCACGCTTTGTGTATGCCACCGGCAGGATGGTGTTGTGGAGCGCGCAGTCTGGCTTTGTAGATGAGAAGGGGGTGGTGCTGAATATTGGGAATTTCAACAGGCTGGCCATTGCTGATCCCAAGCTCGCACCCTACGGCATGGCGGCGAAAGAGACGTTGGAAAGACTGGTGATGTGGAATGCGATGCAGCGCAAGCTAGTGAAGGGCGAGAACATCACGCAGACCTACCAGTTCGTTGCGACTGAGAATGCCGAGCTCGGTTTCGTCGCGCTGTCGCAAATCATGCGCGACGGAAAAGTGACTGCAGGTTCGTGGTGGCTAGTGCCATCCGACATGCATAAGCCGATCCGCCAGAGTGCGGTATTGTTGTCTGAAGCAAAAGACACCACCGCAGCGCAGGCCTTCCTTGCTTTTCTAAAAAGCGATAAGGCAAAGAAAGTGATGCGCAGCTTCGGATATGAGATGCCCTGAATCATGTCTTCGCTAGACCCCAGCGACCTGCAAGCCATCTGGCTTACGCTCAAGCTCGCGAGTGTCACCACACTGTCGCTGTTGCTCATCGCTACACCACTCGCTTGGTGGTTGGCACACAGCCGTCGTTGGTACAAGGGATTGGTGTCGGCGTTAGTAGCACTGCCTCTGGTGTTGCCGCCAACAGTGTTGGGTTTCTATCTACTCTTATTGATGGGGCCGCAGGGCGTAGTGGGCCACATCACCCAATCATTGCATCTGGGCACACTGCCATTCACCTTTGCGGGTTTGGTGGTCGGTTCGGTGTTGTTCTCACTCCCTTTTGCGGTGCAACCTATTCAGAACGCGTTCGAGAATATTGGGAGACGTCCGTTGGAAGTGGCTGCGACTTTGCGTGCGAGTGCGTGGGATCGATTCGTCAGTGTGGCGTTGCCGTTGGCGCGCCCCGGTTTCTTTACCGCCATCATCTTGGCGTTTGCGCATACGGTCGGAGAGTTCGGTGTGGTGTTGATGCTGGGTGGAAACATCGACGGCGAGACGCGAGTGCTCTCGGTTGCGATCTACAACCATGTAGAAGGGATGGAGTATGGCGCTGCCCATATTCTGGCCGGTGGCATGGTGCTGTTCTCGTTCATCGTGTTGCTCGGGCTGTATCTTGCGGGCGGCAGATTATCTAGGATCGTGCGATGAGTGACATTCAAGCGCGCTTCAAGATGCACTTGGATGATTTTGTATTGGATGCTGAATTCAGTGCGCCCGCCGTCGGTGTGACTGCCTTGTTCGGTCCTTCTGGCTCAGGTAAGACCACACTGCTGCGCTGCATCGCAGGATTGGAGCGTGCGCACGGATCTCTGCATGTGAATGGTAAAGCGTGGCAGGACGACAAGACTTTTGTCCCAGTGCACAAGCGTCCCCTTGGCTATGTATTTCAAGAAGCCAGTTTGTTTCCCCATCTCTCTGTGCGCGCCAATCTGGAATATGGCTTTAAACGCATCGCACCTGATGAGCGCAAGGTGCAATTAGAGCAAGTGGTGGAATGGCTGGGCTTGAGACTCCTCATAGATCGCCACGATCCATCGCACCTCTCTGGTGGCGAACGTCAGCGTGTAGCCATCGGTCGTGCGCTGCTTACCAGTCCGCGCCTCCTGCTGATGGATGAACCACTCTCCGCGCTCGACACTACCAGCAAGCAGGAGATCCTCCCGTATCTGGAAAGTTTGCATCAATCGTTGCGCATCCCCGTGCTGTATGTGAGCCATGCGATGGATGAAGTTGCACGATTAGCTGATCACTTGGTGTTGTTGGAGAAGGGCCGTGTCATCGCCAACGGTGTGCTGCATGAGACATTGGCTAGACTCGATCTGCCGACTGCGCATTTTGCCGATACAGGCACGGTGATCGAAGCTGACGTAGCGCAACAGGACGAGAAGTATCACCTCACGCGGCTAGATTTTGCAGGTGGGCAGCTATGGGTCAGCAAACTTGATCGCCCCTTTGGCACGCGTGTGCGCGCTCGAGTGTTGGCGCGTGACGTGAGCATCGCCACGCAATTCCCTCAAGGATCTAGCATCAATAACATTTTGAATGCGCGCATCGAAGAAATTCGTGAAGAAGACGCTGATAAGGTGTTGGTTCGCATGCGGATGGGCGAAGCGCAGATCCTGCTGTCGCGCATCACGCGCCGTTCGCGCGACCAGTTGGGGCTGGTCGAAGGGATGCTTGTGTTCGCTCAGGTGAAAAGTGTGGCATTGATGTAGGTCTGGCCTTACAAAGCATTATCTTGAAAGCGAGCTACTTGAAGCGATAGCTCAGCGCGAGATAGGCTGTGTCCAGATACGCTTTATCAACGATAGGACTATGTTGGATCGTATCGCCCAGCCATTTTCGGCGAGCGTAAAGATGCAGATGGTAGTCATCAGCCAAAGTGATGTCGGCGATCAAGGCGATGAGACTGTTCATCGCGCTATCGGGAAGGTAGGCTGCATAGCCGCTGTTCGCGGCCTCTTGCGGAGAGACGCCGTAGTAATAGCGCACGTATTCTTGGCTTCTATATTCCATGCCGATCAAGGGATACAAATCCACTCTGGATAGCTCGACCCTTCCGCCATAGATTGTCTCGAATACATTTCCGCGCGAGGCATTCACGTCGTGAAACGCATTGAGCATGAAGCCGCCTATCGGTGTGACTTGAAGTGTGCCAATACCGATGGGGAGAGAGCTCTCTCGTTTTGCTAGTCCTGCGAGACTGGGTGTGTTGGTATCGAAGCCATCTTGGTTGAAGCGTCCCACGAGTTCCAAATATCCATAGCCGAGTGGAAGCGTCTTGATGCCAAAGGTGTCGATACGGGCGAACATCCTGCCGTAGTTGAAATCCACATACGGCAGGACGCTAGCCTGATTTTGATCGCCGCGAATGATGTCGCCTGTGTAGTAGCCGCCCAAGCCGATGTCGCCCACGATCTCTGATTGGAACTCTTCCGCGTTAGCCGTTGTGCAAAGCAGTGCCGCGCATAAGCTGATGAATGAACAAACACGCGTGGCACTCAAGTGACGAATTTGTAAAAGTGCTTTCATAGGAATCGCCCCGCGAGTGCGGCGCGTCTGCCGCGCCTGACTTTGACGCCGGCTAAGATCATCAAGCCGACAAGGAAATAACTGCCTGTGATGAGGATGGAGAGGCGATGATCTCCCTGCGACAGCCAGCTCACTAGTCCGTAGGTCAGCGGACCCAATACGGAAGCTAGTTTGACTGACATCCCCCACAGTCCGAAGAACTCGGCGCGACGTGGGGCCGGGCTGAGCAAACCGACCAATGCGCGACCAGCGGATTGGCTGGCGCCCATACAGATGCCTGCGAGGTTGGCCGCGACCCAGAACATATCCGGCCCTTGTGCACCCCATGCCAAACCGACCATCACGATCCAGCCGACCAAGGTCAGCGCGATGGCGGGAATGTGGCCGATGCGGTCTTGCAAGTGACCGAACAGGAAGGCGCCGACAGCAGCGGTGATGTTGACGACGAAGATCAACATGATGGTCTGTTGCGTGGTGAAGTGCATCGCCTGTTGTGCGTAGATCGCGGCGAGCGTGATCACCGTTTGGATGCCCGCTTGATAGAACACGGTGCAGATCAGAAAACGTCGCAGGTCGCGGAAATCCTTCGCATGGCGCAGGGTTTGTTTGAGCCGCGCGAACGATTCTTGGATCAGGTTCTGCCCTTGTAGATGCGTCTGGGGTAAGGCGCGTTCATTGAGGAAGAGGAAGGTGGGCAGGCTAGAGATGGCGAACAGCGTGGCAGTGATGAGCATCACCATTGGCACGAACTCTGCCGCATGCTGGCCTTGCTGCTGCGCCCAAGTCACATAGGCAAGGCTGGCGCCCAGACTGACCAATCCTCCCACATAACCTAAGCTCCATCCCCATCCGGAGACTTTGCCGAGCGACCTACTCTGCGCCAGTTCGGGCAGGAATGCCGCCGCCAGATTCTCGCCACAACCGTAGAAGAAATTGGAGAGGATGATGAATACGATGGTGAGCCACAGACTGTCCGGCCCGCTGAATACCAGTAATGCGGTGAAGGAGACGCAGCCGATGGTGCTCACTGCCAACAATCTTTTCTTGGCGGCGTAGGCATCGGCATAAGCGCCGATGAGTGGTGCGGTGAACATGATCGCGATGTAAGAGACCGCTAGTGCTGCCGTCCACGCGAAAGTCGCCCAAGGCGCATTGCCTGCCACCACAGAGACGAAATAAGCGTTGAAGATGGCGGTGATGACCACCGTGGTGTAGCCCGAGTTGGCGAAGTCGTACATGGCCCACGCCCAGACTTCGCGGTAGGAGACGGTCTTCGCTAGGGATTGGTACATGGCTTTCCTTCACGCGCACTGATGGTAGAGGCATTGTTGACCATTACGGTGGCGAATGTAAATCATGAGAACAAGTCTTTCCTAAACTTTTCTATAGATCGGCCGATACATCACTCACAAGGGCATACATTGAAAGTGGCTTAAAGTTAGGAGGTGTGACATGGCAACCGTGATGAATATGAGCGGCTATGAGATCGAAAGAGCCGAAGGCTATGACGACGAGGTGATGTTGGCCAGATGGAACCCACAACTCACTTTAGCGAGCATCTGTTCAAGTGATCCAGTGATCAAGACAGGAATGATCCCGCACTCACTTGTCGACGTCGATGTAGATGCTTTCCTGAACATGATGTACGTCTGCCGACGCTAGATCGTTAAAACTGTCGAAGAAGCGCTTCCTAGCGAGAAGCGCTTTTTTATGGCCTATTTTCCTATCTGTTGAGAGGGGTAAGCAAGGTGTCGCAAGGGGCTGCTGTGTTATCCTTTCAGGCATACATCTAAGGCGCTCGCTCCATGAAGTTCTTCATATTTTTCCTGCTGCTTATCTCCACTGTCGCATTGGCGGATGTCGATGCCGATCTCATGTCTGCGCGCGATGCGTTCCGCGTGGGAAACAGTGCGAAGCTGGCTGTTGCGGTTGCCAAATTGAAGCAGACACCATTCGAGCCTTATGCCACCTACTACCAACTGCGCATGGGGTGGGAAGATAAGGACAGCAAGCCTATCAAGGCGTTCTTGGCGCGCGAGGAAGACACGCCTATCATCGATCAGATGCGCGCTGAGTGGCTGAAGATGTTGGGCAAGAAACAACGCTGGGAAGAGTTCGCGGGCGAGTATCCGAACCTGATGAATGCGGATGCCGAGTTGACTTGTTATGC
>JFJP01022499.1_pt1 | contig 11756 bp, 7 predicted proteins | sample 431651 | NCBI WGS metagenome assembly JFJP01 (sample SAMN02602958, study PRJNA72255) | Microbial mat metagenome, whole genome shotgun sequencing project. | biome: fresh water; feature: sink hole; material: water; isolation source: purple microbial (photo- and chemosynthetic) mats found in... | reverse complement strand
AGCGCAAACAGCGCAAATCCCGGCGGGACAGGAAGGATTTGCCGGTCATTTCAATTATCGGTTATACGAATGCCGGGAAATCCACGCTCTTAAATACCCTGACGAAAAGCAGTGTTCTCGCGGAAAGCCGGATGTTTGCAACACTTGATCCGTCCAGCAGACGCCTTAGATTTCCCAGAGATATCGAAGTTATTATCACTGATACCGTAGGATTCATCAAAAACCTTCCCAAGGACCTGATGGTCGCGTTCCGCGCCACACTCGAAGAGCTTGAAAGTGCGGACTTGCTGCTGCATGTCATTGACATCGGCAATCCGCGCTTCGAAGATCAGATCGAATCCGTGGAACGCATTCTTGCTGATCTGGAAATTCAGAACATCCCGGTCATACGGGTGCTGAACAAGCAGGATCAGGTGGAAAAAGAGACTGTTGAGAATCGGGTCAGATTTTTTAAAGGCATAGCGGTTTCTGCAAATGCAGAATCCACGCTGATTCCCCTTATCGAGAAGATGCAGTCCATGATATCCCGCTCGTAGGGTGGTTGAAATCCACCTGATTTCTGATCGGGAGATGCAACAATGTGGGCTTCACCCACCCTACTCAGAAAAAAACACTTGTAAAACGACAGCTTTTTATAGTAAGCTGATATTTCAATTTTCTTTTATCAAACCTTAATTATTCACTTCTCTTTGTTCAATTCTCACTTACAAGGGGCTTTTATGGGCGACACAGGAAAAAAAGATGAATCAAAGCCGGATATGAGCAGAAAAATATCAGAATTCACGATTGATAAAGGCAAAATATTCATAAAAGATGGGGGTGGCATAATGAACAGAGCCGAAGAAAAAGATAAAACAGGGGTGCCTCCGGAGAAAACAAAAGATGAACCGGCATATTCCGGGGTAAAAGTCCAAAATGCCGTCATTGATGCGCCGATTGGTTCGAATATAGATAAAATCAGGGATATTATCTTCGGAAACCAGATGACGGATTATGAAAAACGCTTTGCCCGTCTCGAAGAGCGCATGTTCAAGGAAATGACGGTTTCAAAAAGCGAAGCCCGGGAGAATTTCGATTCCCTTGAAAAAACTGTCCGCAAAGAATTAGATTCCCTGAAAGAACAGATAATGAACGAACAGAGTTCGCGCGGCGAAACAGTCAGAAATATCGAAAGACGCCTTGAAGACATCGGCAGAACTCTGAAAGATCAGGTGGCTGGCGAACAGAATGCGCGGTCCGAATCGGTACGTGAGATCGAAAGGCGGCTCAAAGACATGACGCGCTCTTTTGAAAGGCGCATTGATCGGACAGATGAAACACTGCAAACCCATTCGAAAGGACTGGAACAGGAAATTTCAGAATTGTCACGCAGTATCCGCTCAGAAATGCGGCAGAAATATGACGACACCGCGCTGACAATTGAGCGGATGGTTCAGGAACTCCGCACTAACAAGGCAGACCGTGCGGTTCTCGCTGATTTGTTTATGGAAATGGCTGTGCGGATTACCAATGAGAAGTGAGAAGTGAGAAGTGAGAAATGAAAAGGGGGTGCGGGGTTCGGGAAGCCTCGAACCTCTTACCCCGAACCTCTGACCCCGCGGAGCCATGAAAAATCTGTTTAGCCGCAAATCTCCTGAAAAAACACCGGAATCTCCCCGGTCCCAGTCGGATGATTCTTTTAATGAACTCCGAAGGCTGCTGGTGGGTCCTCTGGCAGGGCAGTTGGAGGAAATGCAGGAACTGCTGAAAGATCAGAGTCTTAATCCCGAAGAAGTCAGCAAAATCCTGCCCGAAGCCATTATGATACGCTCGTCTCGCGATAATCAGGTCGTAATGGCAATGGAGCCTGTGGTTGAGGACGCCATCAAATCCTCTATCCGAAAAGACCCCAGAAATCTTGTGGAGGTTCTTGTCCCGGTGATGCTGCCTGCAATCAAAAGAGCCATCACCGCTCTTATCAAAGAGATGATTCAGACTTTCAGCGCAACCCTTGAACACGGGCTTTCCATGCGGGGGCTGAAATGGCGCTACGAGGCTTTCAAAACAAAAAAACCCTTCGGCGAAATCGCCCTGATCCATTCGCTGATCTATCAGGTTGAACAGGTCTTTCTGATTCACAAAGAAACCGGGCTTGTACTTCAGTCTATGGCATCCGAGGACACGATAGTTCAGGACCCGGACATGGTCTCGTCCATGCTGACCGCGATTCAGGATTTTGTCCGGGATTCCTTTGGCGGGAGTCAGGATGATTCCCTTGAAAATTTACAGTTCGGAGACCGCAGCGTCTGGATTGAGTCGTCCTCTCAGGCTGTTCTCGCGGCAGTGGTCCGGGGAAACGCGCCGGAGGATTTCCGATCCGTGCTGCGTGAAACATTGAGTACGATTCATTTCGAGCATATTGACAATCTCAGAAATTTCAAGGGAAACACCGCCCCTTTTGAAATCACAAAGAGCCGTCTTTCAGACTGTCTCAGGAGCCAGTTCAAGGCAAAAAAACAAAATCCCTTTATTGTATGGACTCTGATGAGTCTGGCTATTTTCTGTATAGGCTTCTGGTCTTTTTTTTCCATACGTGACTATATGCGCTGGACAGATTATTTGGACAGACTTCACAAAGAGCCGGGTATTGTTATTACCGAGACGAAAAAAACTTCCGGAAAATATTATGTTTTCGGACTCAAAGACCCACTGTCCGAAGACCCCGTGAAGATACTCGGAGAGGCAAAACTTGAGCCTGAAAAGGTGAATTTCGACTGGGAACTTTATCATTCGTCCCATCCTGTTTTTATCATCCGGCGGATCAGCAGTATTCTCAATCCGCCGAAAACTGTGACTTTTGAATTGAAAAACAATATTCTCTATGCCCGCGGATTCGCTCCGCGGCAATGGATTGAAGATGCAGGAAAATTGGCGGAAATTATTCCCGGAGTTCTGGGGTTTGAGAGCAAGGGGCTTATTGCTGTTGATGCCGTACAGATTCAGACGGTAAGGAAAAAAATCGAAAAAATGTTTTTCTTTTTCGACACAGTTTCCGCGGAAATCAGAAGCGATCAGGCAGCTCAGGTGGACGAACTGAGCGGAGCTATTAAGGAAATAGTCGGAATGACTCAGGTTTTCGGCAAAGATATCCGCATTGAGATCGTCGGACACACAGACAGCATCGGAACCGATGAGAGGAATTCGGAAGTCAGCCGCAAGCGTGCCGAGAGTCTTTTTTCCGCTTTGGTTTCAAGGGGTATCAGCCCGGAAATTTTCACAACACGGGGTGCTGGTTCCAAAGAGCCGCTGAAAGAAGAGCTTACGGAAGCAGACAGAGAAATGAACCGCTGTGTCAGTTTCGGGATCACTGTCACGGATAAGGAAAATAAGCCGGAGGAGCCTGTCAGTCCGGGATTGCAGCCTCCGGAACAAAAGCCGCCTCAGGCTGAAGGACTCATATCTCCTCAGCCTGAGCAAAGCAAAACCGCGGCGGAGGCACCGGTGACTCCGCGGAATACAGCCGAATTCGGTCCCCTGTAGGGTGGGTGAAACCCACCTTTTCTTTTCACTGCCATTAAGTTAAGCGGGAGGAGTGCTGAAATGAAATTTTAGCACTGCGCCAAACCCAATCTTATAAAATGGCATTTTGGCACTCCGGATGAACTCTTTCCGAGCTTAACTTAATGGCATTGAAGCCCCAGCTTGGGAACGAAAGAAGGGCTTGCCGCCGGCAAGCCCCTACAGGTTCAAAAATTTCAGACTGAAAGGAATACATTTTCTATGATAAAGAAAAAAATCTGCATGTTGGGGGCTTTTTCCGTAGGGAAAACCAGCCTTGTGCAGCGATTTGTGCAAAGTATTTTTTCCGACAGATATCTCACCACTGTCGGCGTAAAGATAGACAAAAAAATGCTGACCGCCGAAGGTCAGGACGTGGAACTTCTGCTCTGGGACATATATGGGGAAGATGAATTCCAGAAGGTGAAAACTTCGTATCTGAGAGGCTCGTCCGGATATTTTCTGGTGGTTGACGGTACCCGCAAAAGCACCCTTGAGACCGCATTCATCCTCAGGGACAGAACCGAAGAGGCAGTAGGCAGGATTCCCTTTATTCTGCTTCTGAACAAAGCAGATATTCAGAATGAATGGGAAATCACCGAGGATGCCATCAGAAAACTTTCGGAACAGGGAATAACCGTGATGAAAACCAGCGCAAAGACAGGGCAGGGTGTGGAAGAGGCTTTTATGTCTCTGACGCGGACTATGATTAGACTATGATTGAATGATGGAATGAAGACTATGATTGAATGATGGAATGAAGACTATGATTAAAGGAATCATAGTCCGTCATTTAATCAGATACATCACAGTAAAATGCTGTCGGAGGGATAAATGCCGGAAATTGCCGCACCGGTTCTTGAATATATATGTGAGCTGCTCATCAGAGACCGCTCCCCTGCTTTCCTTCTGCTGGATCAGGAGGGCTGTATGCAGGACTGGGGCGGCAGTCCTGAAAGATACGGCATCGGCTCTCTTGAAAAAGGAAAGCCCGCGGAAGACTATGTTGATGTTCTCAAGGGCTTTTTTCCCTCGTTCCCAAGCCCCGGCTTGGGAACGGGAGATGAGGAACAGATCACGCTTTCCTGTGTCAGGACAGGCAGGGGAGTGTCGGCAGATATTCATATTATCCCCAAAGCCAAGGGATACTGGGTGATTTTTTTAGATGTCAGCCGGGAAGAGGCTTTGCAGGCGCGGCTGCAACAGAAATTAAATGACATGACTCTCCTCAGGGACAGATCTGAAAAAATGATGGAAAAAATGACCGCGGACGGGTCCCTGCCGGCAGAGATTTTTCTTTTTCTTGATATGGCGGTAACGGAGCGCGACGCAGACGGTTCCTTTCATCTTATCGGAGAGATACCGCAATGTCTGAAACCCTTTTTCCCTGATGTTCTCCCCGGACAAAAAGGCTTCAGACCTGACGAGAAATTTCCCTTTCTTGAAAATTTCCTTTTTGACGCTCAGGAATGGTGGAGCGGAAACAGGCCCGGAAAATTGGGATCAGGGCAGTGGAGTGAAACAGATCCGCTGGGTAAGGAATGTGAATTCGAAGCATCCGCAATCTGTCTCGGAAACAGAAAAATATTGGTGATCGCTCCTGCCTGTTATTCCTATCAGGAAAAACAGGCTTTTATTCAGAAAAGCAGAGAACTCAGTCTGGCTTACCACCGTCTGGCACAGACCGAAGCCGAACTCAGTCAGTCGAAAAAGATTGCCGAAGATGCCAACGCCAAGATCATCAGCAGCATCCGCTACGCGAAAATGATTCAGCAGTCCATGCTGCCCAACCCGGAAAATATCCGGTATTTCCTGCCGGAGAGTTTTTTTATCTGGATGCCGAGAGATATTGTAGGCGGCGATTTCATCTTTACCGCCTGCGTCAGGGACCGCTTTATCATTGCTGTTATTGACTGCACAGGTCACGGGGTTCCGGGCGCGTTTATGACCATGGTTGCGGGTTTTGCCATGAGAAGAATCATAGAAGACGAAGGCGGGCAGGGCATGATCCGGCGCAGATATTGAAACGTCTGAGTTTCCTTGTCAGAACCTCGCTTCAGCAGGACACCGCATACAGCCTTTCCGACGATGGGCTGGATGCCGCGATTGTCAGTATCGGGCTTCCAGTAGCGGGTGATGGGTCGGCGGTCCGGCGTCCGGGGCTGCCTCTGACCTCGTACCTCGAACCTCGGACCTCTCTCATCTTTGCCGGGGCAAAACTCCCTTTATATTATATGGATAAAGATGAGGTGACAGTTATCAAAGGCAACAGAAAAAGCATCGGTTACAGACGCTCGGACCCGGATTTCAACTTCACCGATCATAATGTCCCTGTCCGAAAAGGGATGTCTTTTTATATAGCGACCGACGGATTTACCGACCAGCTCGGCGAAAAAGATCAGCGCCGCCTCGGAACCCGGCGGTTCATCGCCCTGCTGAAGGAGAAGAATTCCGCCCCTTTCATAAAACAGCGGAACCGTCTTCTCCGGGCTTTTTATGCACACAAAGGCAAAAATGAAATACAAGATGATGTTACTGTCGTGGGATTCTGTTTTAATGAATGAAGCGTAAGCATTTGAGGACTGTCCCTTAAAAAAAACTTGCGATAACCGTTCAAATCTGCCACAATAACAGTTTATCCGTTATGCAGTATGAAATTTCAGGCGATACAAGAGACTAAATTTTTTCAGAAAAAATATTTATCCGGGTTCTGAAACGACTGTCCGGAAAGAGATTCTCTTTTCGGGCCGGAATGCAAATCTTTTCGGGGGCAAGGTCATGGCAGATAATTTTATAAATGAAAAAGACAGTGAAGGGGCAAAACGGTTTGCCGATGTTGTCGGGTCCTATCTTCAAAGCGGAAGCGACGGGGGCAAGGTGGAAAACTTTGCCGATCTTTTAGACTCATATAATACCGGTATGAACGAAAACCTTCAGGTGGGGGAAAAAATCAGCGGGGAAATTATTTCCATCGGCAAGGATAATGTTTTCGTCAATACAGGAACCAAAATTGACGGCTCGGTGGAAAAGAAAGAACTTCTGAATGAAACCGGCGAATTGCCGTATAATGTCGGCGATGTGCTGGAACTTTATGTTGTCTCTCTTGAAGAAAATGAAATCCGGCTATCCCGTGCGATTTCAGGCGCAGGAGGACTGAATATTCTGCGGGATGCATACGCTGCCAGAGTTCCGGTTGAAGGAAAAGTGACCGAAGAGTGCAAAGGCGGATTCCGCGTCGATGTCATGCAGCAGTCAGCCTTTTGCCCTGTCAGCCAGATGGAAATCAAATTCATTGAAAATCCGGCAGATTATGTCGGAACGACCCATCGCTTCCAGATCACCCGTTTTGAGGAAAACGGAAGAAACATTGTCGTCTCCCGCCGCGTTCTGCTCGAAAGAGAACTGGAAAAAACCAAAAAAGTCTTTCTGGAAAAATTAGTCCCGGGCGCGGTTATGGAAGGAAAAGTTTCGAGTCTCATGCCTTACGGCGCGTTTGTGGAGCTGTTTCCGGGAATCGAAGGCATGGCACATGTGTCGGAACTGAGCTGGTCGCGTGTTGAGAAACCGGAAGATATTCTGAGCCGCGGGGATATCGTCACGGTGAAAATCATGAAGATCGAACCGGGCAAAAAAGAAAAAGATCTGAAGATTTCTCTTTCCGTCAAAGAAGCTGCCGGGGATCCGTGGGAGAGCAGTCAGGAAAAATTCCGCGCAGGTGACAAGGTCAAAGGCAAAGTGACGCGGTGTGCCGCGTTCGGAGCGTTTGTGGAGATTGCCCCCGGCATTGAGGGATTAGTTCATATCAGCGAGATGAGCTATAAAAAGCGCGTCATGAAACCCGAAGACGCGGTTCACGAAGGGGAGATCATCGCCGTCCTGATTAAAGAAATTGACATCGAAAAAAGAAGAGTGTCCCTGAGTCTGCGGGATGCCGAAGGCGATCCCTGGGCTGATATCGGGGAAAAATACAGCGTGGGACAGTCTGTTACAGGCATTTTGGAAAAGCGGGAAAAATTCGGATTCTTTGTCACATTGGAACCCGGAATTACTGGACTTCTTCCCAAATCAAAGATCAGCAAAGCAGCAAGCCCTTCGTCTCTCGGAAAACTGAAAGAAGGCGCTTCCATCACCGTTGTGATTGAAGAAATCCACCCTGCGGACCGGAAAATTACCCTGGGCACCGGCGATGCCTCGGATGAAGGGGACTGGCAGAAATATGCGAAAAATGCGAAAACTCCGGTACTTGGGTCTCTCGGAGAGAAACTTCAGCAGGCTATGAAAGGCAAGTAGAAGCTCAACCCATACTTTTTTCTGCTGTTGCCCGTTCCCACGCTACAGCGTGGTAACGGGAAAGCGGCCGGCTGACGCGCCGGAAATTTTTGGGAGCTTACTCCTAAAGAATATATGTATTTCTTCATACAGGAAGGAAAAAATTATGATCTTAAAAGGCAAACTTTATGCAGAATCGCCGATTTACAGAGGGAATGCCCGTAAGACCCTTTTCACAAGGGACAATGACGGAACCCATCGTTTGGTATCTCTTGCCGGCGAGGTGGAAGGCACGGCTCAGGCATTGATGGACGCGTTTGTCGGCCAATCCAAAAACAGGAAAAATATAGGACTTATCAATCAGTTGTGGCAGCGGCTCTACGGAGAAGCTCTGCCGGCAAATCTGATCGAAAAAGTGGAATGCAGACTGCAAAAGGAAAGTTATCCGCAGAATAATTTTTTTGATCTGCGGATGGGGATCAAATTGGATGAAGACCGCTGGGCAGCAGAGGCAAATGCCAATTATAAAATGGAAACCGTATTACGCAACTCTGTTTTCGATTTTATTCTGTCTGTAAGGGACGCTATGCTGCAACGCGACGGAAACGAAGCCCGGCTGTATCATGTTCTTGAAGAAATGAAAGCCGGGCGGTTCTGGTTCGGTGCCGGAAAAAGCAAAGGCATGGGAAGGGTCCGCCTTGAAATGGACATCCCATTTTCAGGAACAAAAGCTCCGGCGGCAAAACCCGGTGCCAATTATCTGAAAGTGGATATGATCTTCAATGCTCAGAATCCCCTGATGGTGGGATGGAACTGGGGCAAAGTTGATCCGTATTCCCCCTCGTTTTCAGCCATTGAGGGGCGTCTGATGATAAGCGCGATGAAATATATCCCGGATTTTATCCGTACCCGGCTTGAAATGACGCTGGGAGGTCCCATTTTAAGTCCTCAGGACTGGAAACAGAAATTCGCCGAAACCCTGCCGCGTATTACAGCCGTCTGCCTGAAAGAATGTTCCGCGGAAGAAAAAGAGTTCTGGGTGCTGCCTGCCGCGGGACTGGCAAAACTGAGCAAAGGCAAACACGCACTCACAAAGAAATTGGTATCCAAATTAGAGACTCTGGCAGAACAGCCTTTCCAGTCGCGCGAAGAAGCCGAAGCCGCGTTTACCGAAGCCTGCGGAAAAAAAGCCAATATGGTCGGCAGGATTACGGACGAACTGGAACAGCGCCGTGAGTCTGTTCAGGGGATGAATCCGCAAGCCTGGGCTGCGGTCGCAGACGGTCTGGGGCTGGACAAATCGCTGGGAGAAAAACTGGCTCAGGCTTCGGAAGAAGCCGATATGATAAAGATTCTGACTCCTGCCTGTCAGTCTGTGCTTCCGCAGTTGTACGATCAGGTGGATCAGCAGATACGGCTGTTGCAGAGCGACGCATGGGTGGATGCTGAAATCTCCACGCGTGAGGAACATCTGCTGATAAAAACCATGCTGGAAAGCGGTCAGATCAAGGAATATCAGTGGAATGATCCGGGAATGCCTCCCAAAGGCATCCGGTCTGCAACATGGCGGGAATTTCTGAGCGCGCATTCGCGGGTTCAGTATCGTCATATGCTCAATGCCCAGAATCTGAAAAAAAGCATAGTCAATGACAGAAATCATATTGAATTTCTGAACAGATACCGTGAGCAGACGCGTCAGGAGCTTTCCCAGCCGCATCATATTGATTTCCGTGCCGGGGGACCGGGAAACCGGGAAATCTCCCGCAAATACGGCAAACCTTATGATACGATTTTCATGCGGATGCTGTGCTGGAAACCTTCTTCCAAAGAACATGGGACTTATGAAGTTTATATTCCGGGAAGCACTATCAAAGGAGCGTTCAGAAAGCGAGCCTCTATGATACTCGGAACCTTATGGGGCGAATCCCGTAAAACCGTTTATGTGCTGAACCGTATGTTCGGAACACAGGGACAGCGCGGTATGGTCTTTTTTTCAGATGCCTATCTGAGCGATCCTGCGGATTCGGGACGTTCATGGTGTTCGGCAGACGGTATCCGGATGAATCCCAAAACCGGACAGCCCGTTGAAACCGCAAAGCGCGATTATCTCTTTGCTTACGGCGATCAGTTGGTGTTTCATATCCGCCTGGATATTCAGGACATAGAAGAAAAGGATATCGAAATTCTTTCTCTGCTGTATCATCTGATTGAGGATTTTCAGAACGGAGATATTGCAGTGGGCGGCGAAAAGGCAAACGGCTACGGCTGGGCAGAAGCATCTGTTTCCGGTCTCACCTGGCTTACCGCAGATCCCAAAGGTATCACGCAGAAACTGTTCGGGAAAAACAAACTGAAAACCGATGGAATCTGGCAGAAACTGAGCCTTGAAGGTCAGGCTGCGGCAGAGGCATTGAAGCCGCTTGCCCCGCTTTCCGCGGAAGCTAAAAATGATGCCCCTCCTGTTGCAAGAGCCGGCTTTGTTTCACATCGGGCATTCGGCGGATATTGCGGCACCCTGTCTGTGGAAGCAGAAGTTCTGACTCCCATGAACATTCAGGAAAGCGGCGAACCTTCTCTTACGGTCAAACTGCCCGAGGGACCGGTAAACGGTTGGGATTTCTTTTCCATTTCCCCGCCCGATGCTGACCGGAGAGGGAATGAGAGAATTTATGCGCTTCCGAGCCGAAGCATCAAAGGAATGCTGCGTCATATCTATAGCATTGCCACGGATTCCAAAAAGGAAAGCAGCGATATCCGTAAACTGAATCCCGCGGAAAGCTTGTTCGGCTGGGTGGGAAATGCCCCTAATCAGGCTATCATGGGGCGCGTTTCTTTCAGTTACGGTAAATTCGAGGTACTGAATCAGGAACCGGCCTGGTTCAAAGTGCCTTATCCTTACGGAAACTGGCATTATGCCGGAGGACAGTGGAAAAACAGCCCGGGCGTACCGGCTACCCGATTTCTGATCGGAGATACCTGGCGGCTGTTTACCCATGCGCCGCTCGCGCCTATTGCCCGGCAGGTCGGAGCCTTTGAGCCGGATACGGTTCAGGCACGGTATTTCAGAGCCATACTCCCGGGGGAACGCGCCCGCTTTACCATCCGGTTCTGGAATCTGCTCAAAGAAGAATTGCAGCGGCTTCTCTGGTGTGTGACACTGGAACCGGGGCTTGCACACAAAATGGGAAACAACCGCTATCTCGGATTCGGCAGCCTTCGCCTGAATATCCTTGAGGACAGTTTTCTGATTGACTGGTCAAAACGCTATTCCGGCAAAAACGACTGGCGCAAGCCTCTTGATGCAAAGAAACTGCCTGACCCAAAAAAAATAGTCAACTACAGCGAACTGAAGAAAGCGTTGGAAATGAGAAGTGAGAAGTGAGAAGTGAGAAGTGAGAAGTGAGAAATATTTTTTACTTCTCACTTCTCACTTCTAAATTCTCACTTAATGAAACCATGCTGAATTTCTACGATTGGCTGCGCCGGAGTGAAGACGGCTCGGAACTGCTTGCAACGATGGAATATATTATGACGGAACCGGAGAGTTTTCCTTCAGGGGAAAAGCTCGGTCCGCCGCTGTCTGCCTTTCACAGACCCTGTCAGCGATGCTGGGTTTATCCGTGTTGCAGCACAGAAAATATTCTGCCGGAGATTCCGTTGCGGGATGCCAGACGGAAAATCTATGTGCCGTCTATTGCCGAGACTCAGGATTACTGCCTGTTATGCCGGGAGATAATTGCCAAAGCCGAAACCCTGACCGATTTATCCCGTCAGGTAATTGTGCTGTGGGGATTTGTCAATCATCTCCCGAACCGGGTGCTGGCTGAAAAGAAATTCATGGGAAAACGGGAGATTGCTTCATACATCCATGACGATCATCATTTTCTGCTTATACTGGCACGCCGTGACCTGAAGTCATGGATACAGGAACTTCTGATTTATCACGGAGC
>JFJP01005916.1_pt1 | contig 11756 bp, 9 predicted proteins | sample 431651 | NCBI WGS metagenome assembly JFJP01 (sample SAMN02602958, study PRJNA72255) | Microbial mat metagenome, whole genome shotgun sequencing project. | biome: fresh water; feature: sink hole; material: water; isolation source: purple microbial (photo- and chemosynthetic) mats found in... | reverse complement strand
GCTCGACACCGTGATGATCGACTGTTTGCCCGTCACGGCGTTGTGGCCACCATGAAACACCGCCACTTGGTGGCCCATTTCCCAGCGCACCTCGTCGGCGGCGTAATGGATCACCGCCTGTTCCAGCGAAATCCACGATTGGGGCAGCCCCTGGGCTGACAGCTTCAAGACTTTCAAAACACGACTCCTGAAAAAAGACGTTATCCGAACCTATCCAAAACCTTCTGTGGCAGTTCACCGGTTTGCACCGCAAGCCAGCCCCGCCACCACACCTCATCTGGGACACAATATACCTCTTTTACATGTCAGATTGACGTCAAGCGCTTAAGGCCTGTGCGCATAACGCTATCAATTCCATAACAAATAATGAAGATTTTTCGAGGCTTCAAGCACCCCGGCATTGCCCCGGCGTGCGCCCTGACGATTGGCAATTTCGACGGCGTGCACCGTGGCCACCAGGCCATGCTCTCCTTGCTCAAGGGCGAAGCCCAGCAGCGCGGCGTGCCCAGTTGTGTGCTCACCTTTGAGCCCCATCCGCGCGACTTTTTTGCCGCGCTCACCCACAACCCCAGCCTGGCACCAGCCCGGGTGGGCACACTGCGCGACAAACTGATCGATCTTGCGCAAACTGGCGTTGACCAGACCGTGGTGCTGCCGTTTGATGCGCGACTGGCCAATTTGTCACCGCAGGCCTTCATCGACACCGTGCTGTTGCAAGGCCTGGGCGCACGTTATGTGCTGGTGGGTGACGATTTCCGGTTTGGCCAACGACGCGCTGGCGACTACACCCTGCTGGATGCGGCCGGCCTGAAACAAAACTTCGATGTGGCGCGCATGAACAGCTACGAGGTGCATGGCCTGCGGGTGTCAAGCTCGGCGGTGCGTGACGCGCTGGCTGAGGGCCGCATGGCAGATGCAACCCGCTTGCTCGGCCACCCGTACCGCATCTCGGGCCATGTGGTGCACGGTCGCAAACTGGGCCGCACACTGGGCTTCAAAACGCTCAACCAGCGCTTTGCCCACTGGAAACCGGCGGCCAGCGGCATTTTTACTGTGTTGGTGTACGGCCTGAGCGAGCAACCCCTGCGCGGCGTCGCCAACCTGGGCGTGCGCCCATCGATTGACCCGAAGGATGTGACCGGTGGGCGCGTGTTGCTGGAAACCCATTGCCTCGACTGGCCCGCGCACCTGGGCGCAGAGGGTGCCTACGGTAAAATCGTCCGCGTGGAACTCCTCCACAAACTGCACGACGAACTCAAATACGACTCCCTGGATGCGTTGACTGCTGGCATTCAAAAAGATTGCCAGGATGCCCGTGCCTATTTTGCGACCCTGCGCCACCATGACCACTAAGACCACAGAAGCCCCAGAGGCTGTCGGCAAAGCCGATTACCGCAGCACCCTGAACCTGCCCGACACCCCGTTTCCGATGCGCGGCGACCTGCCCAAACGCGAACCGGTCTGGGTCAAGGAATGGGAGGGCAAAGGCATTTACCAGAAGTTGCGCGCGGCCCGGCAAGGGGCGCCCAAGTTTGTGCTGCATGACGGCCCACCCTATGCCAATGGCCAGATCCACATGGGTCACGCTGTCAACAAGATCCTGAAAGACATGATCGTCAAGGCGCGCCAACTCAAAGGCATGGACGCGGCCTACATCCCCGGCTGGGACTGCCATGGCCTGCCAATTGAAAACGCGATTGAAAAGAAGTTTGGCCGCAAGCTCGCGCGGGACGACATGCAGGCCAAAAGCCGTGCCTACGCCACCGAACAGATCGACCTGCAGCGCGAAGACTTCAAGCGCCTGGGCGTGCTGGGCGACTGGGACCACCCCTACCGCACCATGGACTTCAAGAACGAGGCCGATGAAATCCGCGCCTTCAAGCGCGTGATTGAGCGCGGCTTTGTCTATCGCGGCCTCAAACCGGTCTATTGGTGTTTTGACTGCGGCTCGTCCCTGGCCGAGTTCGAGATCGAATACGCCGACAAAAAGTCGCAAACGCTGGATGTCGGCTTTTTGTGTGCCGAGCCCGACCGACTCGCCACCGCTTTTGGCCTGAGTGAACTGGCCATGGACGCCTTTGTGGTGATCTGGACCACCACCGCCTGGACCATCCCCGCCAACCAGGCACTCAACCTGAACCCCGAGCTGAGCTACGCACTGGTCGATACCGAACGCGGCCTGCTGGTGCTGGCCGAAAGCCTGGTCGAACGGTGCATGACCCGCTTTGGCCTGAGCGGCACGGTGCTGGCCACCACGCTGGGCAAGAACCTGGGCGGCATCCGCTTCAAACACCCGCTGGCCCATGTGCACCCCGGCTACGACCGCTTCAGCCCGGTGTATCTGGCCGACTACGCCACCGCCGAAGACGGCACCGGCATTGTGCACAGTGCACCCGCCTATGGCGTGGACGACTTTCACAGTTGTGTCGCACACGGCATGGCGTTTGACGACATCCTGAATCCGGTGCAGGGCAATGGCCAGTACGCGCAAGAGCTGGCGCTGTTTGGCGGGCAAAACATCTGGAAAGCCTGCCCGGTCATCATCGACGCGCTGCGCCAGGCCGGACGCCTGTTTGCCAGCGAGAACATCGTGCACAGCTACCCGCACTGCTGGCGCCACAAGACCCCGGTGATCTATCGGGCCGCGGCGCAATGGTTTATCCGCATGGACGAAGGCACAGGCGTATTTACCAAAGATAAAGCGCCTCAAACCCTCAGGCAGACTGCGCTGGCAGCTATAGAAAACACAGCGTTTTACCCCGAAAACGGCAAATTGAGACTGCGCGACATGATCGCCGGGCGGCCTGACTGGTGCATCAGCCGCCAGCGCAGTTGGGGTGTGCCGCTGCCTTTTTTCATCCACAAGGACAGCGGCGAGTTGCACCCGCGCACCATGGAGATTCTGGACATTGCCGCTGACATGGTGGAACACGGTGGCATTGAGGCCTGGAGCAAGGCCACGCCCGAGGCCATTCTGGCCACCATCGACTGCCAGCTTGATGCGCCCCACTACAGCAAGAGCAGCGACATTCTGGAGGTCTGGTTTGACTCCGGCACCACCCACACCACCGTGCTCAAAGGCTCGCACCCGGGCAGCGGCCACAGCACGGGCCCCGAAGCCGACCTGTACCTCGAAGGCCACGACCAGCACCGAGGCTGGTTCCACTCCAGCCTGCTGACCGCCTGCGCCATGTTTGACCGCGCGCCCTACCTGGGCATCCTGACACATGGCTTCACGGTCGATGCCAAAGGCCACAAGATGAGCAAAAGCGCCGGCAACGGGGTTGACCCGCAAAAGACCAGCGAGAAGCTCGGCGCCGAGATCATCCGCCTGTGGGTGGCGGCCAGCGACTACTCGGGCGACATCGCCGGCGACGACAAAATTTTGGCGCGCGTGGTGGACATTTACCGCCGTGTGCGCAACACGCTCAAATTCCTGCTGGCCAATACGCACGACTTTGACCCGGCGCGCAACACCGTGCCGCCCGAACAGTTGCTTGAAATCGACCGCTACGCCCTGAGCCGCGCAGCCAGCCTGCAAGCCGAGGTGCTGGCGCATTTTGAGGTGTATGAATTCCACCCGGTGGTGGCCAAACTGCAAATTTATTGCAGCGAAGACCTGGGTGCGTTTTATCTCGACATCCTGAAAGACCGTCTCTACACCACCGCGCCCAACTCGCTGGCAAGGCGCAGCGCACAAACCGCGCTGTGGCAGATCACGCAGGCCCTGCTGCGCTGGATGGCGCCGTTCTTGAGCTTCACCGCCGAAGAGGCCTGGGCCGTGCTGGGCGCCGAAGGCAAAACCCCGCCAGCCAGCCGCGACTCGATCTTTATGGACACCTACAGCACCCTGGCAGCACCCGATGCAGGTTTGCTGGCCAAGTGGGCGCGCATCCGCGAAATTCGCGACGCGGTCAACAAGGAAATCGAAGTGCTGCGCGCCGACGGTGCGGTGGGCTCGTCGCTGCAGGCCAATATTGCGCTGACGGTGGCGCCGCAAGACCACGCACTGCTGGCTGGCCTGGGCGCTGACCTGAAGTTTGTGTTCATCACCTCTGCTATTGACTTAATAGCTGGAGACGCTTTATCTATCAGCGTTAGAGCCTCAAATGATGTGAAATGCGAGCGCTGCTGGCATTACCGTGACGATGTCGGCTCTGACCCGGCGCACCCAAGCCTGTGCGGGCGCTGCACCAGCAACCTGTATGGCGACGGCGAAACCCGGGTGTTTGCCTGATGGCCACACGCAAAGGCGCCGGTGCGGCGCCACGCACCCTGACCCCCGGCGGCGCCAGGCACACGGGCATGACACTGTGGCTGGCCTGGGCGGCGCTGGTGCTGATGATCGACCAGTTCACCAAGGTGCTGATCCTGGGCTACTACCAGCTCGGCGACCAGACGCCGGTCACCTCGTTTTTCAACGTGGTGCGGGTGCACAACAGCGGCGCGGCCTTCTCGTTCCTGTCCGATGCCGGCGGCTGGCAACGCTGGTTTTTTACTGGCATCGGTGTGCTGGCGGCGGTCGTGATTGTCTGGCTGCTGCGCGCTCACGCCGCACAGAAGCTGTTTGCCTTTGCCCTGGCCAGCATTCTCGGTGGCGCCGTCGGCAATGTGATTGACCGCCTGCTGCACGGCTATGTGATTGATTTTCTTGATTTTTACTGGGGACGCTGGCATTTTCCGGCGTTCAATGTGGCCGACAGCGCGATCACCCTGGGTGCCGCCTGCCTGATTCTGGACGAGTTGCTGCGGGTGCGGCGCGGGCGTTAAGCCGCTCAGGCCGCCACGCGGCACAAGCTGCACAGCCGCTGCGCCAATTGGTGCAACGCCTGCCACGGGTCGGCCGGCCAGTGCGGCGACTTCAGCCCCTTGACCACCCCATCGACCTGGTGCGCCTGCAGCAGCAATTGCGCCAGCGCCGCCCGATCGAGCCGGGGCAGCACGCGCTCAAACAGGCGCTCGCGCACCCCCCAGATGCGCTGCTCGCGCAGCACCATCGGCAGCGGTTTGCCCTGGGCTTGCGCTTCTTTGACGCGCTTGAGCGCGCGGATGTCTTCGGCCAGCGTGAAATGCACCAGCACCTCGGCCACCCCCTCGGCCTGCAGGCCGTCGAGCATGCGCTGCACCCGCTGCGCCTGCCCGCCCAGCACCGCTTCGCCAAGCTTGAACACATCAAAGCGCGCCACATCCAGCACCGCCGCCTCGATCTGTGCCGGCTGCAGTTCACCCGGCGGATACAGCAGGGCCAGCTTCTGGATCTCCTGGTGCGCCGCCAGCAGATTGCCCTCGACCCGATCGACAAAAAACTGCAGGCTGCGCTGACCCGGCTCGCCCGCCAGCACCCGCTGGCCTTGCGTTGCCAGTCGCTGCGCGATCCACTGCGCCAGCGCGACCCGATCAACCGGCTTGAATTCGAGCGTGACACCCGCCTCCAGCGCCAGAAACCAGGCGCTGCTGCGCGCGGCCTTGTCCAGTTGCGGCAGCAGCACCAGCAACAGGGTGCTATCGGCATCGCGCGCTTGCGCGGCCAGGTGCTGCAAAGCCACGCTGCCATCCTTGCCCGGCTTGCCACTTGGAATGCGCAGCTCGACGATTTGCTTGTCGGAAAACAGGCTCATGGAGCCACAGGCTGCCTGCACCTCGCCCCAGTCAAAGTGCGCGCCACTGACCGTGAAAACCTGCCGCTCGGTGTAGCCCTGGCTGCGCGCCGCGACACGAATCGCATCCTGCGCCTCTTGCAGCAGCAGCGGTTCGTCCCCGTGCAGGGTGTAGAGGCTTTTCAGGCCTTTGCCGAGGTGCTGGGCGAGTTGGGCGGGAGAAATCTGCATGGCGCGCCAGTGTAGTGCGCACGCGCGGCCACTGACGCCGGCGCTCAGGACAAACGGTAGGTTTCCAGATGAATGCTGGTTTCCGTGCTGCTGATGCCCTTGAGCAGCCGGATGCGCTCCAGCACCTGGGCCAGCTCTTGCAGGCTTTGCGCGCGCAGTTCGGCCAGCAAGTCCCAACGGCCGTTGGTGTCGTGCAGGCTGGCCACGCCCGGCTCGCCCAACAGGGCGGCAATCACACCACGGGTCTGGTTGCCCTCGACGGCAATGCTCATCCAGGCGGTGATCAGGCTGGGTTGGGCGTCGGGGCGCAGGCGCACGGTGTAGCCCACGATCACACCGGCATCTTCCAGGCGGCGGATGCGGTTGCTGATGGTGCCGCGCGAGACCTTGAGTTTTTGTGCCAGTGCCGCCACGCTCAGGCGCGCATCCTGTCGCAGCCAGGACAGCAAGTGTTGATCGATTTCGTCCATAGTGTCAATTGTGGCTGCCAAAACGCCAAGTTGTTGGCATTTTTTATACAAAATTGCCGATTGTCATTGAGTGCAAGGGCGGTGACACTGCCTGCATCGGCACGGCAGTGCCCCACCTTACCCGGAGTTGCGATGTTGCCCCCCAGCCTGTTTGCCCCCAGTCACACCCACCCAACCCTGTTTCTCAGCCCGCAGGACGTGGCCACGCTGATCCAGCGCCAGGGTCTGGCCAGCAGCTTGCAAGGCCTGACGGATTGCATCGAGCAAGACTTTCTGCGCTGGAACATGTTTGCCAAGTCGGCGCGGGTGGCCAACCACTCCAGCGACGGGGTGATCGAGCTGATGCCGATCGCCGATGCCAGCCAATACAGCTTCAAGTATGTCAATGGCCACCCCAAAAACACCCGCTCGGGCCTGCCCACCGTGATGGCCTTTGGCGTGCTGGCCGAGGTGTCCAGCGGCTTGCCATTGCTGCTGAGCGAACTGACGCTTGGCACCGCCTTGCGCACCGCAGCCACCTCGGCACTGGCGGCCCGGGCCTTGGCACGCCCGGACAGCCGGGTGATGGCCTTGATTGGCAATGGAGCCCAGAGCGAGTTTCAGGCGCTGGCGTTTCACCACCTGCTGGGCATCACCGAACTGCGCCTGTACGACACCGACCCGCACGCCACAGCCAAACTGCTGCGCAACCTGCGCGCCACGCTGCCGGCGCAAGCCGTGCATCTGCAGCCCTGCAACAGCATCGGCCATGCGCTGCAAGGTGCCGACATCGTGACCACCGTCACCGCAGACAAGAGCAATGCAGCCATCATCACCGCCGACATGGTGGCGCCGGGCATGCACATCAATGGCGTTGGCGGCGACTGCCCGGGCAAGACCGAGCTGCACCCGGATGTGCTGCGCCGCGCCAAGGTGTTTGTCGAGTTCGAGCCCCAAACCCGCATCGAAGGCGATTTGCAGCATCTGCCAGCCGACTTTGCCGTAACCGAGCTGTGGCAGGTGCTGGCGGGCCAGCGCAGCGGACGCGACCACCCGGCTCAGATCACCGTGTTTGACTCGGTCGGGTTTGCGCTGGAAGACTTTTCGACGCTGCGCTATCTGCTGCGCCAGGCGCAGGCCGCCGGCTTGGGCAGCCCCCTGCCGCTGCTGCCACACTGCAGCGACCCGAAAGACCTGTTCGGCTGCCTGCACGACCGGCCCGTGGCGCCCCTGACGCGCACCGCCCCAGCCTGCGCGGCCCTGGCCTGAGCGACGGCGCGACCCCTCAGCCCCACAGACACTGTGCGTCTGGCCGGCAGACGCAGCGCCCGTGCGTCAGTGCCAAGCTAAGATGCGGGCACGGGGCCAGACGCGTTGCCTGCCCCTTTCGGGAGCAAAAGCATGACGCTAGTGACACCGCCCTGGGTGCAAACATTGGGTGCAGTGCTCGATGGCATTGAGGTGGCGCTGTGCCTGTTTGACGCGAGCGACCGCACCCTGGCCTGGAACCGCAGTTTTTTCAAGCTGTTTCCTGAACACGAGGGCCACCTGCATGTGGGCGAGCCCTACCAGGCCAATTTGCGCCGTTTTTACACCGCGCGGCTGGGGCCAGACGAGCTGGCGCACATCGACCAGCACATTGAATCCGGTGTGGCGCGCCACCGCAGCCAGACGCAGCCCTATGTGTTTGAACACCTTGGCCGGCGCATCCAGGTCGCGTCACTGCCGGTGGCGCAGGTCGGGCGACTGCGCCTCTGGCGTGCCGACCGCCTGCCTGCCGTCAATACGCCCGAGCCGCTGAATCTGTCGGCCCCGCCCGGCACCCTGCCACCGGCGCATACCGTGCTGCTGGACCGGGTGCCTGACGGCCTGCTGATCTGCGACAGCGCAGGTTGCATCGAATGGGTGAATGAACCCTTTGTGCTGATGTACGACCTGCCCGCGCGCAGTGTGGCGCTGGGGACGCACATGCAGGCGGTGTACCGCTCGGTGTGGGCCAACGCGGGCGCGGCTGATTCGCCACAGTGTCTGGCCGGACTGGCCGATCTGGACGACAACCTGCGCTTTACCGGTGCACCCTTCGAGTTGGCCCTGCCCGGTGAGCGCTTTGTCCGCGTGATTGCCCGGCCGGCCGATGGGCGCTCCACTTTTTTTACCCATGTGGACATCTCTGAACTCAAGCGCCAGCAACGCCTGCTGGCACAGGCCGAGCAAGTGGCCCGCCAAAGCGAGGCCACACTGCGGCAAAAAACGGCCCTGCTGCTGGCGATGCTTGAAAACATGGAGCAAGGGGTGGCCCTGCTCAATGCCGACGGCGCACTGGATTTGTACAACCGGCGCGCCGCCGAACTGTTGCGCCTGCCGCTGCCGCGCTCGGGGGACCGGCCCGGGCTGGCGGGCACGCCCACCTATCTGGCTGCCCAAGAGGCGTTTGCCCATGCGCTGTGGATGCTGAACATTGAAACCACGCCAGCGGCGCCCGCAACACCGGCGGACAGCGTGCAAAGCCGCTGTCCGGATGGCCGGATGATCGAGGTGCGCACCGTGCCCGTCGAAGGCGGTGGTTTTTTGCGCACTTTTGCCGACATCACCGAGCACCACCACGAAGCGCAGCGCATGCGCTATGCGGCCAATCACGACAGCCTGACCGGCTTGCTCAACCGCAGCATGTTTCTGACCCACCTCAGCGCCGAGGCAGCCACGGCGCGGCGCTCGGGCGCTGGCTGCGCCGTGCTGTATCTGGATCTTGATGGCTTCAAGCCGATCAATGACCAACATGGCCACGCCGTCGGTGACCGCGCCCTGGTGTGGGTGGCGCAATGCATTACGCGCATTGCGCGCGAGTCAGACCTGGTGGCGCGTCTGGGCGGCGACGAGTTTGCGCTGCTGCAAAAGGCCGTGACCGACCCGGCGCAGGCGCTGGCGCTGGGTGAACGCCTGCTGGCAGCGATCAGCGAAAGTTTCATGGTCGAGACGCTGCGGCTGCGCATGGGGGTTTCGATTGGGGTGAGCTGTTGCCCGCTGCATGCCGACCAGCCGGAACTGCTGCTCGATTGCGCCGACCGGGCGATGTACAGCGCCAAAGCCGCCGGACGCAATGCGGTGCGCCTGTTCCAGCCCGCGTAGCTATGGATGATTTCGGGCTTGAGCGCTTATCAGGAAAGCGCTGATAGCTCCATATTCAATAGCACTTCACACTCACTGCCCAAAGTGGTGGCGCACGCGCTCTTGCAACAAGGCGCGCGTGGCCTGCTCGTCACAACCAGCCAGGCGCTCGTGCATGCCGCGCGCCAGGGTCTTGAAGACCGCCATCACGCCCGGGTCAAAGTGGCTGCCGGTGTCGCGCGCCAGAATGGCCATGGCGGCGTCAAAGTCCATCGGCTCTTTGTAGGGGCGGCGCGAGCACAGGGCGTCAAACACATCGGCGACCGCAAAAATGCGTGCCGACAGCGGGATCGCCACACCGGCCAGGCCCTGCGGGTAACCGCTGCCGTCCCACTTCTCGTGGTGCGCGGCCACCACATGCTGCGCGCCGTCCAGCCAGCCGGCGCCCAGCACGATGTCGGTGCCCTGCTGCACATGGGTGCGCATGGTGCTCATCTCGGCGGCGTCGAGCCGGCCGGGTTTGAGCAAAATGGCATCCGGAATGCCGATCTTGCCCACATCATGCAAGAAGCTGCCGGCAATCAGCGCCTGCATGTCGGCGCCATCGACCCCCATCTGCTCGGCAATGCCAGAGGCGATCCAGGCCACCCGGTAGTTGTGCGCACCGGTGTCCGAGTCGCGCTTGGCAATGGCGCGCCCAAGCGCCTCCATCATCGAGATGTGCGAGTCCAGCACCTCGCGCGCCTTGCGCTCGTTGTCGGCCGACAAGCGCACCAGCACCGGGTACAACACCGCACCGCACAGCAGCGAGGCCAGACAAACCATCAGTGCCACCGTCATCGAGTTGTGCAGAATCTGGTCTTCCTGCCACTGCGGAATGACCCGCACGCCCTCAAAGTAGCCGGTGATCGGCGGGTCCGGATCAGAGTGCGAGTTGCGCAGGGGTACAAACACCCGCAGCAGCCACTGGTCCCCCGCCAGTTTCAGGCTTTCGTAGCTGGCGCGTGTGTAGCCGGGTGCGCCGTGCTTGGGCAGCAGCGCCTCAACCGCATGGCCTTCGGGCGTCATCGATTCGGCCAGCTTTTTGCCTTGCGCGTCATAGATCTCGGCAATGTCGAACAAGCCCCCGGCAATCGTGTTGGCAGCCAGCCTGGCGTGCTCGGCGGCCCGGGCGCCGGCCAGGTCAATGGCATCAAAATGGTGCAGCAGGCGGCCTGACTCCTCGATCGCCAGCGCGACCACGCTTTCTTCGGCGCTCTCGCGCGTGACCAGCCAGGCCACCGGGCTGGCCAGCGACGCCAGCAGCACACTGACGCTGGCAATGCGGATGGCTGTGCGTCGGTTGAAAGCGTTCATGCGGCGGGCGATCGGGTCGGTGCAACGCATTGTCTGGGCCCGGTCTTAAGCGCCGCTTAAGCTGCGCTGCAACAGCATGGCGTCGCCGTAGCTAAAAAATCGATAGCGCTGAGAGATGGCGTGCCGGTACAAGGCCATCACTTGCTCATAACCGGCAAAGGCGCTGACCAGCATCATCAGGCTGGACTTGGGCAGGTGAAAATTGGTCACCAGCAGGTCGGGCACCTGAAACGCATGGCCGGGGGTGATGAACAGGTCGGTGTCACCACGCGCCAAGCCGCTGCGGGCCCAGGACTCCAGCGTGCGCACACTGGTCGTGCCCACCGCCACCACCCGCCCACCCCGGGCGCGGCAGTCGGCGATGGCCTGTTGTGTCGGCGCCGGCACGTCATACCACTCGCTGTGCATGCGGTGCTGCGCCAGGTCTTCAGTTTTGACCGGCTGAAAGGTGCCGGCACCCACATGCAGGGTGACAAAGGCACGCGCGATGCCCAGCGCGTCGATCTGTGCCAGCAAGGCCTGGTCAAAATGCAGCGCCGCCGTTGGCGCCGCCACCGCCCCCGTGTGTCGGGCAAACACCGTCTGGTAGCGCGCCTCGTCCTGCACCGAGTCGGCATGCGTGATGTAAGCGCCAGCAGGGTGGCCGGATCGTCGCCGGCTGCGTTGTGCAGCTCCAGACAAAACAGCGCGCCTTGCGCGTCAGGCCAGCGACCCAGCACGGTCGCGTGAAAGCCGTCATCCGCGCCAGGCGCGGTCTGCAAGTCAAGCCTGGCACCGGCCGCTGGCTTTTTGCTCACGCGCAGGTGCGCCAGCACCTGCGACCCCTGCAACACACGCTCGATCAGCAGTTCAAGCTTGCCGCCAGTGGCTTTGCGCCCAAACAGGCGCGCCTTCATCACCCGCGTGTCATTGAACACCATCAGGTCGCCCGGCCGCAACAGCGCCGGCAGCTCGCTGAAAACGCGGTCAACCGGCGTGCTGGCGCGTCCGTCCAGCAGGCGGGCTGCGCTGCGCTCGG
>JFJP01040169.1_pt1 | contig 11757 bp, 5 predicted proteins | sample 431651 | NCBI WGS metagenome assembly JFJP01 (sample SAMN02602958, study PRJNA72255) | Microbial mat metagenome, whole genome shotgun sequencing project. | biome: fresh water; feature: sink hole; material: water; isolation source: purple microbial (photo- and chemosynthetic) mats found in... | reverse complement strand
AAGAGGCTCCGAACAAGTACTTCCGCCTGAAGCCAGGGCAGGAGGTACGCTTGCGTTACGGGTATCTGGTGACCTGCACGGGGTGCCGCAAGGATCCCGCGACCGGGGTGGTGACCGAGGTCTATTGCACCTACGATCCGGCCACGCGAGGGGGTAATGCACCGGATGGGCGGAAGGTGAAAGGGACGATCCACTGGGTCGCGGCGGCGCAGGCCCTTGAGGCGGAGGTCCGGCTGTTTGATCGGCTTTTCAACGTCGAGCGTCCGGATGATGTGCCCGAAGGCGGACACTTCACGGATCACCTCAATCCCGATTCGGTCAAGATCGTGCGGGCCAGGCTGGAGCCGTCGCTAGCGCAGGCGTTAGCAGGCGATCGGTTCCAGTTCGAGCGTACGGGCTACTTCATGGCCGATGTCAAGGACAGCAAGCCAGGGGCACCGGTGTTCAATCGGATCGTCCCGTTGCGCGATTCCTGGGCAAAATCCGGAAGTTGAGATCAGACGCCTTAACCCCATCGCTCGCTTACCTAGTCCCTAACGGGGTCAGAGTACCAGGAATCGAATCCTGGGGCTGCGGCATCGACACCATCCGTAACGCCTGCCGGGAACATGGATCCGATTTTCCCACTTTTGAATCCGAGCCTACCAGTATGATGGTCGAATTCAAAGGCGTCGTGCCCGATAAGGCCGGACCGGAAGAACCCCTGAAAACGTCGGTGAAAGGGTCGGTGAAAAGTTCGGTGAAAACGCGGGTAGAAACGCGGGTGGAAAGTTCTGGGGCAGGGTTGGTAGAAGGGTTGGTAGAAGATTCGGTGAAAAGTTCGGTGAATGGCCAGGCAGGCGACGAGGGTAGTACTACCCAAGAAACTACCCAAGAAGCGTCGGTGAAAACGTCGGTGAAAATACTGCATACTGTCGGTGAAAACCCATCCGTTACTATCCCTGAACTTGCTGAAATCACGGGTGTGACGACTCGGTCCGTTGAACGAAACATCAAAAATCTGCAAGATGCGGGGAAATTACGACGTGTTTGTCCCGACAAAGGCGGCCACTGGGAAGTTTTAGAGGAGAATCCATGAACCGGGAGCAGGCCGCCACCCTCTCCCTGGAAACCCGCCGCATCATCACCACCCTCCCCGAACTCACCCTGTGAGTAAATTCCAGCCCGCGCATCGCGTAATGCAATATGGAATGCGGCGAGTTCTCGCCGCTGTCAACGGCGGGAGTTCTCACGCCGATCCGAGCGCAGTGACCTTCAAAAGCATCGTCGTTAACAGCAAAACATTTCCGCCTGTACTGCCTTTTTTCTTGCCCATCAACGCTGTTCATGGCATAACATTCGCATGTTCATTATCACAACATCACGACTTCATTACGTGCCATCGTTCCCGCGTTGGCACGGCCGGTACCCCCACGGCCTGAAAGTGCGCTCATGACGTTCCTCGACATCCTTGCCGACATCCGCCAAAAGGCATATTCCGAACGCGACATGGGCGGACGTTTCGAGCAGCTCATGCGTGCCTATCTCCTGACCGACCCCCTCTACGCCGGTGATCTCGAATCCGTCTGGCTATGGTCGGATTTCCCCTTCCGTAACGACTTCAGCGGCAAGGATACCGGCATTGACCTGGTCGCGAAGACCCATTCCGGCGATTTCTGGGCCATCCAGTGCAAATGCCTTGCCGAGGACACCTATATCGACAAATCCGGCGTGGATAGCTTCCTCTCCACATCCAGCAAGCAATTCCAGGATAACCAGATGCGCAAGGTCGGTTTCGCGCACCGCCTCTGGATCGCGACCACCACCAAATGGAGCACCGAGGCGAATCAGGTCATCCTGCATCAGACACCCCCCGTCTCGCGCATCAGCCTTTCCGACCTGGTCAACGCCCCGGTCAACTGGGATCTTCTCCTGCGTGACCAGATCGGCTCGGCTGCACGGCTTACCACCCATAAGCTGCGCAAGCACCAGCAGGAAGCCCTCGACAACGCCAGGGACTACTATCTCCAGTCCGACCGCGGCAAAATGATCATGGCCTGCGGCACGGGCAAGACCTTCACATCCCTCCGTCTGGCCGAACAGGAAACCGCTGGCAAGGGGCTTGTCCTCTTTCTCGTTCCCTCGATCTCCCTGCTGGGACAAACCCTCCGGGAATGGACCGCCCAGGCCGACGAACCGCTCAAGGCCATCTGCGTGTGCTCGGATGTCGAGGTCAGCAAGGCCAAAACCAGGAACGACGACGGCAGCAGCGGCTCCATCGTGGATCTCGCCTTGCCCGCCTCTACCGATCCGGGCGCCGTCGTCCAGCAGCTCCGCGCCCACGAGGCCGACACCTCCAAGTCCGGCCTTACCGTCGTCTTCTCCACCTACCAGTCCATCGACGTCATTTCCCGCGCCCAGAAGAAATACGGCAAACCGTTCGATCTGATCATCTGCGACGAGGCCCACCGCACCACCGGCGTCACCCTGGCCGACGCGGATGAGTCCGCGTTCGTGAAGGTCCACGACAATAAATTCCTGCAAGCCGCCAAACGCCTCTACATGACCGCCACCCCCCGCATCTACGGCGAGGTCGCCAAGGCCAAGGCCGCCGAATCCGATGCCGAGCTCTGTTCCATGGACAACCCCGAGTTCTACGGCGAGGAGTTCTACCGCATCGGTTTCGGCAAAGCCGTCGAGAAGCTGCTGTTGTCCGATTACAAGGTCCTGATCCTCACCGTGCGCGAGGAGAGCATTCCCGCCGCCTTCCAGCAGGCCCTGGCCAACGCAGGCAACGCCAAGGAGATCCCGGCGGACGATGTCATGAAGCTGGCCGGCTGCATCAACGCCCTTTCCAAGACCACGGTGCTACAGGATTCCGCCGTTGTCCGCGAGGTTGACCCCGAGCCCATGCGCCGGGCCGTCGCCTTCTCGCAGAGCATCAAGGCCTCGAAGGCCCTTGCCGAAGCCTTCAACGCCTTCAAGGACTCGTTCTATGACGAGCACCACCCCGCCGCCCGTCAGATGCTGGTGGATGTCACCGCCGATCACGTGGACGGTACCATGTCCGCCCTGACCCGCGATGCCAAGCTCTCCTGGCTCAAGTCCGCCCCGCCGGGCGGCCGCGAATGCCGCATCCTCAGCAATGTCCGCTGCCTGTCCGAAGGCGTGGACGTACCCTCGCTCGATGCCGTCCTGTTCCTTTCCCCCCGCAACTCCCAGGTGGATGTCGTCCAGTCCGTCGGACGCGTCATGCGCACATCCCCCGGCAAGAAATACGGCTACATCATCATCCCCGTGCTCATCCCCGCCGGATTCTCCCCCGAGGAAGCCCTCGACGACAACAACCGCTTCAAGGTTGTCTGGACCGTCCTCAACGCGCTCCGTGCCCACGACGACCGCTTCGACGCCATCATCAACAAGATCAGTCTTAACAAACGCCTGCCCTCGCAGGTGCAGGTTGTGGATAGCGGCGGCGATTCATCCGGCGGTCAAACCTGGAGCGACGACGAGCGCACCCGCTTCGAGTCCGAGGTCCAGCACCGCAACTTTTCAAATCTCGGTGCCTTCTGCCACGTCATCTTCGCCAAGCTCGTCGAGAAGGTCGGCAACAAGCGCTACTGGGAACAATGGGCACGGGATGTCGCCCGCATCGCCGAACGCCACATCGAACAGATTACCGCCTTCGTGGGGCAGGGGGGCGAGCAGCAGGTCGCCTTTGACCAGTTCATGAAGGGGCTCCACCAGAACATCAACCCCTCCATCACGCAGGAAGAGGCCATCCAGATGCTGGCCCAGCATCTGATCACCAAGCCCGTCTTCGACGCGCTCTTCGATACCTACGACTTCGTCGCCCACAACCCCGTTTCCAAAGCCATGCAGGGCATGCTCGACAAGCTCGATTCCCTGACGCTCGAAAAGGACCGCGTCATCCTGCACGAATTCTACGAATCCGTCAAAATGCGCACCCAGGGCATTGACAACGGCGAAGCCAAACAGAAGATCATCGTCGAACTGTACGACAAATTCTTCAAGACCGCTTTCCCTAAAGTCGTTGAAAAGCTCGGCATCGTCTATACCCCGGTCGAAGTCGTTGACTTCATCATCCGGTCCGTTGCCGACGTGCTCAAGGCCGAATTCGGCCGCGAGCTGTCCGACGAGAACATCCACATTCTCGACCCCTTCACCGGCACCGGCACCTTCATGACCCGCCTGATCCAGTCTGGCCTTATCAGCAAGAAGGCGCTCGACCGCAAATACAGCCGCGAACTCCACGCCAATGAGATCGTCCTGCTGGCCTACTACATCGCCTCCATCAACATCGAGAACGCCTTCCACGAACATTTCCCCGACCAACCCTACAAACCCTTCGAAGGCGTCTGCCTCACCGACACCTTCCAACTCGGGGAAGGCGAGGGTACCCTCGACCTCAACGACGGCTTTGTGGACAACTCCCGCCGCGTACGCGCCCAGCGCAAGGCCCCGCTGCGCATCATCATCGGCAATCCGCCCTATTCCGTCGGCCAGAAATCCGCCAACGATAACGCCCAGAACCAGAGCTACCCCAACCTCGAACGGCGCGTTGAACAGACCTATGCCGCCGCCAGCAAGGCCACCAATAAAAACTCGCTTTACGACTCCTACATCAAAGCCTTCCGCTGGTCCACCGACCGCCTGGATCCCCAGGGTGGCATCATTGCCTTCGTCTCCAATGGCGCCTGGCTCGACGGCAACGCCATGGAAGGCTTCCGCAAAACCCTCCAGAAGGAATTCTCCTCAATCTATGTCTTCAACCTGCGCGGGAACTGCCGCACCAGCGGCGAACTCCGCCAGCGCGAAGGTGGCGGCATTTTCGGCCTAGGCTCCCGCACCCCGATCGCCATCACGATCCTGGTGAAGAAACCGAAAGGGGCTGCGAGTACTGGGAGTACTGGGAATGCTGGGAAAGGGGGCCAGCCATGAGCGGACTGCTCGCCCCTCGTGGGGATTTCAAGAGCTTGCTGACGTACCAGAAGGCTGAACTGCTCTATGACCTGACGTTTTATTTCGCCCATACGCATCTTTCCAGAGGCGACCGCACGGTTGACCAGATGGTGCAGGCCGCGCGGAGCGGTAAACAGAACATTGCCGAGGCCAGCGCGGCGGCCGCGACCTCTGCCGAAACAGAAATCAAACTCACGAATGTCGCGAAGGCCAGCCTGGTCGAATTGCGCATTGATTACGAAGACTACCTGCGTGTCCGGGGCTTGCGCCAGTGGGAAAAAGACTCCAAGGAAGCACTCTGCCTGCGTGAGAAATCCCGCGACACGACACTGACCTCGGCCTGGTACCTTGCCATTGCCAGAACCCGCCCGGCGGAGACGACGGCCAATATCTGCATCTGCCTGCTGCATCAGGCCGACTATCTGCTGCAACGTCAGTTGGAGTCGCTCGAAAAGAAATTCCTGTCGCAAGGCGGCTTCAAGGAAAAAATGTTCGCCGCCCGTCAGCAGGCCCGAAGCCAATCGGCAACAAGCCGTCCATTCCTCCCAGAAAATCCCAGTCGTCCCAGCCTTCCCAGAACAGTCAACCGAAAAGGACTGCAATGCTGACAGGAGTTTATTATGAATAGTGCGTTTTACCGGGATCTGCTGGGCGACATCAAGACCCGCGTCCGCCATGCCCAGCACCGCGCCGTGCTTTCGGCCAATGCCGAGATGATCCTCATGTACTGGGACATTGGCCGCATGATCGCCGCCCGGCAAAAGGAAGAAGGCTGGGGGACCGGGGTCATCCCCCGGCTGGCCGCTGACCTGAAGAACGAGTTGCCCGAGGAAAAAGGATTCTCGGAGCGGAATATCGGCAGAATGATAGCCTTTCATCGTGAATATCCATTTTTGCCACAACCCGTGGCAAAAGTGCAGCGGACGGCTGCACTTTTGGAAACACCTCAATCACAAGAGGATATAATTTTGCCACGGGCCGTGGCAAAATTGGACACGATGAATGAATGCCTTGCACAATGGCAGTGGCTTTTGACTGTTTCCTGGGCCCACCACATCATACTGATGGAAAAGCTCAAAGACCTGCCCACCCGCTACTGGTATGCCCGCCAGGCACTCGAACAGGGCTGGAGTCGCGACACGCTCATCGTGCAGATCAAGAACCGTGCCCACGAGCGGCAGGGCTCCGCCATCACCAACTTTGCCAACACCCTGCCCGAGGCTCATGCCGCCATCGCCCAGGGGCTGTTGAAAGACCCCTATATCTTCGATTTCCTCACCCTGGAAGAACCCTTCCACGAGCGCGAAAGCGAAGCAGTGAATATCTCACGCGAAGACGCGAAGGCGCGAAGCTGGAATGTTGAGGAACTCTCGGCGATTGTCGTCGATACGGCTTTCCATATTCACAGGGATCTCGGGCCGGGATTGCTGGAGTCTGTGTATCAAATCATTAACAACCATACGGAAACCGCTGAGTCATTGCTGGAAATCAATCAACCCTCTTCGCGCCTTCGCGCCTTCGCGTGAGACTATCTTATGAAAAACGATCTTGCCACCATCTACTACTACGACATCGGCGACTACCTCTCCCGCGAGGAAAAACTCGCCAAAATCAAATCCTTCCGCTCCATCGCCAACATGACCGACCAATTCCAGATCCTCCAGCCCAACCAGCACGGCGACTGGATCTCCCATCGCGACGAAGGCTTTGAGGAACTCATCCCTCTGGCTTCGGAAAAGAAGTTCGATCAGAAAACACAGAGCGTGTTCACGGCGTATTCCAACGGCGTCAAAACCCAGCGAGACGCCTGGTGTTACAATTCTGCCAGAACCGACCTTGATGTGAATATCCGGAGGACGCTCGCCTATTATAAGCAGTGGCGCGACAAGATATTCTCACGCGAAGCCGCGAAGACGCGAAGCTTGCCAAACGAAGCCTACGACTCCACCCAGGTCAGTTGGTCATGTGCGTTGAAAGAGGATGTCGAACGCGGACATGAGATCGCGTATGATGCCGACGGCATCCGTCCCGCCCTGTACCGTCCGTTCTTCCGTCAGCATCTCTACTTCAACCGCGCCTTGAATGAGAGAACTTACCGCATGTTTGATCTCTTCCCCACCCCCAAGCACGAGAACCTGCTTATTTGCGTGTCGGGTTCTGAGACCCTGATATCAAACCATCTTGTTGACCTGCATTTCAACGGCGATTCCCAATGCTTCCCGCTCTACTACTATGACAAGAACGAGCAGAACCAGCACATGAACCTGTTTGACACAGGCGAGGAATACGTACGCCGGGACGGCATCAGCGACTTCATCCTTGCCCGTGTCCGCGAGCTCTGCGGCCCCAAGGTCACCAAGCTCGACATCTTCCACTACGTCTATGGCATCCTGCACAGCCCACAGTACCGCGAGAAATTCGCCGTGAACCTGAAGAAGACGCTTCCGCGCCTACCGCTCCCGGACGATCCCAAGACCTTCTGGGCCTACAGCAAGGCAGGCAAGGCACTGGCCGAACTGCACCTCAACTACGAGACCCTGCCGCCACACCCCGCCGTCAAGGAAGACAGCCCCAAGCCCAAGCCTTCAACCCGCGTCCAGAAAATGCGCTTCGCCAAACGCGAAGGAGCCGAGGACAAGACCGCCATCATCTACAACGACGACATCACCGTCTGGAACATCCCCCTCGAAGCCTACGACTACATCGTCAACGGCAAATCCGCTATCGAATGGATCATGGAGCGTTACCAGGTCAGCACCCACAAGGAAAGCGGCATCACCAACGACCCCAACCACTGGTGCGACGAACACGACAAACCCCGCTACATCCTCGACCTCCTCAAAAGCATCGTCACCCTCTCCCTAGAAACCAACCGCATCATAACCACCCTCCCCGACCTGAAACTCTAAGGATTCCACCATGCCAGAAAACGAGCAAACACCTCTAGGCGTACATTCACATACCGGATGCCATCGAACTCGCCTATTACGCTTTCAACGACCCTATTCGCCCGCGAATCTCCAACGCAAGGCCACGGGCAGCACAACTCACACCGAACCACCGGGCAATAGAAACCCATGACATTCCAACAACGTGAATATTCCAATCCAAGCCCAAAATGGCATTGTGGTCATGAAGCAACAGCAGTTCTCCTGGCCACGTTGTCGCTACAAGTTCTCTGTCACGCGGAAAATGCCACAAACCGGAATCTGGCGGTGCCCGCCACAAGTGCGCCAACGTCCACCTTGCTAACTAACGTTGCCAATACCACTCTTGTCATCCAAACTACCATATCAAACAATCTGCCCACCCTCTCGCATCGCCCCCAAACTGTCGCGGCCACGTCGTCGATGTCCATCGTTGCTGCTCTACTGCCATCAGTTACCCAGGCATCCAACAACTGGCCAACGCAAGCAGTGAGTTGCTACGGAGTGGCGCCCCCGCCCTCCGTAAGCACTGGCACCTGCCCCGCGAATCTATCACTACAAAGGATGGCCCAGACACCCCCTCCTCAACAGTCCAGGTGCACGTGGGATTCCATCACGTCATCAATCTTCGCCTTCTTAAAAAAGAACACCAGCGCTATTCTTCTTGCATTTATCACATTTATAATTTCAGGTTTTTGGAAATACATCCTGCACCGTGCGCGCAAACTCAAGCGCGCGTGTCTTGATCCCTTGCAGCATAAAGACGATAGATTCAGACTTATCGCAACCGAAGCACCATCACGTTTCAACCGGCAAGATCTTGTCCAGATGTTCTACACAGGCAAATCGTCGCAACCATTCGAATGTGTCCGGAGTAATCTGGACGCTCAACGTTTCTCCAAGGACGGTAAACCCCTCGATATGGCGTGCCTAGAGGCGATTGAGACCGCCATTTGCAAAGGCTCCAAGTTTGTTCATCTGCCAATCTGGGCTTCGCGCAATGAAGGTAAGACAACTTTCTTGGCGCGCTTGGCATTCTCGGCGGAGCGTAGTGGCCGTTACCGAGTCATCTGGTGGAACGATGCCAAACCGGCCGTCTCAACAATAGACGGACTTATTGCTAAGAACCATTCCAGAATCCAGCGACTCCTTGCTCCACGCCGGTCCCGGAAGACTCTCATGGTTGTCGTCGATGACCTCTTGCGAAATAGCCTAGCTTTACCAGAAGAAGACCTCGCGTGGAAAGATGAGTACTTGCGCTTTATCTCTGGATTGGAATCGCTCAACATCGTTCTTGTTTCATCGTGGATTCGTCCCTACGAACGGTACGGCTCCGCCCTGGCGCCGGTGCACCTTCAAGTGACAAGAAAGGATCACTTGGCTCTGCTCGCCAAGCTGAGTAAGGAGGTGCGGCCCATTCCAACCTCTGGCACCAGAGCCCTTGCCGCAAACGCCTGGCGTCACGGCAACCAGTTGTTTGCATTCTACTGCAACTACTACGACCACCTGGCACAGCAAACAGGCGAGACAAAACAGGCAGATTTCATCGGCGTCTACGAGAAAGGCTATAGCAACCTCGATCCTGCACAGAAGGAACTTGTTCACAAGATCGGTGCATGCCAATCGCTACATCTGCTCCTTCCCCAGCTCATCTGGGAATCAAGCCAATCGAATAGGGAAATTCTCTCGAAACTGCCGTCAATACGTTTGGAGGGGGAGGAGCCAGGCATCCAGGCTGCCGGGTACACAATGGGTGGACCATTTCTCGCGCACTGGCTTCTCGTTACCAAGGCTAGGCTGTCCCCTGTAGATGTCTACAAACTCTATGTCAGAATAATTGACAGTCTCATCTGTAACCCGAAGTTAACTGGCACCGAGTTCGTGTCTGTCCGAGAAATTCTCGACCGCTTGCAGTGGCCCCACTTTGACATCCTTGGTTTTGGCAACACCTGGAGGCGTTCATCGGCGCGTTCTCTCTACGCGGCATTCAAAGATCAGATTGCAGATCGCTTAATAACAACAGACCGCAGAGAGAGATGTCGGTGGATATTTACCTTGAATAATCTCGCAGAAGTCGACGCTGCAGTGGCATTGCTATCGCGCACGTTGGCCGACGAACACACACCCACCACTGCGGATGTAGATGCGGATCTGAACAAAGCTGTCCATATGTCTCTCAGTCGGTTCTATGAAGAGGATCACTCACGAGCTAGGCAGGCTCTCAATCTGCTGGACCTCGCTACTAGTGTTTCGACGCCTGATGCACTCCTGATGCAACTCCAAGGTGCGATCAGTGAGGACAACCACGACCTTCAAACCGCAAACGACGTACTCAAGAAAGCGATGGCATCTTCTGCCAACGGAAATCCTTTCACACATGCCATGTGCGCTCAGAGGTACGGACTCTTCCTCGGGTGTCATCCCGAGTATTCCGAAACAAACGAGAAGACGGAATCTCTATTCAGCGATGCTTCCAAGAATCTGGCTGCCATCGGAAAGGTGAACTCGGGCATCTTTGACGCCTGGGCGCAATGGAGGATATCGCAGGGAGACTTCTTGGCTGCCGACGCGCTATTCAGCGCGAGCGAGGCATTACATCGAAGCCATGGCCGCGTGCATGTTCAAACGTGGATCAGTTATGCGAACTTTCTTTTGGAACATTTCTCCGACTTTGATGGCGCAGCGATTTCGGCGAACCTAGAGAAGGCAGAACTTCTATCCAGGGAAATCATCGACTATTTCGAAACCAACACGATCACGCGCCTAAAAGCATGCACATGGCTAGGACGCCTCATCGGTTTGGCAGGCATTAAGGATCGGCATCCAGCATACTCATTCCGCGGGGTATCGCGTCCATGTCTTTCGGACGCTATCGCATTCTTCCAGAAGGCATGCGATCTTAGCGAGGGTTTTCCCAACGCGCTCAGCGCCATGGAAACGCGTCGCAATTACTCGGCATTCTTGCACGAAGCAACACAAAAGGCGATCGAGGACGGGAACGTTGACCGTGCTACCCTGACATTTGAGAAATACGTCGAGCAGGCCATGGCCACTCTCCGCTTGTATGGCAACTCTCCTGTTCACAGCCCGGAAGCGATCCTACAGCGCAAGTATCTTGTGCGGGAATACTGCAAGTTTGGTTGGTTCGTGTGGACGGCGACTAGCAACCAAGAACTCGCTAACGCGATGTATCAGAAGGCATCAGGTTTAAGCGAACAATTGTCAGATGTAGAATTCATAGCCGACACTCGCAGTTTCTACACAAAATTCCTCAACGAGTCGACGCGGCGTGCTATCGCAGCAAGCGACATCCAGCGTGCATGTGTTGTCTTTGATCAGTACATTGAACAGATGTCGAAGACATTGGCACAATCACCTGACGACCGGACCGCTGCGCGACATCTTGGCCAAACTTGGACCATATTGCCGTATTCCTTGAAACATCGTTACGTGGAGAACATCCTTGCAGTCCTTTGGAAGTGCTGGTGTGCAAATCCAGAAAATATAGAGGCCGCTACTGGGCTGTTGTCCTGGGCGAGGGCCAGTAGTGTGGTTGATTGGCATGCACGCTTCGACGCATTTGCCATCGGGAACGCACTGGCCGCCATAAGCCTAGCTGCGGCCACGGCAATGATTATGAAAAAAGATAAGGGGGACGAATAAAGGACGGAGGGTCATCCATTAGCCGCCCCCCCCGGCGTTTTGCCAGACTATTCAGGAGAATGACTCTTTCTGTAATCTGCTCTTTATCAATGTTATGAAAAAAGAAGTTATAGGCAAGCCCGCCGCCAACAGCGGTGGGCAAAAACGGGTTGATAACTTCTTTGGAGAATGCGTATGATTGCCTCGAACTAATGCACGGCAGTTA